>JABAOE010026977.1_pt3 | contig 21748 bp, 23 predicted proteins | sample 7062141 | NCBI WGS metagenome assembly JABAOE01 (sample SAMN14538627, study PRJNA623070) | marine sediment metagenome | biome: marine biome [ENVO:00000428]; feature: marine pelagic biome [ENVO:01000023]; material: deep marine sediment [ENVO:00002113] | place: India: Gulf of Khambhat ... | reverse complement strand
TGAGGCTGCTCCTTGAGCTGGACGGCGAGACGGTGGTCAACTGCGTTCCCGATATCGGCTTCCTGCACACCGGCATCGAGAAGAACATGGAAGCCAAGACCTACGAAAAGGCCTTGGTGATGACCGACCGCATGGATTATCTGAACAACCTGGGCAACAACCTGTGCTACTGCTTGGCGGTCGAGAAGCTGGTCGATCTCGATGTACCGCCGCGTGCACAGGTTGTGAGGGTGCTTCTCACTGAGCTGACCAGAATTTCGTCTCACTTGCTTTGGCTGGGGACTCACGCACTCGATTTGGCCGCAATCTCTGTGTTTTGGTACACGTTCCGCGAACGAGAGATCCTGCTGGACATCTTCGAAATGTGCTCCGGGCAGCGGATGATGACGTCCTATTTCCGGCCCGGGGGGCTGTGGCGTGATCTACCCAAAGGATTCGAAGAAGCGGTGCAACAGTTCCTGGACATTTTTCCAGAACGAATGGAGGAGTACGAGAGCATGCTCCGGGAGAATCCGCTGTACATTGAACGAACCAAAGGGATCGGGGTTATTTCCACGAAAGATGCCATAAAGATCGGTCTGACCGGACCCAATCTTCGAGCCACGGGAATGCCATTCGATCTCCGGAAGCTGCAACCCTACAGCGGGTACGAGCAATTCGATTTCGATATCCCGACCGGCACTACCGGCGATACTTATGACCGATACATCGTCCGCATGGCCGAGATGCGGCAATCGATGAGCATCGTGCAGCAAGCGCTTGACAATCTGCCAGATGGCCCCTTCCGCAGCAACAACCGCAAGTTTGTGCCTCCTCCTCGATCAGAATTGAGCCACAGCATGGAGGCTGTGATTCATCACTTCAAACTCTGGACAGAAGGTTTCTCAGCCCCTAAAGGTGCGGTTTACGTGCCGGTTGAATCTCCGCGCGGCATACTGGGCTGCTACTTAGTCGGGGATGGCAGTCCACAACCCCAGCGCGTGCATTTTCGAACACCAAGTTTTGCTAACCTCCAGGCGCTTCCTATTCTTGCTCGCGGTCACCTGGTGGCCGATCTGGTCGCGATCATCAGCAGTCTCGATCCCATTCTGGGTGACGTGGATCGCTAACGCCGTGCTGATCGATAGTTACCCGGAAGAGATCGAAGCCATTATGGCCAAGTATCCGCCAGATCAGAAGCGCTCGGCAGTCATGCCGCTGCTTTATCTCGCTCAACGCGAATACGGGATTCTGAATCCTGAAGCGATCGCCGAAGTTGGCGACCTTACTGGGCTTCAGGCTACCGAAGTGGCCTCGTTGGTTGGCTTCTACACCCTGTATCACGACCAAACTGGCGGGAAGTACCGAATTCAGATCTGCACGGATCTTCCCTGCGCTCTCAGAGGGGCACAATCATTTTCGGATGAACTGTGCGAGAAGCTCGGAATTGCGAAGAATGAGACAACCCCGGACGGCAAAGTCACCGTCGAGGAAGTGAAGTGCCTTGCGGCATGTGATCGCGCTCCAATGTTTCAACTTCAAGAGCCTAACGGAATCCACTACTACGAGAACCAGTCAGTGGGGTCTGCCATGGCTTTGATCGAATCACTGCGGGTCAAAGATTAAATTGACTGAGCACATCCTTTTACGCCACCGTGAAATCGAAGGTCTGGATGATCTCGATACCTACCTCGAAAACGGTGGCTTCGCCGCTTTCGAAACAGTGGTCAAGAAGAAGTCGCCGAAGCAGGTTATCGACATCGTCAAGAAATCGGGCCTGCGCGGCCGGGGTGGCGCGGGATTCCCTACCGGCGTGAAATGGGGTTTCCTGACACCCGATGTCTACCCGCGCTATGTGGTGGCAAATGCAGATGAGTCGGAACCTGGAACCTTCAAAGATCGCGAGATTATGGAGCGCAACCCCTTTCAGTTCCTGGAAGGCGTGGCGATCTGCGCATATGCTGCGGAGGCAAACGTAGCCTACATCTATTGCCGCGGCGAGTTCTGGGACCTGACTCACGACCTGGACCGAAAGATCGAGCAACTCAAGGAGCGCGGGCTGCTTGGCAAGAAGCTTTTCGGGAAGAACTTCTCGCTGGAGATGTACACCCATCTCGGCGCGGGGGCGTACATTTGCGGGGAAGAGACCGCATTGCTGGAATCGCTCGAGGGCCGGCTGGGGCAACCCAGACTGCGCCCACCATTTCCTGCTGCCGAGGGACTCTATGCCAAGCCCACAGTGGTGAACAATGTCGAAACGCTCGCCAATGTGCCCCCGATCATCGAGCGCGGAGCGGATTGGTACAGCAGCATTGGCACCGAAAAGAGCACCGGCCCAAAGGTGTTTTCTGTATCGGGAAATGTTGCTCGTCCGGGCAACTATGAACTGCCGCTTGGAACTTCCTTTCGCGAATTGATCTTCGAGCACGCCGGCGGGATCCCGAACGGACGATCGATTAAGGCGATCCTGCCAGCGGGTGCATCTGCTCCGATATTGCCCGCCCGCGATGAAGTTCTGGACACCGGGATGGACTATGAGTCCCTTGTAGAAGTGGGCTCATCGCTTGGATCGGCCTCGATCATCGTGATCGATGACACGGTCGATATCGCCTGGGTGGAAGCCAAAATCACTGATTTCTTTGAGCACGAAACTTGCGGCAAGTGCACCCCCTGTCGTGATGGCACCTACTGGATGAAGCACATATTTGAGCGTGTCATGGATGACACTGCTCAACCGTACGAGATTGACTTATTGCATTCGGTGGGTATGGGAATTCAAGGGAAGTGTCTGTGTGCCCTGGGCGATTTTGCAGCGCTGGCGGTGACATCTGCGGTAGAGCGTNNGCTGTAGAGCGTTTCCGACCCGACTTTGACCAGCACGTGATCGGGGATTCAATCAAAGCAGCATGAGCGTCACGTTGACTATCGACGGCGCCGAGGTCACCGTCCCCGAGGGGACGCTGCTGGTGGACGCCGCCAAGCGCATAGGAACCGACGTGCCCGTATTCTGCTACCACCCCAAGATGGAACCGGTGGGTATGTGCCGCGTGTGTCTGGTGGAGATTGGCCGCCCCGCGCGCGATCGCGCTACGGGAAAACCCCTGCTGGACGAAGCCGGCAATCCGGTGGTCCAGTTTGGACCCAATTTGGAGACTGCGTGCACAACGCCAGTTGGGGAGGGTTGGGAGGTGCGGGTCGCCAGCGAGAAGGCGGTCGTAGGGCGCAATCAGATCGTTGAGTACTTGCTGACCTCTCACCCGCTCGACTGTCCGATCTGCGATAAGGGCGGAGAATGTCCGCTCCAGAATTTGACGATGGGGCATGGGCCCGGCGAAAGCCGTTTCCTTTATGACGACAAGATCAATCTCGCTAAGCATGTCCCGCTCGGGGAACTCATCTATCTGGATCGGGAGCGATGCATCCAGTGCGCGCGCTGCACCCGCTTCCAGGATGAAGTGGTGGACGACCCGGTCATCAGTTTTTACCAGCGTGGACGGCGTCTGGAAATCGTCACCTACTCTGATCCCGGCTTTGATTCATATTTCTCAGGCAACACCACCGATATTTGCCCGGTCGGCGCCCTGACCACCGCAGATTTTCGATTCGGGGCGCGGCCCTGGGAGCTCAACTCAGCAGCCTCGATCTGCCCTCACTGTCCGGTAGGCTGCAATTTAACGCTCAGCACCCGCCGCGAAGCACGCGAAGCTGGACGCGAAGTCGTCAAGCGCGTCATGCCCCGCCAAAACGAACAGGTCAACGAGATCTGGATTTGTGACAAAGGGCGCTTTGCTCACCACTATGCGCAAAGCAACGACAGGGTGACCTCGCCAAGGGTCCGCAAGAACGGCAAGTGGGTCAAAGCCTCCTGGGGCGATGCCCTGGATCAGGTGGCGCAGGGCCTCAAGGGGGCTGGATCGAACGTGCTTGCGATTGCAAGTGGCCGGGCCTCAAACGAAGACCTCTTCAATCTGCATAGCCTGATGAAGCATTTAGGAGGCAAGTCAGTTCTCTCCGACCAAATGGCCGGAGGCAACCTGGTTCAGCGCTATGGGGTTGGCGCAGGTACAAACCTGGGCGACCTGGGGAAGCGAGACGCGGTGCTGGTAATCGCATCTGACTTGCATGAGGAAGCCCCAATTTGGTGGCTGCGTCTCAAGCAGGCTGCGGAGCGTGGCGCAACGCTGGTTGTCGCCAACGCCAGGGCCACCAGGCTTGATGCCTATGCAAAGCACAAGCTTGAGTACTCCGCCGGCGAGGCGGTCCAGGCCGCGCTCGGCCTGCTCTATCACATAGGTGGAGACAAAGACCTGGCACGATTCGAGGGCGGCAAAGACCTGAAATCTGCTGCAAAGGCGCTTAAACGGGCCAGAAATCTGATGGTGTTCTACGGTCAGGAGGGCGTGAACTATTCGGGGACAGAGTCCCTGGCCCGCGCGGGTGCACTGATGGTCGAAAGCAAGGGTCGCGTCGGCGAAGCGTCCAATGGGTTGGTCGCGGTGTGGCCGAATGCCAATACACAGGGTGCCTGGGACATGGGATTCAAGCCGGATCCCCAGGGCGTAGCCAATGCGCTGGACGGACTCAAAGCCGCCTACGTCGTGGCGTCCGATCCAATCTCAAGTGATCCGGAGTCAAGCGCCGTTCTGGAAGGGCTTGCTTTCCTTGTCGTCCAGGACTTATTTATGACACCGACCGCAGAGATGGCCGATGTGGTCCTGCCGGCTCAATCCTTTGTTGAGCGCGCCGGCACCTTTACCAGCGGCGAACGTCGCGTGCAGCGTCTCTATGCTGCAGTCGCCGAACTTTCGGACAGCCTGCCGGATTGGAAGATCACAGCTGAGATTGCGAAGCGACTGGAGATCGATCTGGAAGCCGCAGCTGCTCCGCTCGTTTTCGAGCGAATTTCGGAACAAGTGAGAGATTACTCCGGACTGAGCTACTCAGGTCTGGCGCGAGTCGAACCCCAGTGGCCGGTACTTGGTGGCTCTGATCTCTACTTCGGTGGGACCGCCTACATGAATGGTCAGGGCTTGGGCATCCAAATCGCGCCCCGCGGTGAAGGACGCCCGCTCAAATGGAAGGCCCCGCCGCGCGCGAGTGCGGCGAAGGACCTGCTTCTGGTCCCGGTAACCAGGCTGTATGACCGGAGCACGACGATGCAGCCATCGAATTTGTTGGGCGGCAGAATAGCGGCTCTGCAGATGTCAATCCACCCCAGTGAGATTGAACGGCTTGGGCTTGGTGAAGTACAGCAGGTGGAGGTCAGTTGGGATGGCAGGGTTGAAAGGCTGGAGCTTGCGCTCAATGCCGACGTGCCTCCTGGACTGGCTTTGGTCCCGCGCCGAGCTGGTCTTTCGATAGCTGAGCCGATCCCTGTGGACGTGAGGCGACCGGAATGACTATCGATCTAGGGAACATCGTTGAATGGTCGATTAAATCCCTGGTGTTGATCACCATTATCCTGGGCGGTTTCGCATATCTCACCCTATTTGAGCGACGAGCCATTGCCCGCATCCAGGCCCGGATCGGGCCCAATCGGGCGGGACCACAAGGACTGCTTCAGCCAGTAGCGGATGGCATCAAGCTCATCTTCAAAGAGGAACTGATCCCGGACCGTGCTGATAAGGTCCTGTTCATTCTGGCACCCATCATCACGGTGGTGCCTGTGTTGCTGTTGCTAGCGGTCATCCCGCTCGGCCCCGATATCGAGCTTTTTGGACTGGAGATCAGTTTAGGATTAGCCTCCGGAATCGACGTCGGAATCCTTTTCATCCTCGCTGTCGCATCCATCGCCGTGTATGGCATCGTGATTGCAGGGTGGTCTTCCTACAGCAAATACTCCCTGCTGGGTGGGCTGCGCGCCTCCGCGCAGATGGTCAGCTACGAGCTAGCTCTTGGCCTGGCCTTCGTTGGGCCCATTCTGCTGGCAGGTTCGATGAGCGTGGATCAAATCGTGGCCGATCAGCAGGGATTGTGGTACGTCATTCTGCAGCCGATCGGATTTCTTATTTTCGTGATCGCGGCCCTTGCGGAAGTCAACCGGGCGCCATTTGATATGCCGGAAGCGGAGCAAGAGCTGACCGCAGGCTATCACACCGAGTATTCCGGAATGAAATTCGCGCTCTTCTTCATGGCTGAATACGGAAAGATGATCGCGGTCAGCTTCATAGCTGCGACGCTGTTCCTCGGAGGCTACTGGGGTCCGTTCGTGGATCGCATCGGTTTATTGGGGCCGGTGTACCTGTTCCTCAAGGTAGGCGCGCTTCTCTTCATCATGGTCTGGATCCGCGCCACGCTGCCGAGACTGAGATATGACCGGCTGATGGCTTTTGGCTGGAAGATCCTGCTCCCGCTTGCGCTCATCAACGTGGTCGTGACCGGAGGACTGATTGTGGTGCTGAATCTATGAAACCTTTCGAACTGCTGCGCGCACTGGGTACAACGCTCTCGATGATGTTCGAGCGCCCGGTGACCTATCAATACCCTGAAATCAAGCGACCGGTGCGTGAGCGCTTCAAGGGACGGCATGAGCTGAAGCGCTACGACAATGGTCTGGAGAAGTGCATTGGCTGTTCGCTCTGCGCCGCGGCCTGCCCAGCGGATGCCATCTTTGTCGAGTCCGCGGAGAACACGGATGAGGAGCGGTATTCACCGGGCGAACGCTACGCGAGCACCTATGAGATCAATATGCTCCGCTGCATTTTTTGTGGGTATTGCGAAGACGCCTGCCCTACCGAGGCGATTGTCCTGGAGCACAACTACGAGCTTTCTTATACCAACCGCAGGGATGCCATTTATACACGGGAGCGGTTGCTTGAACCGGTGCCACAGGGGGGAAATCCCACACCGATGGAAACCATGCCTGGGGAGTTTGACCGATCGATTCCTGAGATGAGCGATCCGGAATAGGGTAGCGCGATTCCATCTCAGGGGGCTGAAAACCAAATCTATGTCAGTTGAATTCTTGATCTTTTTAGGGCTCGCGACGGTCGCGATCAGCGCTTCGGTTGCCATGCTGGTCAGCCGCAATGCGGTTTATTCTGCGCTCTTCCTTGTGATCGTATTTCTGACGATCGCGGTGCTCTTCTTGCTGCTATCAGCCGCGTTTATTGCCATGGTCCAGGTTGCGGTCTACGCAGGCGCGATTATGGTCTTGTTCCTTTTCGTGATCATGCTGCTCGGGGCGGAGAACGTAGAGTCTGAACCGAGCCAACCCTGGCAATTTGCGGCTGCGCTCGTCTTGAGCTTCACCCTGATCATCCAGTTTTTCATCGTTGCCCTTGTGCTGCCCCCGGAGGGGACAGCGGATCTAGGTGAGATCATTGCCGGTTTTGGCAGCCCAAAAAGCATAGGCACGCTGCTTTTCAATGAATACCTGATCCCGTTCGAGGTCACTTCGCTGCTGTTGCTGGCCGCAATGGTCGGAGCGATCGTCTTGACTCGTCAGGAGCGGTCATAGTGATCCCCGGCGTGTCGATGACCCACATCCTGATTCTTTCCGGGGCGCTGTTCACGATCGGAGCGCTGGGCGTTCTGATCCGGCGCAATGCGATCGTGATGTTTATGTCTGTGGAGCTGATGCTGAATGCGGCCAATCTGGCCTTTGTCGGGTTTGCCAGGTCTATGGAGGCGCTGAGCGGCCAGGTGTTTGTATTCTTCGTGATCGCAGTTGCCGCGGCGGAGGTGGCGGTAGGGTTGGCGCTGATCGTCGCAATCTACCGCAGCCGGGAGAGCATCGATGTCGATAAGGTGAGTGACCTCAGAGGATGAGCGCTGAATCGCTGTTCCAACTGGCACCCCTGCTGATTCTTTTCCCGATCATCGGGTTGATCGTGAATATGATCTTCGGTCGCCGAATCGGAGAGCGGGGCGTCGGCATTGTGGCCAGCGCAGCCGTTGGGCTTTCCTTCCTGGTGGCGCTGCTGCTTTTCGCTGCGCTTACGCTTGATGAGCACGGTGCCACGGTCAACATCGCGGAATGGATGTTCGTCGGCGAACTCGAAGTTAGCTGGGCGATGCAAGTTGACACACTCTCCGCCACGATGATGCTGATGGTGACCGGGGTAGGCGGCCTCATCCATATCTACGCCATCGGTTACATGCGCGATGACGTTCGATTCCAGGGCGACCCCGACCGTTATCCAAGGTTCTTTGTCTACTTCAACCTGTTCATGGCGGCGATGCTGCTCCTGGTTTCCGGAGACAGCTATCTGGTGATGTTTGTCGGCTGGGAAGGCGTCGGGCTCTGTTCGTATCTGTTGATCAGCTTTTGGTACGAGAAGGGCGAGAACGGCATTGGCAACGCCCTGGCTGGCAAAAAAGCCTTCGTCGTCAATCGGATCGGTGATTTTGGTTTCATCATCGCCATGCTGATTGCTTTCTGGTTTTTTGGCACGCTGACCTTCGAGGAGGTCTTTGCAGAAGCCGAAGCCGCTCACGCGGTTGGCGCGGCGACGGCGATAACCTTGTTCCTGTTTGTTGGAGCAACGGGCAAGTCCGCTCAAATCCCGCTCTATGTCTGGTTGCCGGACGCGATGGCCGGACCGACACCGGTTTCGGCGCTCATCCATGCGGCAACCATGGTGACGGCCGGTATCTACATGCTGGTTCGAAATGCCCCGCTGCTCGAGTTGGCGACGGTTACGCCGACGATCATCGCGGTGGTCGGTGCTGCGACAGCTCTGCTTGCTGCGAGCATTGCCGTTGCACGGTTTGATATCAAGCGCGTTCTGGCATATTCCACAATCAGCCAGCTGGGTTTCATGATCGCGGCCGTCGGTATCGGTGCATACGTTGCGGCCATGTTCCACCTGGTGGCGCACGCTTTCTTTAAGGCGCTGCTCTTTCTCTCTGCGGGCTCTGTGATCCAGGGAATTGAGCATGGCCATCACCATGCCGATCCGGATGATCACCACTTCAACCCGAATGACATGCGGGTTATGGGCGGTCTGCGGGCCCGAATGAAGGCTACCTTCTGGGTGTATCTGATCGGGGCACTCGCACTGGCGGGAATCCCGCCGCTTGCGGGTTTCTTTTCTAAGGACGAAATCCTGGCTGATGCCTCCCTGGTGAATCCCGGCGTGTATTGGGTACTGGTGATTTCGGCATTTCTAACCGCCTTTTACATGGCGCGACAGATCATCATGGTCTTCTTTGGAAAACCGCGCTCTAAGGCGGCCAAAGCTGCGCATGAGAGCCCGCCCGTTATGGTGATACCGCTGGTGATCCTGGCCATCCTTTCAGTCGGGGGTGGCATCATCAACGGACCTGGCATCCTTCCGCTCACACGCTTCCTGGAAGAGACTCTGCATCACCTCCACGAACCCGAGTTCATTGCAGCTGTCGCCGCGATTTCAACGCTCCTGGCCCTGATCGCGATAGTGCTGGGCTGGCTGCTCTACGGGCGGAACCCGATGAAGGCCAGGGATCCTGATCCGCTGCAGTCCAAACTCGGGCCGCTCTGGACGGCCATTAGCAACCGCTGGTGGGTGGATGAATTCTATGACTGGCTGGTTGCGCGGCGATACGTTTCACTCTCGCGCTGGCTGGCAGAAATCGCAGACGAACGGTTCCTGCATGATTGGGTGCACGATACGCTGATCGCCCGCAGTTTTGCGCGCGCAACGGGCTGGCTGGCAAGCGTTATTGACCTGCGCTTTATCGACCGCGGCTTCGATGGTTTGGGAGCGCTGACCCGCAGAGGTGCCAGCGGATTGGGCGTGCTTCAGACTGGGTATGTTCGCAACTATGCTCTCGCAGTTTTGATTGGACTGGTGCTGGTGGTCAGCTACCTGCTGTTGAGTTAGAGATCAGGATAAGCCTATGGAAGATTACATCCTCACTCTGGTTACCTTCTTTCCGCTCGTCGGAGTGGTCATCATCCTGTTCTTGAAAAGTGAACAGGAGACTGCGGTTCGATGGACGGCCTTAGTTACGGCGTCGATCACGTTTCTGCTGTCGCTGCTGATGTTGTCTGCTTTTGACCCGAGCGACCCCGATCTCCAGATGGTCGTGCGCCTCCCATGGTTCAGCATAGGCGATCTTCAGATCGAATACTTTCTCGGCCTGGATGGCCTCAGCATTCTCCTGGTTCTGCTGACGACTTTCCTAACGGTTTTGGCCATCCTGTCGACCTGGACTGCGATCGAAGATCGGGTGCGCGAATTCATGATCTTCTTCCTGCTGCTGGAAATCGGGATGGTAGGCGTCTTTCTCGGGATGGACTTGTTCCTGTTCTACATCTTCTGGGAATTCACGCTCGTGCCGATGTACTTCCTAATTGGCGTTTGGGGCGGCGAGCGCCGAATGTACGCGGCCATCAAATTCTTCCTGTACACCATGGCTGGATCGATCCTCATGCTGCTTGCGATCATCTGGCTTGGCCTGGACGGCGGGACCTTCTCCGTTCCTGACCTGATCGAGGCCCAGGCGATCCCAGCCGGTATCCAGTTCTGGTTGTTCCTTGCTTTCGCAGCCGCGTTCGCGATCAAAGTGCCGATGTGGCCGCTCCACTCCTGGCTGCCTGATGCTCATGTCGAGGCGCCAACCGCAGGTTCAGTGATCCTGGCAGGGGTCCTTCTAAAGATGGGAACCTACGGCTTCCTGCGCTTCAATCTCGGGATGTTTCCTGATGCGTCCGTTCGATTGGCGCCATGGATCGCGCTCCTGGCGGTGATTGGGATCTTATATGGTGCGGCAGTTTCCTATGCTCAGAAGGATGTCAAAAAGCTGGTGGCTTACTCCTCGGTCAGCCATCTTGGCTTTGTGATGCTTGGCTTGTTTGCTCTGAACCTGCAGGGGTTGCAGGGCGGCATCCTGCAGATGATCAACCATGGCTTGAGCACGGGAGCCTTGTTCTTGATCGTTGGGATCATCTATGAGCGGCGCCACACTCGCGACATGAACGCGTTTGGCGGTCTCTGGAAAGTAATGCCGATCTATGCTGGCTTGACCCTGATCGTGGCACTTTCCTCGATGGGTTTACCAGGCTTAAACGGATTCGTTGGAGAATTCACCATTTTGCTGGGATCCTGGGGTTCAATCGCAATCGGTTCGGAGTGGTTCACGGTATTTGCTGCTTCCGGCGTCATTCTGGCCGCGATTTATATGCTCTACATGTTCCAGAAGCTGTTCCTGGGCCCTCTGGACAACGACAAGAATAAAAAGCTGAATGACATCAGCCGGCGAGAATTGCTCACCTTGATACCCATCGTGATCTTCATTTTCTGGATCGGGCTCTATCCGAAACCCTTCTTTGGTTTGACANNGATCGTGGATCTGGTTTCCTCGGCTGCCATTGCGATGCGATGACCCTATCCGATCTAATTCCTGCGCTGCCATTTCTGATCGTTTCCGTCTGGGCGATCGTCCTGATCTTGCTTGATCTCTTCATCGAGCGGAAAGGCGTCACCGCACTCCTGGCGGCGGTTGGCGTGCTGGTTGCGCTGGTGGCAGTGATTGTCCGTTTTGGCAGCGATGCAGTGGCCTTCAACGGAATGATCGTAGCCGACAGCTTTGCTGATTTTCTACAGCTTGTGATCCTCCTANNACGATTACCTGCGCCGAATGGGATTGGAACGCGGTGAGTACTATACGCTGATGCTCTTCACGGTGGCTGGAATGCTGCTCATGAGCCAGGCCGGCGATTTGATCCTGGTCTTTCTGGCGATAGAGCTTCTTTCCCTTCCGTTATATGTGCTCTCTGGATTTGCCCGGCCAGAGAAGAAATCGGAAGAATCGGCTATGAAGTACATCATCTTGGGGGCGTTCTCATCCGCGTTCCTGGTGTACGGAATCGCTCTGATTTTTGGGTCGACGGGCACGACGAATATGGCCGCAGTTGCTCAGAGCATTGCAGCAGAGCGTGCGGATCTGACGCTCCTGGTTGTCGCCGTACCGATGCTGCTGGTCGGTCTGGGGTTCAAAGTTGCAGCAGTTCCGTTCCACATGTGGACGCCCGACGTGTATCAGGGAGCTCCGTCGGCCGCAGTGGCCTTCATGTCTGTTGGGGCCAAGGTGGCCGGCTTCGCAGCCCTGTTGCGGATTTTCATTGAAGTGCTGCCTGAACTGGCTGTCACCTGGGGCCCGATCGTGGTTGCGGTCTCAGCCGCCACGATGATTTGGGGCAACGTTGCTGCCATCGCTCAGGACAGCATCAAACGGATGCTGGCGTACTCCAGCATCGCACATGCTGGATACATCTTGATGGCGCTCGCAGCCGCTTCCGATTCCGGTGTCGCAGATGAGGCTGTCAGTGCTGCGCTGTTCTACCTCTTCGCCTACCTGTTCTCTAACCTCGGAGCCTGGGCAGTTGTGCTCGCGCTGGAGCGGACGGAAGGCAGCGGCTTGCTGATCGAGGACTACGCTGGCTTGGGGCGCCGGCGTCCTGCATTGGCCCTGGCCATGGCAGTATTCATGCTGTCGCTCATCGGTGTGCCTCCTACGGTTGGCTTCATTGGTAAATTCCTGGTTTTTGGCGTCACTGTCGATGCAGGTTTGGTGGGGCTTGCGATCATTGGGGTCGTGACTTCGTTGATCTCGGCTTATTACTACCTGCGCGTTGTCGTTATGATGTACATGCGCACCGGGGAGCCCGAGGTTCGATCTGAGGGCTGGCTCAATCGAACGGTTGGCCTAACTGCCCTTGCAACGTTTCTGCTTGGAATCCTTCCGGGTCCGATCTTGTTTTTGGCAGCCAACTCGGGGTTCATCGCACCATAGCTTCATAACTTCCCTGTAAACTTAGAGGGGGCTTATATGACCGATAGCCGGGCACACGCTTTTATCTCTGGCAGGGTTCAGGGCGTGAGTTTTCGCTACTACACCTACCACGAAGCGCTGAAGCGGGGGTTAAAAGGCTGGGTCCGCAACCTCCAGGACGGGCGGGTTGAGGCTGTCTTCGAAGGGAAGAAGGATGCGATCGAGCAGGTGCTGGAGTGGTCCAAGTCCGGACCGCCGGCTGCGCAGGTAGATGGGGTCGAGGTCGAATGGGAGGAGCCCGCTAGTTCGCTGACAGGTTTCAATGTACGGGCGACCGCAAATCCGGGAGATCCTCCTTGACTTTAGCTTGGGGCTCCCGTTTTACACTGCCCTCGCGTTCCCCACCGAATTCCGGGAAACGCTCGAATTGGTCTCGCTGCCCGGCTGGATGCTTGGTGGAGCTATCATCGGTCTATTTATCGGCTTCTTTCAGGGAGTGCTCAGCGGTTTTCTGGTTGGGCTCGCAGACGGACTGTGGTATGAGTCGGGTCGGACGAGATGGATTATCGGTGCGGCCTCAGGGCTCTTTCATTCGGCCTACCTCATTGTATTTACGGCCGCAGGATTGTTTGATCCCTCGTCACCGGGCATCGTGAATGTGCCTCTCAATCTGACCTATGGGCTGCTGGTAGGTCTGGCGCTGACCTACGTTGTCCCGCGACTTGGCAGAGGCTCGACGCTCCGGCGACAATTGACATTGTCAAGCCGCGCCGCTACTGCTCTGGCAGCAGTTACCATTCCATATGTCATACTGGTCTATCAGCAGGATGCGAGTGTGACTTATCTATCCAGGATTGTCTACGCGATTCTTCTCCCGCTTGGGATGGGGATCGCGCTCTCAAGGCGAAGCATATCCGGTCAAACCGCGACCGAATAATTTAGAGAAAGGTTGAAACTCATGCCAATCGATGCTGAAAAATGGGAACGAATCCGAATGTTCCTTGAGGATGCAAGTAGCGGCAAAGACGCCGCAGAAATACAAAGGGTCTTTAGAGATGGCCTTCCCGAGCAAAAACGGAATGAGCTTCGGGATCGTTATAACCTGACTCTGGACGACATGGTCGAAATCCATACCTATCTGGAGAAGGTTTTTCATCATTCACCACTGAAATTCTGGTGGTGGTAGATCCTCAAAAGGGGCTCGTCAAGGCGGAATAGTCGCCCCAGGGGTTTCGAACCGAGCTAGCTTGACAAACCTCCATTTACCAGATGATCCGCGGGCAAAAGCGCTGCTCGCGGAAATGGATGCGCGCTTCTTCGTGGCAATTGAGGATCTTCCCGATCCGCTTCGGGCTCTTGCGCAAATGCGCGGTACCTACGATGGCACTGATGATAGGGGTCGCTTTGAGGGTTTGTCGAGCATGAATCCAGGGCTGACCTGCACGCCCTGGATGTTCTGGGAAATCTCAAGCGGGATCGATGATGAACGCTTTGTCGACATTGCCTTCGGGGGCGGTACGGTGATTCTCAGCTCCATTCTGCTGGACCACCTGGCTGACAATCAGGTCGTGCAAGCAGGCAAAACCACCCTGCTGCAGGCTGAACTCCAAGCCCTGGGATCCTCTCAGCTGCGCCAGGTGTTCGGTCCAAAAAACGACTTTTGGGATCAGCATGACCGTCTATTGGGGGAACACCGCAGAGGGCTTGCGGAAGAACTCCAATGGCGAAAGGAACCGGATCGGCTGACCGAGACGGTCTTCGTCGAAGCAATATCGGCGAAATTTGCGCCCATTGCGCTGACCATGGTAGCGACAGCGTTGGCTGCTCAGCGGAACGACCTCGCACAGATGGCTGAGCGATCGATAAAGCATCTGGCGGTCGCTTCACAATTACTGGACGATCTAGGTGACTGGCAGGACGACCGCCAAGCTCACCGGCTGACCTGGTTCATCAAATCGCTCGATCCCGATTTCGACTGGACCGCTGAAGAATGGCCTTCGGCAGAAGAACTTCAAGGCCATATTGATGCAAACTGGTCAGAGATCAAGCTGCTGAACTGGGCTATGGAGTGGTTGAACCGTTCAAAAGATGCAGTCGACGATATCAATTGCCCTGCCTGGCTAAGATACCTCGATGGATTCAGAGAGATCACAGAGGGGCATCTTTCAGGGCGCACCGCGCGCCACCTTGCCCGCTCTATCGAGGAACTCCTACCGGGAGACAGTTAAAAACAATCCCCACTCCTTCATGTTGATATCGCATGACTACGGATCGCCCGGTCAGCCCGGTGTGTATCAACAAAAAAGCCGGTGGAATTCCACCGGCTTTCAATATCCTGCATACGTAACTAATTCAAGCTTTCGCAGCCGCACGAGCCGCCGCACGCGCACCCGCCTCCATTGGTAGGTGAAAGAGCTTTGCCCTGTGATTGCGCAAAGAAGACAGAGATCATGCGTGACGTATGTTCGCTTTCGCAGTTCTGGCACACGATGGGCGCATCTGCCTGCGACATAGGCCGCAGCTCATCGAACACATCATTGCATTCCAGGCAGAGGTACTCGTAGACAGGCACAGCGCGGATTCTACCGTTCGGCAGAACGACGGTCAACCAGGGCGTCGAATCTGAAACCGGTCAAAATCGCGCGCCACCGTGACATTGGGGAATATGGCCTGAGCTTCGTTCCGGACGTCTTGTTCCCGGTATCTTCGTGAAATGTGGGTCAGGTAAAGATGACCGATTTGAGCTTCCTTGGCGAGCTCAGCAGCCTGACGGGCAGTGAGATGCCCAAACTTGCCTGCTAGTTCCGCTTCCGAATCGAGATAAGTGGCTTCAATTACCAGGCCATCCGCACCTTCAACTTGCTCCAGGAGCCCATCGACACTTCCACAGTCACCGACATGTACCAGTCGAGCACCCCTTCGTGGTTCGTCAAGCACCTGCTCAGGCTCGACGGTCCTTCCATCGGCCAGCGTGACGCGGTTGCCCTTGACAAGTTCTCGCCGGATGGGTCCTGCAGGCACGCCAAGCTCGGCCGCTTGCTCGGTATTGAATCTACGGCGCGCCTGCTGCTCAAAGCTGAAGCCAAATGTGCCTGGCCCCCCCCCGATGTTCTACCGGAAATGCCGATAGCTTGAAGTGTTCATCTGCAATGATGGGCCCAGGTTCAATTGGGATGAGTTCGATCTGGACTGGGGGTCGCGCCCCGCGCAGAACGACACCGAACAGCAAATCGTGGATCCTCTCCAGCGCCCAAGCGCTTCCCCAAATTTGCAGCTCTTCGACGGCTTCCCAGCGTGCAAACGTAGAAAGCAGCCCCGCTAGTCCCAGGATGTGATCCAGATGACCGTGTGTAACCAGGATTTTGTTGAGCCTTCGGAAGCCAATCCCCGACCGCAGGATTTGACGCTGTGTACCTTCGCCGCAATCGATGAGTATTCGGTGATCACGGAAGCTGACGATGTGTGCGCTTAGCCCACGGTGAACCGAGGGGGCAGAAGCAGAGGTCCCAAGGAAGATAAGTTCAAACAAGAGGTACCTTGAATCACCGCGGGGAGAGCGGGCGGGTCATTGTACCTCAGCGGTTATTTGGGATCGCCAGGATCTAGGGTGCGTCGATGGAGGGGGCTTTGAGGGTCGCTCCCGAAGAAGCCGCAGCAGCGGCGACAGCGGAGATCGTAATGAGAAGTGGTGCGGCCGAGGATCCGCCCTGAGCCTGTGCAATGCCCCAAAGCGCGGCGAGGGCCATCACGCTCGCCAGATAGTGATGTGTAAATGTTCGATGCCACAGGAATTTTGGCATCCAGCTCGGCTGAAGAAGCGCGGCCAGCAAGGAAACCAGTGCGAGCGCAAGGAGAGCAGTTAGGTACGGTGTCTCAACCATGGCCATGATGAGGGCGGTGGCAGGGAGGAACAGCGCTAGGGAATAGATTGCCGCCAGCAGCCGGTCCCTGGCAACCTGTCTCCCGATAAGCGCATGGCGTGAGAACAGCCCTACAGCTCCAGCGATCCCAATGTAAAGTGTGATGATCGCAGCCCACATCGTTGCTTGCAACAACATCTGACCTCCGGTTTCTCTGCCAGAATTGATGCAAGATGCATGCCCTATCTTTGTCGGCAGCTCGAGTTGATCAGTCGAACCAGATAGAGATCGGCCTGCAAGCATTATGCTGCAGGCGTTTCTGTCGATCACACTGCAGGTGTGCATGCAGTGCCAGCGGTATCAGGAATTGAGAGTTCCGGGTGGCTGAAGACTAAAAGCGGTCGGCGGTCCTTTAGGCAGTCCGCGCCAATGCGGTGAGTCCAAGAACCAGGATCCCGAGCACCAAATTTACCCGACTGAGGCGGGAGAGTTGCCCCGCAACCCGATCCGTGGCCTGGTGCTCTTGGATAAGCGCAAGCCGTGAAAGCCGGGGATTCAGCACCCAGGTTTGGTACGCGGCGACTGCAATCATCAAGCCGATGGCGAGGTGCTTGGATAGCATCGCCCGTGCCCAGGGATTGGTGATAGCAAATAAGCCCTCATAGTNNCCTGACATCTGGAGCAATCCGGTGCCAATCAGCACCAATAGGCTCAGCCAGGCCAGGGGTTGAAAGCGTCTGCGCATGTCTTCGGCCAACCGTCCGCGCTGTTCGGGTACTTTCTCCAGTGCCGGGCTAACAATGACAGCCTGGTAGAAGAGCCCCCCTATCCAGACGATCGTGGCCGCCATATGAAGCCAGAAAGCACCGGTGAGAGCAAGTTGGTCCAGCATTTAGGGTTCGGTCGTAGGCGTTTCGGTCGCGCTCGGATCGACAGTGGCCTCTTCGGTTACTTCTAATGTTGCAGTAGGTGGAGGGGCCGGGGGCGGCGCGGTGGCTGTCCTGCAAGCATCGCGCACTGCTGTGGCAGTGGGTTCCATATCCTCATTGATGATGACCTCAAGTGAAATGTCCAGCAGCTCTTCAGCCGCGCATGGATCCCCCTGGCCGGACAGCACAAGCGCATACATCGCAAGCGATTGTGCATACTTCCAGGCCACGTCGTTGCGGATCCCAGGCGCGACAGAGTAGACGAGCTCGAAGTAAAAAGTAGCCTGCTCCCAATTCAGTCCGTAAAAGCTGTTTGCCGTGAGGTATAGCTGTGCCCAACTGCGCCAGTTGTTGGCGTCCTCATCGAGCAGGGCAAAGCTCTCGGCCAGGCTCAGATCGTAGATCCCTTCCTCCAGCAGCTTCTCCGTAGAAATGCGCCGGATTCCGCGATTCCGAAGCGCAGCATACATGAGCCCATCGGCTTCGACTGCCTTGAATTCGCTGTCTTTAGCTCGCAAGGCTAGCAGGTGGGCGATCGTCGCGTCCCAATCCCCATCCTCAAACGCTGCTCGAGCCTGATCGAATATATCCTGGACCGGGGACAGGTTCGGGGTGGGAGTGACAGAGGGCGAAGTGGGAGTAGGGAAGGGCTCGCTCAATCCGAGCAACGCTTCCGCAAGTCTCTGTGGAGCCTCTGGGAAGCCTGGATCTAATTGAATGATGTATTCGAATCGTTGCCGGGCGACATCATAGCGCTCTTCTTCCAGGTCGAGCAGCCCCAGCGCAAACTGTTCCTGGATGATTGCGCTGACCTGCTGCTCCTCCGCCTGATCCCTTTCGGTTTGGCCAACGACGTAGCCCAAAGCAGCGGCGAGACCTAGAAGCACCAGGGCGATCGGCAGGGCCCAAAGCACGGGGCGCCACGAAGTACTTGAGCCGGTATTTTCCTCCGAGAGCACGGGCGGCATTATACCGTGCGGCAAGGTGCCCCTCCTTTGGCGTTTCTGAAACGCCGCTGACCGGCACCGTATTTATGTAAAGACACGGATGGGTTGGGCGATCCCTTGATCGCCGGGTCCCCTGGGGTCAGGTCAGGGGCACGTCAACCGGACGTCAGTCCTTGACGCTGATTTTTTCCGAGTGGTATGATGCAACACTCGCCCATGTATCTTAGTGGCAGCAAGTGGAACACTCGTAAGCGACGTCGTCGCCGGTCAAATCCCTGGCGCGTCGCTTTTTTATTGCTGTTGATTGCCGGCGTCATCTATGTACAGCAGGTGGTTGTCCCTCAGACCCCACCGCTATTTGTTCCGACCGTTGTCCCGACCCGTAGCCCGGCGACCATCATCCTGGAGGCCGACAGTCTCTTCCAGGCTGGCAAGTTGCGACAGGCTGAACAGGCCTACGAAGAGGCGATCACTATCGATCCGCAAGAAGCGGATTACTACACCGAATTGGCACGGATTCAGGTCTTCGCTGGAAGGTATGAAGAAGCCGTGACCAATGCCAGCAACGCGCTCCTGCTCGATCCCAACTCTGCAGTGGCAAATGGCGTACTGGGATGGGCGCTCGACTTTCAATCACAAGTCGATCCTGAATCAGCAGACATTCTGGAAGCGCTGCAAAAGCTGGAGAAAGCCGTTGAACTCGATCCAAATTCCGCGCTCGTTCGGGCTTACTACGCAGAAGTTATCATCGATGAAGACGTAACCGCCTTCGAACAGGCAAGGGAGCAGGCGCAGCTCGCCGTGCAGATCGATCCAAATTTGTTAGAAGCACAACGCGCCATGGGTTACGTGTGGGAGGTCACTGGAAATTATGACCTGGCCTTCGAAGCCTATCAAAATGCGCTGCGCATCAACCAGAATCTGGCTTTGATCCATGTAGCGATGGGGAACATGTACTTCAACAACGGGGATTCGCGTTCCGCAATTGATAGCTTCATTCGAGCAAGCACGTTGGCTCCACAGGACGTGATCCCGCTGCGACGCATCGCTCAGACGTATGCACGAGACGGTGAGTTTGGCAAAGCGAGCCAGTACGCGCAGAGCGCAGTCGATCTCGACCCATCGAATTCCCGGCTGCACGGCGATCTTGGGCGCATGCATTACAAGAATGCAGATTACGAGGCGGCAATCGAATCACTGGCACTTTCCATCCATGGGGGTGCCTACGAGGGAGGGGTCCAGATCGCCGGATTGCCGCTTGATCCGGGAGACCCACTGGTTGTCGACGTTTACTCTATGTATGGACTGGCGCTCGCCACACAGGGCGAATGCGGGCTGGCGGCAGATCTTGCTGAAGCCCTGGTCACTGGCGTTCCGGACAACGAGATCGCGGCTGCAAACGCTGAAGAAATCCTCATTCGCTGTGGCCTGATCGAACGGCCCGACGACGCCGGGGCCTGATCACGAAATGCATCTGAAGGGCGATCGGATGCCGTTTGGCGGCGCGCGCAAAGGGTCTAATCCCTTGCGCATGCTGGTTTTGATCGCCCTGATTGCAGGCGGTATCCTGCTTACCCGCATGGTCGAGGCAGGACGAGTCGAACCGCTGTTTCTTCCGACGCCAACACCCACCCGGACCGCCTTTTCGCATGTGGAAGAGGCACGTGCTCACTTCAATTCTGGCGATCTCGAACGGTCGATTGATGCCTATGAGCAAGCTGTGGCCATGCGCCCAGCTGACGTCGAGCTCTTGGCCGAACTGGCTCGCGTCCAGACTTATTCCAGTGCACTGATGGCCAGCCGGGAAGACGAGCGGGATCGGATGCGTGAAGCTCAAACATCGATCGATCGCGCGGTCGAAATCAATGAGGACAGCTCGTTTGTTTGGGCGATTCGGACACTCGTGTACGACTGGCTGGCCGCAGTGGCTGACGATGATGTGCGCTTGCAGCGGGAGTACTTCACCATTGCCGAATCATCCGCCAATCGTGCCCTGCTTCTCCAACCAGACAACGCGCTGGCAATGGCATATGAGGCAGAAGTCGATGTTGACCAGCTTCGATACGCGGAAGCACTGGACAAAATCGCCGCCGCATTGGAGCTCGATCCGACGAGCATGGACGTCCACCGGGTGCATGGAACAGTCCTCGAAAGCAATGGGTTTTACCAGGATGCCATTCAGGCCTACGCAAGGGCTGCGGAAGTCAATCCCAATCTCACTTTCCTATACCTGCGCATGGGCGCCAACTACCGTCGAGAGCGGGACATGGACAACGCGCTTAGATACTTCGCTCAGGCTGCCAACATCAACAGCCAGCTGGGCATCCAGGATCCAATCCCGTATTGGTCGATCGGGCGTACCTATCTTCAGGACGGACAGTTCTTTATCGCGGCCCGAAATCTCGAAACAGCGGTTGAAATCTCGCCGGATAATCCAGAGCTCCTGGGATATCTCGGGATCATTTACTTCAAGGCTCGCAACTACGAGAATGCAACCGAAACCCTGCGATGCGCAGTAGACGGGTGCAATGATCAGGAGCAAGCCCAGCTGCTCTGTGACACGCTGGGGATCCTGAACTGTGAGGATGAAGAGTCGCCTTTCATCGCACGGGGAATCCCAGCATTAGGGCTGGAGCCGGCAACGTTGGAGTATTACTACACGTACGGGTCAGTCCTCACCCTCGACAAGACGTCATGCAGCGAAGCGGAACGAATCTTCCGAATACTGGAAGGCGATTACGCAACCGATCCGATCGTCTCCTCGATTGTCGCCGAGGGCCGGTCGCTCTGCACGGGATGACTTCGTTCTTCTGAATCCTCTGGTCATCGTTGGACTCCCACCCGTCTTCAAAGTTGCAGTCCAACACCCCAATTCTTGACAACCCCCTTTGCTGCGGTTAAACTAGCGCCGCTAGTTAGCACTCGCCGTTGGGGAGTGCTAACTAGCAAGTGTTGTGTCTAGGCTCAATGTGAGCACTTAAACAAATAGGAGAGTTCATATGTCGCTCAANNGAGGTGACCCCCAGCGGCATCGTTTTGCCCGAAACGGCCAAGGAAAAACCCCAGAAGGGGGAAGTACTGTCCGTGGGGCCAGGCGCTCGCGACGATGATGGCAAGCGCATTGAAATGGATGTCTCTGTAGGCGATAAAGTCCTTTTCGCCAAGTACGGCGGCACCGAGATCAAGGTCGAAGGAGACAAGCTCTTGATTCTTCGCGAGAGCGATGTCCTCGCCATCCTTGATGAGTAAACCAGGAACCTTTCAGGAGGATTGTAGAAAAAATGACGGCTAAACAACTTGCATTCGCAGAAGACGCACGTGCTCGATTGAAGGC
>JABAOE010006037.1_pt2 | contig 21758 bp, 22 predicted proteins | sample 7062141 | NCBI WGS metagenome assembly JABAOE01 (sample SAMN14538627, study PRJNA623070) | marine sediment metagenome | biome: marine biome [ENVO:00000428]; feature: marine pelagic biome [ENVO:01000023]; material: deep marine sediment [ENVO:00002113] | place: India: Gulf of Khambhat ... | reverse complement strand
GGCGAGATCGAAATCGCCAAGCGCATCGAGGATGGACTCAACCAAGTCAAATGGCACATGACGCATTTTCCGCCAACCATTGCTGCCTTGCTCGAAGTGGCGGACAGTGTCGCGACCGAGGAAACCCGGATGCAGGACTTCGTGGTCGGGTTTATCGACCCGAACGAACCGGACGAGATCAAGGCCCCGGTTCCCAAGTCCGGGGATGACGACGACGATGAAGACGACGAGGCTGTCGATACCGGCCCGGATCCGGAGGAGGTCGCGAGTCGTGTCAAGGCCATTCGACGCCTCTACAAGCGAACCGTCAACCATATCGAGAAGCACGGCCTCGCACACAAAAAGACCCAGGCATTGACGGCGGAGCTTGCCGATCAATTGATGGAGATCAAGCTGGCCCCGAAGTTATTTGATGCGCTCGTTCGTAACCTGCGCGATACGATTGCGATCGTTCGTATCCAGGAACGACTCATCATGCAGATTTGTGTCCGCGATGCCGGCATGCCCCGGAGAGACTTTCTGGCGAGCTTCCCGAAGAGCGAGACGGACCTCNNCAAGCACATCCGCGCCAAGCGCAAGCACTCGTCGACGCTGGCCAAACTCAAGGACGACATCCTGCGCGCGCAGCGCAAGCTGATCGCGGTCGAAGACGATACCGGTCTGAAGATTGCCGAAATCAAGGAGATCAACCGTCAGATGTCGATCGGCGAGGCGAAAGCCCGTCGCGCGAAAAAGGAAATGGTCGAGGCGAATCTGCGCCTCGTGATTTCGATCGCGAAAAAATACACCAATCGCGGACTGCAGTTCCTCGACCTGATTCAGGAAGGCAACATCGGCCTGATGAAAGCCGTCGACAAATTCGAATACCGGCGCGGCTACAAGTTTTCGACCTACGCGACCTGGTGGATCCGACAGGCGATCACGCGCGCTATCGCCGACCAGGCCCGAACGATTCGTATTCCTGTGCACATGATCGAGACGATCAACAAGCTGAACCGGATTTCCCGGCAGATGCTTCAGGAGATGGGCCGCGAGCCGCTCCCCGACGAGCTCGCCGAGCGCATGGACATGCCCGAGGACAAAGTCCGCAAAGTCCTGAAGATCGCCAAGGAGCCGATTTCAATGGAGACGCCGATCGGCGACGACGAAGATTCCCATCTCGGCGACTTCATCGAGGACCAGACCGTGCATTCACCGATCGATTCGGCGACTTCACAGGGCCTCAAGGAGACGACGCACAGTGTCCTCGCCGGACTGACACCGCGCGAGGCCAAAGTATTGCGCATGCGATTCGGAATCGACATGAATACTGATCACACGCTCGAGGAAGTGGGCAAGCAGTTCGACGTGACTCGCGAGCGCATTCGTCAGATCGAAGCCAAAGCGCTGCGCAAATTGAGACACCCGACGCGATCGGATCAGCTTCGGAGTTTCTTAATCGAAGATTGATATGGGTTAGCCATTGTCAGCGCGGGGCCGGCTGTTAGCCGGCCTCGCCTCTTCTGGACACGACAAAAGCCTCGTCATTGAACCAGAGACCATTGTGTTTGTGCAGAATTCGGGCCGTCGCTTCGAGGTAATCCGTCGCGGCCAGCGCAACCTCGAGCCGCTGATCTTCGATCTGTGCGACATAGATTGCGGCATTCCAGGCAGCGAACAGCGTCGAGGTCCCGATACTTTCAGCAATCTCGTCCGGCAAGGTATGCATGCGGTACTGAAAAATCGCCTGCTCGTCGGGTGACGCGCCTATGTGGTAGTCGTCTGCCGCGTCGCCGAGCTGCCGCGAGAGTTCGCGCAGGATCTCGTGGCGATTCACCTGGAACGGATCCTCGTCCGGCCAGATGTCCCGTATCAGTTCGAGTCCCGGGTCGCCGCCGATGGAATGCACGCCGAGCAGCCGCCCCGACGAGCGCAGAGCGCGCGTCAACGGGGCGAGCACGTGCCTGACCTTGAACTCCGCATCCATGCGCGCGCGCCACGGCTGGGAGGCAATCACGAGATCGAAATCGGCGCGGCTCTCTCCCCGACGAGGAATAACGGCGTCGAGCAGAAACCGCTGGTCTTTGCGGTACATGACGAGCACCGAGGGCTTGACGTAAAGAGGATTACCGGTCTTTTCGCTCGCCGTCGCCTGCCAAGCATCGACAAGGAACTCGTCCAAGGAGCCGAGCTGCTGGCCATATTCATATGCCGAGGTTCCCTCGAGCTCGACGACCTGCCAATTGATCTGCGCTGCATATTGTTCATTCCTGGGGGTGAGCCAGGGCGACTCCGCGTAGTACAGGTTCGTGAACACAAAAACGCTCGCGGGATGCTCGACGAAACGATCTGGCAATTTCTCGAGGCTCAGGCGAATATCCTCGAGGCTGATCTCCTTGCCGACAACATAAACCGGAAGCGTGGGAAACTGCCGGTGCACAGCTCGCATCGTGTGGCTCAGCACCGTGCCGTCACCCATGCCGGCATCAAAGATGCGCAGCGCCGGCGGAGCCGGTCGGAGATGAGGCAGTTCACGCGCGACACGCTTGGATACCTGCCACTTCTCGTTACAGGTATTGACGAATGCCAGGTATTTCTGCCGGTTGTCGTAGAAGCGAAACGGCCGATCTGTGGTGATCGACGGATGGTGGCCCCGGTATGCCTCGTGCATCGTCTTCGAAGTCAATGGATCGTCCCAGTACCTGCGCCGATTTCCACTATGAACTGCTACGGGCGTCGCGGTCAAACACCCGCCTGCTCCCGGTCGCCGCGATTTACAATGCTGTTTGGTTCGAGTCTGGTAGAATTCGCGTCCCGACGAGGGCCTGTAGCTCAGTTGGTTAGAGCAGNNAGGTTCGAGTCCTGGCGGGCCCACCAATTTTCCTCCGGCGGCAGGACCGACAATGCCCGTGAAGACCTGGATGATCTACGGAGCCTATGGCTACAGCGCGCAACTCGTTGCGGAGCATGCCAAGGCGCGCGGGCTCACGCCCGTCCTTGCCGGCCGCGATGCCGAGAAAACCCGTGCGCTAGCCGACAGGCTGGGCTTCGAGGCGCGAGTTTTCGCTCTCGATGACGATGCCGTCGTCGCCGGTCATCTCGACGGCATCGACGCACTCGTCCACTGCGCGGGTCCTTTTTCGGCCACGAGCGGGCCGATGCTAAAGGCCTGCCTGACGACGGCTACGCATTACCTCGACATAACCGGCGAGATGCGCGTCTTCGAGCGAGCGCATTCCGAAAAGACCGATGCTGCCGCCCGGGCAGCCGGGATCGTCGTTTGCCCGGGCGTCGGCTTCGACGTGGTCCCGACCGATTGCATCGCGCGCGCGCTCGCCGAGGAATTACCCGACGCATCAGAGCTCGCTCTGGGCTTCAAGGGCGACATGCACGTCAGCCCGGGCACGGCCAAGACCGTTGTCGAGGGTCTTGGCTATGGCACCTGGGCGCGCCGCGAGGGCAGCCTGATACGCATCGGGCTGGAGGTGCGCGACATCGACTATGGTGATGGCATGCGCCAATCCATGAGCGTCTCGTGGGGCGACATTTCGACGGCGTACTACACGACCGGCATCGGCAATATCACCGTCTACTGGCCGGCCAGCACTAGCACGATCATAAAACTCCGGTGTCTCGACTGGATTCGTCCAATGCTGCGTCTCGGCTGGGTCCAACGAATGCTCAAGCGACAGGTGGAACGGCGAATTCAAGGTCCCAGTGAGGCGCGTCGCAACGCGCGTGGCGTTCGTGTCTGGGGTGAGGTGCGAAACCCGAGCGGCGATGTCGTCTCGGCACGCATGACGACGGCCAACGGCTATACCCTGACCGCCCTGGCTCCTGTTGCCATCATCGAACGCATGCTCGCCGGCGAGATGGACGCCGGGAGCACGACGCCGGCACGCCTCATGGGTAAGGACTTTGCAAGCAGCTTGCAGGGCAGCTCCGAAATAAGGATTTCGCGTTGACCGCGCGGAGTTTGGGCCTGCGGGCAACACGAGCGCTGATCGCGCCTCAGCCGTTACCGTGCAGCAGGGCCAACGCGACGCCTGCAGCAAATAAGAAGCTGCCGGCCAATCGGTTCCGCCATACCCAGTAGCGCTCGAGCAGGGCGGAAAGTTCAGTCACGCCGCCCGCTGGGCGACCAATAACGCAGCAGAGCGTAGCCGAAAAACATGCCGCCCAGATGCGCAAAGTTGGCGATCCCGGGGGCGAGCCCGCTGACGCCCAGGTACAGCTCCAGCAGCCCGTAAAACAGCACGAAATACTTGGCTTTCATCGGTATCGGCGGAAAGATCAGCACGACCATCCGATTCGGAAAGGTCAAGCCGTAAGCGAGCAATATTCCGAAAACACCGCCGGAAGCACCGACTGTCGGGTAAACAGTGCCCTGGCTGCCGGCAACGAGCAGTTGTACGAGCCCTGCGCCAATCACACAGGTAAGGAAATATATGAGGAAGCGCCGCGAGCCCATCAACCATTCGAGCTCGCGGCCGAACATCCACAAGCCGAACATATTAAAAAATAGATGCATTGGTGAACCGTGCAGGAATCCGTAGGTAATCAGCTGCCAAAGCTCGAACGGCGACTGCACCGGACCGGCTGGCCAGAGCGCGAAATTGACGAACATCAACTTCGGGCTGATTTGCTGCAGCACATAGACCACCCCGTTGATGACCAACAAGTTAAAAATCACGTTGGGAATCTTGCTCTGGCTGCGTGGGCGCAAATTATAAAGCGGGGCGTTCAATCCGGTTATCCTGTCGGGGTCGGGTTTTCGATATGCTCAGTGTATAACGGCGACAGACAGTGGCGAGGGTTGCCACGACGCCTGCCGCAGGCGCAGAAGTCGCGGTGGCGATGACCGCTGTGACGAAACCGACCAGCGTCAACAGTGTCGCCCGGAAGCCGCGACTCTTTCAACGTTCCAGGTACTGAAGCTTGTCCTTGACCTCCCGCCAGTCATCCGCGTCCGGGGGCGGATCATGCATCTCGGTAATCACCGGCCATTGCCGCGAAAGCTCCGCATTGAGTTCGATGAACTTCTCCTGCCCGGGCGGCAATTCATCTTCCGAGTAAATGGCCTCCACGGGACATTCCGGTTCGCACAGTGTGCAATCGATGCATTCGTCGGGATCGATTACGAGCATGTTCGGCCCCTCGTGAAAACAGTCGACCGGGCATACCTCGACGCAGTCGGTCAGTTTGCAACGGATACAGGCTTCGGTGACGACGAATGTCATGCGGATTCTCTCGGTCTCGGATCGCGTACGCTATGCCAAGTCAGCTCTCAGTTCAAGCCGCCAGCGACCGTGATCGGCGATCGCTTTTCCGTCCGCCTGGAGTTTCAGCAAATGGGCAAGCAAGGATCTCTCGGCCCAGCCGAAAAGCTTTGGCTGCACGTCCCGATAGACGAGCGGCACGAGCGCATGAAGCGTGGAACCCGGACTGCCCCTAAGCGCGGCGACGACCTTGGCCTCTCGCTCTAGCCGGTGGGCAATGATCCAGTCGATGACGCCGGCCGGATCAGTGATCAGATCGCCATGGCCTGGCGCGAGGGCAGTGCAATCGAGCTCCCGGCAATGGCGAAGTGAGTCAATGTAGGCGCGCATGTCTCCGTCGGGTGGATCGATGACGACCGTCGAGCCGTCGATGACGTGATNNACGTGATCACCCGTGAACAGCCAGTTCACTCTGCGATGTAGATAACAAACATGATTCGACGCGTGTCCGGGCGTATGGACCGTCAGCAAACGGATGGGCCCGATGTCGATCTCTTCTCCATCCGCGGGCACTCGATCGGGAACAAAATGCCGGTCCTGATGCGCTCCCGCGGGAGCCGGTAAACCGATACGCTCGGCTCCCGTCTGGCTCGCAAGTCCGAGGGCTGCCGGCGAATGATCAGGGTGTGTATGCGTAACGAGAATCCAGCGAATCTCTCCGCCAGCCTTGTCGATGATGTCATCGATGTGTTCTTCGATCGCCGGGCCTGGATCGAGTACGGCGATTTCATCGCTGCCGAGCAGGTACGTGTTGGTGCCCGGACCGGTCATGAGCGATGGATTGGGTGCAACGATACGGCGAACGCCAGGTGCAAGTTCCGCAAACGGTTCGAGATCCGGGCCGAACGCCGTCACAGGTCCATGTCCGGGGTGAGCATCGGCCGATCGCAGACCACGCCGGCCAGCGCACAGGCGCTGGCCCAGTCTGCCAGCGGCTCGAGGGCGTCGAATTGCGCAATAGCCTCGAGTGTCTTGCGGGTCGGGTAGATGAGCTTGATCTGCTTTGCCCTCCAGGCATCGAGTATGCTGCGCGCAGACATCCAGCGGACGTCGATTAGTTCGCCGCCGCAGTGGCTTGCAACCTGATTCTCCGGTGCGCATGCAAGAAAGAATCGTGCTGCAAACCGTTTCGGCGCCCCCTCGGGTGTTATCCAGAAAGCAAAATAGTGCAGCTCATCGCAGCGCAGGGCGAGGTCTTTCCGGGCAACAAAATCGTCCCAGCGAAGCGTGCCGGCATTCAGTGCCCCCCTTGCAGTGTCGAGATCAGTATCCGCGATCCTCGTGTCGGCCAGCAAGACGCCGGTTTCTTCGAAGAGCTCGCGTATCGCGGCACTGTAGTAATCGAGACCGTGGTCAGCCACGTCGAGCAACCGGCAGGCGTCTTCTGACGTCAGACCCCGGCAGAAGGCGTCCAGGCCGCGATCGGCCGCCTCGAGAACGCCCCCGGGAAATGCGTAAGCCGATCCGAATGCGGCCCGCGCATGCCGTTGGACCATGAGCACTTCGGGGGCGGTTTCTCCCGCGCGAACGACGACGACCGTCGATGCCGGTCGGACCACGGTGGTCCCGTTTCGGGTTCCCGGCGCGGAGACGGCCACTCAGGGCTCCCGTTTCTCGGGTTCACCTGTTTCGGCAAAAGATCGCAGGCGCGCAAGCGCATCACCGATCACCGCATCGACCGCCCCCGCAATCCGATCGAAACCCTCTGGATTGAAGCCACCGACCGCATAGGTGAATCGAAGCCGCGTCCCGGCTTCGGCATCGAAGAACTCCCACAGCATATTGCCGTCCGCACCCATGAGCCCGAGCGGCCCCAGACCACCGGTCATCCGCAACAAAACTCCGGGATTCACGAACGTTACGGTCAGATGCACGACGCCACCCCCGTTGCCGAGATCCTCGCAGAAGCAACCAAGCGGGCGGGCGTCGATGTGTAGCTTGCCGGCATCGCCGGATATCGTGTGCGCATTGCTCCACCACTGTCCGATCTGGTCCACGGCCATCGCCCAGACCGCCTCGCGCGGTGCGCCGACCTCCGTTTCGTGAACGACGAAAAAGCCGTTTGCAGAGACGGCCTCGAGCTCGCCGGTCGCAGCGTTTGTCAAGAGCAGTAGCGTGATTAGTAAAGGAAATCTCATCGGCAGACGATGCCTTTGCCAGAGAGCGTCTAGCTTAACGCAGAGCGCTTGTTGCCCGCGAGCTTCAGAATAGCGATACGTAGAGAAAAATCGCGCTCAGCAAGGCCGCGGTGAAATATATTGTTTTCACCACCACGAGGTGCCGGCGTGCAAATCCATAAGCTGCTGTCATGGGTGTATGCTGCAGGACTGCAACTGAACCCGAACTGAACATGACCGAGGATCCCCGAATCGTCTTTGAAAGCCGCGATCGCCGAGCCTGTGCCGATCGCGCATTGGTGCTGGCTTCTCTGCAAATTCCCTACCAGCTCATCGAAGACGGAGCGTCCTGCGTGCTGCTCGTGCCAGCCGCGTATTCCGCAAGAGCCGTCGAGCAGCTGATGCGTTACGATGAGGAAAATACGCCGCGTCATGCCACGGTGCAGCCGCCCAAGATTATCTACCAGAACGCGCTTCCGGGCATCCTCGGCTACGTGATCATCATTTTTCTGTTTGCGGGCCTGTCGGCCCGCTCAATGTTCGGCCAGGACTGGTTCTTCGCGGCGGGGCGGATCGACGGCGCCGCGCTGCGCGCCGGTGAATGGTGGCGCACGATCACGGCGTTGACCCTGCACGTGGACTTCCGTCATCTCGCCGGAAATACGGTGTTCGGCTCGTTATTCGGCCTGTTTGCCGGACGCCTGCTCGGGCCCGGCGTCGCCTGGCTCGCCGTGGTACTCGCCGCGGCCTGCGGCAACGCCCTCAATGCGCTGATTCTCGATGCCTCGCATCGGGCGATCGGTGCATCGACCGCCGTATTCGCGGCCCTCGGCCTCGTATCCGGCTACGTCTGGCGCGGCAAGCTAATGGCTCAGGACCGCTGGCCTTATCGGGTGGGACCGATTGTCGGTGGTGCTGCCTTGCTCATGTACACCGGTACCGGGGGGCCGAACACCGACGTCGGCGCACACCTGATGGGCTTTCTCGCGGGGCTGACAGCCGGCGTGGCACTGTCGCCGATTCGTCACAGGCTCGTCAATGACCGCTGGCAGAACCGTTCAGCAATTCTGACGCTGGCCCTGATCGCGGCCGCATGGGTCGCCGCCCTGTCGAGTCAGCACTGATCGTTGGCAAGGCTTCACAAATCCGCAGTCCTACCGGTAATGGACGACGGCGCGACTTGTCGGCATTATCCGTGCCTGGTTCGGACCTGCCCCAACGTGGGCTGGCCGGCGAGTTTCCCCAGCCAATCATGAGCACAGAAACATGGACCAACTGAATCTTTCCGCCCTCGGCCTCTCCTGGGACGCGATTATCGAAACGGTTTCAACCACGGGCGTCGAGTTCGCGATCAATGTCGTTACCGCGATCGTCATTTTTTATGTCGGCCGCATCATTGCCAATATGCTTGCCAAGGGCCTGCGCACGGTGCTGCAGAAACAGCAGGTCGACAAGACGCTCGAGACTTTTGTCTGCAACCTCGTGAGAATGGCGCTGCTCGCATTCGTGATTGTTGCAGCCATCAGCGCTCTCGGCATCCAGACGACATCTTTCATTGCGGTTTTCGGTGCGGCAGGCCTCGCGGTCGGACTCGCGCTGCAGGGCTCGCTCTCAAACTTCGCCGCCGGCGTGCTGATCGTGCTCTTCCGGCCGTACAAGGTTGGCGACTGGGTCGAAGCGGCGGGTATTGCCGGTTCGGTCATCAGCGTTCAGATCTTGACGACGATCCTGAAAACAGGCGACAACAAGGAAATCATCGTCCCGAACAGCCAGATCATGAGCAGCATCATCACCAACTACTCAAGCAACGATACTCGCCGTATCGACATGGTGGTCGGCGTCAGCTATAGCGATGATCTCGACAAAGTTCGCCGCACTCTCGAGGAGCTGATCGCAGCGGATGAACGTATCCTCGATGATCCGGCCTGCACGATTGCAGTCTCGGAACTCGCCGACTGGAGCGTCAACTTTGTCGTCCGCCCGTGGGTTGCAACGAGCGACTACTGGGCCGTTAAATTCGATTTGACCGAGGCGATCAAGAAGCGATTCGATGCAGAGGGAATTGCGTTTCCGTTCCCGCAGCAGGACGTTCATCTGTACAACGCGTCTTCGAGCTAGCGGTTCAGGCGGGAACATCAATCCTCGAAATCGGGTTCCACGAAACACCATGCCAGTCTCGGGATGCCCTGCTTGAGGGATTTCTCGAGCGCGTTGATGCTCTCGACGACGGTTTCGATATCCCGCCCCGAGCGCATTTTAACTTTGAGGGCTAGCATCGTGTCGGGGCCGAGCTGAATCGTGATCATGTTCAATACGCGCTCGACGGCACTGTGCTGGGCGATGACGTCACGAATCTGCTGCTGCACGGCCGGATCTGCCGACGAGCAGCGTGCGCACACGAGAGGCAATGAAAATGGAGATCACGAGAAGCACAACGCCGATGCAGATCGAACCGATGGCATCGTAGACAGGGTTGCCCGTCACTGCTGCAAGTGTCAGGAAGACGAGTGCGAGCGCCAGACCGAGTTCGGCGCCGATATCCTCGCCAAGCACGACGACGAGCTCCGCATTTCGCGTATGCCTGAGCCACTCTCGAAACGGGCGCTCGCCCCGAACCAGCTTGATCTCCCGCAGACAACCGAGCAATGAGAAGCTCTCGAGCACGATTGCGAGCAATAAAATGACGATCGCAACCCATACCTTGGACAGGCTTTCGGGATGCGACAGTTTGTGCCAGCCCTCATAAATAGAAAACAGGCCGCCAAGAGTAAACAGCAACAGCGCGACGATGAAAGACCAAAAATAACTGAGCTTGCCGTAGCCCAGCGGATGCTCGGCATCCGGCGCTCGCTGCGACTGCTTGAGACCCAGGTAGAGGAGCACCTGATTTGCGGTATCCGCATACGAATGGATCGCCTCGGCAAGCATGCTGCCCGAACCGGTCAAAAAGGCCGCCTAGCTTTTCGCCAAGGCGATACCGAAATTGGCAAGGAAAGCATAGAGAATGGCGCGCGCCGTGGAGCTGTGGGAATCCGCTTGCATTGAAGTCCCTCAATCTTGTCAACCTCGGCACGCCCGAGGCGTTATGCTCAAAGAGACTAGCAGCAACCGGCGAGAACATGCGAACGACAATTCTTTATCTTGCAATGGCGATCGGCGCTGGCATCGCCGGCTGCGCAGCGCACCCGGACCCGATCATCGACACCAAAGGCGTAGATCCCGATCTTCTGGCGCAGGACTGGCAGGAGTGCGAGGCGTACTCGAAGGAAGTCAGCATCGGCAAAGGGACCATGAAAGGTGCCTCGGCCGGTGCAGCTGTCGGCGCAATCGGCGGCGCAATCGGCGGCAACTCGGAAGACGTTCGCGAGGGGGCGGCATTCGGCGGGCTCTACGGCGGTACGCGCTCGGGTCTCGATGCCGATCGTGAGCAATCCATGGTCTTCAAGCGCTGCATGCGCGGTCGCGGTTACCGGGTACTTAACTGACAGCGCCTGCTCGGCGCTTGCGCTCAATACTGTGTTTTTATACAGTTAACACCCTATGGCAACGCAGGCTCACAAGGGGCGCGGCGCCGTCTCCAGAAGAGCCGGTCGGTTCGCTAGGCGCGCAGTGGAATACGAGCCTAACGAGTCGGCGGCCCTGTCGCAGGTGGCTCCGGAAACAATCCTCGCGCCGATGCCGGCGGGACGAATCATCAGTGAGAATTCTTCGCCCGACGTCCCTTTCAACCGCTCGATCAATCCATACCAGGGCTGCGAACACGGCTGTATTTATTGCTATTCTCGACCCAGTCACAGCTATCTCGACCTGTCTCCGGGGCTCGATTTCGAATCCCGGATTTTCTACAAGCCGGACGCAGCGAAACGCCTGCTCGAGCAGTGGNNTATCGTTGCGAGCCGATCACGATTGGCGCCAATACAGATCCCTATCAGCCTGCCGAGCGTGAAAAGCGTGTAACGCGCGAACTCCTCGAGCTGTTTCTAGCGCACCGCCACCCGGTCAATCTGATCACCAAAGGTACGCTAATCCTCAGAGATATCGATCTCCTCAGCGAGCTTGCACGCCGCAAGCTGTGCTCGGTGGCAATCAGTATCCCTACGCTTGACGGCAATCTGAAACGAATCATGGAGCCGCGTGTGCCCTCCGCCGCTTCTCGTCTCAGAGCCGTGTCAGCGCTGGCAGCTGAGGACATACCGACCAGCTCCCTGATCGCGCCGATCATTCCGGCCATCAACGACCACGAGATCGAGCAGATCATCGAGGCATGCGCGGCGGCAGGGGCCTCCCAGGCCAGCTATATTCTTCTGCGCCTGCCGCACGAGGTCAAAGACCTTTTCCGAGAATGGCTAACCATGCACTTCCCGGAACGCGCGAAGCACGTGATGAGCCTTGTCAGACAGTCTAGCGGGGGTCGCGATTACGACAGTCGTTTCAATCAGCGGCAGACGGGGACCGGTCATTACGCGGCTATGATCTCGACGCGGTTTAGAACCGCAACCAAGCGCAATGGCCTGATACGAGACCGCTATCAGAGCGCCCTGGACTGCACGCAATTTGCACGACCCGGCGCACGGCAGCTTGGCCTCGACCTCTAGCACGCGTGGCTCCGAACTTAAGGATCGAAATTCAGTCTCAACCCATACCGGCTGCAGGTCGCAGTCGGCCCGTTTGCTGTTGTATGCTCAAGCTTATGGAACGAAACAACTCGCCCAGATTGTCCATGCTCGGTGCCGCCGCCCTGCTGTTCGCCAGTGTGGCCACGCCCCAGGACACCATAGACACACCCCGCGAGACGGCTCCCGACGACGTGCTGGTGCCGGTTGCCGATGACAGCAGTCAGGAAGCCGTGGGACCGGACTTCGAAGCCGCTCAACTGACGGATGAGCAACAACTTGTCGATCAGTTTGAGCGATTCAAGCTGTTACTCGGTGACGGCGTTTACGACGAGGCCGACGCCGTTGGCAAACGCATTGTCGAGCTGGCGATCCGGGTTTCCGGGCCCAGGTCGAGTGAGACGGCAAAAGCGCTGACCAACCTCGCGATAGTCCAGCACCAAACCCGGCAGTTCGATGCCGCGCAGCAGAATTTCGAGGCCGCGGTCGATATCATCGAAGAAAACGAAGACCGCCTGAACCAACAGCTCATCAATCCGCTCAAGGGCCTCGGTGCCTCACAGCTTGCCGGCGGCCGGCCAGATCTCGCCTCTGATACCTACGAGCGCGCAATCCACGTGACACATGTCAATGAGGGCCCGCACAATCTCGATCAGGTTGACTTGCTCGAGTCCCTGGCCGAGGTAAATCTCCGCCTCGGCCTGATCGACGATGCGCGTCAGCTGCAGGACAAGATTTACGACTTGAATTTACGTTATGCCACGAGTGACATCATCGAGCTCGTGCCGACACTAATGCGCCGAGCCGCGTGGCAGCATCGGGCAGGACTGATTTTTGACGAACGCACGACCTATCGCCGGATCATCCAGATCATCGAGGACGAAGGCGGCGACGATGATCTGCGCCTTATTGAGCCGCTAACCGAACTCGGCCGTTCCTATTTCTTTGTCGACATGAGCGGGGCGACCACGTATCAGGCGGGTACGGTGACCTCGGGTGAGATCTATTTCAAACGTGCAAAACGGATTGCCGATGAGAACGAGGAGTCTGGCTGGGACCTCGTCGCCGATACGACTCTCGCGCTCGGCGACTACTACATGTTCCAAGGAAACGACCAGCGCGCAAGGCGCGTTTACGTTGAAGCATGGGAGTTCCTTTCTGCCGAAGAAGACCGGCTCGAGCGGCGCCAAAACGAACTCGAAACGCCGAAACTCCTCCGTTATCGGGATATACCGGAATTTGTTGGCAGCGAAAACGAAGCAACTTCGAGAGCTTCGCCGGAGGAGGACATATTGCAAGGTCGAATCAGTCTGGCGTACGTCGTTTCGGCGCGCGGTCGTGTGGACGGGCTAAAGATCGTCGAGGCTCAGCCCGCCGGATTCACTCCGATGTTGGATAGCGTCCAGCGCGAATTACGTCGACGAGTCTTCCGGCCGATATTTTCGGAAGGCGAGCCGGCCGAGTCGAGCGAGCAGCTTTTCACGCATCGCTTTTTCTACACGGCCCAAGACCTCGAGGCCGTGCAACAAAATTCCGAGGTGCCGTCCGAGAACGATCCTGCCGAAGGCGAAATCGTCGAGGACAGCTGACCGCAGTTGCCCGGACGGGGCTAGACAAAATATCACGCCATGTTTAAGACGACGAAAATGCAGACGCTGCCCACTGCCGAACAGGCATTGCCTGGTCGCGAACAGGCCTTGGCGGTTCCGGATCGGCACTTCGTAAACGGCCATCCGCTAAAGGCTCCATTCCCGGAGGGCATGCAACAGGCTGTTTTTGCGCTGGGTTGTTTCTGGGGCGCGGAGCGGCAGTTCTGGGAGACCGAGGGCGTCTATTCGACGGCCGTCGGCTACGCTGGCGGATTGACCCCGAATCCGGATTACCGGGAAGTGTGCTCGGGTTTGACGGGCCATGCCGAGGTTGTACTGGTCGTCTTCGACCCGGGGATCGTCAGTTACGACCGATTGCTGCGTATCTTCTGGGAGAGTCATGATCCGACCCAGGGGATGCGCCAGGGCAACGATATCGGCACCCAGTATCGATCGGCAATTTTCACACTGGACCATGTGCAGGAAAGCGTCGCGCGGGCGTCGCGCGACGTATACGAGGCTGAGCTCCAAAAAGCCGGCCACGGAGCTATCACCACGGCAATCGAGCCCATCGACAGGTTTTTCTACGCTGAGGACTACCACCAACAGTATCTCGCGAAGAACCCGGGGGGCTACTGCGGAATCGGCGGCACCGGTGTCAGCTGTCCGGCGGCCTCGGCGGCCGAATCTATTAGCGCCTGAGGCACTAAAGCCTGCTTCTTGGTCGGTGTCATTAGACACGGTAGTATCGGCAGTCCCGGGCCGTCGAGGAAAATAAATTGGCCAAAAAATCCCGCGCCGTAGCCAAACCGAGACGGCCCAGCCGCAAGCAGGCCGAAGAAGCTGTGAGGCCTCTGCTCCTTTGGGCCGGCGAAGATCCGCACCGGGAGGGACTCGTCGATACGCCCAAACGCGTGGCCAGCGCTTATGAGGATTGGTTTAGCGGTTACAAAGATGACCCGGTGCGGTATCTGCGGCGCACGTTCGAAGAAGTCGAAGGCTACGACGAAATGGTCGTTCTGCGTGACATCGAGTTCGAGTCGCACTGCGAGCACCACATGGCACCAATCATCGGCAAAGCGCATGTCGGCTATCTGCCCAGCAATAAAGTCGTCGGCATCAGCAAACTGGCACGCGTCGTCGAGGCCTTCGCCCGCCGTTTTCAGGTCCAAGAGAAGATGACAGCGCAGATCGCGAGCTGCATCCACGACGTATTGCAGCCGAAAGGCGTCGGGGTCGTTATCGAAGCCATGCATCAATGCATGACGACACGAGGCGTACACAAGACCGACGTATCTATGGTGACGAGCCAGATGATGGGTACCTTCCGCACGGACGCACGAACTCGCGCAGAGTTTCTGCGTATGATCGACGGCTCGCGTTAGGCCGGCTCGGCGTGCCTCGGGCCTTTGCTCTGATAGCCTCTTTCGCAGCGGCTTTGCTGGCCTACCTGTTGTTCTGGCCAGTGCCGGTGGAGCCGGTCGCCTGGCATGCCCCGAAAAATGTCGGATTGACCGGCCCTTTTGCAGAGAATACGGGTCTTCAAGCTGCCCGCGCACTTGACCTTGGCGATTACGAAGGCCCCGAGGACATCGCGCTCGGCGCAGACGGTGCGATCTATGCCTCGACGCAAGGTGGCGCCGTCATCCGTATAAAACCATCGGGGGAAATCGAAGTGTTCGCCGATCCTGGTGGACGAGTCCTCGGGATCGAGGCGAGCCCAGATGGACGATTGCTGCTCGCCAATGCTTACCTTGGCCTGCAGGCAGTCGATGCTTCAGGTCAAACCATTGCGCTACTTTCCGAGTTCGACGGAGAACCGCTCGCCTATGTGAATGACCTGGCCGTTGGCGGCGATGGAACAATCTACTTCTCCCAATCCAGCACGAAATTCAGTCCGCAAAGTTATGGCGGCACCTACCCGGCAAGCTTGCTCGACGTCATCGAGCACGGCGGGCACGGGCGCGTGTTCGCATACGATGCCGTAAACCGAACTGCGCGCGTCATCATGGACGATATCGACTTTGCCAACGGCGTGGCGATCAGCGAAGACGATTCGTTTCTGCTTGTGGCTGAGACCGGCGCTTACCGCATACTTCGTCATTGGCTTCAAGGACCGAGGCAAGGCCAAACCGACGTCCTGATCGATAACCTTCCCGGCTTTCCGGACAACATCAATAACGGTCTTCAGGGCCGGTTCTGGGTCGGGCTGGTGGCACCGCGCAGCGAGGTGCTCGACAGGCTCTCGCGTATGCCATTTTTGCGTAAAGTCGTGCAGCGTCTGCCCACAGTCCTGCGGCCGCAGGCTCAGCCCTCTTCACATGTGTTTGCGCTCGACAAAGATGGCTATGTCGTTACCGATCTGCAGGACCCTCAACACCGTTTTCCCGCGTTGACGGGCGTTCTCGAAACGGTGGAGAACCTCTTTCTCGCGTCACTTTTCGGCAACGAGATCGGTGTGCTGACGAAGAGACCTTAATTTGACCCGATATCGAGCAGCCGTTGGTCGCCGGCGAAATCTTCTCCAAGCATGAGTCTGCGAACCAGCGGAATCGGGGGCTCGCCGAAACTCAGAAACTCATCGTGGAAACGCCGCCATGCCTTGCGTCCGCCGCGTGTAGCGGTCCAGTCGTCGCGCAGCTTTTTAATCATGAGCTTGCCAAGCGTGTAATTGAGATAGCCGGGGTCGTAGGTGCCACGGAGCGCCTGCTGTCTCGCGTTGCCGTAATCTAGCAGCGCTTTTTGCCGAAATAAGGCCTCGCTCTCGGCCACCGTCATGGCCTCGGCATGCAGGCCAATCGCCGAAAGATAGCGGACATTTCTTTTCAGAGCATTCAGCAGCTGGCCGATGCGTATCTCCGCGCTGCCACCGCCGAATCCGGCATCCAGCATCATCTCTTCCGCGTAGTGCGCCCAGCCTTCACTGAACGTACTCACGCTGAAATATCGACCGACGCGGTTGTCGGCACGGTGGGAATGCAGGTTCTGCAGGAAGTGTCCCGGCCAGACTTCATGCACCGATACGCCGAGCAGGGAACTCTCTCCGGGAACATAGGCCCGCTGATCCTCCTCGCTCCAGGCAGGATCCGGTGGTGCGATGTAGTAGACAGATGGCAGCCCGGTCTCGAGGGGCCCGGGAATGCTGATATAGGCCAGATTGAATCGTCGGTGGGGCGGGCTCTTGGCAACCCTCGCCTCTTCATCGCTTGGAATCGAGACGATATCGTTCTCCATCAGAAATTGCTTCAGCATCGGCAGCTGTCTTGAAGCCGCTGCAACAGGGCCCTCCGGCGGTTTGCTATTCTGCACCTGCCGGACGCAGGCCTCGGTGGTCTCACCCGGAGCGAAGTCGGCACAGGCAGTAGCAAGCGAGGCGAGATTCTTCTCGAGGTCGCGCTCGCCAGCGATCTTTAGCTCCTCGAGCGTGATCTCGACCCCCTGGGTTTCACGCAACATGGCGATGAATCGCTCCTCGCCGAGCGCGAAGTCATCGGTCGCCGTTGCGCGTAGAGAGTCCAGCCATTGGGCAGCCTCCCCGATCACCGCGATTGCCTGGTCATTCGCAGCTACGAAGCGCGCCATCAGTTCATCGTCGTCCACGCTCGCAAACACCACGGGTACCGTGTCGGCCAGGTAGTCTCGAAAACCCGAGAAGACGCGGTGACCAATGTCGACAAACGGCGCGGGCAGTGGCGGCTCGAGATTGCGGCGCATCGTCGCAACCACCGCCGCCGGAACCTGCGCAATATAGTCTGTGTAGGCAGCGAGCCGCTGCTCAAGCGGCGCATAGTCGCGATCGACATAGGTAGTCACGGAAAAGCTGTAGTTACGGGGATTCTTGGTCGGAAAATCGGTGCTTCGCAGCCAGAAGAGCCGCGCTCGCATCTGATTGAGCAAGTAGTCCTTCTCGAAAGACTCGAGGCCGTCGAGGTCATCGTACGCACTCGCCGCCGCGATAATGCCCTCGAGCCAACTGGCATATTCCTCCATCGCCGGGAAGCTTCGATCTGTCATCCTGCCGTCATATTGATGCAAGCCCACGGCAACGGCGGTCTCGGGGTTTCTTGCGTAATATTCGTCGATGATCGTGGCCACGAACAAATCCCAGCTCGGTGGGGGCTCCCCCGCATCGACCGCACTTTTATCCTGCTGCCCGCAGCCTGCAATGACCAGTAAGCACACACCGATCAGAAGTCTTCGCTTGGCCAATTTTTACTCCTTTTTCGAGGGGGATGGATGTTGATTTAACCGACTAAAGGTCGACGAGCTCGATATCGGCTACCGTGAGTTCCTGGCCGAGAAATCGACCGCCAACCCGGGCAAAACGACTCGGACCATCGGTGGCCAAGAAGCGGATACTTGCGCCGGGATTTCGTGGATTCTCCAGTGCCAAGTCTGCCAACAGTGCCTCGGTAGCCTCGGCCGTCGTGCTCGCCGAATCCACGATTGCAGCCTGGTCTGCGAAGATCTCGGCAATCGGTCCATGCAGTATCGGAAAGTGCGTGCAACCGAGGATGATGCTGTTCGCCTGCTCACTCGCCTCGACTGTCGCACCGATATACCGGCGAATGATTGCTGGCGCGATAGGGCCATCCGTCCAGCCCTCTTCGGCCAGCGCGACAAGCAGTTCGCATGCGATTTCCGTTACTTCGGCTTCGTGGTCCAGGCTGGCGATCGCCTTGCGATAGGCGCCGAATCGACAGGTGGCTTCGGTCGCAAGCACCAGGTGCCTGCCTNNCTTTCGCCGCCCCCGGCTCGATGACTCCGAGAATCGGCAGTGGAGCAAGCTCCTTGCACAGGATATCGAGCGCCACGGCGGAAGCCGTATTGCAGGCAACGACCAGCAACTTGATGCCTTCCTGTTGCAGCCTGCGGGTCGCCTGGCGGGCATAGCGAGTGATCGACTCTGGACTTTTCGTCCCGTACGGCAAGCGTGCCGTGTCGCCCAGATAAAGCAAGTCCTCCGCAGGCAGACTCTCGCGAATCGCTTTCAGCACGGTTAGACCGCCGACACCGGAATCGAATATGCCGATGGGCAGATGTCGATCATTGTTTTTCACCGGGACATTGTGCCTAAGCATCACCGACTGTGGAATAATTCCGGCCGTGCAAAAACTGCTTTATGCCATTGTTGGGCTTTGCCTGCTTCTGATCGTCATTGGTCTCGCTTTGCCGGGACAGGCAGTCGTGTCCGTATCGACGCGTATCCATGCGTACCCGGCCACGATATTTGCCTTGCTCAACGACTTCGATCGGGTCGTGATCTGGTCCCCGTGGTTGGAATCAGACCCCAATGCCAGGATCGAGTTTTCGGGGCCGGCGCGTGGCGAGGGAGCTTCGATGACCTGGGAAGGGAGCATCATCGGCTCGGGGCGCAGAACCATAACCGCGAGCGAGCCCTTTTCACTCATCGAGTATGCGGTCAATCCGGGCGAGCGGGTTTCCGCATACAGCCGCTTCGAGATCGAGGCTGTGGATGATCGGACTGACGTGACGTGGCAGTTCGTAACCGATTACGGAGTAAACCTCGTCGGCCGATACTTTGCACCGCTTTTTGCGAGCATCGCCCGACGTGATTGCGAGCGCGGTCTCGTCAATCTAAAAATTCTCGCGGAGTCGCTCCCGATTGCGGATTTCAGTGATCTCGACATCGAAGAGATCATCGTGGACGCGAAACCGATTGCATACCGACAGACAACTTCCCGACCGGACGCCGGGGCCATGTCGGCCGCGATGGGTGACGCATTTTTCGAAATTCTGAGTTTCATCGACGCGCAGGACCTCGAAGAAGCGGGTCCACCCATGTCGATCACCAGGGCTTTCAGCGGCACTGATCTGGTATTCGATGCCGCTATACCGATCCAGGGACTCAAAGAGCAGAATTTTGCAGGAAGTCTTGGTGTCAGGATCGGCTCGACATACGCGGGTAGAGCATTACGCGTCCGGCATATCGGTCCATATCGCAAGCTCACCGCGACGCACCGCAAGATTGCTGCCTATCTCGCTGCCATGGGCATCGAACGCAATGGCGATGCCTGGGAAGTCTATGTCAGTGACCCGACGAAAGCGGTCGATAAAGAACGGGTAACGGACGTCTATTATCCGATTCAACCTTAGATTAGAGTTCTCTAATTGGTCTTGACCAGAAATGGGGGCACGGTGTTGATAACCGCTGCCGCACGTGACGTGGGCGTCTGGGCCCTCTTGGCCTGGCCGAGGACCTCTCGGTAGAGATCGATGATCAATGCCGCGCAAGCGCTGGCCTCCTCAATCGACATCTTGCGCACCGACGCGCAGATCGGACCTTCGCCGTTGAGGGGCGCGACCCGATACATCTGGTCGCGCAAGTCGGCGACTGCCTCGAGCATGCATACCGGCAGTTCTTCGTCACTGATACTGTCGATGTATCGCTCGTAGGCCGAGATAAGACGTTGTTTTATATGGCCATGCCCAGCCAGTACCGTGACTGCGGCGTGCAAGCGATCCACGTGATAAGCCATGTGTGCTCCAGCGTTTAGTTATTTTTCGCCGCTCTTTTTTTCGTGCCAGCGGCTTGTTTACGCTTTTGAGTGACTGGCTCCGTTAGTCTATGGCCCTCTCAGCCGGACTATCCCTGAAGTACTCACTATCTTTCAATTACCTGCGGTTTCTTTTATATCAGAAATGTCAAATAGCGCGCAAGTTTCAAGACCGCGGGGCATCGGTGGCTGCTTTATGGAACTCAATCGTCCAGTCTTCATCGCCGAGTACCCGTTTTGCCGTAAACAGCGGGTCTGCCTGCGCGATCTGCCAGTCGACGGCCAGCGTCTCGGTCATAACGTAGTCCCGATGCCGGTCAATCGCATGCCGGACACCGTCCGAACCGGAGACGCCGAGCACGATGCGATCGGAGACGTTCAGCCCGGCTTGCTTGCGTGAATCCTGAATCGTGCGGACGACTTCCCGGGCAAGGCCCTCGGCGACAAGGTCCGGGTCGAGCGTCGTATCCAATGCGGTCAAATAGCCCGAATCCTCGGCACAGGCATAACCCTCGGCGGACGTCGTCTCGATCAAAACGTCCTCGCCCGTGAAGCTCAGCGGACCGTCCGGCATCTCGAGCGTAAAGCCCTCGCCTTTCGCCGCGGCAGCTGCGATCGCAGCGCCGTCGGCCGCATCGAGTGCTTTTCGAATCTCGGGGACCCGCTTACCGTACTGTTTTCCAATACGCGGCAGGTTCGGCTTGATGCGATAGTTGACGAGCCCGGCATCGCGTGCAATGAACTCCATCGTTTTGACGTTGAGTTCTTCGGTTATCTGATCCTCGTGCGCTGCCAGTGCCCGGGCTGCAGCGTCGTTGGGCACTCGCACCAACAGGCGCGCCAGCGGCTGGCGGGTTCTAACGCCGGATGTGCCGCGCGCCGCGCGCCCTAGCCCGACGACTTTCTGAACCACGCCGATGTCATCAAGCAGTGCTTCATCCCGCCATTGTGATCGGGGCGCCGGCCAGCTCGTCAGGTGCACGCTCTCCGGCGCGCCCGCCGCGATGCCGGTGACGAGATTCTGATAAACGTGCTCGGCAAGAAACGGTACGAACGGTGCCATCAGCGTGGTCGCCGTCTGCAGGCACTCGTACAGAGTCAGGTACGCAGCTCGCTTGTCCTCGAGATCGGTCGACTTCCAGAATCGCCGGCGATTGCGCCTGACATACCAGTTGCTGAGCTGGTCGACAAAGGCCTCGATCGCCTCTCCGGCCGTCTTCGCATCGTATTCGTCGAGCGCCCGGGTGACAGTACGCAGCGTCTTGTCCGCGAGCGCCAGCGCCCACCGATCGATCTCGGGACGCGCGCTGACCGGAATATCGCGGGACAGGTCCACGTCATCCAGTCGCGCGTACAACACGAAAAAGCCGTACGTATTCCAGAAGGTGTTGATAAAAGAGCTTGCGACGTCGGCGACGATATCGACCGAGATCCGCTTCTGGACGTCGGGGGACAAGCGTGCCAGAAAGTACCAGCGCAGCGCATCAGCGCCGACCGAATCGAACACGTCATACGGGTCGACAATGTTGCCGAGCGACTTGGACATCTTCTTGCCGTCCTTGTCGACGATATGACTCAGGCAGATGCAGTTCTGGTAAGCAACACTATCGGAGACCAGCGTTGCTATGGCGTGCAGCGTATAGAACCAGCCGCGCGTCTGGTC
>JABAOE010013382.1_pt2 | contig 21766 bp, 18 predicted proteins | sample 7062141 | NCBI WGS metagenome assembly JABAOE01 (sample SAMN14538627, study PRJNA623070) | marine sediment metagenome | biome: marine biome [ENVO:00000428]; feature: marine pelagic biome [ENVO:01000023]; material: deep marine sediment [ENVO:00002113] | place: India: Gulf of Khambhat ... | reverse complement strand
ACCTGGCCCCATCGATAGCCCAGAAACGTCGAATCTTTAACGCCTTACCGGTTTTTGTCGAACCGCCGACAATACCCTCCCAAAAAACATATTGGCGAACGCAGCTTCGATCCAGCGAACTACCACTACCATCCGGTTTTCGGTTTCAATCCAGGTAAATGAACTGCCCGCGCCAATGGCGAAAAAACTGGTTTCCGGAACGTCTGGGAATATACGCTTCTCATGGTTCAGCCAGACCAGATAACCATAAAAAGGAGCAATGTCGCAAGGCGCGCGCATACGCCTGATCCAGTCTGCTGAAATGACCTGCACATCACCTGCTTTGCCTTCGTTCAACATCAGTTGGCCGATGAGTGCCTGATCGACACTGCTGATCGACACACCACCGCCCCAGTGGCTGCCACCCGGTACCGATTGGGCGCGTCTACCGTTTAACTCAATCCAGGCATTGTCGTAACCAATCCACTGCCAATTTTTACTCGCACCAATCGGCACCATGACGGATTCGGCGAACACCTCGGGTAACGGTTTACCAAACAGGTGCAGCAATGCCAAAGACAACTGGTTGATGCGCACATCGTTGTACTCCCAGTATGTGCCGGGTGCTTGCAACGGGCGCGCACTTCCTTTTTTTTCGTTTGCCACATCCCCCTGAAACGACAAAACACGGTAACGGTCTACCTGATCCGGCACGCCGAAGCACTCACCTTCCCATTCGCTGGTCTGCTGCAGCATGTGCGCCCAAGTCACCAGCGCGTTTCCACCCTTCTCGAAACCGACCCCCGGAACACGTACATGAACCGGTTCATCAACGTCAGGAAGTAGCCCCTGATCGTAGGCGATGCCCGCAAGTAAAGCGAGGTAGGTCTTGGCGACACTGAACGTCAGGTCGGCGCGCTGCGCTTCGCCCCAGGAGATAACCGGTTTGCCTTCGATGATAATGGTTCCCGAAACAGGCCCGCGCGCATGCACCGGCCCCAACAATCGGTTCCAAGGCGGTGGATCGTCGTGATGAATGCCCCATGCGTCCGTGATATTGCGGCTCCATGAGGTTTCATGGTCGATTGCAAACTCCACGGCGCGTTCCAGCTCGCGCATGTCCATTACATCACCTCGTAAACCGAGTTTGAGCGACGGATAAACGCCAGTTCGCTTGCTATTCCCACGACAATCGGCAGCGTTCGTCTGTTAACAGACTGCCATCATACTTTTGAGTAATCAGTCGCAGTACCACATATCGTGTGTGTTGCATCACGGCGACGGCAATCTAGAACCAGATGATGAAAATTTCTGCGCCAAGCGACCGCCGGGAAGCTACCATTTACGCCCCGATCCAGGAGCAAGCGGTCATTTTTTATTGAAGGTCAGAATCGCGGTCACGAACAGAGTGGCCGTCAATGACTCGGCCACCGGGTGGGTTTTCACGCAAATGCCTTCGCAAATCTCGCGTTTTCCACCACAAATAACCAACCACGATGACGATAACGACTGAAACGACTGCCAGCGCGACAATGGAGAACATGAAGGCAACGACTAGTACAATCGCCCCGATAATCGCTGCCACCGCCCTGCCCAACAGGCTAGGCGGTTCGATGTCACCTTGCTGGTCGCTGACAACGATTCTGAGGCGTCTGTGATGGTTTTGCTGCATTAGCTTTCCCGTGCTCCCCTATATTGCGACGTCTGAGAAAATTTCAAGCAAAAAACGACTGCGCGTTCGGCATATACACACGATTCTTTCCAACGCGAGTATGCTTGCGCATCTTGGAGCGCCAGCACGCTTGACTAGTTCCATAGGCACTGGCGTCATGGCGATAAGTGTTGAATATGTACATTAACAAGGAAGCCGCGTCATGAAACAAGCACAACTTGCCGCGATTGGCCCAGCACAGACCGCCGTGCATTGTATCGATGTGCCCGATCCGGGCGCACCGGGCGAGGGCGAGGTGCTCGTCGATATTGTCGCATGCTCGATCAATCCAGCTGATATTTTATTGATTGAAGGCAACTACGCGACCATTCCCGAACCGCCCTGCACGCTCGGCATTGAAGGCGCCGGCACGGTCGCGGCGGTCGGCAACGGAGTCACTAATCTGAGCGTTGGCGACAAAGTCATCAGTCTTGGCCGCACCAACTGGGTGCAACAAATTCGTGATAAGGCGGACACTTTTATTCGCTTGCCGGCCGAGGTAGATCTTGCGCAGGCAGCCATGCTAAAGGTCAACGTCGCCACAGCGCACCTGATGTTGACCACTTACGTAACGTTGTCAGCGGGTGACTGGCTAATTCAGAATGCGGCCAACTCAGGCGTCGGGGTTGATCTAATCAGGCTTGCACACTCCAAGGGAATTCGCACCGTTAACGTGGTCCGTCGTGAAGCACTGATCAAACCACTCAGGGAGCTCGGTGCCGATGTCGTCGTCGTCGATGGCCCAGACCTCGCGCAACGCGTCGCAAAAGAAACTGCCAATGCGGCACTCAAGCTTGGTATTGACGCGGTGGCCGGTGCCGCCAGCGGTCGCTTGACTGATTGTGTCACCAATGGTGGCACTGTTATCAACTACGGACTGCTTTCCGGGAAACCGTGCCAAATCGACGCATTTAACTTCGTATTTCGCGGTATCACTATGACTGGTTTCTGGCTTGCCCAGCTGATGCGCAGCATGAGTTTTGAACAGATTCAGACCATGTACGACCAACTCGCTATGCGGCTGGTCGATGGCACCATCGGCGTTGACATCGAAGCCAGTTATCCACTGGAGCGCGTTTCTGATGCGATGGCCCACGCCAAACGCGAATCGCGCGGAGGAAAGGTGCATCTCCGGCCCAACGGGTGAAGACACAAAGCTGTCACGGGCAGAACTCCCCGTCGGCAAAGACGCTTTTTGCACCGGCGCGGGTAGCAACGTGACCGTAAAAGACAACGCTGTAGTGCACCACAACGGCTGACGCTCCTAGCAATTACATCCGGAAAAAAGCCGCTCTTTCGAATTGCGCACTTCCGCTCATCGCTTTGACTTTGCCAAGTTTTTATTTCGCCATGAGTTTTATTTGTTTTTTCAGAAACCTTCTGTTTTTTGCATCGCCCACAAATGCGCGGCGACCAGCGCCCGCCACGGTGAGAACTGTGCCAGCCAAGCCTGCGCTTCTGCTTCACCCACTTTGTCTTTCCGTTGCAGCAGCGCTTGCAGATTGCGTCGGACCGCGACATCGCCGTGTAGCGATCCGTCAAGGCAACCGAACCCTCGCAGCAGGGCGTAATTGATGGTCCACATACCAACACCACGAATGGCCAAAAGCCGCGCCCGGATCTCCTCCTCTGGCGGGGCGTCGATCCAAGCGTTTAGCGGCAAAAGCCCGGCTTCGACCTGCTCGCTTAATGCGATCAGGGTGCCGGCCTTGGTTTTCGAGAATCCGAGCCGGCGCAGCTCAGCTTGCGTCATAGCCGCGACCTGACAAGGCTCGGGAAAACACCACAATCCGCTCGAATGCTTTAGCCCAACGGCCCGAATAAGCTTCCTTCTCACTGATACCGCAGCACTCACGCTGATCTGCTGTCCTGTGATCGCCCAAGCCAGCGCTTCGAAGGGCGCGGGTGCAAGCGGTACGCGAAGACCGGCATTACGCTTGATCAGACAACCAATTTGCGGATGCTCCCGGTAATCTCTTTCGAACGCCTCAACTTGCTGGGTAAGCCCGAGCATGCGTTGCACCGTCTTTTTCATACATTGCCGCGTTTCAGAGCCAACGCGTCCATCAACTGCCAGTTCAGCAGTCGCGTTGCGGGCACCAAACCGCAAAGTCAGAACGGCCGGCGCACCATTCCACATCAAGCCTTTACGTAAAATGCTTTTGTCAATTTTTTCGGAAACCTGCTGCGCGTCACGGCCATGAAAAGACAACACATCACCACTGCGGAAATTAGCCGGCAGCTGGATACGGCAGCGTGTGGTAACACTCACTTCATGAACCCGTTGCGATCTCGACAAAACGATAATTTCCTACATAAAGCACCCAGTCGCCCAAAAAAACACAAGACGGTCCAGTACTCCCCCACCGAGCACTGGCATTACCATTTCGTGCGCGGGAAACCAAAGATGCAGCTACCAGTTGTGGCACTATGGTAGTTGCAAACCGTTTTAACCCATAACTCGCAGACCCACACAACAAAGATGAAAAGTGCTGCTTCAGCTTCTGTTATATCCGAATTGGCGCCCACCGGCACGTTACGCGTTGGCATCAACGCATCAAATTTTCTCCTGGTATCAAAATACGAACCGGGCTCCGATCCGTGTGGCATTGCCCCCGATCTTGGGCGCGAGCTGGCGCGGCAGTTGGGTGTGCCGGTGTCATTCGTCGTCTACCCGAATCCTGGAAAGCTGGCCGACGCCCGTGAAACTGACGCTTGGGATGTCGCTTTTCTTGGTAACGAGCCGCAGCGCGCGAAAGAAATCGCTTTCACTGCGCCCTACCTGGAAATTCCAGTCACGTTTCTCGTGCCACGAGGCTCCCCCATCAAACGCATCGAAGATATCGATCGCGAGGGTGTGCGCATCGCCGTGATGGAACGAAGCGCCTATGACCTTTATCTGACCAATAACCTGCGACACGCTCAACTCAAGCGAGCAAAGAGCATCGACGCCTCGTACCAGTTATTTGTTGATGGGCAACTCGAGGCGCTCGCCGGGCTCAAGCCTCGGCTCGTCGCCGATGCCGAAGAGCTTCCGGGCTCGGCAGTTCTCGAGGGTCAGATGACTTCCGTCAAGCAGTCTGCCGGCACTCATCACGGCCGCAACGCCGGCGCCAAGTACCTCAGTGACTTTATCGAAGAGGCGAAGGTCTCAGGCCTGGTGGCGAAACTGATCAACCACTATGGTGTGCGCGGCGTTTCGGTAGCAGCACCGGCGTTAATCTAGCGGGCAACAGCGCACGCGTTTCAAGCTTGGACCTATGCGGCAAAAGTTCCAGAGGATCTCTAGCCGAGGTCACTGGCATCATGCCGTTCGGGTACGCGTTCTTCCACCGGCCCCCATGTTCTGTTGACACGCCGACCACGCTTGACTGCCGGGCGCTCATCGATTTCGCTTGCCCAGCGAACAACGTGTTCATATGACTTGACATCGAGAAATTCTTTCGCGTTGTACAAGCGCCCCAATGCCAGGGCACCATACCAGGCGAAAGTAGCCATATCCGCGATGTTGTACTCATCACCGCACAAATACCGTCTTGACGAAAGGTTGCGGTTCAGCACATCGAGTTGCCTCTTCACCTCCATCGCATAGCGATTAATCGGATATTCCAGCCTGTCGGGGGCGTAAGCGTAAAAGTGACCAAAACCGCCGCCAAGATATGGTGCGCTGCCTACCTGCCAGAACAACCAGGACATGCACTCTGCCCGCGCCGACGGCTCGGTCGGCAAAAATGCTCCGAACTTTTCTGCCAGATAGACAAGAATAGCCCCCGACTCGAACACTCGCGTCGGCGGCGAGGTGGTTACATCCAGCAGCACCGGAATCTTGGAATTTGGATTCAACTGCACGAATCCGCTGCCAAATTGATCTCCATCGCTCGTTTTGATCAGGTGCGCGTCGTACTCGGCGTCTTTTTTACCAATTGCGAGCAACTCTTCCAGGAGTACGGTGACTTTGACGCCGTTGGGGGTGGCACGCGAGTAGAGTTGCAAAGGATGTCTGCCTCTTGGCAGAATTTTTTCGTGAGTCGGGCCTGCAATCGGACGATTAATCTTTTCAAATTTTCCGCCACTCGGTTTGTCCCAGACCCAGACTTCGGGGGGTGTATACGATAATGATGCGCCGGTCATAACAACTTCTTTTTTGAACGTGATTGATGCAGTGTACACGCTTATGTTCGATAACGACGGGGGTTGTCACCCGCGCTAAGTTGCTGTGCGACCCAACGCCCCACCGGATCGTTTCCGCCAGCCAGATACCAAGCATAATGAGCATGCAGGCATTTCACGCCCCTCCGGGTTCCACCAATTCCCCCAGAAGGCAGCGGCCCAGTAAATCCAATTGGAAGTGCTGCGTCGCGCTCGGCCGCATAGCGGTCGTGGGCTGACTCGAGTTCATTTGCATCGACGGCTTCCTGTGCGCGCCGTACACCGCCTTCCGACTCGAGCTTATCGACTTGTCGCCGGACGGCTTCACCAACCAACCAAAACCGGGTCGGCATCGGACGGCCGTCATATGACAATGGCGCGTTGCGAATGACGACCGGGTCACCATTCGCGTCCCGTATAACCACCTCGAAGTCACACTGAGGAGACCGCCCGAGCAGTTGTTGGACTCTCACCCAGTCCGTTTTAGAGTTATCAATCCCCATCTTTATTTATTTTTGAGCTCGCCTGGAATCATTGCACATGCGAGTTTTAAGAATTTTTGAGGCGCCGTTAAATATACCGCGGGCACCTGCGATACCTGCCGCCCGCCCCAGTGTAACGAGCACAATGCCAGCAACATACAATGTGTAGGTTCAGATTCTTTTGAACTTTGTCATTGCCTCGGAGAAACTCAAGCCATTTCGAATCTCTTTTTCGGCTTTTTCATCGTCACGTGCATAGCCCTCGGCCAGTTCGGCAACTTTTCTTGTATCATCGCGCGGCACGACGACGACGCCAGTCGAATCGGCGATGATGACGTCGCCCGGGTTGACTTTGACGCCATCAACTTCGATGGACACATTGATGGCCTCGNNCGAGCGCCCGGTCGTTGATACGGTATGTCTCGCGAAAACCGGAAACTGGTGCTCGACCATTTCGTCGATATCGCGCACACCCCCATCCACCAATAGTCCGGCAACACCTTTAATCTTCGCTGCCAATGACGCCATTCCCCCCCATGTCGAAGAACGCGCGCCGTGCACCGACACCACAATCACATCACCCGCCATAGCCGCATCGATCATTGCACCGACACGGAAATCGGCAGACGTGTAAGTGCCGGCATCCCCAACTACCATCTCTACCGTCACGGCGGGCCCGGCAAATGCCATACCTGGCGCGACGGGGCGCAATGCAACAGGGCAGTTAATCGTTTTGCCGACATGATCAAGGGCGTTGGCGATCGTCGCCGTCGGCAACCTCGCCAAGCGCTGAATGAGCGCTGGTTCAGGCCGAATGATATCGCCGCCTGGCACGACCTCTTTCCCTACACTTCATGCACGCACCGGACGTCGTCATCTGTTGACATTGCCAAGGTACCTCGCGTTACCAGCCAACATAAATAATGCGCCTAGTGATTGTCTCTCGGTACGCCCTTTTTCTTGTCGATTCTCTGATACTTGACTGCCGGTTTGAGCACCATGCCGTTGGACAACTCGTCGACCATGCTGCGCTGGATTTCCTGCCAAGGAGTCTGACTTTCCGGAAACTTGTAGCCCCCTCGCTTTTGCAACGCTTCTTTGCGCCGCTCTATCTCGGCTTTGCTGATTTTGATGTTAGCGGTACGCTTGTTGAGGTCAATACGAACGATGTCATTGGTCTGCAGGATTGCCAAGTTGCCACCGGTGGCCGCTTCCGGTGACGCGTTGAGAATCGACGGCGAACCCGACGTGCCGGACTGACGCCCATCGCCGATACACGGAAGTTCGTCGATGCCAGCCTTGATGAGCTTGGCCGGTGGTTGCATGTTCACAACTTCCGCCGCTCCCGGGTATCCAACCGGGCCAACGCCACGCACGAATAGCAGGCAGGTGTCGTCGATTCTCAGCTTCGCGTCATCAATCCGTCTGTGATAGTCCTCGGGCCCTTCAAAGACGATGGCGCGGCCTTCAAAAGCGTTGGGGTCTTGCCGATTCGACAAATACTTTCGGCGGAATTCATCCGAGATAACGCTCGTTTTCATGATGGCACTATCGAAAAGGTTACCCTTCAGGTTTAGAAAGCCAGCATGCTTCTTCATCGGCTTTTTGTATGGCCAAATCACCTTGGGATCCATGATTTTTGCGCGCCGGCAGTTTTCATAGAGCGTCTTGCCATTCACCGTGATCGCGTGTTTGTTGATCTTGCCGGCCTTGATCAGTTCGTTGACCACCGCTGGTACGCCGCCCGCATGGTGGTAGTCTTCGCCAAGATATTCACCAGCCGGCTGAAGATTGACGATCAGCGGAATGTCGTAGCCGACTTTTTCCCAATCATTGTTGTTGAGCTTGACGCCTATATGGCGAGCAATGGCATTGAAGTGGATTGGCGCGTTGGTTGAACCGCCGATGGCGGAGTTGACAGCGATCATGTTCTCAAATGCAGCTCGCGTCATGATCTTCGAGGGCCGCAGGTCCTCCCACACCATTTGGACGATGCGCTTGCCAGAAAGATAGGCGTTCTCGGCGCGCTCGCGGTGCGGTGCTGGGATCGCGGCGCTGCCGGGCAGCGACATGCCGATTGCTTCCGCCAACGAGTTCATGGTGGTTGCGGTACCCATGGTATTGCAATGGCCCACCGATGGTGCCGACGAGGCAATAATCTCAATGTACTCCTGTTGATTGATTTCGCCAGCAGCAATCAGCTTACGCGCCTCCCAGACGATGGTTCCCGACCCGGTACGCTTGCCACGAAACCAGCCATTCAGCATTGGTCCACCGGAAACGACAATCGCCGGGATGTCCACCGTAGCGGCGGCCATGATTTGCGCGGGCGTCGTTTTGTCACAGCCGGTGGTCAGGACCACCCCATCAATGAAATAGCCATAAAGCAATTCCACCAGCCCGAGGTAGCAAAGATTGCGATCGAGCGCTGCGCCCGGCCGCTTGCCCGTTTCCTGAATAGGGTGCACTGGAAACTCGAAAGGAATACCGCCGGCCTCACGAATCCCCTCCCGAATTCGTTTTGCCAGTTCCAGGTGGTGGCGGTTACAAGGGGAGAGATCCGAACCAGACTGGGCGATACCGATAATGGGTTGTCCCGACTGCAGCTCTTCGCGGGTGATGCCCCAGTTCATGTAGCGCTCGATATAGAGCGCGGTCATTTCAGGATTATCGGGATTCTTGAACCACTGCCGTGAGCGCAACATCGACGGATCGCGCCTGGCAGAGCTTTTGCCCCGTTTGAGTGCGGTTTTACGCGCCATGATCTTTCCCCTCCCTATTTACCACACCGGTATCAGCAACGAATCAGCGGTGTTGTATCCGGCTGATGACTCGATTATCCCGTTTAAGCCGCTTTCTGGGTAGCCGTCGCTAACAGCCGCGAGTGATGCTCTTACCAAATCTTACGGATGACGTGAAAATACCATTCCTACCAACAATGCCACGGCGTAACGACGCGTACACGAGTCTTTGCTACCATCCTGCACGGCTGGTATTTGCGGGCTTTCACGTTATAAGCCAATCACTGCAGTTGTGCATCCCGGTCAAGCGGCAAGATGCCGGCAAAACCTCTCTTGGTGCCGGAAAGATGAGACAGGAACGCCCTGCTCCACGCGTGCACGTCCTCTTTTCTAATTGACGCAAGCAGAGCCTGGTGGCGTTCACGGCGCTCTTCAAGCGGCATATTGATGGCCATCTGAAGCGCATACGCCACTTGTTCGACGTCATAGGGATTGACGATCAGCGCCTGCTTCATGGTTTCTGCGGCACCGGCAAAGCGCGACAGAATAAGCACGCCGGGATCGTTCTCGTTCTGCGCAGCAACGTACTCCTTGGCGACAAGGTTCATGCCGTCGCGCAGCGGCGTTACCAGACCGACACGGCTGGCGCGGTACAGCGCCGCCAACCTCTCGCGACCTACGCTACGTCTAATGTATCGAACCGGCGTCCAATCCATTTCCCCGAACTCGCCATTGATATCACCCTCGAGTCGGTCGAGTTCGCGACGGATCTGGGCATAGGACTTCACTGTTTCGCGAGATGGCGGCGTGACTTGCATCAGCACTACCTTGTTGCGATTCTCCTTGTAGGTTCTGAGGAATTCTCTGTAAGCGGTGAGCCGCTCGACGAGACCCTTGGAATAGTCGAGGCGGTCAACACCAACGATCAGCACGCGACTGCCCTTCGACTGCTGTAGAAATTCAATCTGCTTGCGCGCTTCTGCGTTGGTACTGAGCTCAGCAAAAGTATCGACGTCAATGCCGACTGGAAATGCCTCGCACTGGATGCGATAACTTGCGTACTGGAGCGAACCATCCCTGAGCAATTGAGCGCCAAGTTCCTGCATCGCATAATTGCGAAAACAAGCTGTGTCGCGTTTGGTCTGGAAGCCAATCAGATCGTACGCCATCAAGTCTTTTAACAGGTCGTGATGGCGCGGCAGAGCCGACACGACCTCGGGCGGCGGGAATGGAACATGCAAAAAAAAGCCGATTGGCTGTTTGCAGCCATGCTGACGCAGCTCTGCCGCCATCGGAATCAAGTGCAAATCGTGGATCCATATGACGTCATTCGGTCCGAGAAACTGTGCCAGCAAGTTGGCAAAACGGCGGTTGACGATGCGATATTCATCGTAGTACTCCTGCTCAAAGTGCACAAGATCGATACGGTAGTGCAGTAGCGGCCACAGACATTGATTGGAAAAACCAAAATAATAGCCGTCAAGTTCTTCGCGGGTGAGGTCGATCGTGACGAGGTAAACACCATCAACCTGTCTAACCTGCGGTTTGGCCTTGCGGGCATCCGAACTAATCTCGCCGCTCCAGCCAAACCATGCGCCGCCCGTAGCTTCCAGGGTCTCTCCCACAGCAACCGCTAGACCACCAGCCTTGCGATCACGTTTCGGGTCAGCAACTCGGTTGGATACGACGACCAGCCGCCCTTCCCGGACCCTCTTTTCCCTAATTCCACCTCTGGCCATAAACTGCAATCTGGTTCAGTGAGTGCGATACCATTAATTCGTTCAATGAGTTCGATCAGTGCCGTCCGCTGGCAATATACAAATCAGACGTACCTGCAATATACACCCCGAGTACCAATTGGGACCAATCGATCCGCCTGAAAGGCACGTTTGTCGCCCCCACCCGGCTTGGCATGCTTGCAGACTCGGTAAAAAAGTGCCATCGATAACGCCTAGCTGGCTTGACAATTGCAAGCTTCGACTACGAGGAAGTAATGTAATGCGCAAACGCGCCAGATTCGGAGCGCTCAAGACTTATGGGCAACAAAACAAATGAGATAAAGTTACGCGTTCGAGCCTTTTTTCAACAACCAACAAGTTGTGAGGATGCATACTGCTTCGGCATTTCATTTGACTCCGGCTGCTGACTGGGCACTTTTTCTTGATGTTGACGGAACCATTTTGCATCTGCGCGATACCGCTGATGGCGTAGAGGTGGGTGGGCACCTGCTCTCCGTTCTCGAAGTAATTCTGGAGCACCTGGATGGCGCCGTGGCGCTGGTAAGCGGACGCAGCATAGACAACCTGGACGCGTTGTTCGCTCCCCACCGGCTTCCAACCGCGGGCCTGCACGGGCTGGAGCGGCGCAGTGCCGACGGCACGATACACAAAATCGAGGATCCAGCCGGGATGGATGAGCTACGGCCACAGTTGTTGACACTGGCAACCGCCAGCACCAAAGTAATTTTCGAAGACAAGGGACACGCGCTAGCCATTCATTACCGCCTCGAATCTGAGTTGGGAAATGAAATCCGCAACCGCGTCGAAGAACTGACGCAACCTTTCTCCTCCGATCTTCATGTAATGCATGGCAACATGGTCAGCGAAGTTAAACCCCGACTCGCCAATAAGGCTTCGGCGATTCGCGACTTCATGGGGGAGCCGCCTTTCAAGGGCCGACTGTCAGTGTTCATAGGTGATGACACGACTGATGAAGATGGCTTTGCTTACGTCAACGAACTAAAAGGCTACAGCATTCGTGTCGGGGATTCCGACGAGACCGCGGCCCGCCACAACCTGCCAGGAGTAGATGACGTCATCAAATGGCTGGAAGACTGGCCTGCCATCCTGAACAAAACACAGATCGCAAACTAATGGGACAGGACAGTTGAGCAACCTCAACCTCGCCGTTATTGGTAACTGCAGCTTCAGCGCCCTGATCGACTCTCACGCGCGCATCGTCTGGTCCTGTTTACCGCGCTTTGACAGTGAACCACGTTTTTCTTCGTTGCTGAACAACTCGAGCGAAGACGCAAGGGGCGTATTTGCCATTGACCTGCTCGACGTCGCGTGGTCACAACAACGCTATAGACCCAACACTGCAATCGTAGAAACCGTGCTGCGAGACGAAAGCGGGTCGGCGATCCTCATCACCGATTTCGCGCCACGATTCAAACGGTTTGGCCGGGTATTCCGCCCTGCCACAATGATCCGTCAAATCAAACCAATATTGGGTACGCCCCGAATACGCGTCCGTCTGCGTCCGACTAGCGGCTTCAGCCAACAAACCGCGCAAATCACTCACGGGTCGAATCACATCCGCTACGTCATGCCCGATCTTACCTTGCGGCTGACAACCAATGCCTCGGTAAACTACATTCTCGAGGAAGTACCATTCATCGTGGATACTCCGTTGACGCTATTTCTCGGACCCGATGAATCGCTGACGGTGCCAGTCGGAGAGGCTTTCCGCGAATATTTTCAGGAAACTGAACAATACTGGATCGAGTGGAGCCGCTACTTGTCACTGCCTTTCGAGTGGCAGGAGGTCGTCAATCGTGCCGCCATCACGTTGAAGCTTTCGCATTTTGAAGAAACTGGCGCTGTTATCGCCGCGCCGACAACGTCGATTCCAGAAGCGCCAAACAGTGAACGCAACTGGGATTATCGATTTTGCTGGCTACGTGATTCATATTTTGTGGTGCACGCGCTCAATGCGTTGGGCGCCACAAAAACCATGGAAGGCTACCTTAACTACATCATGAACATCGCGGCAATGTCGGAAGACGGCTATCTGCAACCGGTGTTCGGCATTACTTTGAAAAAGCAGCTTCACGAATCAAAAGTCACCACGCTGGCCGGCTATCGAGGCATGGGACCAGTGCGCGTCGGCAACGACGCCTATCGCCAAGTCCAAAACGATGGCTACGGCTCGGTCATCCTCTCGTGCACTCAAACCTTTTTCGATAGCCGGCTATCGCGCAAAGGAGACGAGACCCTGTTCCGGCGGCTCGAAGTGTTAGGAAAGCGCGCCGCAGAATTCTGGGACAAGCCAGACGCTGGTCTGTGGGAGTTGCGTAAACGTCAGGAGGTGCACACCTATTCGAGCACCATGTGCTGGGCTGCGTGTGACCGCCTCGCCAAAATCGCCAACCGTCTGATGCTCAACGAGCGGGCCGAATATTGGGCTGCTACCGCAGGGAATATCCGCGAGGAACTCCTGAAGCGCGCGTGGAACCGTGAATTGAGGAGTTTTACTTCGACCCTCGGCGGCGGTTCGGTTGATGCTGTGTTATTGCTGTTACCTGCTCTCGGTTTAATACCAGGGCAGGATCCGCGTTTTGCCGGCACAGTGACACAAATCGAGAAGGAGTTGCGCCGCGGCTCACATATTTNNGAAGACGATTATGGTAAGCCGCAGGTGGCATTCAATGCCTGCACGTTCTGGTACATCGACGCGCTGGCGCTGTTGGGGCGCAAGGAAGAGGCCAGAGAACTGTTCGAGACCATGCTTGCCGCGCGGAACCCTCTTGGGCTGTTGTCCGAGGATATTGATCCAGCGACAGGAGAACTGTGGGGCAATTTCCCGCAAACTTATTCGATGGTCGGTCTCATCCACTCGGCAATGAAGCTGTCAAAATCCTGGGAAGATGCGTTTTGACCACGCCGATCGCATTCGACTTGCAAACAAAAACTATTTAGGACAGAAAAACACAGAGCAGAGTGAAAACCTGACAAAATATCCGACCAACCTAAACCAGACCCTAATAACTTACACTTCTTCTTCACACCAGGCTTTGTCAGCCAGCATTGTCTCGGGCAATCAGTTCGCTGACGATCAACCTCCATTCATTTTCCGGCGTGTCGTTTGACGCCTCGCGCATCGCTCGTGAATACCAGTAACCAGCGTTAGACTGGTCACCCTCCTTGCGGTGCAGATAGGCATGCACCCATGCCGCGTCCACGGTGTCTTGCGTCTGCGTGATTGTATGCGCGCGATCCCAGTCACCGCGCACTTCGTACCACATCGCCTGTAAAAGCGGAGAGAGATTCGCACCCGGTTTTTCCTGGTCCAGCGACGCCAGAAAATCGTCAATCGTCATCACTTGACCAGTCATGAAAGAGACGCCGCTTTCATGGAAAAGATAACGGCGAAAATCATAACAAGTACGCTAAAGAATGCTTGGGCAGCGTGATCTGCAAAATAGCCAGCTTTTTTGCAACGGCTGCTGAAAGGGCAAACCGCTGTTATGGTCATCACAATGCCAACTTTTGCTTGAAGTCTGCTAGTATCGCATCGGCGCCGTACTCGCTCCTCAGTCGCCGCGCGAGCGTCTCCATTGCAACGGGTTCTCCGTGAACCAGGGCGACGCGGGGGCAATTCTGGAAGTGGCTGTACCAATCGAGCAGGCCGCGCTGATCAGCATGAGCGGACAGACCGCCAATTGTGTGTATCTTCGCATTAACCTGAATCGTCTCCCCCCATAGGCGAATGTGTCGAGCCCCATCGACCAGAGACCGACCTAACGTGCCCCTTGCCTGAAAGCCAACAATCATGATGTGGCAATGTTCACGCCAGATGTTGTGCTTCAGGTGGTGCTTGATACGCCCGCCTGTACACATCCCGCTACCTGCAATGATAATGGCGCCGGATTGGACCTGGTTGATCCGCATCGAATCGGCACTTCGTTCCGACAAGTGCAGGTTCGGCAAATCGAATGGCTCACTTTTCCCGTCATAAGCCTGCCTGGCACGACTGTTATAGACCTTCGCATGATTGGTATAGACCTCGGTCGCTTCAATCGCCATCGGGCTGTCGAGGAACACCTGCCAAGACCCGATACCCCAGTCATCGAAGTAACGTTTGAAGATATAGAGCAGTTCCTGAGTACGCCCCACGGCAAACGCGGGAATGAGAATATTGCCTTTGCCACTGCGTGCGCTCGAGATGACTTCGCCCATCTCTCGCCAGGTATCCTCCCAGGCGCGGTGCAACCGGTCTCCATAGGTACTTTCCNNAATCCGCCTCACTGACCGGCTCCGGATCGCGCAGAATTGGTGCTCCGTAGTGACCAAGGTCTCCACTAAACACAACCTTGCGCGACTGTGATCCATCCGTCAGCGTAATCTCTGCGATGGCTGATCCGAGTATGTGCCCAGCATCGCGCAAGACCAGTTCTACGCCGGGCAGAACGTCCTGCTTCGTTCCATACTCAAGGGCACGGAAGTGTTTGTGCGCAAGCTTCGCATCGTCTCGTGTGTAAAGCGGCTCCATCAGCTTTAGGCCTTTGCGCTGACGTTTTCTGTTCTCCCAATGCGCTTCCTTTTCGTTCAGATAACCGGCGTCCTCGAGCATGATTGAACACAGATCTGCCGTCGCCTTGTGGGTATAAACGGGACCCCGAAAACCACGTTTGATCAACAGCGGCAATCGTCCGGAGTGATCAATGTGTGCATGAGTCAGGACCACCGCATCAATCGCGGTCGGGTCAAATGGAAAAGGATCGTGATTATGGCGCTCGTGCTGACGCGAGCCCTGAATCATCCCGCATTCAACCATCACCTGATGTTCGCCGACTCGTAACAAATAGCACGAGCCGGTAACTTCTCGCGTTCCGCCAAAGAATTCAATCTGCATGAGGGTGCGCTCGCCAACACAGTTTGTCGAAAGCGGACGAACTCGCCATTACCATCAGGCTGCTTATCTCCTCCAATAGACGCGCACCAGTCCTGATTCCTCCGTGTACTGAATATCCAGATCGCCGTGGTACGCCCGCTCTATAGCTTCGCCTACGCCGCGCGGCAAATGAGTGTCGGTAAAAGTGATCGCAACGCTTCCGTCCTTCTGGTTTTCAATACCCATGAGNNGGTGCTGCGCCTTCTGCTCCTGCACCTTGTTTTCAATAAGGTTCATGATCTCGTCGCGATGTTCATCGAAGAAAACACCGCTCAAGGTCAGTATCCCCGCCGGCACCTGGTCGTGCGCACGTTGGCACGCCGGACATTTTTGCCGGCTAGCGCCAGCGGGCGCCTCGGACAACCATTGCCAACGCCCACTGGTAAAAACCGCCCCACAGTCCTGGCACAAGGTTGGCTCGCTCGGCTTACTGCGCGCCATGTAAGGATCGTGCACGCGCTCCTTGATAAGACGGTCGTGCCTGCCGTGCTTGGCGACATCCGTTTGTTTACCACTCATCTCTTGCTCCTGATTGCGAACATGAATATTTGCCCAAAAAAGTCCAACGCGCTGACACTCCTCTGGGCACGTGTTTAAGGCCTGTTGCGATCAAGCCGCGCTGTTACGCGGCTGGTCGACGCGTTGCGACGGCGCCAATCCGGTACGATCCGCCGTGACCCGGCATTGCGCTCTACCATTCGCAATGTCATACGAATTACCATAGTGAAATGCCTGGAGTCGGCCTACTTCGGTTCCACCACCGGCCACCACCTTGAGTATCTTCCAGCCATATTCAGACTGTTCATTATTGTATTGTTTCCTGTGCAGCCAAGCACCGCATTGGTCCCGTCGCCACTGCCCCGGATCCCACTCCGGCATTACGCGAGCTTTTTCCCAAACAGCCTGCACAATCACATCGCTAAGTCCCATTGACTCCCCCTAAACCGAAACAACACCCAAAACCTCGAACATAGTAAAACAGGCCGTTATTGAGAACGCCTTGAGTTTGATCAATGAATGCTCTCGGCTGCCGCCTAGCATACCCTTTTGCGAGACCCGGCCAACGCCATAGCATTGGCTCGCTTCGAGAGGCCGTCCGGTCGCCGGTTGGCTTCATTGCTGCTATCGCGCACCAAATGTCGACTAATGCCCGTTCATAACAGTGAAATCGCTGATGCCTTTAAGAAATTGGCCGACCTTCTGCAGATCGAAAACGCCAATCCGTTCCGTGTGCGCGCCTATCGTGAGGCTGCCCGCTTCANNCGAAGCATGGCCGGTTTAGTACAACAGGGGGGGGACCTGTCGAAACTACCCACTATCGGAAAAGACCTTGCTGCCAAGATCAAGACGCTAGTAGACACGGGCGGGCTGCCGACGCTTGAGAAAATTGCATCGCGCATCCCTGCTGCGCTGAGCGACCTGATGCAAATTCAGGGATTGGGCCCGGAGCGGGTCAAAGCCCTTTACAAGGGCCTCGACATTAGAAACGTTGATGATCTTAAACGGGCCGCACGCGCCGGCAAGATCCAGCAGTTGAAGGGGTTCGGCAAGAAGACTGAGCGGTTGATCATTGACGGACTGGAGCGCGTCTCGGGTGAATCCAAACGTACCAAATTAATAGTGGCCGAGGATCTCGTCAAACCCTTGCTAAAGCACCTGAAGAACTGCGATGGAATCCAGAACCTGGTCGTTGCCGGCAGTTACCGCCGATGCAAGGAAACGGTCGGCGACCTTGACATTCTCGTCACCGCAAGGAAGGGCGCGCCCGTGATGGATTACGTGGCACATTACGAGGAGGTCGATACGGTCATTTCTAGAGGGAAGACCCGCTCTACCGTCCGCCTCAGATCAGGTATGCAAATCGATCTGCGTTTAGTTCCCCAAACGAGTTATGGCGCCGCCCTACACTACTTCACCGGCTCCAAGGAACATAACATCGCATTGCGAAGACTTAGCGCAAATAAGGGTTACAAAGTCAACGAGTATGGGGTTTTCAAAGGTAACAAGCGCATCGCCGGCAAAACCGAACAAGAGGTTTACAAAAATATCGGGCTGGCTTACATAACCCCCGAACTGCGCGAAAATCGCGGTGAGATTGAGGCAGCTGCAAAACATATGCTACCTAAACTAGTGACATTAAACGACATTCGTGGCGACCTGCACTGCCACACCAGCGCCAGTGATGGGCGCCACAGCCTGCAACGGATGGCTGAAGCTGCGGCGCAGCGAGGCTATGACTATGTCTCAATAAACGATCATTCCAGGCACGTCACGATTGCACACGGTCTGGACACAAAACGCCTCCTGGCCCAAATCAAGACCATCGATAAACTCAACAGGCAACTAAACAAGATCGTCATTCTCAAATCTGTCGAGGTCGACATTCTAAAGGATGGCTCCCTAGATTTACCCGACAGCGTGCTCAGGGAACTCGATTTCACTGTTTGTGCAATTCACTACAGTTTTAATTTACCTCGCGCCAAACAAACACAACGCGTCATGCGTGCTATGGATAACAACTATTTCAACATTCTTGCCCACCCAAGCGGGCGCCTAATCAATCAGCGAGAACCCTACGAGATCGATCTCGAAAAAATCATGGAGGCAGCCCGGGAGCGCGGCTGCTTTCTCGAAGTTAATTCGCACCCTGACCGCCTGGACCTGACTGATAACGCCTGCAAGGTGGCGAAGGATTTGGGGCTCAAACTCGCTATTGCCACCGATGCACACAGCGCTGATGATCTAAATCTGATGCGCTTCGGCATTAATCAGGCGCGCCGCGGCTGGCTCGAAAAAGATGATGTCATTAATTGCCTGCCATTGAACAAGCTCAATAAGTTGTTCAATCGTAGATGAAGGAAAAACCGACAGATGAAACTGGCTGCGCGTGATTTTGCGCTGACTTGCCACCGAAAAAGGCTACAGAAAACTTATCACAAAGTCTGGCTACAATGCTTTTATCGCGGCAACGTAATGACGCACAACAGCCTAACTTAATGACAGGTCAGTGGAAAGAGTGACCGACTCCAATACAAGGCGAATTCTTGCTCTGGACCGCTTCGATGCGTTCATTTTTGATCTCGATGGTGTAATTACCCGTACAGCCAAGCTGCATGCCGCTGCTTGGAAAAAGATGTTCGACGGCTATCTTGCCCGGCACACATCTGGGGCAAACACATTCATACCATTCAATGCGGATTCCGACTACCGTCGTTACGTTGACGGAAAACCGCGCTATGACGGTGTGCGCAGTTTTCTCGAGTCGCGCAAAATACATCTGCCGTTTGGAGATCCGAGTGATTCTCCCGGCACCGAAACAATATGCGGGCTCGGCAACCTCAAGGACGAGATCTACCACGCTGCGCTGCAGTCCGATGGAGTCGAAGTATACGAGTCATCGGTGCAATTGCTGCGTCGGCTGCGTGGCAGCGACACCCGCACCGCAGTGGTGTCCTCGAGCCGAAACTGTCTCGATGTGTTGAAAGCCGCCCGGATCGTAGACCTGTTCGACGCACGGGTCGACGGCATCGAGCTCGAACGCCTGAATATGCAGGGCAAGCCCGCACCCGATATGTTCATCGAAGCAAGCCGCCGATTGGATGTGCCTCCGCGGCGCTGCGTCGGCGTAGAAGACGCTTTGGCGGGTGTGGCCGCGGCAAAAAGCGCTGGTTTCGGCTGCGTCGTCGGTGTCGACCGTGCCCATCAGGCGCAAGCGCTGTCTCGGCACGGCGCTGACATTGTTGTCGATGATCTCGGAGAGTTGCGCATCATCTCGAAGGCGACAAGTAGTAAGTCCATCACGCAACTACCGTCGGCGCTCGATCATCTTGACGAATTAGCACCTGCAGATGGACGCACGCCAGCACTATTTCTGGACTACGATGGCACCCTAACGCCGATTGTAGCCCGGCCCGAGGACGCAACTCTCGGCGAGTCGATGCGCGCTACGCTGCGACGATTGGCACAACTGGCACCCGTCGCGATCATCAGTGGACGCGACCTTGCTGACGTTCGTGCCTTAGTCGGCCTCGAGGGCCTCTGGTACGCCGGCAGTCATGGCTTCGAAATTGCCAGCGTCACTGGCAAACGCACAGAATACGAAGCCGGGCGCGACTTTCTACCCGCACTCGACAGTGCCGAACAGAGCCTACGTGAGGCACTGGCAAATACGCGCGGCTGTCTTGTCGAGCGCAAGCATTTTTCGATCGCGACCCATTACCGGCTGGTCTCGCCCGAAGCGGTCGAATCAGTCAAGCAGACGGTCAATAAAGTACGACAGCAACATAGCAAACTACGCTTGAAACACGGCAAGAAGGTGTTGGAATTGCAGCCCGATGTCGAATGGGATAAAGGTGAAGCATTACGCTGGATGATGCAGGTGCAAAGCCTGGATGCCATGCACTTTGTGCCGGTTTATGTCGGCGATGACGTTACAGACGAGGATGCGTTCCGAGAACTGGCAGAAGATGGTATCGGCATTGTCGTTGCCGAGGATAACGGGAAAACCCGTGCCCGCTACCGCCTCAGGGATCCGGACGCAGTGGAAGATTTTCTGAGCAAGCTGGCTAAAAGACTGGTCGAGTCACGGCAATGAATGGCTGGAAATTGACCTACGACGGTTTCGACGCCGCAGAGGAGCCTCTACGCGAAGCGTTGTGCGCTCTCGGCAATGGCTACTTCGCCACCCGCGGTGCCGCGCCGGAGTCGTCTGCCGATGGCGTACATTATCCCGGCACCTACATTGCTGGTTGCTACAATCGGCTCGCCAGCGCCATCGCCGACAGGACTTTAGAAAACGAAAGTCTTGTCAACATGCCGAATTGGCTGCCCCTGAACTTTCGTATTGATGGCGGTGACTGGTTTGACCTCAAAGCGGTCGATTTACTTTCCTACCAGCAGGAGCTCGATATCAAGCAGGCGGTGTTAACGCGGACAATACACTTCCGTGATATGACTGGGCGACACACCCGGCTCGAGCAACAACGGTTCGTGTCGATGGATCAGCCACACCTTGCGTGCTTGCACACGTGCATTTTTGCCGAAGACTGGGAAGGCAACATCGAAGTGCGCAGCGCGCTGGATGGCCGCGTCGAGAATACCGGCGTTGCCCGCTATCGCGAGCTTGACAGCAAGCACTTGACACCTCTGACAAGTGTTGCCGTTGACGCCAACACCATTGCGCTCGAAGTGCAAACCAACCAGTCGCATATCCGCATCGCTCAGGCAGCGAAGACCCGTTTGTGGCTCGATGACGAACCGATCGCGCCGACGCAACAACAGAAGCAATCGGATGGTTACATCGCACATTGCTTCACAACTCAGCTGACACCCTCGCGCAAATTAAGCATCGAGAAAACCGTAGCGGTTTATACGTCGCGCGACCAGGCTATCAGCGATCCCGGTCTGGAGGCGCGTGAGGCCGTGCGTGTTTCACCGCGATTCGATGAATTGCTCCGAAGACACAGCATTGAGTGGAAACACCTTTGGAATCGTTTCGACTTCGATATCGAGTACGTCGACCGGAATCAGGAAGAGCAAGCCGAGAAAATTTTGCGGCTGCACATCCTGCACCTGATCCAGACCACCTCGCCGCATGTCATAGACCTCGATGTCGGGGTGCCTGCGCGCGGCTTGCATGGCGAAGCCTACCGCGGCCATGTCTTCTGGGATGAGTTGTTCGTGTTTCCGTTGTTTAATCTGCGAATGCCCGAAATCACTCGAGCGCTGTTGCGTTATCGTTACCGCCGCCTCGGGGAGGCGCGCAAAGCAGCAAAGGCGTGTGGATTCCGCGGAGCGATGTATCCTTGGCAAAGCGGCAGTGATGGCCGCGAGGAAACACAGCGCCTGCACCTCAATCCCAAATCCGGTAACTGGTTGTCTGACAACTCATACCTGCAACGCCATATCAATTCAGCCGTCGCCTACAACGTCTGGCAGTACTACCAGGTCACGAATGACACAGAATTCCTGTCATTCTGTGGCGCAGAAATGATCCTGGAGATCGCCCGCTTCTGGGCCAGCATCGCGGC
>JABAOE010003492.1_pt4 | contig 21771 bp, 19 predicted proteins | sample 7062141 | NCBI WGS metagenome assembly JABAOE01 (sample SAMN14538627, study PRJNA623070) | marine sediment metagenome | biome: marine biome [ENVO:00000428]; feature: marine pelagic biome [ENVO:01000023]; material: deep marine sediment [ENVO:00002113] | place: India: Gulf of Khambhat ... | reverse complement strand
ACATATACCTGCCCGTCCGGATCAAGCCGAAAATCGATTCTCGCATATCCGCTGAGTCCTAGACTGCGGTACACTCGCTTGGCCAAGTCTTGAAGACTCTGCCGCTGAGATTCTGTCAACTCGACCGCCTCTCCGGAACTGACACCATACTTTCTTTGGTATGATCGACTCCATTTCACCCGCGCCGTTGCGACTTTTCGAGCTTCCTCCGGCAGCCGACGCATATCCAGTTCCCAGACAGGAAAAACTTGGAGGCGCTGATTTCCCATCACACCGACGTAGAGTTCGCGCCCTTCGATATAGCGTTCGACCAATGCCCCAGTGCCGACACTTTGCTGGATGAACTTGACCCGTTCCTGCAACTTGTCGTCGTCATCTACAATTGATGCTTGCGAAATACCCAGCGACGCCTCTTCAGAAACCGACTTTACAATCAACGGGAACGCTAGCTCCTTCGGCCGCTTGACCGAACGACCCAAAGGTACTGTAATAAACTCCGGAATCGGAATGCAGTGATAATACAGGATCTTCTTGGCTAAACCCTTGTCGCGGGCCAACATCAATCCTCTGGGATTGCAGCCCGTGTAGAGGACGTTCAGCAACTCAAGGTAAGACACCACATTTTGATCGTAGACGGCGACCCCACTGAATTCTTCTAGGAGGTTGAATGCAATGTGCGGCTTCCATTCATCCACCGCCTGGCGGATAATGCCTAGGTCGTGTTGCACCCCGAGCGGTCGCACCTCGTGTCCCATCTCCCGGAGTGTGCTGACAACATCGTATTCGGTCTTCCATTCAACCGTACCGAGGTCCACGCCATTGGCGTTTTCCGGCGGCACGAGTTCTTCGTGCACCAGCACAAGCACACGCAGTGATTTCATAACGCCACCCGATGATGGCCGCTGTGTAGGTAATTCATTGTCTGCACCGTCAGGAGAATAGTAACATCAAGCTTGGCCTTTTCTTCCGGAATAGCCAGACGGAGATCTTGCTCACGACAGCGGGACAGGATGTCATCGAAAACACGATCGATCGTGTATTGATACTCACCGGTCCAGCTAGCCACTTCCCGGCAGACCTCTTTCCTGATACGGGCTAGAAACTCCGCTGCCGTCTTGTTCGTCCGGCACTCTGGAACATCAGAGAAAATACGGCGAAGATCGCGATCGTAAAAAGTCGGATGAGGTGTGCCGTAGTGTGCGCGCTTCTGTGCGTAGTGTTCGAAGAGAGTCTTTCGGAGTCGAGGAAGTGAATTAACCTGCTGCTTCGTCGTAACCAATGGTCGTGCGCCAACCAGCGAAGTCATGAGGCTATCCATGTATTTGAGTTTCTTGAGCGCTGGCCAATCGGCATACCGTTCCCTCCACAGCGACTGCGGGTTCAGCCAGACAGCGAAGGTTTCGGCGAAGTCTTCATCAGGATGGCTCTGCGCATACCACATATCGAGGTGGAGGACATAGCTCTTACTGTAGGGCTTGGGGGTGTAGACCTTTGGGTAGGGCTGCTTTGACCTGCCAAAAATCGCTTGCCGATCTCGGCGCCTGCGGACACAGTAGGCATTTTCGAAAGCATGTCCCGCTTCATGCCGGAGAATGCGCATGCACCACTCTGGTGTTCCACCCTCGATCTCCAGCATCTGAGCCAGTTCCAGTTTGGCCAGCCTAGGATGGGCAAGATAGAAGGGCACTGCGATACCGGGGACTCCATCCGGTGAAAACCATTCGTCGGAAAGCCAGAAATGCGGACGAAAGAGCAGGCCACGATCAGCCAACTCAGCATAAAGTTGCTCGATTTGAGCCATAATCTGACTCTCCTCGATTGCGAGATTAAGATCACAGAAGCGTAGGTCCAGCAATTTATGATCTGGCCAATCAGCCCAATCCGGCTGCATCACCTTGAGAGGCCGACCGCTGGGGCAACCGGCTAACCGCTTATAATTCTTGCGTCTTGACATTCTATCTGGCAAGCAACACCGCTCCTTCAGTTCGACGCCGGTTGCGCCTGTTGTAACCCGGCCACATATAATGGAGGAGGCGTTCCCTGTTTTGGCTCACCCCAATAGATCGTTTGATGCGGGAAGGGGATTTCAATCCCCTTGGCATCAAAAGTTTTCTTGATACGTCGGTTCATCTCTCGACCAACCCGCCATTGTTTAATTGGCTGCGTCTTAATCCGGCACTTAATGATCACGGCCGAATCGGCGAACTGATCGACACCCAGCATTTCCAATGGTTCGAGGATATCAGCCGAGAATTCAGGATCTCGACGGACTTCCTCTGCAATGTCATGCAAGACCCCCATCACTTCATCAACATCCTCTCGGTATGCAACCCCAACATCGAATAGATAGAAGGCATAAAGCTTGGTCATGTTCATAACCTTATCGACAACTCCATTCGGCACAACATGAACATTTCCTGACAGATCTCGGAGGGTAATAGTACGGAGTTTTACCTCCTCAACAAACCCTCCGACTCCCGCAATCTGAACGACATCGCCAACTCTAATAGAATCCTCCAAGAGGATGAAAAATCCAGAGATCACATCCTTTACCAAACTTTGAGCGCCGAAGCCGATTGCCAATCCCCCTAGACCTGCCGCCGCCAAGATCGGCTTTAAGTCTACACCGAGTTCGGACAAGATCATCATGCCTCCCACGACGAGCAGCACAACCCGAGCAACATCACGGATGACGTGGGTCAGCGTGTTGGCCCGTTTCACCTGGGCTTGGGTCGGCAACGTCCCTTCGTATACTTTCTGAAATCGATCCATCGCCCGCTTTAGGATTGCAAGCAGCACAACCATCATGACGAGGATGATGACGACCCGCAACCCCGACGTGGAAACCCATTCGACCGATCGTTCAATGATTCGTGTTACATACGAATCCGGCATGTCACACCTCCTTTAATATAAAACCCTGCACAGTGACAGCTGACGCAAGTTATCACGTAATGAAAATCCTGACTCGTAGGTTGTTGACGAACTGCCTGGCGGGGATTGTCGGTCTTTCGACCGGCAACTGGTCCAGTCAAATCCCGGCACAGGCACCGGTGATGTCAGAGCCAGCCCATTCGCACGTTAAGCCTTTGCGCCCAGCCAGAACGCTGGCAAGGGACTTGAGAATACCTGTTAGGAAGACGTGAACACTCCCGCACCATAGGCCGGAACCGACACCAATACTCCATGAGATGAGATGGGTAGATGCGTCGGCATCGAATACTGTCCAGTTCCGCCAAATTCCTTGTCCATGGAAACAAGCCGTAGCTGCCACTTGCCCGCCGGCGCGTTCAATCTCACTTGGACCGGCGACTTGTTAAATCCTAGTACCAACAGCGCTGCTGATCCGTCCTGCACCCAACGATGCATTATCAGTACTCGTTCATGCTCGAACGTCCACACCCGATGACACCGAGCCTTGCCGTCACCAGCGCCTAAGGACGGTTCACCTTTCCTAAGCTGGATCAGAGCCTTTGTCCATTGCAGCAACGCTGCTTGCTGATCGGTGAGTTTTTTCCGACGCAACCGGCTTTGCTCGAAGGTTGAAGGATCTTGCGGGTCTGGAATATCCTTAGAATTCCACCCGAAATGAGCGAATTCTCGCTTCCTTCCTTGTCTGACTGCTTCGACGAGAGCAGAATCGCCATGCTCAATGAAATATTGAAACGGCGCTGTTTCTCCGTACTCCTCGCCCATGAATAGCAAGGGGATATTCGGCGACAACAGCACCAGAGCACGAATTACCTTGAGCGCATCCCATGGGAGTTGGGTACTTAACCGATCCCCTACCGCACGGTTCCCGATTTGATCATGATTCTGGGAATACACCACGAATTGTACTGGTCGGCAATGCTGGGACGAGTTCCCGTGCCGACGGCGTCGGTAGACCGAGTATCGACCGTTGTAGACAAACCCGTCACGAACTGCTATAGCCAGATCGCCGAGCCCATGAAAATCCTGATAGTACCCCTTCTGCTCCCCCGTGAGCACAACGCGCAGAGCATGGTGAAAATCGTCGTTCCACTGTCCGTCGAGCCCGTACCCCCCGACTGAGGAGTGATCGATCACACGAGTATCGTTCAGATCACTTTCGGCGATCACCATGACCTGCCGGTTTAGGCCTTGCGCCTGAGCATGGATGGCTGATGCTATATCCTTGAGGATGTGTTCTGGGCTGAAATCGAAAATGCCGTGGATCGCGTCCAGTCTGAGCGCATCGATGTGGTACTCGGTTACCCAATACAACGCGTTGTCGACGACGTATTGCCGGACCTGGTCGCTGTCCGGCCCATCGTAGTTGATCGCTGACCCCCACGGCGTTCTGTACCGATCAGTGAAATAGGGACCAAAGTCGCCCAGATAGTTTCCTTCTGGCCCCAGATGGTTATAGACGACATCCAGGATTACAGTGAGTCCTGCCGCATGGCAAGCGTCCACTAGCCGTTTCAATCCCTCAGGCCCCCCGTAACGTGATTGTGGAGCGAAGAGATGGACCCCGTCGTAACCCCAATTGCGACGACCGGGAAATTCAGCAACCGGCATGAGCTCAATAGCAGTGACCCCGACCGCATCCTTCAGGTATGACAAATGGGGAATAATCGCCTCGAAAGTTCCTTCCGTCGTGAAGGTCCCAACATGCATTTCATAGATGACGAATTTTTCCAGCGGAACCCCGCGCCACGACCGGTCGGTCCATTGAAATGAGTCAGGATTCACGACGGCAGATGGGCCGTGTACCCCATCCGGTTGAAAGCGGGAGGCAGGATCCGGACGCCTCTTTTTTCCATCCAAGAGGTAACGGTAGCGCATCCCAGACTTCACCCCATCGACTGTAACCTCGAAGACCCCCCTGTCCGACTGCTCCATGGGAACAGCCGTCCCGCCACGATCTGTTAGTTCGACCGCCAGTTCTTGTACAAACGGTGCCCAGACCCTGAACCGGACTCGTTCCAGTCCGATCACATTCGCGCCCATATTTAGCTGCCACGACCTTTCCATTGTCCCCCACCCGTTTCGCCAACATTACCGGCTGAGCCTCAGGTATACAAGACTGTTGAAGAACAAAGTTTCCCTTGCATAAGTCTCGTGACGACCGTATGAGATGCAAAGGAAGGACAAACACTTGATGGACGGTATTCTGGAGGAGTGGAATAGTAGGATCAGCTGACACGACGACCGTTTGATCTATACGGTTATCTTGATCGCCACCCTGTACCTAGCTGTACCACTCGGCATGTGGGCAGCGGACGGAGCCGTATCAACCGAACATTGGCGTTACACGGTACGTAAACTCCGGCGTTATTCCGCACTCCTATTGGCCTAGTCACGATCGTGAGTATTTGGGCGCAGAGACTCCAAGGGCTGTTGTTCATGTTGGGTACGACAGGGGCAGGGCTTGCCATTGCGCGGTGCCCAGTTATCATCAGCATCGCAAGCTGGAGCTTGATCGCCTCGCCTAACCTCTTTAAGGTAGACAACCATATTCAGCTCAGCAGAGCAATCAGAGACGTAATCGACATTGCCTCCTCTTCCCTGACCATCGTTCGTTATCCGGCAGAGCGTACAAGGAAGGAGCAAGCATGAGAATCTGGCCGGGAAAACCATACCCGCTGGGGGCCACCTGGGACGGTGAAGGGGTGAACTTCGCCCTTTTTTCAGAACATGCCTCGGCAGTCGAACTGTGCCTCTTCGATGGCCCCAATGGCGATAAGGAATCCCGTCGGATTCGTCTGGAAGAACAAACGGATCAGGTATGGCACGTATATATCCCCGGCCTCTGGCCGGGACAACACTATGGATACAGAGTCCATGGGCCCTATGCCCCGCACGAAGGACATCGCTTTAATCACCACAAACTGTTGATCGATCCTTACGCGAAGTCGATCGCCGGAACGATTGAGTGGTCAGACGCAATGTTCGGTTATCGAATCGGCGATCCACACGCGGATCTCTCCTTTGATACTCGCGATACCGCCGCCAATGTTCCTAAGTGTGTGGTCATCGACCAAGCTTTCACCTGGGGCGGAGATCAACCTCCTAACACACGGTGGGACCGAACGGTCATTTACGAAGTACATGTGAAAGGGTTTACCGCGCAACATCCTGATATACCAGATCACATGCGCGGGACCTACTCCGCCCTGACCACCCCAGCCGTGATCGACCATCTGTTGGAACTGGGGGTCACCGCGGTCGAGTTGCTCCCGGTCCATCATTTCGTGCGTGACAAACATCTGGCTGATCGCGGGCTAACAAACTACTGGGGCTATAACACAGTTGGATTCTTCTCGCCCGATATTCGGTATGCCGTCTCCCCGGTGCGCGGACGACATGTCCGAGAATTCAAGACGATGGTGAAAACACTCCACAGTGCTGGCATTGAAGTCATTCTCGACGTAGTCTACAACCATACGTCAGAGGGGAATCACCTTGGCCCAACGATTTCGTTCAGAGGCATCGATAACACGGCCTATTACCGCTTAGTCGACGACGACAAGCGGTACTACATCGACTACACAGGCTGTGGCAACTCGCTCAACGTCACACATCCGCGCACGCTCCAGCTCATCATGGACAGTTTGCGGTATTGGGTCACGGAAATGCATGTCGATGGGTTTCGATTTGACCTTGCCTCAACCCTTGCGAGGGAATTGCACGCAGTCGACCGGCTGAGCGCCTTTTTCGATATCCTGCACCAAGACCCCACGCTCTCACAGACCAAACTGATTGCGGAGCCCTGGGACGTCGGGGAAGGCGGCTACCAAGTCGGGAACTTTCCCGTGGGCTGGGCCGAGTGGAACGGTAAGTATCGGGATACGATCCGCCGGTACGTCAAGGGCGACGGAGGCCAGGTGGCGGAACTCGCCTATCGATTGACAGGCAGCAGCGACCTTTACGGGATAAGCGGACGCAGGCCTTTCGCCAGCGTCAATTTCATCACTGCGCACGACGGATTCACACTCCACGATCTCGTTTCGTACAACCACAAACACAACAAAAGCAACGGGGAAAACAACCATGACGGCACGGACGATAATGCCAGCTGGAACTGTGGCATGGAAGGTCCGACCAACGACCCCGCAGTCGTCGAATTGCGTGAACGGCAGAAACGGAATTTTCTGACCCTCCTGTTTCTGTCCCAGGGGGTCCCGATGCTCTGTGGGGGCGATGAAATTGGTCGAACACAGAATGGGAACAACAACGCCTATTGCCAGGACAATGAAATCAGTTGGTTCAATTGGAACCTGGACCACTCGCATCTCGATTTATTGGCGTTCGTCCGAAGCCTGATCGCGTTTCGAAGGCGTCACCCGGTCCTCAGACGTCGCCGCTTCTTTCAGGGACGACATATCAGAGGATCTGAGGTCAAAGACCTCTCTTGGTTCCGGCCAGACGGCAAAGAGATGACAGACGAGGACTGGAATGCGGGCTATGCAAGATCGCTCGCCCTTCGGCTTGCCGGCGACGCCATCGCTGAAAAGGATGAGAAGGGACGACCGATCATCGACGACACTTTGCTGATTCTGCTGAATGCTCACCATACACCGCTGGCCTTCACGTTGCCAGCTCACAAACGTGGGATCCGCTGGCGTCCGCTACTAGATACCGCGGTCACAGGCGAAACCGCAAAACCGGTCAGCATCCTCAAAGGTGGGGTGCAGTATGAGATGGAGGCCCGATCGATCGCGGTGCTGCAGCTCGATGAGAAACAGCAGTGATGTGGTTTGTAGCCTGCCGACGTAAACCTCGTTGGTCTTGCTAAATCTCGATGCAAAGTCGACCAATAGTTTGGTCAGCCAGCAAATCATATGACAGGAGGCACTGTTGTTTCTTATGCGATGACCGGAGTTCAGTCTTCTTGAGCTTTGCGGGATCGCTGCACAATTCCACGTAATAACCGGCCCAGTAGATCAGCGCCGGTAATCAGACGGGGCTGCTCAGTCCAAAGAAGAACCGTGTCATGGCTGATGAGGTGATCGCCGGGCGACGTCGAGTCGAAGCGAAGTTGTGCCAAGACCTTCCCAAGCGGTTCGTGTCGATTCCGCACGATCACTGGCCGATGACAGTAGAGATGGGGATCCGTATCCTGACCCATAAAGAGGGCGTGACGCAGAAATCCATCGGCATCCATGATGCCATACGGTTCGTCGTCCTCATCCGTGATGACGACCCAGGCCTTGTCCGACGCATTGACCTTTCGAAGGAATGGGTCATCCGCCGATTTCCGAAAAGTTGGGAATCTTGGCATTCCATCACACACCGGAATCCGGATGATACTGGTCGGATCAACGGGAACTCCTTCTTGGTCGACGGGGATATCATCGATGGTTAGAAAATTTAGTGCCCCAATGGCCTCGATGCGGCCCACTTCAGTCTTCTCATCCAGCATGTGACGGCGAAGGAGTTCTTTGATTTCTGCTTCTCGAAAGTAGACAATTGCTTCTTTGCCCAGCCACGCATCCAAAAGCATCGCCGAGGGTTTGATCACCGGGAAGAGAACCGCGCGATAGGTCTGCAATAAAGGCGAGAAGACCGAGGCCATCTTGACCGCTCTGCGGGAAAAGTACGCCTGGGGGACAATCTCGCCGAAGATCGTGATTATAAACGTCGAAAATAGAAAGGCGGCCACGCCGGCCATTACAGATTTTGAGAACAGGGTAAGAAGTACGTTGATGCCGACATTAGCCCAGAGAATCGTGGCCAGGATATCGTTGGGATGATCCCTCAGCTGCAGAACTTTCTGTGCATCGTAGTTCCCGCTCGCCGCTTCTGCCTCCAGACGCAGCCGACCGAGGCTGAACACAGCGAGATTCAAGCCGGATAGCAAGGCGGACTGGCTGAGACAAACCGCAATCCCGATCCAGGTCAATAGATCGCTTGCCACGGATTTATCTGCTCCTCATTAAGGTTGGAACATGTCGCTTCCCAGTCGTAGGATCGAAAAAATGAAAGGTTTCCTGGCGCACAACGACTGCCACAGCATCCCCGATCTTTGGAATGAACCCCATCGGCGCCGTTCCAGTGAGCGTTGTCAGGCCATTCTTATTTCGAAGGTCAACTGTGACCCACATCCCTGATCCTGACGGTTCAACGAGGCGGACGACCCCGATCGGCGAGTCTTTTTCGCCGATCTTGCCGGTGGGGTTGACAACGATCGCTTCAGCCCTGATACCCAACATCACGGTCCGAGGAAGCTCGAACCCCAATACGACGCCAGATCTATCGAATTGGATTGGTCCCGCCCTGAGTATATTTCCTTCGACCTTCGCCTCCAGCAGATTCATCGGTGGATAACCCATAAACCCGGCGACGAACAAGTTGGTGGGATGCTGATAGATCTTGTGAGGATGATCCACCTGTTGAACCTCGCCATGGTTGAGCACAGCCAGCCGGTCAGCCAACGTCATTGCCTCCGTCTGGTCGTGCGTGACATAAATCGTGGTGATCTTAAGCTCCTCATGGAGCCGACGCAGCTCCGCGCGCATTGACGCGCGCAGTTGTGCGTCAAGGTTCGACAAAGGCTCGTCCATCAAAAATACACGTGGCTTCCGGATCAACGCCCGACCCAACGCCACCCGTTGTCGCTGGCCGCCCGAGAGCTCGCGCGGCCGCCGATCCAACAACGACATGAGCCCCAGAAACTCGGCCACTCGTTGTACTTCACCCTCAATCTTCCGCTGATCAAGGCGATTCTTGCGTCTTGCTACGCGAAGCGGAAAGGCAAGATTCTCACGCACAGTCATATGCGGATAGAGGGCGTAGCTTTGAAATACCAACGCCACGTCTCTTTCACGCGGTTCCAGACTGGTCACGTCCACACCGTCGAACAGAATTCGTCCCGACGTTGGCTGATCCAAGCCGGCGAGGAGATGTAGCAGCGTAGATTTTCCGCATCCAGAAGGTCCGACGATCGTGAATAACTCTCCGTCTCGGATCGTCAGCGTCACGTCAGGAAGGACGTTCGTAGCACCAAACCGCTTCGAGATATGTTCTAGCTCTACTTCCGCCATCGACCTCTAGCCACCACTATTCATGGCGGTTGAATGCAGTGGACTATCCTTTCACACTGCCGGCCGTTAGCCCCGCCACGATGTGATGCTGGAATAGGACTGTTAGCCCAGCCACCGGAAAGGTCACCACGAGTGACGCCGCTGCAATATCCCCCCAAGGAATTTCATACAAACCAGGAAACAACGCTACTGCCACTGGGGCCGTACGTGTAGAATCGCTTGCCGTGAGGGTCAGAGCAAACATGAACTCGTTCCACGAATAGATGAAGACCAATAACGCCGAGACGGCGAGACCCGGACGGGCAAGCGGCAAGAGCACCATGACCAAGGCCCGCAGAGGCGTACAGCCGTCCACGCGAGCGGCGTAATAGAGCTCACTGGGTAGTTGCCGGAAAAAACTCGTCAAGAGCCATACGGCAAGCGGAAGGGCGTAAACCGCATGAGTAAGCCCCACTCCCACAAGCGTATCCCGCAACCCAAGTCCCCGCATCAATAGGTACAATGGGCTGATCACAGCAATGGGAGGAAACATTGAGGTCGTGAGAACGAGCCCCAGAATGACCGCCTTACCAGCAATCGGCAATCGTGCCAGGGCAAAGGCGCAGAATGCACCAACAATTATAGCGACCGTGGTTGCACTCGCGGCCACCACCGCACTATTGGCCAGCGACTGAGGCAGCGCTGACTGTTGCATGACCCGCTCATAATGCAATCCCGTCACACGCTCTGGCAAGATTGGCGGTAATCGCACGAGATCCTGGTCAGGTTTTACTGATGTCACGACCTGCCAAAGCACCGGGCCCAGACAGAACAGACCAATCGACACGAGAATGCACAACCTCATCCCCACCCTGCTGAAAAGACCGGCCCTCCCCTTTCCATCTTCCTCTGCACCACGCATCAGGCTACCTCCCGCAAATGACGCCGTAACAACAGCAAATACAGAGAGGAGAGCGCTGCAACGATCAGGAATATCGCAGTCGCCACGGCTGAACCGTATCCAAATTGCAAAGTTTGAAATAACGTCTTGTAGGCATAGATCGAGAGGGTTTCCGTCGTGTTGCCCGGTCCTCCACCCGTCAGCACGAACACTGCATCGAATACACGGATCGCATCCATCGTGCGGAAAACAAGCACAATCAACACGACAGGCATCAAGAGGGGAAGCGTGATCAGGCGAAACTGCCCCCACGCTCCAGCTCCGTCTACCCTTGCAGCCTCATAGAGTTCACGCGGCACAGTTTTCAAGCCGGCCAATAGCAGTAATGCGGCGAACGGTGCCGTTTTCCAGACATCCATGATAACGGCCGCATGGATAGCCCAATCTGGGTCTGCCAACCAATCAATCGGTGCGATCACGAGACCGGCCTGAAGAAGCAGATAATTGAGTAGCCCGTAATCCGGTTGGTACAACCAAGCCCAAATCTGAGCTGCTACCACCGTCGGAACGGCCCAGGGCAAGATGATCATGACCTGGGCCAAACCAGGAGACCTGGCCCTTATGCTAGTCAGTCTGTCAAGCAGAAGGGCGAGCCCGAACCCACACAGCAGTTCTGCGGTCACGGAAAGAGCAGTGAAATATAATGTCGTCCAACAGGCGGCCCAGAATCGTTCGTCGCTCCACAGAAACACATAGTTCGAGGCTCCCACGAATTCGTCCACCCCGAAGACCGGCAGACGACGGTGCAGGCTCAACCACAAGGCGGCCGTGATGGGGGCAAGAGCGAGGAACCCGACCAGCAAAAACGCTGGAGCTGCTAAGAGATAGCCCCATGCCCGCTCGGAAAGGCGGATCAAGCTTACTGATCTGTTCAATCGGCCAAACCGTGGAGCCCTCATGGTCGCTCCTCTGCAAACGGGGTCGCTCCGTTGATCCGAAGCCTTTTAGGCTGACTACGTACAGTATCAAGCGTCTCTCGCGGCGACTTTCGCCCAACCATGAGGGCACTCACCTCCGGCTGCGCCGCTTGAGACAGTAGTAAATAGTACGGCGTCGTTGGGCGAGGCCGCGCTTGGAGAAAAATGGGATAGAGATCCTTCAACAGAGGCCGGCCCCTCACCAAAACCTCATCGGCATAAAGCCCCCGACGCGTCGGATTAATTCCAATCTTCAAGGCGATCTGCCGCTGAGCCTCCGGCGAGGTCAAAAAACGAATCAACTTGCTTGCCACTTCTCGTTTCGGAGAATTCTGCGGAATCGCAAGCAACCATCCACCCAAGACTGGCGCACTTGCGTGACCGGGAAAGGACGGGAGCGAAGCCACTCCAAACTTTCCCTGAACGGGCGAACCCTCTCGTTCCAGCAAAGACCACGCATAGGGCCAATTGCGCATGAACACCGCTCGTCCCTCTCCGAAGATCCGTCTAGTAGATTCTTCATCGGCCGTGCTCGTAGAGAGAGGCGTGATCCCATGCCTCGAAATTGTCTCGTGCAAAAACTGCAAAGCCGTTTCAGCCCGGTCACGATCCCCTGTCCACAGGTCAGTCCCATGACTTCGGAGCACCTCGAGGGTGACACAGATCAAACCCTCGTATTGTCTTCCCTGCCAAACGAACCCGACCAGACGGGAATCCTGCTCCGCCCCTAGGACTAATCTGGCTGCACGAACAAGCTCCGACCACGTCCGAGGTGGAGCAAGACCGTGGCGATGCAGCAGATCACGGCGATAATAGAGTACCCCGGCATCGATATACCAAGGCACTGCATAAAGCTGCCCATTGAATGTCGCAGCCTCGATCGACCCAGGGAAGAAGTCTTCCCGCTCTCCCGGAGCGAGGAGGTCATCGAGGGGAACGATCCATCCCGCCTTGGCGAATTCCTGGACCCAAATCGTATCGATCGCGAGCAAATCGAACGGAGCCTTTCCTCCGTCAAGATTCATGGCATAGTACTGGTGTTGTCGATCCGAGGAGGCAGGCAAGATTTCTTCTCGGATGACGACGCCAGGATGGCGTTGTTCAAACGCGTGGAGCAGTTCGGAAAATGCCGTCTCGCCAGATAATTTCCCATGTTTAAAAACCAGGACGGTGGCCGCAGGATCCATTTCTTTTTCACTCTGTGCACAGCCGAGCACCGACAATACCCAGAGGATGAGGAATGCGCCGGTCATCATAGATGCCGGAGGTCATCCGGCGAGCGATCACGAGATCGATGTGAGAGGGTCCGCTCGAGATAGTCCTTCGCTAAATCCTTCGCGCCAAGCCCGAAGGCCAAGCAAGTTGCAAACACGATTCCTCCAAAAGTAATTCCAAACCCCACTACCACAACGCTCGCCGCGATACCTAATTCCTCCAATGCCATCGCAAGCGCGAACAGCTGGACGCCCCAACGAGACATGGCCGCGATCAGCCGCGCAGGCGGAAGCCCGGCATTCACCGCCGCGATCAACACGCCCTGGGAGATGAAGTTGGAAAGCAGGTAGCCAGCAACCAATATTATCGCCCCGGTCAACACGTGCGGAACATAGGCAAGGAACGACTGGGCGAAACGATTGATCGGCTGGAGGTTGAGTGCCCCCAGACCCGCAATGACCGCGAAGGCGACAACCATCCAATAGGCTCCGCGTCCGACTATATGCGACGGATCAGACTTTACTCCCCCCCGCACCAGCGCGGCGTTGATTCCAAGACGGTCGCATAGATGATCTAATCGCATGACGCGCAACAATCGTTCGACGGCCTGACCCAAGGCCCAGGCCGCCACCAGACCGACCCCGACGATGATGGCCATTGCCAGCACATTCGGCAACACCGCTAGAACCTGCCGGCCGAGTTGTTCCAACGGCGCAAACAGCGCAGGTTGAATTAGATCCATCATGTTCCTCTCCCTCGGTTTCGCCGCCGGCAGCCAGCCTCATCCCCGCGGCTGGTGGTTCCACCGCTCCACCAAATAGGATTTTCTCGACTCGAATGCCTGACACAACTGTTCGACCCGCCTCTCAGCTTCCGCTGTCGTCAATCCCTGTGTCTCCAGCACAAAAGCTGCCGTTCTCCCCAAATAGAGAGGCGTGAGGGCTTTCAGCAGGTGTTCACGAGACATGCGCCGTGCCCGGTATGTCAGAGCAGCCGCATAGACCACACGAGCCCATAGGTCGTCGGGGAAGCGAAAATCGGCAGACGGAGCTGCCGCGAGTGGCAATAGTTCGGACATCGTATCTTGGCCCAACGCCTGCTTCCAGATTGGCGCCAAGTCCGCCAATCCCTGCCGAAACGACGCGATCATACTTTCCACGTTTACATTTACTGGTTCAACGCCGACTTCGTATTGAAACCCGAACAGTTTCACCGGCTCCGACCCTTGTCGACGAGACCACACCGCATGGTGAGACTCCATTAAGGCGAAGACCGCTCCCAACACCTGCATGAGCATGGCGGCTAGGTCCGCAGCCGGGTCTTTCGGATTGTGGATTTTGGCTCCGAGAAAACTCTGGCAGACCCGAGCTCCACTGGCAATGGCCTCTGTCGTCATCCAAATGTCAATGCCGAACCGAGCAACATCCGATTCCCAGACGTGCTGATCCAGATAATGATCGGTCAAACGGCCTGAAAATCCAAAATCGCCCCCAATAGGCTGCCTGATTCGTTGACCATAGAGCGCCCGCGTGAGCGGATAGACGATACTGTTGGTAATTGTCCCATCGTACTTATGTCGCAGGTAATACGGTGCCACATAGTCATAGCTCTCGTCGAGGATCGGACGAAGCAGCAACTCGACCCATTCAGGAGTGATGCTGCGCAGATCGGAATCAACGACCGCGCAGGCCTTCGCGTTCAGTCGCCGAGCTATTTCAAAGATCGTGCGAAACGCGCTTCCTTTGCCTGGAATTCCATGATAGGGCGTGATGATCTTTTGGAGGGGGCTCTGCTTATCGCTGATGAGCAATGCGCCAAAGTCTACTAAGGCCTGGGACACTGCCTCAGGTGTCCCGTCCGACGAGCCACCGTCTGAATTCACCAGCACAGCACGCTGCTCAGGAAAATATTTCGCCAGTCCTGCACTTACGGCGCGGACCACGTGTCCGATCGTATCGACGTTGTTGTAGCTGGGAATGCCGACAAGTATGTCAACCTCGCCCACAGCATTCAGGCTGCTCTCAGTTTCGGCAGTCAGAGCCACGGGAGATTTGTTCGGCCGAGCGCCCGGTGTTTCTATCCTGTCGGATCCCACCGATGATCCTCCTCTATAGCGTCAACAAGACGATCGAAAATATCCGGAACCGCCGCGGCCACACGGCTCCAGTTTGAAATCATCGGCACGCCCAGGGGATCTTTCTGAAAGACCTCCGAGGCCAGCTTGATGCCTTTTAGGAACGTCTCAATTGCAGTCCGTTCCGCGTGTCGATCGAACTTCAGGCTGTTGATAGCTGCACTGTCTTCGTAGCGGCGGATTGCCTCTTCCGATGAGCGAAGATACGTCGCCCGCAACGTCTTCAGCTCGGCATCCCCGAGCACCACTCCTTGGCTAGCCAGGTGGCGAAACAGCGACTTCGCAATGTCCACAGTCATTTTCAACAATCCCTTCTCAGGATCCTCAGGAGAAAGCGCCTGATGCTTGTGTTCATATGCGTCGGCGATGTCTGCTTGGCACACGCGGCGCAATGCGCAGTTGCGGTACACTTCCGCCAAAATGCCGATTTCCACCCCCCAGTCCCCCGGAATACGATTGACCCAGGCAAGATCACGCACCATCGCAAATTCCCCAGCGAGGGGGTAGCGGAAACTGTCGAGAAAGGTCAGCAAGGGGTGAGGCCCGACGAGCTGCTGAAGCGAGCGGACCACCGGTGTGAGGAAGAGTCTGGTGACCCGGCCGTGCAAACGATCCGTAACGCGGCTGTAATATCCTTTACAAAATTCATAACCCAGTCCCGGATTCGCAAGTGGGTAACAGAGGCGGGCCAGATATTCTCGCTGGTAGCTCACGATATCGCAGTCATGCAACGCGATGACCTGGCTTTGATGGCGAGCCAGCACATAGCCGAACGCCAGCCAGCACGATTGCCCTTTGCCCGGCAAACCGATGTTGATTTCTCGTTCCACCAGCGTTTTGAGAATGTCCTGTACGCGAGCCCCATCGACCCACACGAGGCGAACCTCCTGGGGAAGGGCTTTGAAATAGTCCCTTGCGCGACGAAATTCGAGGGCCGACGCGTGGCCGAGCGCCACCACAATTTCATTCAGGTACGTCACCCCTTTCAATTGGTCTACGATGCCAGGGAGCGCAGGGCCTTCCAGTTCTGAATAAAGGCAAGGCAAGACCAAGGCAATCGGATTGATATCTCGATACTGTTCGAGTTCCTGCTCCAATCGCCCCACGTTCGGGGAACCCAAGCGATGGAGGACGCTAACCACACCATTTTGGAAAAAGTCCGACATATGAGTCTCCTATTCCGAGTCAGCGATACCGCCCAATCGCGTCGCTTGCGATGCCCGGTCGTTTCGCGAAACGGGCCTAAGCATGGCATACCCGGGCAGCTTATCCCATAGGAAATTTATGAACCCGCCAGGTCATATGCCAGGGTTTCCCCTGGCGAGACGAGAGACTGTGACCAGAACCTCTTTAATATGCAAGCAGTTTCAATTAAGGTTATGAGGGAGTCTATTTCGCCCTCGGTGTGGAGACATAGCACAAATGCCTCAGCCGGAACATCCCGTCGAAGAGAGGCGTGCAGCGGTCATCTTTACTGATCTGGACGGTACACTGCTCGACGGCACATCCTACTCCTTCGATCCCGCCCGTGAAGCAATGGATCAGTTAGACTCCCGTTCGATCCCAGTGGTTATCGTCTCAAGTAAGACTCGAGCAGAAATCGAGCCTCTCCGCTCTCAGCTGCGGAATGAGCATCCCTTCATCGTAGAAAACGGTGGTGCTGTGGTCATTCCGGCAAGATACTTTTCCTTCCCGCTCGCTGACACAATTGTGTCCGGCAGATACAACATTATTGAACTGGGGACCCCCTATCCCCAACTTCGCAGGGCTCTCAAAACAATTGCGAAAGATCTCGGCGTGGCACTGAGGGGCTATGGTGACATGTCGGTTGCGGAGGTCGCGCGGAGGACAGGCCTTTCACACCGAGAAGCGGATTTGGCCAAACAGCGCGACTACGATGAACCATTTATCCTAGAAGGACAGGGATGCCCGGAACAGAAGGTCACAGAGGCGGTCTCGGCACATGGCCTGCGCTGGACAAAGGGAGACCGCTACCATCATTTGATGGGCGCCCAAGATAAGGGGCGCGCCGTACGCTACCTCATCCGGTACTACCAGCGAAAGGCTCGCGAGGACCGGGCAGATCTCCTTACCGTGGCAATCGGAAACAGCTTGAACGATTTCCCGATGCTCGCCGAAGCGGACCAGGCCATTCTCGTTCAGCAGGCCGACGGGACCTACGCCACCGGCATTGATCTCCCACAGTTGATCCGTGCGCCAGCACCTGGCCCTGTCGGATGGAATCAGGTCGTCCTTTCCCTGCTCCACAGAATTTGACATTCCAGAGCAACCGCACCCTCAATCCGCCCCTCCATCAAGAGTTTGCTTTTCCAACGTCGGAACGATCTGACTTTGAACATCCTCCGTAATCGTGTAACGGACATAGGCGTTCTCAACCATTTGGTTCGCATAGAGCCGACCTGTAGGCGCCTCAACCTTCAACTCAACACTGGCCTGTTTGTTCGGTTCAATGGTGACCGTTTGCTCGACATCATCCCTGATATAGGGATGCCAAATCTTAACTTTATAGGTGCCGGGGGGGATGTCCGTTAGCTCGAAACGTCCAGCGTCGTCGGCGACGGTGTAGTAAGGATGGGCGGCAACTAACGCCCAGCTTTCCATATAGGCGTGAAATCCGCACTGCATCGTGAAGATCCGACGGCCCTTCGTCATCTTGACGGCCTGAGTCACAGGCGTCCCTTTATGGTGCTTGTGGACACGATCACTCAATCCGGCTTCACGGGGATATCGCTTACTGATCGGCAGGGGGACGTTGAACAGGACTCGCGGCCCCAAGTGCGACGTCTCGTAGGCCTGGATGTCGTGCATCGCGGGGTCCATGTTCACGATTACGATGTCGTGAAGGTCGCGGACAACGTTCACGAACGGCTCGAACTTGCAGTCGATGGCTTCGATCTTCGGCGGCTTGTACTCCCCGAAGGGTTTCCCCTTGTCAATCTTGTCAAGAAACACGACGACGTGGCGGAACTCACCCTTCGATCCAATGTCGAAGGGCTGCAACAAGCGCCATCCCCTTCCGTCCNNGAGGGTCGTGAGGTTGTATCCCTTCGGCATGGGAACTTTCCCATCGAGTACGACCATACCATTGAGTTTTCCACCGTTCTGGACGGTGAGTTCTTCATAGGCCGGGGCCACCTGTGCCAGCATTAGGCTGAGCGCGCAGACACAAGCAACCATCAGGCTTCTCCACACAACTGTTGTCATTACTACCTCCTTGCGACTAATACTGCTGTTGATTCAGTGGCACCAACCTGTACCTTATCGTCACTTGAACTATGGCCCCATTGATGGGGGACAAAAAGTATTCGTCGTCGAGCAAGGGCTGGTATTGAGAAACTCCCTTCGGCATCACGCCGCCTCCTCGAGATGAATGACCGCCGTCGTGCTCATCGAACGTACTGGGTCTCCCATATCCGTCCATATGTTGTACCAGACAGTGCCTGTCCACTCGGGACAGAGAGTGACATATTCGCCTGCACGAATAGTCACGATGTCTTTAATTGCGCCGTACCACGTCTTAAATCCTTTTTCGCAACCTGTTTCCTTCATAGGCTTTACGCCCAGAAATCCGAGATAGATCGGAGTCGAGAGGCCGTTATGCCACCGAATTTCATCACCCACATTAGCATACAGCTCGGCAGGAGCGATGGAGTGCTGGCCGCTGATATGGATATCACGAACCCGTGGTGGCTCTTCAACCTTCGAGGATATCGCACATCCCAATAACAGAATCATGAAAATAACAGAGCTTTCACGGAAATGTTTCAGCATAATGATTAATTGGAATTCTAAAGGAATGTGCCATGCAGGGACGCATGCCCAGAAATCTGGCTCATCGCATGAAAACTCTATTTATTAGCACTGTACACCTACTGAATTTGTTTCAGTTTGACTGATCACCTGCACTCCAGGCCCGAAAAACCCGCGACTCTACGGCAGATTGTAGCCGTGCCGATGAAACCATTTCAGAAAGGAGCGGGGAATAACGGAGGATTATGCTGCAATGTATTCGATGTAGGTCGACCAAGGCAGAAAGGCGAACTATCGTTTTCGTCACGGCATCTTTCATACGTCCTATGGATGTTTACCGTTGATAGTGTTTAGTGTTGGCTTGGTAGTAATACAACATATTAACAAAGCATTCACGTTAGTGGAAGCGATGAGATGCGCGCATAAGGAGGGGGGGATGTAATCAAGGCTGTGTTAAATACCCACCCATGCGGATCGACACTATCCAGTTCGATAGGCCTTTACCCCATCGCCGTAACCGCTCGCGCGTTGCTTTAGCAGAAACATGGCTATTATTCTATGTTCCCTACCTGCATCAGAGATGCCAAAGCAGTGGTGTCACTAAGGGGATTTGTGCCAGCTCACTTCCCTCCTGGGATGTACCCTTTCACGGGATGGTGGAGGCTGCATGACTCACCAGCCTGGTGTGCCCGGCAAGACTTGAACCTGCGACCAATGGGTTCGAAGCTTTAGCCAGACGCTCCTCCCATGTTTAACAGTACTCCACCTTGGTTCATCTTGCTCTGATTTTCCACGCGCTTCGGTGAGCTCTTCGTTACTTCTTCCTTTATGGTGTTTCGTGCTAGTAGAGCTAGTCCCATTGACTTTTCGTCAACTCGATCTCAGCTCCACCAGACCCCATACTTCCTCTCATGATACTGTTGCCCAAAGTTATTTTAACCATTTAGGGATACGCAGATCCTGACGGAACGCTGACTGATCCACTATAATAAGGTTCGTCTACACAGTAGTCTCGCGGGGGTAACTAACCATTCCCGGAATCGTTTAGCTGGCGCGCTGAGGGCAAACAGACAAAGTGGTACAAGCACTCATAACTGGTCATTCGAGGAATAGGTAAAGGAGTTTCATGCAATCGTTGATTGAGCGAGGGCTGCACCATCTGCCGGCTCATGAAGTCCTGCTCCTGTTAGAGAGCGACTTCCATAGAGGCCTCTCGTCCGGGGAAGTAGTTGAGCGGTTGCGCCGCTTCGGTTCCAATGCCCTACCACGGTTCAAACGGCATAGCCCTCTGGTCCGTTTCCTACTACAATTCCATAATCCGCTGATTTATGTGCTACTAGCAGCGACTGTGGTCACAGCATTCTTGAATGAGTGGGTCGATGCTGGAGTAATTTTCGGCGTGGTGCTGGTGAACGCATTTATCGGATTTATTCAGGAGTCCCGTGCAGAAGCCGCACTCGACGCACTCGTCGCCTTAATGAAAACGGAAACTACGGTGCGGCGGGACGGGCACAAAGTCCGCATCCCATCTACCGACATCGTGCCCGGCGACGTGGTCCTACTGGAATCCGGTGACAAGATACCTGCCGACCTGCGGTTCGTTTCCGTGCGCGAACTGCGAGTGGATGAATCCATGCTCACCGGGGAATCCCTGCCAGTCGAGAAGGCCGATCACGTACTGCCATCGGAAACAATCGTCGCGGATCGGAAGAACATAGGTTTCTCGGGTACCTTCGTGACTTATGGCCAGGGAACTGGCGTCGCAGTTGGGACTGGGACGAACACGGAACTTGGTCGGATCCATCGATTGGTGCATGAAACTATTTCAATCGAGACCCCACTCACGAAGAAGATTGCCGCATTCAGTAAAGCTTTGACCATCGCTATTCTCTCGCTAGCGGCGCTGACCTTTGCGCTAGGACTCTGGCGGGGTCAGCTGGCAGCAGAGGTCTTCATGGCGGCGGTTGCCCTTGCGGTCAGTGCTATCCCGGAAGGGCTCCCTGCGGCGGTGACGATTACCCTAGCTATCGGCGTAAGCCGAATGGCGCAACGTCATGCGATTATCCGCAAACTACCCGCCGTGGAGACCTTGGGTAGCACAACTGTTATCTGTTCGGACAAGACTGGGACACTAACCAAAAATCAGATGACCGTCCAGGCGATCTTTGCCAACGACCAGCAGTTTAACGTGCTAGGCACTGGCTACGAGCCAACAGGAGCCATCCTGCTCAACGGCAGGCCAGTGGACATCGATCAGGCGCCCGCGTTGCATACCTGCCTCCTCGCCGGTGCGCTTTGCAACGATGCCCAACTCGTCGAGAGCAATGGTCAGTGGAACATCGCGGGCGATTCTACGGAAGGTGCCTTGCTGGTATCAGCCCGCAAGGTNNGAAGCCCACAGCCTCTGGCCACGTATCGATGCTATCCCTTTCGAATCCGAGCGGCAATATATGGCCACCTTGCACCGTTCGGAATCAAGCCACACCTGCGCTATCTATCTCAAGGGCGCGGTCGAGAAAGTGGTACGGCTGTGCAATCGTGAATTGGTTTCTGACGAGCTGAAGCGCACTTTCGATCCACAAGCCGTGCTCCAGCAGGCGGAGGCCTACGCTGGCCGAGGGTTGCGCGTGCTGGCTTTTGCACAAACGTCAGTTTCCTCTGAGACCGAACTACTCGACGAAAAGATGGTTGCAGAAGGTCTGACATTTCTCGGGCTGCAGGCCATGATGGATCCGCCGAGGCCTGAAGCTATCACCGCAGTGCGCAGCTGTCAGACTGCCGGTG
>JABAOE010007590.1_pt4 | contig 21800 bp, 16 predicted proteins | sample 7062141 | NCBI WGS metagenome assembly JABAOE01 (sample SAMN14538627, study PRJNA623070) | marine sediment metagenome | biome: marine biome [ENVO:00000428]; feature: marine pelagic biome [ENVO:01000023]; material: deep marine sediment [ENVO:00002113] | place: India: Gulf of Khambhat ... | reverse complement strand
CTCGCGATGACGAAGTCCTATTTGGCGTCACTCCGAGACGAAAGTCACCGGCCCCTGCAACTCGGGTCGCCGGCCTTTGACGCCGGCATAGTATTCGCGGATGGCCTCGAAATCCTCTTCTAGGCTCCGGCCTTTGGGCAGTGTCGGCCCGATAGCGATTTCCCGTTTCTCGTAGTCGATGTGCGCAAGCACGATCGGCACGTCGGCCGCCGAGGCAATTCGATGGAAACCGGTCTTCCAGTGCGGCCGCCAGCTGCGGGTGCCTTCCGGCGCGAGCGCCAGGAACAGGTGTTCCTCCCTCGCAAACGCTTTGACCAGTTGCGGAACGACGCCACCGGCGTCACCGCGATCGATCGGCATCGCGCCCAGCGCCGACAGCAGTCGCCCCAGTGGCCACCAGAACAAGGTCTCCTTCGCGAGGAAGCGGACGTCGACCTGCATGGCGACTTTGTACACCAGCAGCCAGAAGCCGTCCCAGTTGGAGGTATGCGGCGCCGCAATGAACACCGCTTTGTCGATGGCGGGAATCTCGCCCAGGATCTGCCAGCCGCCCAGGTTCAGTATCCGTTTTGCGAGCCATCGGAGCATCGCGAGAGTATTGCTCGCCTAGACCGGCATGCCTAGTCGTTGTCACGCCAGTCATTACGCTAAACTCGGGCTGCACGGTCCCGGGAGTAAGGTCGATGCCACGTTTGCTTGCCTCTGTTTTCATTGTGTTCCTGGCTGCCTGTTCGCCCCCGGCCGACGACGGCGCCGGTCCGAAGGTCGCCAACAACGAACAGGTCCAGGACCGTGGCGCGGACAAGGACAACTGGTGGGACAGCCTGCCCCGTCCGGAATGGGGCGCCTACGAAAAGATCGAGCAGACGGAAAACTGGTTCGAGGTCTATCGAATCGACGACGACATATTCGCGATCTACGAGCCGGGCCAGTTCGAGGAAGTCATTTCCTTCCTGATCGCCGGCGATTCGTTCGCGCTGATGTTCGATACCGGCCTGGGGATCGGCAATATCAGGAAAGTGGTCGACCAGCTGACCGATCTCGATGTCGTCGTGCTCAATTCACACACGCACTACGACCACATCGGCGGCAATCACCTCTTCGACACGATCTACGGCACCGGGCTCGACTATACGGCTGCAAGGTCGCAGGGCAGCCCGCCCGAGGCGGTGGCCGGCTTCCTGCGCGAAGGCTGGGTCTGGAAACCCTTGCCCCCGGGCTTCGACGCAGCCAAATTCGCGAGTCACGCCTTCGAGATCGATCATTTCGTCAGCGAAGGCGACGTGATCGATGTCGGCGGTCGGCGGCTGGAGATCCTGTTTACGCCAGGCCATGCGCCGGACTCTATCTGCCTGCTGGACCGAGAAAACCGGCAGCTGTTCACTGGCGATACGTTCTACCTCGCGCCGTTGTACACGCACCTGCCCGGCTCGAGTTTCGAAGCCTATACGAGCACCGCCGCGCGCCTCGCCGAACTGGCGCCCGTCATCGATACGGCGATCACCTCGCACAACGTGCCGGTGGTCGACAGCTCGTACATGACCGCGCTCGGCCGGGCGTTCGCCGATATCGAGGCCGGCAGGGCCGAAGAGGTTACGATCAGCGACGGGTATCGCGAATTTCACTTCGACGGCTTTTCGGTCATCGTCGCCGACTGAACGGTCGCAAATCGGCGAATCAATAGATTCTAAGTCATTGATTTAAAGTATTTTTTCGACCAGCGGAACTGCGTCACTTTATTTGCCGTGCATCTGTGGCAAAAAGATCGGCAGACACCGGTTGCGGAGACTGTCATGAAACGCCTGGGCTGCTTGCTGCTGATTCTGCCGTTGCTCGCGACGGCAGAGGTTGTCGTGCCGATCGATTCCGTCGAGAACAACGTCAATATCCGCATGTCACCGGACGCCAAAGCGGACATCGTCGGCCGCCTGGACCAGGGCGACTGGCTGACCCTGGTCAATTCGACGCCCGGCTGGCACGAGGTCGAGATCGCCGGCGGTGCGACGGGTTTCATCAGTGCGGACTGGACGAAGGTGCTCGACGAAGCGCCGTCGGTAGTGGAGGAAGCGGTCGCAGAGGCGCCCGATGTCACTGATGAGGAGATGACGGCCGTCGAGGAGCCTGCAGAGATCGCGGATACGTCAGCGGAGGAGGCGGTGGTCGCCGAGATCGAGGGACCCGCAGAGGTCAATGCGGTTGAAGACGTTGCCGAACCGGAAGTGCCGGCGGAACCCGAGCCCGAGGTCGTCGCAGAGACCACTCCGCCGGTTGAAGAACCGGTCGACGAAGATCCGGTCGAGGTTGTCGAGCCGGTGGAAAGACCGGTGCCAGTCGAGGCCGTGGTCGAGGCCGAGGAGGAAGCGCCGGCTGAAGAGACGGAGATTCCGATGGAAGAACCCGTTGCGCCGGTCGTCGTTGCGACAGCCGGCGAACAGGGTCCGGCAGGACCCCAGGGTCCGATGGGCCCGCCAGGACCGCAGGGGCCGGCAGGTTCCGCATCGGTAGAGGGGTCCGTCGACTTCCTGATGAAGTTTACGGCGCCGACCATCGGCGGCAATTCCCAGGTATATGACGACGGTAATTTCATCGGCATCGGCACGACCGAGCCCAAGCAGCGCCTCGAGGTCAACGGCAACATCCAGATTCACGAGCGCAACAGCAGTGTCGCAGGCCTGATGATCACGCAGTCCGACGGCGATACCGGCTACATCATGCACAATCGCGCCAGCACGCTGACGATCGGCGCCGGTTCGGTCGACCGTATCACGATAGATCGGGACGGCAACGTCGGTGTGGGCGTGTCGCGACCGTCAAACCCGCTCGAACTGGCCAACGGCGCGCACGTGACGCACGGCGGCGTCTGGACCAATGCGTCCTCGCGCGAGCGCAAGGAAAACATCGCGGCACTGTCGCTGGAAGATGCGCTGGCGACGCTCAAGGAACTCCAGCCCGTGCAATTCAACTACAAGAATGACCAGGCGGAGGGGCACGTCGGCTTCATCGCCGAAGACGTGCCGGACCTCGTCGCCATGCAGGACCGGGACGGACTGAGCGCCATGGACATCGTCGCCGTGCTGACGCTGGTGATCCAGGAGCAGCAGCGCAGGATCGAGGCCCTCGAGTCAGCGCTCGATCAATAAGTATCTATTTGTAACATTCGACCGGTCTCCTGTTTCCCGATGGCGCCGAGTGCGCTAGAAAAGCGCTTATCGTTCGCTATTTCAAAGACCGCGGAACGTTCATCGTTTCGCCGGTCCCCCTTTCGCCGCCAGGAGAGCCAATGAGCATTGCACGAACCACCGAAATTACGGCCGCATCGAAGAAGAGCTTCGAAGACGCCATCCAGTCCGGCATCAAGCGCTTTGCAAAAACAATTGACCAGGTCGAGGGCGCCTGGGTCAAGGAGCAAAAGGTCGTCGTGTCAGGCGACGACGTGAGCGAGTACCGGGTAACAATGAAAGTGACCTTCATCCTGAAGGACTGAAACCAACCACCAGGGAGAATAAGAATGGCTGGAACATTTGAAGTGTACGTCGACAAAGCAGGCGAGCACCGATTCAGGCTCAAAGCGGGCAATGGCGAGACCATCCTGTCGAGCGAAGGCTACGGCCAGAAGGAAGGATGCGCCAACGGGATCGAGTCCGTGCGCAAGAATGCGGCAGACTCCGACAGGTTCGAAAAGATTACGACCGAAGGCGGCAAGCACCGGTTCAACCTGAAAGCCGCCAACCACCAGGTCATCGGCACCAGCCAGAACTACGATTCGGAGTCGGGACGCGACAACGGCATCGCCAGTGTCGGCAGGAACGCGCCGGATGCAGAGGTTGTGGAAGTCTGACCCGCATGCCGTAATGAAGCGGTGGCGGTCATCGCGCCGCCGCCCGCTTCCTAGTCACGGATCTTCGTATTCCACAGGGACGCGGCGAGCAGCATCGATAACACCGACGCGCCGATCCAGAATGTGATCGCTGCACCGAAATCGTAGACTCGCACGCCATCGACCAGGGTTACGTCCCGTCCGATCAGAAATCCGCTGATGATGTCCTGAGTGCCCGCCGCCAGGTAGCTGAACATGCCGATAAAGCCCATGGCAGCGCCGGTGGCGCCACGCGGCGCGATGTCGACCGCGAATAACCCGCCCAGCGACGCCATGAGACCGCTCAAGGTAGCGCCGTAGAGCGCAAACGACAGCCCGAGGAACCAGGGGTCGTCGGGCCCGAAGAAGATCATGAAAAGCGCCGCGACTTCGATGACGGCGAAGATCAGGTTCGCGGGCGGGCGCCTGGCATCGAAAACCTTGTCCGACAGGTAACCGAAGGCGATCGAGCCGAAGATGCCGGCAACCGTATTGACTGCCATGAAGAAGCCGGCGTCGACCAGCGAATAGCCGTGATGCTCCTGCAGATAAAGGACGCCCCAGCTGTTGATGCCGTAGCGAGTCGCGTACATGAGGGCGCTGGACAGGCCGACCACCCAGATCGCGCCGATGCCGAATATGACTTTTTGTTTTTGCCAGGTCGGTTTTTCTCTCTCCTCTTCGGTTTTTTCCCCGGTCCATTCGTGTATCTCTGGGAGGCCGATCGTCTGTGGCGCGTTCTGCAGGAAGGCGTACACCCAGGCGGAAACGCCGAGACAGACGATACCCGGCAGGATGAAACCGAGCTTCCAGGTCGTCGCCGCCACCACGGCTGCGGTCACGTAGAACGTAATGCCTTCGCCGATCGAATGCGACGCATTCCAGATGCCGTAACGGCGACCACGCTCGTGCAGGCTGAACCAGTTGGCGATCGTAACGACCGCGGATGGTGCCGCCATGCCCTGGAACCAGCCGTTCAGTGCCCAAAGGATGACGGACAGCCAGAAGATCTCGGACCAGCCCATGAGGAGATTCATTACCGAGGCAATGACGATGGCGCCGGTAAAGAAAAGCCTGGGCGGGAAGTGGTCGGCCAGGAATCCGTTGATGAACTTGCCGAACATATAGCCATACAGCAAGGCGGCGCCGATCATGCCGGTTTCCTCGACCGTGAAGATGCCGTTATCGATGAGCGGCTTCTTCACGATCGACATGCCCAGGCGGACGGTATAGATGAAGCCGTAGCCCAGCGTAATCGCCAGCATGACGCGGATGCGGTGCTTGCGAAACAGCTTGTCGATGTCACCTGTGGGGATACTGGCGCCGGCTACAGACATCCGGGTCTCCTCAGTTGATCCGAGCAGGCAGCTTGCCAGAACAGCAGGCTCGCAGCCAATTCGACATAACGCGGCCCCGGCTGCGGCCGCTTGTCAACGGATACCGATACAGCCCGTTGAAGGGGCAGAAGGATTGATTTGGTTTCGAAAACGGAGAGATATCATGGATACAGGGAAGTTTTGGGATATTGCCAGGGTCAGCATGTTTATTGCCGGCGTCGCGCTGTTCAGCGGCACAGTCTGGGCCGATGACGTCGTCCCCGCAGCTGAAAGGCTCGACCAGCGCGGCGACCGCATCGAAGCGCGCCTCGACCGTCGCGGCGACCGCATCGACGACCGTCTCGATAATCGTGGCGATCGCATCGATGAGCGCCTCGATCGACGCGGCGAGCGGATCGATGACCGCCTGGACGACAGGGGCGACCGGATCGACGCTCGCCTGGACCGGCGTGCCGAGCGCGCGGCGGCCGCGGGTCGCGACGGCCTGGCGGATCGCCTGGACAGCAAGGGAGACCGGATCGACCGTCGTCTCGACAAGCGGGGCGATCGGGCCGCGCGCCGGCTGGACCAAAAGGGTGACCGTATCGATCGTCGCCTGGACAAGCGCGGCGATCGCATCGACCGCCGCCTCGATCATCGTGGCCATCGCGCAAACCAGCGGCTGGACAACCGGGCGCGGCGAGTCGAGCGCCGTCGGTCGAACTGACGCGATACGTCGGTTAGACCGACGTATTGCGTCATCGCGAGGCCTCGCAGAGGCCGTGGCGATCTCCCAATCGCTCCACTTGGATTGGGAGATTGCTTCGTCGCTTCGGGTTGACCGGCAACATCCTGTTGCCGGCCCTTCGGGCGCACTGGGTGCGCCCCAATTCGCTCCCGGCGAATTGGTCTCGCAACGACGCGGATGTTAATTGGCCTCGCGATGACGGGCTCTGAAGCCCCGCGACTGCGGGGCTTTTTTATTCTTCTTCTGTTTCCTCGGCCTGCAGAATATCGTCCCAGCGCCGGGTCAGCAGGTTGGCCTTGTAATCGGCGATTCGATATTGCCAGCCGCGAACACGATCGGCCGTCGCCTGCCACTGATCGGCATTGTCGATGGCCACGTCGGCAGGCAGGTGCACTTCGAGCGCGAGCCACTTGCCGGCGTCGTCCTCCGTGACTTCGGTGTTAATCCGGACGCCGTCGAAGGTCTCGAAGTAAGTGACCACGGCGTCCTCCATCGTTTCGGCTGACCGCACGTCGTCGAGATCGAGGTCATTCAGGGCGCCGCCGATCCCGTTCGCGACCGTCGAGTAACTCAGTTCGCGGCCTTCCGGGATATCGGCCACCGTGAAGTTGCTGTCCGCAGCCGATGCCTTGCTGATGGCGATCATCTCGCCGTCCGGGTGATTGATCGTCACTGACGCGACCTGGTCGGCGTCGACATCGATGATGTCCGCGAGCAGCCAGTCGCCGGCGTCGGTCGGGATGTCCGGATTCTGATCGATAAGCCAGCTCTGGTCCTCGCCGTTCGCCCGCGCGTAGCGAAAGTTTTGCTGCGCAACGTTACCGAAGATGAGTTCGAACGCGCGATCGCCGGCGGATGCCACGATCAGGACGCCTTTGCTCGTTTCGTTATCCGGCGAGTCGACGCCCAGGCGGCTGTGCAGTTCGGGATTGGCCGTTTTGGCCTCGACGACCGTCGCCTCCGTCATCGCGACCAGGACTTCCCGGATCCTGGCGATATCGGCCGGGTAGTCACCGCGCTCGGGCAATATCCATGCGGAGCCGCGCTTCACAATCGACAATGGCGGCTGGCCGGCGCGGGTGACCGAAATTGCATCGATATCGTTCGCGACCTCCCGCATGCCGGGCAAAAGCGCCGTGCCCGCGCCGGGCAGGTCGCCATCGTCTTTCGACTCGATCAGGAACAGGGCGGCGACGAGCACCGCAACGACGAAGCCGAGCAGCCTCAGCGTGGCTCTGTTCATGACTGCCTCCGATTGCGCCGCCACACGGCGACGAGTACGAACAGCGTGAGCAATACCGGCACCAGCCCGATGTTGATGACTTTCAGCAGCGTGCCGAGTCTCTCGATGTCCTCATCCAGTCCGCGCTGCACGGCCCGCAATTCCTGGCGTATCGACGCGCGCTGGTCGACAAACCGGTCGATCTCTGTCTGCTGTTCCGACGTCAGCAGGATGTTGCCGCTGTCCTCGCGTGCGGACTGCAGTTCGACGAGCCTGCGCTCGGTCTCGTCGAGTTCCTGCTGCAGGCGCTCCTCGGTCGCCCGGAAGCGGGCCTCGGCGTCGACGCGCAGCGACTCGACCCTGGTAAACGGCCGGGTAAAGCTGGCGCGGCTGCGTACGCCGATCAGGTCGGAGCTGCCGGACAGGTTCTCGAGCGCGTTGACGACGAAGGCGCCGTTGCTGGCGAACGCGTTCGCGATCTGCTGGCCGAAAAAGCTCTGTACCTGGACCCAGAGGTGGTCCGCGAGCATGTCGACGTCGCCGACGACGATCAGGTTGGCCGGCTCCGATGATTCCGACAGGTGATCGGGATTGTCCGCTGCAGACGGATCGTCGCCGTCTGCAGCACTGACGCCGGCAGGCGCCGGTCCACCCGGGAACGCGCTGGTGAGCGTGCCGCTGAACCTGGCGGCCAGGACGAAGGGTTGGCCGGCCGGCGAAAATCCGTCCTGCAGGCTGGCCGGATCCGGCACGAAACTGAAGCGCGTCGCCGGCATCGCCTGGGCATCGGCGCTGGAGCTCAGTAACGGCTCCATCCCGATCGTGCTGCCCTCGGCCGTGCCGACCGAGCCGCCGGTCGCGATGTGGACGACGTTGAGGTCGGCCGTAACGATGTCGTCCGCGTTCATGTGTTCGCCGGTAACGCCGACATAGCCGTAGTGCCTGACGGGGCGGCGGTCCATGCCTGAAATCTGCAGCGCGAGGCCGGCGTCCGCGATCACTTCGTCGGCGGAGAACTCGATACCCCAGGCGTCGAACAGCGCCGGCAGGTCCGATCCCTGGCCCATCGGCGGCATGCCCTGGGGCATCCCCTCGGTCGAGGCGGGATCGACGTCGGCCACGGGGTCGACGAAGATCATGGCCTTGCCGCCGCGCATCACGAACTGGTCGATCGCGTAAAGCGTATCGTTCGACAGGTCTTTGGGCTGCACGATCCAGAGCAGGCTGATGTCGTCGGCGATGTCGACGAAGGTCGTGCCGAGGTTGCGAATCTCGAAGAGCTGCTGCGCTTGCTGGTAGGCGACCCAGGGCTGCGACATGCGCTGCGTCTGCGGATCGAAGCTGCCCGCCATCTGCACGCCGGAGACCAGGCCGATGACGGGGCGGTCCGGCGACGACAATGTGCTGACCAGCTTGGCGATGTCGTATTCGAGGAAGGCTTCCTTGTCGGGCTGGAAGAACGGGATGATCTCCTCGTTGTCGATGCTGTCCGTGCCGGCGAGCCCCATGTATATCGGGTCCGTGCTTGCGCCGAGCTGCACACCCTGCAGGCCGAACTGCGTGGCCCGATCCTCGTCCTCGGAGAACGGCAGCGGGTCGATCACGCTGAGGCGAATGTTGCCGTCGGCCGCGCTCTCGAATTCCTCGAGCATTTCGCGTACCCGGTTCGCATAGCTGCGCAGACTGGGCATCGATTGCGACGCCTGGTCGGAAAAGTAGAAATAGAGGTTGACGGGCTCCGGCAGGTTCTCGAGCAGGTTGCGTGTCCCGTCCGACAGCGTATACAGCTTGTTTTCTGTCAGGTCGATCCGCCAGCCTTTGAAGACCTGGTTGGTAATCGACACCGCGACGATAAATGCCACCGCCAGCAGTGCGAGGCTCGAAGCGCTCAGGCGCTGTTGTGTTCTTGTGCTCATAGTCGTCCCGGTCAGTCAGCCTGCTTCCATTGCAGGACGATGGTATTGGCGTACAGGAAAGTGCCGATCAACAGTCCGAAATACGCGAGGTCGCGAAAGTCGATGACGCCGCGCGATATGTTCGTGAAGTGCGTCAGGAAACTTAATGACGCGATCGCGTCCACGATTACCTGTGGCAGCCAGCCCCGGAAGGCGTCGAGCACCATCGGAAAACCGGACAGCAGGAAACCGAAACAGACGACGATGCTGATCACGAAGGCAATGACCTGGTTGCGCGTGAACGCCGACAGGCAGGAGCCGATCGCGAGGAAGCCGCCGGCCATCAAGAGGCTGCCGACGTAAGCGGCAAAAATCGTTCCGTTGTCGGGATCGCCGAGATAGTTGACCGTGATCCAGATCGGAAAGGTCAGCGCAAGCGCGATGCCGGTAAAGGCCCAGGCCGCGAGGAACTTGCCGAGGACCGCCTGCCAGGCCGTGATCGGCAAGGTCATCAGCAGCTCGACGCTGCCTGATTTACGCTCCTCGGCCCACAGGCGCATCGAGATCGCCGGGACGAGGAACAGGTACAGCCACGGGTGGAAGTTGAAGAATGACCTGAGGTCCGCCTGCCCCTGCTCGTAGAAACCGCCGAGGTAGAACGTGAATGTCCCCATCAGCACGAGGAAGATGACAATGAAGACATAGGCGACCGGCGTCGCGAAATAGCTCCTGAGTTCACGCCTGAACAGCGCCGCGATAATGTTCATGCTGCTGCTCCCCGGGTGATCTGACGAAACACCTCATCGAGACGACCCGCTTCGAGCTGCAGGCTTTCTATATTCCACTTTCGCTCCTGGATGAGCCCGGTGACGTCGTTCCAGGTTTGCATGTCGGCGCTGTCGACTTTTGCGACGGCCGTGATGTTGCCCAGCTCACGATCGGTCTCGGTCGTGTCGACGGAGCCGAGCTGTTCGATCGCGGCGGCAACTTCATCGAGGGACGTGCCTTCGCCGACCGTCATGCGAACGGCATTGTGATAACGCGACTGCATCGCCAGCGCGTGCGGCGTATCGTCCGCGAGGATCCTGCCGTCGGCGATGATGATGGCGCGGCTGCACAGCGCTTCGACTTCCTCGAGGATGTGCGTGGAGATCACGATCAGCTTGTCTGCCGACATCGAGCGGATGAGTTCGCGCACCTCATACTTTTGATTGGGGTCGAGCCCGTCCGTTGGTTCGTCGAGGATCAGGACGTCGGGGTCGTGCAGGATCGCCTGCGCCAGGCCGACGCGCCGCTTGAAGCCTTTCGACAGCGTATCGATCGTCTGTCCGAGCACCGGGCCGAGGTGCAGGCGTTCGATGACCTCGTCGAGGCGTGCCTTGCGCTCGTCGCCCTCGAGCCCGCGGATGTCGGCGATGAATTCGAGGAAGCTGCCCGGCGTCATCTCCGCATAGCAGGGCGCGCCCTCCGGCAGGTAGCCGATCTTGCGGCGTGCCGCGAGGCCATCCGTCTGGATGTCATGGCCGCACACGCTCGCCGAGCCGGCGCTCGGCGTAACGAAGCCGGTGACCATCTTCATCGTCGTGGACTTCCCGGCGCCGTTCGGGCCGAGGAAGCCCAGCACTTCGCCCGGCTGGCAACTGAATGTCAGCTCATCGACGACCGTGTGGCGGCCGTAGTGTTTTGTCAGACCGTCAATATTGATCATGTTTGTGTCTTTGTTTTGCCGGGGGATGCCCCGCTGCGGCTGCATTTTTTATCAAAAACCATTTTTCCCTTCAAGGCGAGTGCAGGGCGTTGATTTTGAGTGTATTTCGGCTACTGTAGTTCCCTCGAACAGTGGCCCGGGTCGCATCCGGAGAGCGTCGTATGGAAAAGCGCAACTGGTCGATCGACTCCCTGGTGTTGATCTTCTCTATCATCGTACTGGCCCAGCTGCTGGGCTATGCCGTCCCGCAGGGCGAATTCGAGCGCCAGCCGTATCCCGACAATCCGAATCGCGAGATGGTCGTGGCGGACACCTTCGAATACGCCGGCGAAACCGAGCAGGTGACCCTGCCGCCGTGGCATTTCCTGCTCGCGATCCCCGACGGTTTCGCGGCCGCGCAGGACATCATCTTCCTGATCTTCATCGCCGGCGGCGTCATCAAGATCCTCCGTGAGACCGGCGCCATCGATGCCGCGCTGCACAAGTCCGTGCATCGGCTGGGATCCAGTCCGTGGGTGCTGATAGCGGGATGCCTGCTCCTGTTCAGCACGGGCGCCTACTTTATCGGCATGGGCGAGGAATACGTGCCGCTGGTGCCGATCATCGTCAGTATGAGCCTCGCAATGCGCATGGACGCCATCGTCGCGATGGGCATGGTGTGGGTGCCGTACGGCATCGGCTGGGCCGCCGCAGGCACGAACCCGTTCGGCCTGTTCATCGCCCAGGGGATCGCCGGCGTGCCGCTCGGCTCGGGCGCCGGGCTGCGGTTTGTCATGATGCTCTGCTTCCTCGCCGTGGCTTTCCATCACATCTACCGCTACGCCCTGCAGGTGCAGAAAGATCCGTCCAGCAGCCTCGTGGCGCATGTCGATTACAGTGACGGCTTCGAGGCGCCGGACGACATATCGATGACGGGACGCCGCGTCGCCATCCTGCTGGTCTTCGTGCTCGGCATCATCGGTTTCGTGATGGGTTCCAAGTATCTCGGCTGGTACATACCCGAGCTGCTCGCCGTGTTCATGGCGATCGGGCTGCTTGCAGCGGCAATCGGCGGCCTGCCGGCGGGCGACACCAGCCGCGCCTTCATCAAGGGGGCGGGGGAGATGACCGCTGCCGCGCTGATCGTCGGCTTTGCGCGGACGATCGAGGTCGTGCTGTCGGACGGGCAGATCATCGACACGATCATTAACTCGATCGCCAGCGTATTGACGAATTTCGGCGCCGAGGCGTCGGCTGTCGGCATGCTGGTCGTGCAGACGATCTGTAACTTCTTTATCCCGTCCGGCTCCGGGCAGGCCTTTGTGACCATGCCGATCATGTCGCCGCTCGCGACCCTGACCGGCGTGCCGCAGCAGACAGCGGTGCTCGCCTACCAGTTCGGCGATGGCTTCACCAACATGGTGGTGCCGACCAGCGCGCTCGTCGTCGGCGCGCTGGCGCTCGGCAGGATCCCGTATGGCGCATGGGTGCGCTTCGTGATGCCGCTGTTATTGAAGCTGTTCCTGCTGGCGATCGTATTCCTCGTGCTCACCGTACATCTCGGCGATGCATTCGGCTTTCATCCTCCATTGTAGCGGCGGTTCAGTAATCGGCCGCCACGGCCTGCCGCAGACCTCAGGCATGGCAATCCGGCTAACGCCATCGCGCGCTTACTGCACTCTTACCCGGATGCGCAGATCGAAAGTAGTCGGCGTCGCGGTAGTCCCGCCCTGGAATACGCCTTTGGGATTGATGCGGATGTAGCGGACGGCAGCGTCGAAGCCGTTCGCATCCGGCGTCGGCGTGTAGTTGTAGCTGACGCCGTCGGTCGAAAACTCGACGTCGTCCGTGGCGCTGCCGAGCCCGCTGAAGGTGTAGCTGAGTCCGCTGCTGCCGGCGCCCGCGCCGTCCGTGAACTCGACCGGGCCCGAGCCTGCGGCGCCCAGGTCACCGACGAACAGGGCGACGCCGGTGGGCAGCGGGTCCGTTACGACGAGGGTGTCGTTGTCGACATCGCCGACGGCGTTGTTGGACGTCGTAATCGTATAGTCGACCCAGCTTCCCGGGATCGCCTTGGGATTGGTCGTGTTGTTGACCGGGTCATAAACGGTGACCAGGTTCTTCTGCAGCAGGATGGCCGGCGGCCGTGACTCGAGCGTGAGCACGAGCAAGGGTTCCGGAGCGATGTAGCGGCGGAACAGGATATTGCGGACGCGAGCCTGGTCTTGCGCGGTCATGATTGCGGCGAAGCCGCGGCCCTCGTCGTCATTGGCATCCGAGCCGCTGACGTGCAGGTTCCCGGCATCCGGAAATCCGAGCGCGCTCCAGTTGGCCGAGTTGTCCTCGTCCCAGAAGGATGCGCTGGTCGGGTTGACGAGCCACGTTGCGACGGCCTGCCTGCGCCATACGTTGGGGGCCACGTCACCGGGGTTCGCGCCGTCGACGCCCACGGTCGCCCGGTTGCCGGTCATGATGTCGCCATCGTGACTGTAACCGGCCGGGATGCAGTCGGCGCCGGTGAACTCGGCGCGATTGCTGGCGTAATAGTGATTGGAGGATTCGGTGCCGAGCGTGCCGCTCTGGATGATGCCGCGCACCAGCAGGCCGGTCGTGATGTTCTGGTTGTAACAGCCGGTGTGATAGAACTCGGCTTCAGCGAATACGTCTCGCTCGTCGACCGCCCTGCGGTAACCGCTCGAGAAGTTGTTGCCATTGTCATAGGTGTAGTAGCCGGCCGCGTTCCACGCCAGGGAATCATCCCAGCCGTTACCATGCCAGTTGTCGATACGGCCCCGCGTATAGCTGCCCGACCGGTCCGCCGTTGCGTCATCGAACCAGAGATAGACGTTGGTCTCCGTCATCGTCGGCAATGCGCCCGGCGCCGCATTGTCGAAATAGAGGTAGTAGTTGTCGTCATTGCTGCTGGCCGGGATATCGGCGGCAAGCATGAAGCGGATATCGGTCGACGCGGAATCGCAGTTCAGCACATGGCGCGGCAGGTCCTGCCAGGACAGTCCGTCGTAATAGGTGATGCGCAGGTCGCTGCAGTCCGCCTGCATCTCGCCGGCGGCGATCAGGGTAGCCGTGTTGAGCGCCGCGATGCGCGCGGTGTAACCGTTGAAGCCCTTATCCGGCGAGTTTGCGCCGGTCGTGACAGCGATCTCGTAGCGCTGCAGGTAAGCGCTGTCCCACCACAGCGTCGTCGCGGAGAATGAAGGAAGCGAAAGGAACAGGCTGGAGATCAGCCCGGTAATGCCGCCGCCCTTGAGTGCGCGAGTAGCCACGCGCCTATGATAGAGCATCATCAATCGCCGCGGGAGTCATCCGTCGGGATTTCGAGCACCCGGCCGACGCCCCTGTCCCTGGGGTCCGCGGCGGGAATCAGCTGATCGCCGTCACGCCAGATGACCTGCACGTCGCCGAATTCCCAGCTGTGCGGCTCCACGCGGTAGCCCCGGTCGCCCAGCGCTGAAATCGTTGCCGCCGGCAGTGGGTTGCCAACGCTCATCGTGATCAGATCAGGCGGCAGCAGCTGGTGATGGAAACGCGTTGCACCGACCGCCTCAAACGGCGTCATCCCGTAGTCGACGATGTTGACAATGGCCTGGAACACAGAGGTGAATATCGTCGACCCGCCCGGCGTGCCGACGACCAGCGCGACCTGCTCGTCCTCGAGCAAAATCGTCGGCGACATGGACGACAACGGACGCTTGCCGGGCTGGATCTCGTTGGCCTTGTCTCCGACGACGCCGTAGGTGTTCGGCACGCCCGGCTTTACGCTGAAATCGTCCATCTCGTTGTTGAGCAGGAAGCCGGCGCCGGCTACGACCACGCCGCTGCCGTACTCCCAGTTGATCGTGTAGGTGTTCGAAACCGCGTTCCCCCACGGGTCGACGATGGAATAGTGCGTCGTGTTCGGCGATTCGAGGCCGGGTTGCACGCCGTCGAGCCGGGATATGGCGTCCGGGTCGACCTCCGCTGCCCGGCGCGCGATGTAGTCGTCGGCGATCAGCGCGTCGATATCGACGTTGACGAAGTCGGGATCGCCGAGATATTCCGCGCGGTCTGCGAACACCCGCTTTTCGATCTCCGCCACCAGGTGGATGTACTGCGGCGAATTCTGCCCGACGCCTGCGAACAGGTGGTCGAGGTAATCCTTCATCTTGAGTAATTGTACGACGGCGAAGCCGCCGGAACTCGGCGGCGGCGCCGAGATGACCTCGTATTGCCGCCAGGATGCGCGCAGCGGTGTGCGCCAGACGGCTTCGTACTGATCGAGGTCTGCATGCGAAATCAGGCCATTGCTCGCCGCCATTTGCCGCACGATCAGGTCCGCCGTTTCGCCCCGGTAGAAGTCGTCGGGGCCGGATGCCGCGATCCGTCTCAGGGTCTCCGCGAGCTCCGCCTGCCGGAACGGCCGGCCGGGGTCGATGTCGCCGAAGTAGGCGCGGAAATTCGTCAGGTTCTCGAAGCGCTCGTAAGACAGACGGATGTCGTCGACCAGGATCGGCGCGGGTAAGAAGCCTTCCTCCGCCAGCCTGATCGCGGGCTCGACGAGGTCGCGCCACGGCAGGCTGCCGTAGCGCCGGTGAGCGGCCCAGAATCCGGCCACGGTACCGGGCGTGGCGGCCGCCTGTCCGCCGACGAGCGAGCCGTTCACGATAACGTCGCCATTCTCGTCCAGGTACATGTCCCGGTCACCGGCCAGCGGCGCCTTCTCCCGATAGTCGAGAAAAGCGGCCTCGCCATCCATGTAGGACGTCATGAAGCCGCCGCCACCGATATTGCCGGCGTCGATGTAGGTAACCGCGAGCGCAAAGCCGGTGGCGATCGCGGCATCGACCGCATTGCCGCCGCGCCGCAGGATGTCCTCGGCCACGTCCGCCGCGTAGGGATCCGGGATGGCGATGGCCGCAAGCCGGGTCTGCGTTGCCGATTCGGTAACGGCGTCGCCGCCGGGCGCGTTGTCGGTTGAGCACGCGCTGACAAAGAACAGGAAAAGGAATGCCAGTCGGATTCGAATCTTCACTTTAACTTCGCCTCGTACCAGTTCACGCCGTCGTCGTCCTGCCGAACCGTGAGTCGGCCTTCCTGGAGCAGGAAATTCAGGTGGGCGATGGATTCGCCGGTTGCCATGATCAGGTTCTTGTTGTCGATCTTGCTCTTGAAAAGGGCGGGGAACGTGTCGACAACCCGGCAAGGCTCGCTACAGATCGTCTCGAGTTTTTGCAGACCTTCGAGATGTTCGTTGATCAGGTCGTCAAGCCTGTCATGCGCGCCGCGAAACGGCTTGCCGTGGGCCGGCAATACGAGCACGTCGTCCGGCACCCTGGTTTTCAGGTTGTCGAGCGATTCCAGCCAGTCTCTGAGCGGATTGGCCTCCGGCTCTGTCGGGAATACGCTGACGTTCGAGGAGATCGTCGGCAGCAGCTGGTCGCCGGAGATCAGGATATTCGATTCCGCGGCATACAGACATGCATGCTCGGGTGAGTGCCCGCGACCGACGATGACTTCCCACTGCCGGGCGCCGATCTCGATCCGTTCCCCGTCGTGAATGCGGTGATAGGACTCCGGCAACGCATGCACGAACTTGCCGAACATGCCGAACATGCGGTGATAAAAATTCATCTGCTCCGGCTCGAAGCCTGCGCCGCGATAGAAGCGGTCGCCTTCCTCCGGCGCCGGCCGGCCCGTATCGGCGACGAGGACCCTGGCCAGCAGGTATTCGTCGCGGGTCATCCACAGCGGTACGTTGAAGCGGTCGGTCAACCAGCCTGCACAGCCGACGTGATCGGGATGGAGGTGCGTGACCAGCACGCGCGCAAGCGATCGGTCGCGAATCAGGGTGTGGAATACGAGGTCCCATATCTGCCGACACTCATCGACGTCGACGCCGGTGTCGACCACGGTCCAGCCGTCGCCGTCCTCGAGGAGCCAGAGATTGATATGTGACAGGGCGAACGGCAGGAACATGCGCAGCCAGTGCAAGCCCGGCGCGATTTGCATGGTTTCGCCCGTTTCCGGTCGCTCAGCAAATTCGTAACGGATGGCGACTTCTCTCGCGCTCGCATGCATCGGCAGATCATCTCACGGACCTTGCGGGATTGCTCGACCGATTTGCCTGATTTACGCCGCGAGTTCGGTGGCCTGACGAAATGCTCCGAGTTTCGACTGGATGCGTTGCCGTGCTTCTGCGGCCGCCTGTTCCTTGACCGGCCCGTAGCCGCGGATCTCGAGATACTCCGCCAGGATTTCCGTTGCGAGCTCGATGTTGCCCGCATCGAGCCCGCCGACGAGTTCTTCGACCTGCGCCTCGAATTCCTCGATCAGCGCGCGTTCCATTCGTCTCTCGGCCGTCATGCCGAACGGGTCGAGCCGGGTGCCGCGCAGTTTCCTCAAGCCGGCGAGCACGCGGAAGACCGGCAGGATCCAGGCACCGAATTCGCGCTTGCGCGGCCGGCCGCGGGCGTCGGTCGCGCGCGACAGCAACGGGGGCGCCAGGTGGAAGCGGAGTTTCGAATGCTCGCCAAACTGGTCCCTGACACCGCCAAGGAATCCTGTCTCGGCATACAGTCTCGCGACCTCGTACTCATCTTTATAGGCGAGCGTCTTGAACCATGCGCGGACCGCCGTCCCGGTGAGCTCGCTGCCGCCGGAAACGGCCGACTCTGCGCTGCGAATCCGCTCGATCAGTGTTGTGAAGCGCGCGGCCAGTTTGTCGTCCTGGTAGCTGGTCAGGAACTCCACGCGGCGCTGGATCGCTTCGTCCAGTGACTCGAGGCCGCTGACAGACTGTTCCGAAGCAGCGATGGCGTTGCTAACGATTGTTGTATCGGCGGCGGCGATCCGGCCCCAGTTGAAGGCCGCCTGGTTCTTCTCGATATCGACGCCGTTCAATTCGATGGCGCGCAAGAGAGCAAGGTTCGAAACCGGCACCAGGCCCTTCTGCCAGGCATAGCCGAGCATCAGCACGTTGGCGTAGATCGTATTGCCGAGCAGCGCCTCGGCGAGGTCGTTGGCAGCGACTGTCGACAAATTGTCCTTGCCGGTAACTTCCTCGATCGCCTTGACGCGCCTTGCCGCGCTCAGCGAAGCGTCACGGAACTTCACGAAATCGGCCGTGGACATCTCCGTCGTGTTCACAACCGCGCGCGTGTGGCCACGGTGGAATGTTCGTGATGCCTTCGGCGACGAACTGACAACCAGGTCACAACCGATCATCGCGTCGGCCTGCTGGTTGTCGATACGCACCTGGTTAAGTGCCGCCGGGTTCTTTGCGAATCGGATGTAGCTCAATACCGGTCCGAACTTCTGCGCGAAGCCCATGAAGTCGAGCACGCTGGTGCCGCGCCCCTCGAGGTGCGCTGCCATCGTGATCAATGCGCCGACCGTTACCACGCCCGTTCCGCCGACACCCGTGACCAGCAGGTCGTAGCTGTCGTCGAGACCGGGCAGGGCTGGCGCATCCAGCGAGGACAGTTTGTCGTCGGGCACCTGTACCGATGTCGTCGCCTTGCTGCGCTCGCCGCCTTCGACGGTGACGAAGCTCGGGCAAAAGCCGTTGATGCAGGAGAAGTCCTTGTTGCAGCTGTTCTGGTCGATCTGCCGCTTGCGCCCGAACGGCGTTTCTTTCGGGATGACCGACAGGCAATTCGATTCGACCGAACAGTCGCCGCAGCCCTCGCAGACGAGATCGTTGATAACCACGAATTTCTTCGGGTCCTCCATGAGACCGCGCTTGCGTCGCCTGCGTTTCTCGGTTGCGCAGGTCTGCGCATAGATCAGCACCGTGACGCCGGGAATCTCGCGTAATTCACGCTGGATCGCATCGAGGTCCTGGCGATGTGAAATCGTCGTGCCGGGCGGCAGTTCCGCCGGGTCGAAATGCCCGGGTTCGTCTGACACCAGCGCGATGCGTTCGATGCCTTCCGCCCTGACCGAATGCGCGATCCGGGGAACCGTAATGGGGCCGTCGACCGGCTGGCCGCCGGTCATCGCCACGGCATCGTTGAACAGGATCTTGAAAGTGATGTTCGTGCCGGCCGCGAATGCCTGGCGAATGGCCAGGGATCCCGAGTGATAGAAAGTGCCGTCGCCCAGGTTCTGGAATACGTGTTGCCCGCCGTTGAACATCGAGCGGGTAATCCAGTTGACGCCCTCACCTCCCATCTGGATCAGACCGTCGGTATCGCGGTTCATCCAGTTCGCCATGAAGTGACAACCGATGCCGGCCAGCGCATGCGAGCCGTCGGGCACTTTCGTCGACGTGTTGTGCGGGCAACCGGAACAGAAATAGGGCGTCCGCGTTGCGCCGGCAATCTCGATGCGCGGCGCCTCTCCTTCCTCCAGCTTCCGCGCGCGTTCCGACAGCTTGAGGCCGATGAATTCCTCGTCGAGGCGCGCCGCGACGATGCGGGCGAGCTGCAGCGGCGACAGTTCGCCTACCCACGGGACGAGCTTGTTGCCGTGCTGGTCCTCCTTGCCGACCATCCGCTTCGGTTTCCTGCCGGGGTAGTCATAGAAGTACTCTTTGAACTGGCTCTCGATCAGGCCGCGTTTTTCCTCGACGACCAGCACTTCGTGCTTGCCGCGCACGAAGTCGAGCGCGGAATCGTGCGCCAGCGGCCAGACCATACCGACTTTGTAGATATCCAGGCCGAGCTCACGCGCTTTCCTGCGATCGATACCGAGCAGACGCAGCGCCTCCATCAGGTCGAGGTGTCCCTTGCCCGTCGTGACGATGCCGTAGCGGGCATCAGGCGTGTCGAAGATCTTGCGATCGATCGGGTTCGCCTCGGCAAAGGCGAGCGTTGCCGCCTTCTTGTACTCGAGCCGTGCCTCGATCTGCGGGCCCGGGTAGTCGGGCCAGCGGATGTGCAGACCTTCCGGGGGAGGCTCGAAATCTGCGGGGACGTTGAACTGGGGATAAGGCGGCAATTCCACCGACATCGCCGACTCGACGGTTTCCGAGATCGCCTTGAAGCCGACCCACATGCCGGAAAATCTCGATAGCGCGAAACCGTACAGGCCGAACTGGAGGTATTCCGCGACGCTGGCCGGGTTCAGGTTGGGCATCAGCCAGGTCAGGAACGCGACGTCCGACTGGTGCGACATCGACGACGATACGCAGCCGTGATCGTCGCCGGCGACGACGAGCACGCCGCCATGCGGCGAGCTGCCGTACGCGTTGCCGTGCTTGAGGCCATCGCCCGCACGGTCGACCCCCGGGCCCTTGCCGTACCAGATACCGAAGACGCCGTCGACGTTGCTCGACGGGTCGCCTTCGACCTGTTGTGTGCCCAGTATGGCGGTTGCCGCCAGCTCTTCATTGACCGCAGGCAGGAAGCGGATGTCGTGCTCGTCGAGATGGTTTTTTGCGCGCCACAGCTCCATGTCGTAGGCGGCGAGCGGCGAGCCGCGATAGCCGCTGATGAAGCCCGCCGTGTTGAGCCCTGCAGCGCGGTCCATGGTTCGCTGCATCAGGGGGATCCGCACCAGCGCCTGGGTGCCGGTCAGGAAGACCCGGCCCGATTCGCGGCGATAACGGTCATCGAGCTCGTAGTTGTCGAGCGGGTAGGCGGCGGCGTTCATGGAGGTCACGGAGAAATAGTTTCAACCGTAATCATCGCAGATTTCGGTCGCCAAATGCACCCCGCGCGATCACGAACTGCGAACTTTTTCCCACTCCTCGGTCGTGGCGACCATCGTCAGCACGTCGTAGCTGGCGACGATCTCGTCATCCTGGTTCGTGACCTCGGTGTCCCAGCGTACCTCGCCGTAGCCCGAGCCTTCGCGCAGCGTCTTCTGCTTGCAGGTCAGCCTGACTTTGAGCGTGTCGCCGTAATTGACCGGCTGCGCGAACCTGAGGTCGTCGACGCCGTAGTTGGCCAGCACCGGACCGAAGTCCGGATCGACGAACAGGCCGGCGGCAAAGGATACGATCAGGTAGCCGTGCGCGACACGGCCGTCGAAGAACGGGTTCTTCTTCGCCGCTTCCTCGTCGGTGTGCGCGTAAAAAGTATCGCCTGTGAACTCGGCGAAGTGGTTGATGTCATCGAGCGTGATTTCGCGCGCGTCGGTGTGCACCGTGTCGCCGATTTCGAGCTCGTCGAAAGTACGCCGGAACGGGTGCACGCCCGGATCCTTCTCGACGCCGCCGCGGACCCAGCGGTTGCCGATCGCTGCGAGCGTCTCCGGCGAGCCCTGTATTGCCGTTCTCTGCATATAGTGGAGCGCGCCGCGGATGCCGCCCAGCTCCTCGCCGCCGCCCGCGCGACCGGGCCCGCCGTGCACGAGATGCGGCAACGGCGAGCCGTGGCCGGTCGATTCAGCCGCGCAGTGGCGATTGATGACGACCATGCGGCCATGCCAGGCGGCGGTGCCGAGCACGAGATCCCTTGCGATCCGGTTTTCGTTCGTGAAAATCGAACCGGCGAGGCTGCCGCCGCCGAGGCGGGCGAGCTCGATGGCTTCGTCGAGGTCGTCGTAGGGCAGTACCGTGCTGACCGGGCCGAAGGCCTCCACGGAGTGGACGTTCTTCGATGCCAGCGGTTTTTCGCAGTGCAGCAGCGTCGGCATGAAAAAAGCGCCTTTCCTGGCGTCCGCACCTGTAACTTCGAAGTCTTCCTGGTTGCCGTAGACGACTTCGGCCTCTTCGGCGAGGTCTGCGATTCGTGAGCGCACTTCATCGCGCTGACCCTGACTGGCCAGCGCGCCCATGTCGACCTCCTTGCTGCCGGGATGACCGACGCGGATTTCACCGAGTGCGGCAGACAGCGCGCGCACGATGTCGGCGGACGCCTCGGCCGGGGCGATGACGCGGCGGATCGCCGTGCATTTCTGGCCGGCCTTGCTGGTCATCTCGCGCACGACTTCCGTGACGAACAGATCGAACTCGGGCGTGCCCGGCGTCGCATCCGGGCCGAGGATGGAGGCATTCAGCGAGTCCGTCTCGGCCGTGAAGTGGACCGATTCGGAGACGACCCGCGGATGCTGCTGCAGCTTCTCGGCGGTATGCTTCGAGCCCGTGAATGCGACGAGATCCTGGCAGGTCAGGTGATCGAACAGGTCGCCGAC
>JABAOE010001460.1_pt3 | contig 21813 bp, 20 predicted proteins | sample 7062141 | NCBI WGS metagenome assembly JABAOE01 (sample SAMN14538627, study PRJNA623070) | marine sediment metagenome | biome: marine biome [ENVO:00000428]; feature: marine pelagic biome [ENVO:01000023]; material: deep marine sediment [ENVO:00002113] | place: India: Gulf of Khambhat ... | reverse complement strand
CTGGCCTGCGACACATTTTCTTTATTATACCCCCTGCCCGTTCCTGGCGTTGCCCGACTGTTCGAACCACCCTCGATCAGGGAGGGGGTATTTGGAGTTTGGAGTTTCGGAGCTTCGGGTCCCGTGTTTTTCGATCAATCCTCTTCACCGCGAAAAGAGAATTAATCCGCCCATCTGGCTTACCAGCGCCGCGAGCGCAAGGGGGGGATTCTCGACCTGATAGACACGGAGAAACCGATCTTCCCTACGATTCCTCGTCCCCGTATCTCTCAACGAGCTCGTCCCACTTCCTGCCGGAGAACAGCTCTTTGAGAGAGCGCAGGACAGCGGCGGTCCTTTCCAGATCTTCAGCGGGGATGCCCGCAACGAGCTCGCTTAAAACCCGGGCCTCGAGGCGGTTCATCTTCTCCACCAGTTTCTCCCCTTCCGGGGTGAGGGTCACCAGGCGGGATCTCTTGTGGGCGGGGTTATCGATCAGCTCCACGAATCCGTCCTCCCTCAGGCCATTGACGATCGTCTGGATGTGCTGCCGGGAAACGGGTCTCTGGCGGGCCATAGACGGTACCGTCAGGGGGCCCTGCTTCTGAAGGTTCATGAGGACCCCCCTCCTTCCCCCCGTAATTTCACCCTGACGGTGGATCTGCTGGGCGGCCGCCGCCATCCGGTGAAAGAGGCCTCTCGTCTCGTCGATGACCTCCATCAGTGCCTTCAGGTTCTCATCTCTTTTACTTTTTTCACGGGCCATAATCGCTTCCCGGATCTCTGGATGATGGTATCAGAATGACAAAATAATTGTCATATTAGCAATTATATTGTCATTATGTCAAGCAAATTATCAAAAAAAATTTCGACCGATTTTTCAGAGATTTTTTACTGATGAGATGGTGAAAGGATCGACGGATTGAAAGAAGCTTGAGAGGTCATCGGGGCCGGTTCCCGTCTTCCCACGCTTTCTGAGGATAGGGGATCCGGCACCGTTATTCGCACTAAGTCCTTAGGGCCTAATCTCCGTCGACACAGCTGAAGCTCGAGGCGTCACGGGTATCGCCCTTCCCGTCATACTTCGCGACTTTGGGATAGGAGCAAATCAACCGTGAGCCGGTGGGCTGGAATTTCTCATCGAGCCAGTAGGCCGCTGTCTCTTCCGGTGCTTTACCCGTCTCCACCCACCTGTCGATTTCGGTCAGATAGTTCACCCATGACGGCCCGGGTCCACCGAAACAATGCTCGACCCCCGGCATCATGTACAGGCGCACATCGTCGACGGCCTTTTTATCGTGGGCCACCACCTCCTCATAGTACCCTATGGTTGCCAGCGCAGAGATTGCGGCATCCGACCAGCCGGTGTACATCAGCAGTTTTCCGCCCCGTTCGCGGAATGCTGAGAGGTCAGGATCGGTGGCGTTTAAGGTTTCGCCAACCAGCGTGGAATCCTCACGGTAGGTATCGAAGGTATAATCTTTGTACGTCCAATCCGAATCGTGATACACCAGGTATTTCATGAAACTGGTGCTGAAGCCATACTGGGCGTTGGGTGTCACAGGGGATGGATAGTCTCCGGCCTCTACGCCTCCCTGGAACTCATTGAGCTTACTCTGGTACTTGAGTCCGCCGGTTAGCCAGCGAAGCCAGCCACCGATGGCGGTTTCACCACCAAAGGGAAAGCCGTAGAAGAGGGGTTTTCCTTTCGAATCTTTCGGGCCCCCGTAGTAGGTTTTTACCGCATTCACCTGTTCCCTGCTCAGGCAGCTGTCCGTTTTTTCGCCTTTGCACAACAGGGTCGCCACATCGAACTTACACTGCCTGGGGTCGTTCAGGATGCCGTCCTTGATTCCGTCCTGTTCATCGCACATACTCAGGTACGACGACTCGATTAATTCCTGCTCCTTGGGCCCGACTATGGCCTCCTGTATATTACCGGGATCGGGAAACATGGCCTGCATGTTTTGGGTCATGGTCGCGCCTGCCCCCATGGTCCAGTTGTACGCGGGTGCGCCCGCCACAATTCCCTCGAAATCTTCCGGATACCGCTGGGCTTCCATCAAGGCCTGGCCGCCGCCCCGGGAACAGCCGATAAAGTAGTTGCGGGCAATCTCTTTCTGGTAATAGGTCCTGGTCAATGCCTTCGCCGTGACAGCGGTGCGGTGTACGGCCGCGTGGCCGAAGTTCACGATCCGCTCCATGTTGTTGAGCCCCCAGCTACCATCCAGGGGATGGCCTTGATGCCCCGTATCGGTGCCCACCGTGGCGTAGCCCGATTGCAGTGCACCATACAGAAGTGCCACGTTCATGACCGAGCCCACAAAGCCGCCGCCACCGCCCATCACGAACTTGCCGTTCCACTTCTCGGGCAGCAGCAACTCAAAATTGATCTCCGGACCGATCACGCCCGCCACCTTGCAGTGCGGCACCGGCTCAGATTCTTGAGTTACCGATGTTATGGTGACATCCGGCAGCTCCGGCAGTGACTCCGAATTACACACCGGCTCAGCATTGAGGGGGGCGTGGAATAACGCGAAGCCAAGAAGTATAACTACGGAGACAAAGAGTTTCCTCATGTAAAGTACCTCCGCTCATTGTATTTACGGTCTCGACTCGATTTTCGTTGAAACCTTGGGATGTTAACCCCTGGGCCTGCCGACATCTAATTTTTTGATGCCCCTGCAACCACAGGGTTTCTTTTTCAAGGTTTTCCACGCCTTTGAAGACCAAGGGTTCGGGGTGGAAGGGTGGTGTTGTGATGTGGCAGGCACACCCTATTCCCCGGAGTCAAGTGATATCGCCATCTTGGCTAAGAAGCCCTGACCTCCTTTTTCCCTTTTTCTGATACAATGTTTTAACACTGCACCGGTAGCAGGAACGAGCTCCGGCAAGGTACGTAAAGAGCTCGTATGCCGAGGTGTGATGTCATGCGAAGCAAAGATGGGCTACTCAAAAGGGTCGGGAGCATACCGAAGTTGCTCCAGAGACAGGGTTTTCCCGACGTGCAGGTAGCACGGCTGAGAGCCCGGTTGGAGGAGTTTCTCGAGCGGGCGGACCTCGCCGAGTGCGCCCTGATCATCGACGGGCCGGGATTGGGGATAGGGTCCCACCTTGTTGCCCTCTCGCTTCTCGGACCGCAAAGAGTGCGCGAGTTCCAATCGGTCCACTCCGTGAGCGCCAGTTCCTACGGCGTGCTCTACACCATCGCGTGGCACCTGGAGATGCTTTCTTTAAGCCGCGCCAAGATCGACAGCTTTACCGGGGACATGAAAAAACGGCACAACCTCGCCGGGTGGGTCCGGGGCTGCCGTTTGATGCTCCAGAAGCTGATCGGTTCGTCCCACGTCTTCGACAACGACATCACCGAAGAGGCCCTGGCCTATGGGGTCAACCCGGCTTTTTTGAAGGTGCCGGTCTCGGAGCTGCCGGAGAACGTCTCCTTCTGGGCCTACTGCCTGGAAGACGGGGAGTTGTGCGAGATCAGGCGGGACAGCCCTTTTTCGAACTGGTCCGTGGGTGAGGTGATACGGTGCGTTCCGGCGGTAAATAAACTCTATGCCCCGCTCCGTAAGGAGGGAAAGACGTACGTGGACGCGGTGACGAGCCCGAACCTCGGTAACCTCTACCGGGAGCTTCGGAATCGTTACCGTCAGGTACTCTTCTTTCACACGAACCGGGACGGCACACAGGGGAATACCACATTTCTGAAGATGCACGATACGGGCTCCGGTAAACTCCGGATCCTGTTCGATTTCATACTCTTCATGTCCGGCAGGGAAAACCGTGAGATGGACGAGGCGATCCGCACGGCCCTGCTCCTGGACAAACCGATCTGATAATAGATGGCTTGAACATCCGAACAGCCGAAGTTCAGTTGTTGTTAACCCTGAGCTCAAAACTATAAACTCTAACCTGCCCGCTCGACAAAAGAAGGTTGCTCGAACCTTATTTCGTAATTGTTGTCCCGGAGATTGATACAATTGTTGATACGAAACCATGAACGTTCCTGGGGAGGGCCGTATGGAAAAAAAATATGATTTGTCTACACGTTGTGTGCACGCGGGAGAGGTGAGGGACGCCGAGGGGTCCCCACACACACCTGTGTACAACACCACAACCTTCGGCTTCAGATCCACCGCAGACCTCCTCGATGTGGTGGAGGGGAGGCGTCCGGGAAACCTCTACACCCGGTACGGGTTGAATCCAACGATAAGAAGTGTAGAGGTCAAGCTCGCGAGTCTCGAAAATGCCGATGCCGCCCTGGTCTTTGCCTCCGGGATGGCGGCGGAGGCGGCGCTCTTTTTCACCCATGGGCGGGAAGGTATCGTCTGCATCGGGAACGCCTATGGAGGAACCCTGGAGCTGCTGGCCGATCAACTGCCCCTGGTGGGCATACCCACGTACCTGCTCACCGGGGACGAGGTGCACAGGCTGGAAGAGGTGCTGAAGGAGAAGCCCGGCCTCGTCTTTCTCGAGACACCCACGAACCCGAACATGGAGATCTTCGATATACGTGAGATTTGCAAGCTTTCCCACTCCTGTGGAGCACTCGTCGCCGTTGACAACACCTTCGCCACGCCCATCAACCAGCTGGTGCTGGATCTCGGAGCGGATATTGCCGTGCATAGTGCGACCAAGTACCTGGGTGGGCACAGCGATTTGACGGGCGGCGTCCTGATGGGGCCGAGGGGGCTCATCGAACAGGTAGGCCCGTGGAGGAAAAATCTCGGCCAGATGATGGCCCCTGAAATTGCAGCTCTTCTCGCAAGGAGCCTTCGCACCCTTCCCATTCGTGTGGAGCGTCAGAATCAGACCGCAAAGGGAGTGGCGGAAGCGATGAGGGGCCACCCGAAGGTGAAAAGGGTCCTCTACCCCGGATTGACCGACTTTCCCCAGCACGAACTGGCGAGGTCCCAGATGTCCGGGTTCGGGGGAATGCTTACCCTCGAGATCGACGGCACGGGAGAAGACGCGACAAGGGTGGTTGACAACCTGGAGCTTTTCACTATTGCCGCGAGCCTCGGCGGCCCTGAGAGCCTCGCCACCCAGCCGATGACCACCACCCACCATGGCCTTACCCCGGAAGAGAGGCTGAAACGGGGAATCACCGACTCCATGATCCGGTTTTCCATAGGTCTTGAGTCGACGAAAGATCTGGTCGAGGACCTGACACGGGCCCTCGATCATCGCTAGGGGGTCAGTTCCCATTTTCTCACATTTCGCATAACCACCCTTCTCCTGCGACGATCACGCCTCTGCTACCCCTCTTTCCTCCTGGGAAACATGCGAAAAACCTGAGGATATGGGAACTGACCCCCGGTTACCGCTGACCCCTGGTTACCGGGACCGTATCCTTTTCGGATCGAACTCCGTCTGCAGGTGTGAAGGGAGAAATAATTATTTATGATTTTAGGAGGTAACGATGAATTCACATGAAGGAACTATTCAGGCAGACAGGCAGTTCGGATTAACAACTAGGGCGCTGGCGGGGATGTGTCACAGCTGCGGGATATGTCCCTACGCGAACCGGAAACCCGGTACTCTATTCGAAAGGCTGATGCGCTGGCATCGCACCTGGTGTCCTGCCTGGGCCGCCCACACGAAGGTGTACGGCTTGAAGGATCTTTCATTTTGACCCCGGAAGCTCCATTCGAGCCTGGGGCCTTTACCCTGAGATCGAGGAACGGGGTCTTGTTTGGATTTTACCCATCTCGTGATACCCTGTACTTACCTGTCTAATTGCCACGTCGCATTCAATCGAAACAAGCCCCACGTTCGGATCAGACGCATAAGACCGCTAAACGGGAGAGGAAAAATGCCTTTCTATTTAAAAGAGGTGGATGTCGTTCCTGAGATTGCGAAGTTCCAATCGGCCCTGATCGTCATCTGCAGGTTCTGCCCCGCCGCCAGCATGGCCATGAGAAACAACCAGCCCTACATCGAGCTGTTTCGCAGGTTTTTACGTACCGAATCGTTTGAACAGCACATCGAGGATATCCGATCACGCCTGGAAAAAGAAGGCGTAAGGACAGATCTCTTCCAGGGGAATCTCTTGAACTTCATGACGTGCATGTGGACATTGCGGCAGCAGGAGAAATTATCGGAGCGGGCACGTGAGTACGACGTTGCCGTGGTCATGGGCTGCGAAAGCGCGTATGAAAATGTGTGTGACAAGGTCAAATCGACCGGTTGCCGGGTAATCCAGGGCATGGAGTCTCAAGGTGTGTTCAGCGCCATACCGAAATTCCGTTTGCCCTTCAATATATCACTTGAACTATTGCGGGTAACCCAGATGGTGTACCAGAAGAAGGAAGGGTGAGAAGTCTCCCTAATAAAATGCAGACAAAGTGGGCCTGGCGTGAGGAAACGGGAATCATATTTCTCATGTACAATGTCTGCTATCTCCTTGAAAACCTGCTACCTTGGAAGATTCGATTGACCGGATGGGGGGTTACATTCTCATCTGTGATACGAGAAAGAGGTCAATCGCAATCGACTCCATGAGAAAGAACAGGGCAATTAGCAGCATCAGGATGGATAGTGATCCACTTCGCTGTTTTGACTGCTTGATGGATAGAACGATTTCGGCGATCAGCCAGGACAGATTCAGGAGAGGAACCGATACAATGAGGATGAGGAGCGTTGCAAACCCTGCATGGGTCTGATTGAATCCGAATAACAGATCAAACTTTGCGCCCACATAGAGCATCATCGGCAGTTGGGTCAGGAATATCGCTGCGCCCCTGAAAAAATTCACGCCAGGGGGGTCAGTTCCCATTTTCTCACATTTTGCATAAGTCGCTCTGCTCCTGCGATGATCAAGCCTTTGCCACCTGTCTTTCCTCTTAGAAAAATTTCGAAAAACCTGAGGATATGGGAACTGACCCCGGTTACTTGAGACAGCTCCGGCTAACAGGTGAGGTGAAAGGCACCGACCACGATCTCGTCCTCAGGCTGGGTATTGAAGAGCTCCACCGCCCGGCCGGTCTTTTCGACGTGCACGGTTATCCCCTGGGATTCGAGAAATTCCACCGTCTCCTCCGGCACCTCCATGGCGCCCGACTGGCCTGTCCCTATGATTACCACGTCAGGTTTCGCCGCCGCAATCCCGGAAACGTCCTCAACCCTCAGATAGTGCCCTTCCCTCCTCCACCAAGAAGGGTCGACCCGGTCGGGGTAGACGATGACATCGGAGTAGTAGGTCGTATTACCTATGACCATCTCCCCGAATCTGAAATCATCGATTCGCATGGGCATTTTCCCGGCCTTGGGGCGGCCTTGGGGTCAGTTCCCATTTTCTCACATTTTGGATGAGTTACTCTGCTCCTTCGACGATCACGCCCCTGCTACCTGTCTTTCCTCTTAGAAAAAATTTTAAAAACCTGAGGATATGGGAACTGACCCCGGTTACCCTGCCCTTTTCTGCGCTGTCTCTTACCGTTTGAAACCGAAAATCGCACTCTGTATGATTTCCGTGACGTATTTTATCTGGGTGACGGTAAAGTATGAGCCGCGGACGCCGTGTTTCCTGCGGCGGTATGCCCTGGCATGTTCTTCTGACCAGAAGAACACGTTCTCGTTTCAAAAATCATCGATGATGGTAGGGGCCTCCAGGGTGAACACGTTTACCTCCGGTATGAACACCATGGGCTCGGCACCCTCCGGTGTAATGATATTGAGGTCGCTGTCTATCTCCAGGTTCAGCTCTTTTTCGCAGTGGGCACAGATCGTTCTCACCCGAACCGACAGGTCCGTTCCTCTCAGGCGCCCCTGCACGAAGGGCGTGGCAATCACATCGGCCGCTCAGGCCGCGTAGAGCTCCTCTTTCGTGCTGAAGGTAAGGTGGTGGTGCGTCTCCTCGACGGTCACGGGATAGGCCCAAACCACCGACCCCTCGCCGTTTTTCACCAGGAACACCTTGCGGGATTCGAGCTCATCCAGAATAGCCGAAACCCGCTCCACGGATATATCCAGACTCTCAGAGATAGCTTCTGCCGGCAGCGGCATCCCGGCCCGTGGCAGCTCTCTCACCACGAAGTGATGGACCCTGCGATGGTCCTGCTCCATGAACGAAAGCTCTCTTTCGATCTTTTTTCCGATGGCTGAGATCCGCTTCCGCCATACCCCTTCCGGGATCGGCAGCATAAGCCGCCAGAGCCCCCGACGCAACACGTTTCCCATGTGCTGCCCCCTTTTGGATTTTGAAGATACCCCTTTTCACCAATCGAACGAACCACAAAAAAACGGGGCAATGATTTGTATCACCTTACCGTATCTCGAGACCAGATAACAAGAGCAGCATTGGGGTCAGTTCCCATTTCCTCACATTTTTGCGCCAAAAGAAAGGGACATCTCATATGGGAGGCGTCGCGGGGAATGAAAACCAGAAATCACACTTGTGGCGCGAGCGTCCGTGGTACCGGAGATCAGAGGTTCCGTGTTGCTCCGGGCCCGATTTTGTTGAATGGCCACCCTGTTTTTGTCACAATAGGGAATCTTGAAATAAGGAGACACTTTTATGTCGAAAAACGAAATTACCTTCACCTACCTGTCCCAGGAGGATTTTTTAGAGGCCGGCTGTTTCGATATGAATATGGCCATGGCGGCTGCGGAAAAGGGAATGCTCGCCTTCAACAACGATGAAGTCCTCTTTCCCGAGAAGATCGTGCAGATCTTCAACCAGGAGACCCAGGAGCGGATCAACTGTCTGCCGGCCACCTTTCTGACCGATAAGATTTGCGGCGTGAAGTGGGTGTCGGTGTTTCCCCCGAACCCGGAAAAATACGGCCTGCAGAACCTCTCTGCGGTGATTATTCTCTCGGAGATCGAAAAGGGATTCCCCGTGGCGGTCATGGAAGGAACCCTCTGCTCGAATATCCGCGTCGGCGCCATGGGGGGGATCGCAGCGAAACACCTTGCCCGGAAAGACTCGAAGGTCATCGGGTTCATCGGTTCCGGCGAGCAGTCGAAAATGCACCTGGTAGCAATGAAGACCGTCCTGAGGGGCCTCGAGGAGTGCCGTGTGTCGGCGAAAACGGCACCGGAGGAGGCGCAGTTCATCGAGGAGATGCAGCCCATCTTCCCGGACATGAAATTCATCCCCACGGACACGGATCTTGCGAAGGCCATCGTGGGGGCAGACGTTATCGTCACGGGCACGAGCGCTCAGGCCCCGCTCCTGAAAGCCGACTGGGTAAAAGAGGGGGCCTTCTACAGCCACATCGGCGGATGGGAAGACGAGTATGCCGTGGCGAGAAAGTGCACAAAAATCGTCTGCGACGACTGGGAAACGGTCAAACACCGCACCCAAACCTTGAGCCGCATGTACAAGGACGGTGAACTCAGCGATGACGACATCTATGCGAATTTAGTGGAACTCGTTGCGGGGGATAAGAAAGGCCGGGAATCGGAAGGGGAAATCAACTACTTCAATGCCGTAGGCCTCGCCTATGTCGATGTGGCGATAGCTCATGCGATGTATGAAAGAGCCATTTCTGCCGGAGCAGGGAAGAGGTTGACGCTCCAGAGCTGCATGATCTTCGAGCACGCTGGCCTCAAGGACCTGATCAGATTTTAATTGATGATGGGGTCAGTTCCCATTTTCTCACATTTTGCATGGATCACTCAGCTCCTGCGAAGACCAAGCCTCTACCATCTTTTTTCCCATATGGGAAATTGCGAAAAACCTGAGGATATGGGAACTGACCCCGATGCGAGGGCCCGGTAGCAGCCGGGCCCTCTGGATGATTGAATCGATCAGGCAGACTGGATAGGAATTTGACGGGGCTTTGCCTTCTCCACCTTCGGCAGGAGAAGGGTGAGAACCCCGTTTTTGAGCGTAGCTTTGATTTTTTCGGTGTCGATCGTCTCCGAGATCCGAAACTGGCGGTAGAAAGAGGTCAAATCGAATTCTCTGCTGATCACATCCTCTGCCGCCTGCCGTTCCACCTTTCCCTCGATGGTGAGTATTCCGTTCTCAACGTTTACCGAAAGACCCTCGGAAGTTACGCCCGGCAGGTCCGCGAGGACCGTGAGCCCATCCTCTTTCTCGTAGATGTCCACGGGAGGTATCGCGTAACGCTCCTCCTGCCGTGTCAATTCCTTCCTGTCGGGAGATACTCGTCCGCTTTCCGATACCGTTCGTTCTATGTTAGTCATTGTGCACCTCCTTCTTTTCTTTCACGCGGTGTCCACGGGAATCGCGCGAGGTTTTGCGGCCTCGCTCTTCTCCAGGATAACCGTCAGTAGTCCATTTGCGTAACTGGCCTTGACCCTGTCCGGGTCGATTGCGCCCGGGAGTTCCAGGGAGCGCACGAACCTGCCCTCGGAACGCTCGGACCGGTGATACTCGTCGGGACTCACATCCTCGGGTGGTCTCTTTTCACCGGAGAGGGTCAGAATATTGTTCTTTACCGTGACCTCGAAGTTCTCCGGTTGAACCCCGGGGGCCAGTGCGACAACCTTGTAGCCTCCTTCGGTCTCGCTCACATTTACCAGTGGATAGCGGCGGGAAGCAATCCCCGGGAGGAAAGCAAGCCGCCAGGGACGGGAGCCCGTCACTTCGCTAAACAACCGGTCCATGTCAGTCCGCAGTTTGTCCATCTCACTGAACACATTCCAGTTCGTCATAACGACCTCCTTTCCGGAACCCCTTCTGGTTCCTCTTTTGTTTTGTATTTGCGCGTATACAACCATGTGTATCTCCTTTATCTGTTATGAATTTGCATCCGCTCCATCATCTATTTTCAAATCGTGTGCCAACGTGAAAACGATGATGGAAAAATCATAAGCCATTGGTTTCTATTTATTATTTGCGCAATCACGGATAATGGTTAGAAACGGCTGAAGCCAACCAAACCGTGCCAATTTGGCACACATTGCCATTTTGACAACATTTTGACAACATTGGGACAACATCGGCAACATCGGGGTCAGTTCCCATATCCTCAGGTTTTTCGAAAAATTCCCATACTTGAAGACATACAATTAGTGCTTGATCCTCGTAGGAGCTGAGCGATCCATGCAAAATATGAGAAAATGGGAACTGACCCCGGTTATTTGTCTCTTGCCGTCTATGGTGAGAGAGACATAATATGATAACGAAGGGAGTTTCAGAGACCCGGAAAGGCTGCCGTGAAAGAAGCCACTGTCATATTTCCGCACCAGCTTTACAGGAATCACCCCGGGCTTTCCCGCAACCGGGACGTGTACCTCGTTGAGGATCAGCTCTTCTTCTCCGATTTCCACTACCCCATGCGATTCCACAAGCAAAAGCTGCTCCTGCACCGCGCCTCCATGAAAGCTTGCGAGGCCGATCTTACCGGGAGAGGATTCAGGGTCCACTACCTGGAGCACGCAAAAGATCCCGACATGGCGTACCTGTTCGGTCCCCTGAATCAGGCCGGCGTGGAAACCATGTACCTGGTCGAGCCGACCGATTTCATCCTGGAAAAAAGGTTACGGAAGGGAGCCGAAGCCCGCGGTATACGGCTGGAAATACTGACCACGCCGGGATTCCTCTCGGAAAAGGCGTGGCTGGAGGAGTTTTTCGCGGAGAAAGACCGCTATTCCCAGTCGGCTTTCTACATCGCACAGCGGAAGAAGCGCGGGATTCTACTGGAAGATGGCAAGCCAAAGGGAGGGAAGTGGAGCTTCGACCCCGAGAACAGAGGGAAGCTGCCGGCAAACATCATCGTTCCCGCCCCGTGGTTTCCCGCTCCGAACCGCTTCGTTAAGGAAGCCGGCATTTATGTGGAAGAGCACTTCGGCAACAACCCCGGCAGCTGCCGGGATTTCCACTATCCGGTTACCCACGGGGACGCGAAGCGCTGCCTGGACGATTTCCTGAAAAACCGCCTGCAGAATTTCGGCACCTACCAGGATGCGATCTCTTCCTCGGAAACCATCCTTTTCCACTCCGTTCTGTCACCGGCCCTGAACATCGGCCTTCTTACACCGGCCCAGGTGGTCGATGAGACCCTTGATTTTGCACGCAATACCCCGGTCCCCTTGAACTCACTTGAGGGATTCATCCGCCAGGTCATCGGATGGAGGGAGTTTATCCGTGTACTCTACCTCTTCGAAGGAGTAAAGCAGAGGACGACGAATTTCTGGAAACACGAGAGAAAAATGCCCGATTCCTTCTACGAAGGCACCACCGGGGTCGATCCCGTCGATACCGTTATCGGTCGTGTCCTGAAATATGCCTATGCGCACCACATCGAGAGGCTCATGGTAATCGGCAATTTCCTTCTCCTCTGCGAAGTCGATCCGGATGACGTCTACTACTGGTTCATGGACCTGTTCATCGACTCCTACGACTGGGTGATGGTTCCAAACGTCTACGGGATGAGCCAGCATGCAGACGGGGGTCTCATGACGACGAAGCCCTACATCTGCTCTTCCAGCTACATCCGCAAAATGAGCGATTTTTCGAAAGGTCCATGGTGCGATACCCTGGACGGTCTCTACTGGAGGTTCATCCACAAGCACAGGGACTTTTTCGCTTCAAGCCCCCGGATGAGCCTCATGGCTGCCCACCTGAAAAAGATGCCCCGGGCGAAACTCAAGAAGCACTTAGCCACCGCCGAGAGATTCCTCGAGATCCTGTGAGGTATCGTTCCCCACCGCCGGATAGCAGGGGGTCAGTTCCCATTTTCTCACATTTTGCATGGATCACTCAGCTACTGCGAGGACCAGGCCTCTATCGTCTGTCTTCCCATATGGGAAAATTGCGAAAAACCTGAGGATATGGGAACTGACCCCCAGTGTGTAGGTATAGGAACTGCAAGTGCCGAATCTGCCTTATAAGAATTCATAGTTCCGGTTTTTTTCTGCCGGGAAAACCCGGAAGGCCGGTCCCCCTCCAGCCCCCGTCATTTACTCCCGGGCGTCCCTGTCACCGGTGAAAAAAGGGTGATTACCGGCAAGAGGCGGGCAAAGAAGGTTCGGCAATGTTGACAGAACAACTGTTAGGCTATATGTTAGTACAATGAGAAAATTTATCGCCATCGTGGCCATATCCCTCACCCTCGCCGCTGCCGGCATCCCAGCGTATGCGAAAACCTGCGAGCCCACCAAGCCCGACTCTATGGGGCCTTTCTATGCCCCCGGGGCCCCGGAACGCTCCAAGGTGGGAGAGGGGTACGTCCTTACCGGGGATGTGCTATCATCCGTGGACTGCTCCCCCCTGAAAGGGGCGCGCATCGAGCTCTGGCTGGGGGGGCCCAGTGGAAGATACGACAACGATCATCGCGCTACCACATTCGCCGATGAGTCGGGGTCCTACCGGTTCGAGAGCAACTTCCCGCCGGCCTATTACGGCCGTCCCCCTCACATTCACATCCGGGTGTCAGCCGAGGGCTACCGGACGCTGGTGACCCAGCACTATCCTATTAATGCAAGGACAGAAGGAACCTTCGACCTGGTCCTGATACCGGAATAAACCCTCGGTAAACAATCGGGGTCAGTTCCCATTTTCTCACATTTTGTGCAAATCACTCTTATCCTGCGAGGATCAATTCCTAATTACCAGTCTTCCTTTATGGGAAAATTGCGAAAAACCTGAGGATATGGGAACTGACCCCGGGGTTTAGCGTTTGGGGATTGCCCTGAGGCCGGCGAGGGAAAATTGCGTGATATGGTCGGCGAAGCGCTCTGCCAGTTCCGGGGAAAGGGGCTGGTCCAGGAGATACTCGAGGTCGACCTGCCGGACGGTTAAAAGGACGCGGCACAGGCTGATGATGTTCAATTCACAGAAGAGGATCTCCTCCTCCGACATATCTTCCCCGACGATCCTGCGGATGATTCCATGGAGTATCTGCCGCCGGGGCTCTACGGTCTCGTGCCAGACGTTCTGAATCAGGCCCGTCGGGTTCATGAGCTCCCTCAGGTACAGACGGGTGAACTGCCCCCGGGGGCCAACCTCGGCAAAGTGCTTGATGAGGAAGTGGATGTGTGTCCGGAGCTGCTCCTCCGGGGCACGGGTGGAATCATCCGGGTTCGGTTCGGGAAATTTTGAATTCTCGTACGCATGCATCCAGGCCTCGACATAGAGGTTTGCCTTGTCGTGAAAGTAGTAGTTGACGGCGGCAACGTTGACACGGGCCAGACGGCAGATTCCCGCCACCGTAGCCGCCTGGTATCCCTTTTCGGAGAACACCTCGCAGGCGGCCTCAAGCAGGTTGGTGTACGTCTCTTTTCCGTCTTCCCTTACGGGCATATGAATCCTCTTGACTTTTTTCTAACATACATTTTAAATATATATTTAAATTAATCAACATTTTTCCCGCACACGAGGGAAAAAAGCACCGAGGTGGCGGGAAGGTAAAAAATGCATCGAAAATGCCCGGTCTTCAATACCCTTCTTCCCTGCCTTCTCTCCATCCTGATCGCTATCACGGTGCCTGTTCTCGCCGTGACGGCAGAAGCCGGCCCCAAAGACACCGGGGAGGCGGCCCTGCCCCTGGTGACGGTCACCGCGGTCACCGTTGAGGATGTCAACCCTCCCGCGGAATATGTAGGCCATGTCGAGGCCATACAGGCCGTGGAGCTGAGGGCCCGGGTGCAGGGGTACCTGGAAGAGGTAAACTTCAAGGAGGGAAGCGACGTGCGGGCCAATGACCTTCTCTACCTGATCGAACAGGCACCCTACAGGGCAAGGGTCGAGGCCAACAAGGCCAGAGTGGCCCAGGAGACGGCAAATCTCGAAAAAGCTCGCCAGTACCTGAAGAGGGTCAAATCGGTCCGCACGGGAGGGGTATCCGAGAGGGTCATCGATGACGCTGTTGCCGACGAGCTCAGCGCAAAAGCAAAGGTCGAGGAGGCAAAGGCAAACCTCAAGCTGTCCGAGATCGACCTTGGCTACACGGAGGTGCGGGCGCCGATCAGCGGGCGTATCGGCAGTACGGCCCTTACGCGAGGGAACCTGGTGGGGCCCGATTCGGGCTCGCTTTCAAGAATCGTCCAGCTGGATCCGATCCGCATCGTCTTCTCGGTGAGCGAGAGCAACCTGGCGGCCGTCAAGGCGGCTTTTGGCGATTCCCTTCAGGATAAAAAAGGCAGAACCATGGTAATCCGCATAAAAATCCCGGGCGTCGGGATCTTTAAGAACGAAGGCCGCGTGGATTTCGTGGAAAACGAGGTTGAAGCGACGACCGGCACCATTGCGGTCCGGGCGGTGTTCGAGAACCACAATGGCCTCCTGGTGCCGGGGCAGTACGTCACCGTCCTGGTCAGCCAGGAAAGGAGTGCGCGCCTGCCGGTGGTCCCCCAGGAAGCCGTGCAGGAGGACCGGGAAGGGCGTTACGTGCTCACCGTGGACACGAACAACCGGGTGGTCAAGCGGCCCGTCACCACGGGAGCCAGCATCGGCGCGAAATGGGCGGTCAAAGAGGGGCTCTCCGGCGGGGAGATGGTGATCGTCCGGGGGATTCAGAAAGTGAAACCGGGCCAAACGGTGAAAACCACCACCGCAAAAGACGAGAACGGGAGTTAACCATTGATTTCCCGTATATTTATCGAGCGCCCCCGGCTGGCGATGGTGATTTCGATCATCATCACCCTTGCGGGCCTGATTTCCCTTCTCAATATACCCGTGGCCGAATTTCCCCAGATCACGCCCCCCGCCATACGGGTGAGCGCCGACTATCCGGGCGCAAACGCCCAGGTGGTGGCCGACAGCGTGGCGGCACCCCTCGAGGAGGAGATAAACGGCGTAGAAGACATGCTCTACATGGAATCCACCAGCTCCAACGGCTCCTACAACCTCACCGTCACCTTCGCCGTGGGCACCAACCCCGACACCGACATGGTCAACCTCCAGAACCGGGTGCAGATGGCCCTGTCCAAGCTGCCGAGGGAGGTGGTTGATCAGGGAATCAGGGTGCGAAAGCGCACCTCCAATATCCTGGCAGCGGTCAGCTTTTTCTCTCCCCGGGGAACCCAGGACAACCTGTTTTTGAGCAACTACGTGAGCAGGGACATAAAGAACACCATCGTGCGCATCAAGGGCGTGAGCGACGTGTTCATCTTCGGGGAGCTCGAGTACAGCATGCGGGTCTGGCTTGATCCCGCCCGGCTCACCGGACTCGGCCTCACCGCCGACGACGTGATCGATGCCATCAAACGGCAGAACATACAGGCGGCCGTCGGATCCACGGGCACGGCCCCCATGGACACGGGCCAGCAGCTCCAGTACACCCTGAGCGCACAGGGGCGGCTGAAGGACGTCGAGGACTTCAAGGACATCATCGTGCGGGCAAACGGGAACGGGGGCCTGGTCCGCATCCGCGACGTAACGAGGGTCGAGCTCGGGGCACGCTCTTACAGCAATCTGTCCTTTCTCAACGGTGCACCCACCGTAACGATCGCCGTGTACCGGTCGGCGGACGCCAACTCCCTGGAGACGATGGATGATTTGCGGGCCGAGCTCGGGCGTCTGGAAAAGAGCCTGCCCGAGGATGTAGAGTACCGGGTCATACTGGACGAGACGAAATACACCCGGGCCTCCATCCACGAGATCGAGTTTACCCTCCTCATCACCTTCCTCCTCGTGGTGGTGGTGATCTACCTCTTTCTCCAGGACTGGCGGGCCAGCCTCATTCCCACCCTGGCCGTTCCCGTCTCCCTCATCGGGACCTTCGCCGTGCTCCTGGCCCTGGGTTTTTCCGCCAACACCATCTCCCTCTTCGCCCTGGTCCTGGCCATCGGCGTGGTCGTCGACGACGCCATCGTGGTGGTGGAGAACAGCTACCGCGTCATGGAAGAGGAAGGCCTGGGTCCGAAAGCGGCAGCCGTAAAGGCCATGGGGCAGGTAACGGGGCCGATCATCGCCACGACCCTGGTGCTCCTGGCCGTGTTCACCCCCGCCGCATTCGTCCCCGGAATCTCGGGCAAGCTCTACCGGCAGTTCGCCGTCACGGTCTGCACGGCCGTGGTGATCTCGGCGGTGAACGCACTCACCCTGAGCCCCGCCCTCTGCGCCATCCTGCTCAAGCCGGGGCTTGCCAGAAAGCCCAAGGGGCCCCTTTTCTGGTTCAACCGGGCTCTTTCCTCCTCGCGGAACGGCTACGTCACCGCCTCGAGCTGGCTCATCCGAAGGATTTTCGTGCCGCTATCGATCCTGGGGGTGGTTGTGGGCTGCGCCTACCTGCTCTTCCAGCACACGCCGAGGAGCTTTTTACCCAAGGAGGACATCGGCTACTTCTACTTCAACGTGCAGCTCCCCGAGGGAGCCACCCTTTCGCGCACGGCGAAGGTCATGGATCAGGTCACGGCCGAGCTGAAAAAAATGGAGAGCGTCGAGGACGTCATCGCCGTGAGCGGACGCAGCTTCCTGAGCGGCGTCGGTGAAAACGTGGGGCTGGGCGTCGTCCTGCTCGCTCCCTGGGACGAGCGCAAGGACAGGGAGCTTAACCTGGAGGCGGTCCTTGGCCGGGCGCAAAAGATGCTGGGAGCCATCTCCTCGGCCAACATCCGCGCCTTCGTGCGCCCCCCCATCCGGGGCCTGGGCTTTACCAGCGGCTTCGACTACCGGCTTCAGGCCCTGGGGGAGAAGAGCCCCCGCGAGCTCGCCGCGGCAGCCAGGGCCCTGGTCATAGCGGCAAACCAGGAGTCCTCCCTGGCGGGAGTGTTTACCACCTACACGGCGGACACCCCCCAGATTCACATAGACCTCGACCGGACGCGGGCGGAAATGCTCAACGTGCCCGTGGAGAGGGTCTACTCAACCCTCCAGGCCCAGCTCGGGTCGAAATACGTAAACGACTTCAATCTCTACAACAGGGTCTACCAGGTGAAGGTCCAGGCGGAGGCGTCCCAGCGCAGGAACGAAGAGGATATCATCAGCCTTTTCGTGAGAAGCGACAATGGGAGCATGGTTCCCCTGCGGGGCCTCGTATCGGTGTCCACCGTGCTGGGACCCTCGATCATAAACCGCTACAACCAGTTCCCCAGCGTACAGATCAACGGAAGCGCCGCCGAAGGCTTAAGCTCGGGGGACGGGATGGCCGCAATGGAGCGGCTGTCGGAAAAGACCCTCCCCGAAGGCTTCACCTACGACTGGTCCGCCATGTCCTACCAGGAGAGAAAAATCATGGGGCAGGTCTCCACCCTCTTTCTCCTGGCCCTTGTCTTCGGATACCTCTTCCTGGTGGGGCAGTACGAGAGCTGGACCCTCCCCCTTCCCATAATCCTCTACATTCCGGTGGCAACCCTGGGGGCCCTGATCGGCCTCCGCGTGGCGGGGATACCGTTGAGCATCTACGCCCAGATCGGCATCGTCCTTCTCGTGGGGCTTGCCAGCAAGAACGCAATCCTGATCGTCGAGTTCGCCAGGGACCAGAGAAAGGGAGGGGTGCCGATCGATCAGGCCGCCATCGACGGGGCGCGGATCCGCTTCCGGCCGGTGCTCATGACGGCCTTCACCTTCATCCTGGGAGTGTCCCCCATGGTGATTGCCACGGGCACGGGCGCCGTCAGCCGAAGGCACATCGGCACGACCGTTTTCAGCGGAATGCTTGCGGCGACCATGGTGGGCATCTTCCTGGTTCCGGCGCTGTACTTCGTCTTCCAGCACCTCGGTGAAAGGAGGGGTGAACGGCTGGGGAGGCTTTCGGAAAGCATGAAATCATCTGTCAAAGGGTATATCGCCAGGAGAAATGCCCATGGAAGGGGGGACGACTGACATGCCAGGAAACGGGATGGCGGCAAAAAGATGGGGACACCCAGCAGCGTCCCTTCTCGTACTCGTCGTTTCCGTGGCCCTCGCAGGATGCGCAGTGGGGCCCGACTACAAGCGGGTTGACCCGGAAGCCCCGAAGAGCTGGCAAACCGAAATGGCCGGGGGCCTCACCGCAGAGTCCCCCGACCCGATAAGTCTGGCCGGCTGGTGGAAAACCCTGAACGACGAAGGGCTCTCCAGCCTCATGGAACGGGCCGCCAATGGAAACCTCGACCTCCAGGAGGCCCGGGCAAGGGTCCGGGAGGCCCGCGCCCTGCGGGGGGTGAGTAGGGCCGAGCTCTTCCCCACCCTAGGCGCGAATGCAGCCGCCGCCAAGGGCCAGACCAGTAAAAATGTCGGTGTGGGGAGGGATACCGAACTCTACCGGGCCGGTTTCGACGCTGGCTGGGAAATTGACATATTCGGCGGTGTCCGCCGGAGGCTGGAAGCTTCCCAGGCGGAGCTCGAAGCGGAAATGGAAGGGATGAACGACGTCCTGATCTCCCTCATGGCCGAGGTGGCCCTGAACTACGTTGAAGTCCGCACCTTCCAGGCCCGCATTGCAGTCGCCGAGGCAAATATCAAAGTTCAGGAAGAGACCTACAGCTTGAACCGATCGGGGTACGAGGCAGGGATTATCGACGAGCTGCCCGTGCAGCAGTCCCTCTACAACCTGGAGAGCACCCGTTCCCTGGTCCCGTCTCTCGAGGAGGGCCTCCAGGCAGCCGAGAACCGCCTGGCGGTGCTGATCGGTGAGCATCCCGGCTCTCTTTCCCGGGAGCTGGCCGTGAGCGGCCCCGTTCCGGTCCCGCCCCTTTCCGTCGCCGTCGGTGTCCCGGCCGATACCCTTCGCCAGAGGCCCGACATCCGGCAGGCCGAGCGCTTTCTCGCCGCACAGACTGCCCGGGTAGGAGCGGCGACGGCGGAGCTCTACCCCAGCTTCAACGTCAGCGGCACCTTCGGAGTGGAATCAATTTCCACGGGAAACCTCTTTGAGTGGGCCAGCCGGACCTGGAGCTTCGGCCCCAGCGCACTCCTAACCCTGTTTCGCGGCGGCGCCATCCGCCAGAACATCGAGGTGGAAGATGCCCGCCTGGAGCAGGCGCTGATCCAGTATCGCTCCATAGTGCTGGGCGCCCTGGAGGAGGTGGAGAACTCCCTCATAGCTTACGCGAAGGAGCAGCGCCGCCGGGACCTGCTGAAGAGCGCCGTTTCCGCCGCACAGCTTGCCTTCGAGCTTGCGCGGGACAGATACCTTGCCGGCCTGGTTGACTTCAACAATGTGCTGGACGCCCAGCGGGCGATGCAGGTTTTCGAGGACAACCTCGCCCAGAGCGAAGGGGCCGTTACCTCCAACCTGGTTCGCCTCTACAAGGCGCTTGGCGGTGGATGGAAATACCTGGATTCCGTCGAAAAATCAGAGATGTGAAAGGTCGGTGAGCCTATGCCAAAAACGGGGAAAAACAGAGACAACACGGTAGAGCAAACCCTGGGGCTCGAGAGCCCGGCGGGACGGAAAAAGCGTCTTGTAGTGTGGGCAGCCGTGGGGGCCGTGACGGCCGGGATCATCATCGTCGCACTCCTGCTGCTCTCGAAAAAGGGTAACGGCAAGGTCCAGTACGTCTTTCAAAAAGCAGAAAGGGGAGATCTGACCGTACGGGTGACCGCCACGGGGGCAATCGAGCCGATCAACCAGGTCGACATCGGGGTCGAGGTCTCGGGGACGATCGAAACGGTTCTGGTCGACTTCAACGACCACGTGAAGGCCGGGCAGGTCCTGGCGGAGCTCGACACGTCGAAGCTGAAGGCGCAGGTCCTCCAGGCCAGTGCCGCCGTGAAGTCTGCGCAGGCAAAGGTATTGAGGGCCAGGGCCGATATCAAGCTGGCGGAAAGCAAGCTCGCCCAGTTGCAGAAAGCGAGGGAGTTGACAGGGGGGAAGGTGCCCTCGCAGCAGGAAATAGACACAGGGGAGGCGGCTCTCGCCGTTGCCCGGTCCGATGAGGAGAGCGCACTGGCCGAAGTCTCTCGGGCGGAAGCGGATCTTGCCTTCAACGAGACGAATCTTTCGAAGGCGATCATCCGGTCGCCCATCAGCGGGATCGTCCTTGCACGCCACGTCGAGCCGGGGCAAACCGTGGCCGCATCCCTCCAGACTCCTGTGCTCTTTACCATCGCACAGGACTTAACGAGGATGGAACTCCACGTAGACGTCGACGAGGCCGACTTCGGCAAGATAGATAAAGGGCAGGAAGCCACATTCACGGTCGATGCCTATCCGGATCGAATCTTTCAGGCGAAAGTTACCGAGGTGCGCTACTCCCCCAAGGAAGTGCAGGGGGTGGTCACCTACGAAACGCTCCTTAATGTCGACAACCCTGACCTGTCTCTCATCCCGGGGATGACCGCCACGGCGGAGATCATCGTGAAAGAGATAACGGGTGCGCTGCTCATACCCAACGCGGCCCTGAGATTTTCTCCCCCCCCCGCATCGATGGAGGAGAAAAAGACCAATACCGGCCTTCTGGGAGCCCTGCTCCCCCGCCGCCCCCGGAGAAAGCCCTCCCGCGAAGGAAGTGATGAGCGCTGGAAAAGGAATCAGCGGGTCGTGTGGATTCTCGAGGATAAAAAGCCCGTCCAGGTTCCGATCACCATCGGGGACACGGACGGAACGGTCACCGAGGTGTTGACGGGCGAGATCAAAGAGGGCCTTCCCCTGATAACGGAGATGGTGATCCAGAAAAAATGAACGGCTCAAGTGGCAATGACAATCACTTGATCGAGATGAGAAGGATCAGCAGGGTCTACGGGACGGGCCATGCCGCGATCCATGCCCTGAAAGAGATCGAGATGACCATTGCCGATGGAGAGTTCATCGCCGTCATGGGGGCGAGTGGCTCCGGCAAGTCCACCTTTTTGAATATCATCGGATGCCTCGACACTCCCACGTCGGGTTCATACCTCTTCCAGGGGGTACACGTAGAGAAGCTGACCCGCAACCAGCGCGCACTCCTGCGGCGTCACTACCTCGGGTTCGTGTTTCAGGGATATAACCTCTTGAACCGCACGTCGGCCCTTGAAAACGTGGAACTCCCCCTGGTATACCGGGGCAT
>JABAOE010003573.1_pt3 | contig 21820 bp, 23 predicted proteins | sample 7062141 | NCBI WGS metagenome assembly JABAOE01 (sample SAMN14538627, study PRJNA623070) | marine sediment metagenome | biome: marine biome [ENVO:00000428]; feature: marine pelagic biome [ENVO:01000023]; material: deep marine sediment [ENVO:00002113] | place: India: Gulf of Khambhat ... | reverse complement strand
CTCCGCCGTGGCCTCGGGCTTGCGGAAGTATCCTTTCATTACGTGGGGTCCGCGAGTGATAATCTCGCCCTCTTCCCCTACGGCGACTTCTTTACCCTGGTCATCGACGATCTTGACCTCGATGCCGGGGACCGGTTTACCGATACTGGCTAGCTTCTGGTCCGCATCGGGAGTCTCGGTTCCGGTGACGAGCGGTGAAGTCTCCGTGAGGCCGTACCCTTGCATGGCCTTGATGTGAGGCTGTGCTCCTTTGAAGGCACGCATGAGCGGCAACGGCACGGACATTCCCATCATTCCGACGATTTCGACGCTGCTGGTATCAAAAGATTTAAGGTTGGGCACCCCCAACAGGAGTTGGAAGATTATCGGTATGCCGTGGAAGAAAGTCACCCGGTGCTTCTGGATGCCCTCCAGGAGAGTCATGGGATTCATCTGGTCAAAGATGACCATGGTGCTTCCCTTGTCAATGATCTCATTGCAATAGATGGGGCCTGAANNGGACCTGAAATATGCGACATGGGAAGGACGCATCCAAGCACCGTCTTGTCGTCGGTCTTCCAGACCTTGCCCATACAATAGGGGAACTGGGCGAGGTTGAGATAACTGAGGACAACCCCTTTTGGCTCTCCCGTGGTTCCCGAGGTGTAGAGGATAACGGCGTCCTGGTCGGAGGTCAGGCTCGGCCGGACAAATTCTTTTGGAGCCCCGGTGAGTCTCTTCTCAAAAGCCTGGTCTCCCTCGCCTTCGACCACCCACAAAGGAACTTTCTTGAGCTGTGCCATAACAGGCGAAATTTCCGGCATGAGACGCTGATGCGTAATGCAGAGACTCACATCGGCGTCTTTCAATACTCCTTCGAGCTCTTTTCCCTTGAGACGTGCGTCTAAAACCACTGAGACCGCGCCGATCCTTTGGATAGCGTAATAGGAAAGGGCGAAGGCATTCGAGTTGAGAAGAAACAAGCCGACCCGGTCCCCTGTTTTGATCCCCGCCGCCTGCAGGTGCCCCGCCAAGGACTTTGCCGCCTCGTTTATCTGAGCGAAGGTCAACTCTCCTTCCTTGGCAATGAGCGCCGTTTTATTCGGTTGGCGCTGCGCGATCTGCTCCAGTATTTCTCCTACGAAAAATCCTTTTTGATTGGAATCAATCGCCATGATAATTCCCTCCTTCAATTAACTTTGTTTGCCAGATGATGGAACCCCTCGTAGTACTATGGGTGGTGGAATTGCGCTTTGCTTCTCCGGGGGCATACCGTCTTTCAAAAACTGGCAGTGGATGGCACCCTCTAATAGATCCGTCAGTAAAAATGCGTCTCTAAGGTCTTTCCCCCGAGCGACTGTGCCATGCCCCTTCAGGATAACGATAGGTCGATTGCGGATCACTTCTACCACTTGAGTCGGGTCTCTCACGGTCGGTGTGTGCTGGGGTACTACCGGAATTTCTTTGAGGATGTATCTCTCCTCCCAGCTGAGCGGGATGAAACTTTCGTTGGCAAGGGAAAATACAACAATGGTGGGCGGATGGACGTGGATCACGGCCATAGCATCCGTCTCTTTGTATACTGCCAGGTGGAGCGGCGATTCGCTCGAGGGCGTCTGGGATTTTTTCCTGGGCTCCCCGTCACCGTTGATCTCCACGAGATCCTTTGGTGCCAGGAATCCCAAAGGCGAGTTTCTACCGGTGATCAGATAACGGTTCTTGCCGATTCGCCGGCTGATGTTACCCCCCCAGCCGGTAATAAGCTTGCGCTCGTATAAGCTTCGACCCCAATAGATAATGTCACGCTCGACATTGGTCATAATATCCATAACCCCGCTTCAACATAATCCAGACCCTAACAGATTGAGGGTTCCCGAAAAACTCCGAAATCCGAATATCGAAATACGAAACAAATTCTAAACCCTAATTCCCAAATTCCAAACCTTTCAAATCTGAACTTCCCCGGAGTTATTAATGTTTTGAATTTCGTATTTTAATTTTTTACCTTTTTTGTTTCGAGTTTCGAATTTAGAAATCTGTCTATCCTTGCCTTCCTCTGTATGTTTTCCTTCGTGTGCTTCGCGTCCTTCGTGGTCAATCATTTTCTCACCACGAAGAGCACGAGGGTCACGAAGTCTGATCACAGCCCGTGGCAATAACGCATTTCTTCGCATCCTTGGCGCCTTTGCGCGAGTAATCTTTTATCCGACTTATACAGATATTTAGGTCTGTAAAAGAGACCAGGGTATCCTTTCCTTCTTAATCCTGTAGGGTGCAACGTTGTCAGAACAGACCTTTTCACCCATAAAAGTACTAACGTTCGCATCTAATGATTGCTGTGGCAAGTCTCCGGATTGCAGGAGTTTGATTGGGACCCCGTGGATCTTTGCCAATTGCGCGGCCAGCAGAGAGCCACATATCGCTACTGGTCCCTCTTCATTGAGCCCTTGGTGAAAGAGGTAAACTCGCCGAATAGCCCCTTGGGCAAAAAAAGTACCCGTCATGTTGTCTGATATCAAGGTGACAGGAATATCCCTCCGGTAAAGCTCCTGGGCGAGATGTTGCGCTCCCCAAAGGTGGGGTCGAATTTCGGGCACCAACATGCTTTCCGCCTGCTCATCCTTTAACGCATGAGACAGCTGGGCGTAATCATCGCTCCTAGGAATACCGAAGATGAGAATCAATTTCTTTGGCTCTCTCACATGGGCTTCTTCGGTTGGGGCACCCTGCTCAAATTTTTCCCTGAATGTCTCCGGCGTAAATACTCCATCATACATAATCATACGCGTCAGGAGCTCAGCCGGCGTTACATCAAAGGCCGGGTACCGCCCCCGGATACCTTCCGGAGCAATGGAACGCCCCTGGAACTGAATCAGCTCGGCCACGGGACGTTCCTCAATGGGTACATGTCTCCCTGTGGGTAGATTTCCGGGATCTTGGACAAGCGCGTAAAAGGGTATTCCGTACTCTTTGGCCATCAGCGCGAGAGGATAGGTCCCCACTTTATTGACGATATCCCCATTGCGCGCGCTACGATCCGATCCCACGAGCGCCACGTCCACTTCTCCTTTGGACATGACCTGTGCAATGGCGCAATCGGGGATCAAACTAACATCAAAACCCGCCTGGGCCACTTCCCACGCCGTAAGACGTGCCCCCTGAAGATAGGGTCGAGTCTCGGTGGCAACGACGCGGAACTCCTTTCCCATGTCCCTGCAGTGCTGCCCCACGGCCACCAGCTCGCCGCTGATGTTGCAATGGGTCATGAGACGGCAAGGGTTGGGAAGCAAAGTTGCCACGCTTTTGGCGCGGCCGTCCCTGGCCTTGAGAATCGAGGCGATCCTGTGGTGGATCCTGTTTTCCAACCAGGGGCCAACGGGTTCACCGTTAGGACTCTCATTCAAGCAATCATCAAAAAAGACAGTGTGTTTCTTGAAATTGAAGGTAGGTCGCGCTTCGGAAAAACGATCGGCCAACTGCTTAAGCTCGTTGCCAAGCGCTTGGGGATCCTTCGTACTCGTGTTTCGAGACGCTAGAGCGGCCGAATATAAAAACGTCAACACCTGACCGAACGCCCGGGTTTTCATTTCCCTGACGGCGCCTATGGCCTGGGTTACCTCGTTGACCGTTATGTATCGCGTTTCCCAAGGTAGGAGCGTCTCGTCCAATATTTTAAATTGGTCGCCTTCCCAAAGGACCGGCGCAAACAGTGGGCTTTGTTGTTCCATGAAACGTTACTTCATGAGTTGAACGGCTTTGAAAGCCAGATTCACCATCGTGTTCTCGGCGTCGAGAAAGCTCTGATCGCGAAAACCGTAGTTCCCGCTGTAACACTCGTCCGAGACTGCCATAACGGCGCCTGCCTTTTTGTTGTGGACCTGAGCCACGGTAAGAAAAGATGATGTCACCATATCGATGGCGGAGATTCCTTGTTTCTCCAACCCGTCCATAAGCTCCGGCGTTTCCTTGAATAGCGCGTCCGTGGTGTAAACCCAGCCGACATGGGCCTTGATGTCAAACTCCTTCGCCGCTTCCGTGAGTGCTTGAATGATCTCCGGGTGAGAAACGGTAGAGAAATTTTGGGTTACATAGTAGGGAGTCGTCCCTTCTCCCCGCACGGCCCCTGCGACAATGACCAGGTCGCCAATCTTCACGTTTGGGTTGAGGGCCCCGCAGCTTCCAATACGGATGAGAGACTCAACGCCACCGGCACAGAGGAGCTCGGTTGTGATGGCGGTATCGGCTGCATATCGTCCACCGTTCCCAACGGTCACTCGCTTCCCATTGCAAGTACCCGTGTGCATTTCATGATCTAGGAATGCAAAGCTCTTTCCTGGATTCTCAAGGTTCTCGAGCATCATGTTCGCACGATCCTTTGGTCCAGGTATGAGCGCAATAGATCCCAAACAACCGGGCTTAAAGTTGATACGGGAAAGCAATCTTTCAGGAGTGAAATGGGGTTCGCTACGCATGATCTAGACCGTCACAATTCCATTCTCTCGAGGCCCAAACCCCGGAGACAAGAGCTTAATATATAAACTAATGGCACATAAAATATTTGACCTTCAACCAATTGTCAAGGTTGACGGCCCAAAGCTGATGAGGGCCTAGGGAGTGTCGTGAAGTTTGCGTAGTAGAGTGGATAGTTCTTTTTGCTCGGCACCATCCAAACCAGAAAAGAGCTGGGATACACTGTTTTCAAAGGCAGTTACCGACGTCTTGTACAGTTTTTTTCCTTTATCGGTGAGTTTAACATAGATGACTCGCCGATCTCGCTTGTCCCTCTCTCTGGTCACAATGCCCTTTTCTTCCAGGCGGTCCACGATGCCGGTGAGATTGCTTACGGTTACCATCATCTTTGCGCCGATTTCACTAAAGGGCACACCACCCAGATAGCCGATGGTAGCCAGGACATAAAACTGGGGCGGAGTGAGCTCCACTTGCTCGAGATCCTCCTGGAGCTTCTTGCTGGAATGAATATTGAACCGTAGAAATCGAATCCAGAGGCTCGTGGTGTAACGGGTCAAAAACGGCCTGTTCATCACGGGTGAGTTTAGACTATAGAAGGATCAAAAGGCAACCCGTAATTCCCTACCTGCCGGCGGCCCATGGATGGAAATTTGACCCATGAAACCCATCAAGCCGAACGTCAATTTCACTTAACTAACGGCACCTTGCCTCTGGGCAACTGCACTGACGGTCCTGGGAATTGGTCGTGGAGTGCACGTTGAGACGTTATTCGGAATTGCTTCCTATTTTGCGAAGCAATTATAGATCCATGCGAACAGAGCGCCAGCAACGGCTCCATCCAACATGGCATAGAGAGTTCCAATGACGATACTGGCCAAGGTTCCTGCCACTTCGTAACCGGGATAGATGGAGCTCACAACATCAAGAAAGGCCTTGCCATAATCTGGCCAAATCGCGTTAAGCACCGCGACAAATAGACAAACACCTCCCCAAAGGATGGCCGACGTAAGGGTCAGGGATTTAACGGAAAGCTTCATGATTTCTCCTTTCCTTGTCAGGATGTGCTAAATGACCTCTCTCAGTTTTAACTAACGGTTACCGATTCTCCCAAACGCAACAGAATGATCTTAAATCCTGCCACGTCCCTTCGCAGGCTCCGTCGGACCGCCTCAGTATAGATTTCGCGCTGGTGACGGTATCTCTCCACCACTTGTGAGTGATCTCCGCCCTGGACACGATCGGTCTTGTAATCCGCCACGTAGAGCTTTCCTTCCCTTTCATAGAGGAGATCCATCACCCCCTCCATAATCTGAGTTCCCCAGGGAACGAGCAGCGGCACCTCACGTCCAAGTATATGAGAAGATCTGAGCTCTTCATAGGCGGACGACGAAAAGAAGACATCAAAGATCTTCTCCAATTCGCTTCGAACCATCACGGGATCGTGATCAGACGGTAATTCCAGACAAAGGTCCAGAAAAGAGGAAAGCCGCCCCCGATAAAGTTTCGGGTCCTGGGAGAAGTCCCAGTGTTGAAGAAATCGATGGGCCAGATCCCCAATGAGAAGCGCATGCTGGTTGGAAACGATTTCAACCTCTTCCGGAGGGCGTGGAACGGGCTTGTTTTGATCTAGTGACTTTAGAAACGTTGGATTTACAAAGAGGGGCGTCTGCATGATCTCCTGATAATCTCTTTTCCTACGCTCCAATGCCTCCGCATAGCTTTTTACATCGAACACCATGGGCTTTCCTTTGGTGTCGCCCGTGAGAGTCCCCGGCGGCTCTGGGCTTTCTCGCAGGATTTGCATCTGGAGCTTGCCTGATCCGATACTCACGACAGCGGGTTCCGTTGCAGACCGAAGGTCGCCTGTGGCCTGTTCCAGCAGGGACAGGAAGCTGTCACCGGCTTTCCTGTCGGTAGCGGCGCAAGAAAGGGTGAGGTGTTCGCGGGCGCGAGTGGCGGCAACATAGAAGACACGCTTCTGCTCTTCCTCTTCACGTACCCTCTTCTTTTCATTCAGTGCGATCCCCGAAAGGCTCCAAAGCTCGTCCACATGGATCCCCACCTGCCGACTGGACCAATCGTGGTAAACCTCCACCGGACCACTGGCCTGGCGGTTCACCCCCGCCTGGCAACCGGCCAAAATGACCAGCGGAAATTCCAATCCTTTGGCCTTGTGGACACTGAGGACTTTTACGGCATTCACGCTCTCTTCCGCAAGGCTGCTCTCGCCCTCTTCTTTCACCTCGGAAACGCGCTCTTCCAATGTCGCGATCACCCCTTTCAATGTCGTNNATCACCCCTTTCAACGTTGCGGTTCCTTCCCGCCCCATTTCCTCCGCAAGCAGACGAACCTTCTCAGTATTGGCCACCCGCTGCTCTCCATGGTAAGTGCTGGCAGCCAGAACCATCACCGGTAGCGAATCAAAGATAACGCGTATCGCCCCAGCCACGGGCAACCTACGGGTCTCATCGTGCAGCCGTAAAAGGATAGTAAAGAGATCCTTGACCTGAGTCGCCACGCCTTTCTTAGGAAACCCTTTGGACCGGGAGACCGAACGGTAATCGAAAAGCCCCTCCTGGTGCAGGTCATAAAGCTCTCGATCGTTGAGCCCGCCCAGTGGGGATCGGAGTACCCCTGCCAATGCCAAGCGGTCATAGGGATTATCAATGACCCGAAGCAGGTTCACAATGTCGATCACTTCCTGAGCCGCGTAAAAGTGCTTTTCTCCCTCCACAACATAGGGGATGCCGCGCCTCCGTAGCGGTTCTAGGTACTGGTCCACGTTGACAAGCGAGCGAATCAGAATGGCCACATGACCCGCCTTGACCGGCACCGGCTCACCATTCTTGTCAAGGATCGCGGCTTTGCCCAATACCTCCTCTGAGAGCCAACGGGCAAGGGACTCCCCCTCCAGCCGGCGCGCGTCGGCGGCGTTTAGACTCTCCTGACCTTCCACCCTGCGAAGTTCTACCTGGCGAAGCGGCTTGGATAATAGGGTAGCAGCCTTTGTCATTGAGTCCGCCACCGGCTGAATTGAAGCATAAGACGGCTGAAGTGTTTCACGCGGTTGAATGAGTCGAGAGAAGACACCGTTCACGACGTCCAAAATCTCCTCATGGCTTCTGAAACTGGTGCTCAAGGTGCACTCGATTCCGTCTTGTTTTTGTATCACGTCGCCAACAACCCGGAGGTGTGCTTCGATGTCAGCTCGGCGAAACCCATAGATGGATTGCTTTGGGTCGCCCACGACGAAGAGCTTTCCCGGCTCCAATTGGATCTCTCGCCAATGTTCCCTCTGTTGTCCCTTCTTCTCGGCCAGATAGAGCAGGACTTCATACTGGATGGGGTCCGTATCTTGAAATTCGTCCACCAGGATAGCTTTGAAGCGAACTTTGAGCTCTTCTCTTATTTCCGGGTGTTGCTGCAACAATCGCCTTGCCCGCACCAGTAGGCCGTCAAACGAAATAAAACCAGCCTTGATAAAACTTTCTCGGCAACCTTCCACAAATGGGATGAGCAGGCCACACAAGAGTCCCATCAGCGTTTCGTCAATCCCCAACAGGCACCGTGTGATTCTAACCAGGCTCCGGGCCTCCTCCACCTCCTGACCCGACCAGCCCTTGGGGCCCGTCGGGGACTTTCCAGCCGTGAGGAGTTCTCTCTCTGAATCGTGGACGCCAGAGCGAAGGGTCCCGTGGTCCAGGAATTCACGTAGCAACACTCCTGCGGCGCGCACATGCTGCTCGATGGACCGATTCTCTGGATGCCGTTCCATTAGGCGGGCGACGGTCTGTTCCAGGTCGGTCAACCAATCTCGATGCAGTTGCACTTCCTCTCGACCCTGCGCCGACTGAGCGAGACGCGGAAGGTCCACAGTTTCCGGACTCAACAGGTACGCCAGCTCACGAACGCGCTCCAGCGAAAGCTTGCGCAGCAACTCTTTCCAAGCATCCTTCCGTGTCCCTTGGTTAGAAAGTTCACGATCGAGCCAAAGATCCCAGTTTTCGTCAAAGTGCCGGTCAAAAGCACTCCCGTCGTCCTCACGAAACTCAGGGTCCAAACCGGCTTCCATTGGGTAAAGACGCAGCAGGCTGGCCGCAAAACTGTGGAGGGTACCAATCTCGCTCCGTTCCAGATGACGCAGGGCATCCGCAGCACGCTGATCCACCTCTTTTTTCCCCAGGTGGTAACGGTGAATAAAATCTTGAACTTCGCGCTGCACATTCACCTCGGTTGAATTGCCAGGTTCCCGATCTAACTTTGCAGCAATATAGGACTCAAGCCGCTGGCGCAGCCGGATTTTCATCTCATCGGCTGCCTTATTGGTAAACGTCAGCGCCACCAACTCGGTCACTTTTACCGGGTCAGGCTCGCGCATCAATAAATGAACCAAACGGTTGACCAACAAGGTCGTCTTACCGGTGCCCGCGCCTGCGGTGACGACGATGTTCTGGTCAAAGGTTGTGGCTGCCCGTTGCCGCTCCAGGCTATCCGCTAGACCGTCGGTCATGAATCGCGCCTCCCCTGTTTAGTTGAAGCCTTTTGTTCGTTCAGCTCCGCATGGGACGCGACCACAGGAGCGTTCTCAGCACGCCAGCGGGAGGGCCGATGGTTTTTACGGCAGACCGCCTTGACGTCGCAGTTTCTGCAGTGGTCACCGGGAAAGATGAAGAACCGGCCCTGTTGGATGCCATGCAGGAGAAACCTCAAAGTTTCTTGAAGCCTCTCTTTGTATGGGTCCTCCCACCCCTCCATGGGAAAATTTTCGATCACCAACGGACCGTTGGCCCATCGGGGGGCAAGCAAATAGAAAGCGCCATTAATCCTAGGCGGTGGGGCGCCGCGTTTCGGCGCCGGACCGCACCGCCCTGCTAACAAAACGTATAGGGGCAGTTGGAGTCGTTTTCCTCTGAGGGCGGATTGAAGGAGGTTGTGGTCTTCTGGGGATTCGCTTTTTCCTATTCGGAGCTTGTAATCGATCACTCGGAACTGAGACGATGTTGCCTCAAAATCAACCCGGTCCGGTGAACCTGCGATGGGAAACTCGGCTAGCGGTTCTGGCCAGGTTTTTTCGAAATGGCCGCGCCATCCCGGCTCAAATGCCGTAGGCCGAAAGCCGGACATGGCGAGTTCTTCCATGTCCCGTTGTACGACTTGCTGCAAAATGCGCCCGAGGTCCTCCTGCAAAATCTCCCACGCTACCGGATAGCCAATCGGATTCTCCGCTTCATAGTCTTTAAACACTTGGCCGGTCATCTCGTTCAATCGAGCTGACCATATCTCTCTGGAAAGCTCCCCTTTGAAAAAACCTTCATCCAGCAGTTGGGTATAAAGAGATTTGAGTATGGCATGAGAAAGCTGGCCGATCACCGAGGGACCAAGAGAAGAAACCCGTTCCGGCCTTTCCAATTCGTGGAGGTCAAGAAGGTTTACCGTGAAGTATTGGTAAGGGCAGCGTGCGTATCGTTCCAGGCCAGTCGGTGAAATACCTCGCCCCATCAACCGGCCCCAGTAATCAGGCACGGGCCCAATCACACCGTCCAGTTGATCCAACGACCGCTGGGGGTCCTCCAACAGACGAATTGATTGGAAACCACGACGATAGACGTTACCCGATTGCTCCGTTAATCTCAGTACCGGAAGAGGGTCGCGCTCCTGCAGGGCCAGGCGAACGGCAAGTTCATCCGGCATGAGCCATCGGGCCTCGTGGAACGGAGCAACTTTTTCCTTTTCTTGGATTCCCCGTGGTATGGACCTCTCCTCCGCCGGGTCTGTATTCCCGTCGACGGCCACCGTCACGGCATCGGGTCCCCAAATCGCCCGTCTGATCTCGCCCAGGTACCAGGACGGGGCCAGAGGCCGCCCTCCTTCATCGGAACGCCGGTAAAAACAATAGAGGGATTCTCGTGCCGAACCCATCAGAAGGGCGAGAATAAGTTTTTCCTCTTCGTAGGCCGCAAGCTTTTCACTGATCTTATATCCCAAAACCGTTTCCAGGCTCCTGCGTGTCGCATCCCTGAGAAACGCATCCTCTCGAATCGTACGGGGAAAAATCCCCTCGTTGAGGCCCAAGATAAACAAGACGCGAAAGGGAATACCCCGGGCAGACATGGCGTCCAGGACGGAAACACCGGTTAGATTCCAATCCGTCACAGGAACTGTGGCGCGTTCCAGCCAACGCTGAAGCGTTCTGAGGTACTGAAAAAGACTAACCTCGGATCCGAGGTTGTCGAGACCGGACAATTCGTCCAACGTCGTCAGGATCTCGGCACCCACCTGCTCTTCCAGGGAATTGGTCCGGGATCTCTCGTTATCCTTGTCGAGATTAAAATACTTCTTCAGTAGCCTGCGCCATCTCTCGGAGTAATCCGACCATGTTGACTCTGGCGGTAGAGCCGACAGATCTCGGTGGAGTTCAGTGACAATGGCCCACAGGATTTCGATCTGTGCCGGTGGGATGGAGGTCGTCTCCAGCTCATCGTCCTCCTCGTTGCTCCGGGAAAAGGACACTCCCCGCGTTAAAAAGCGCTCGAGAAGATGCCAGGAATCGAGTCCCTTGGTGATCCCCAGGCGGCGGGTCAGGGGATCCCAAAGGTCATAACGAGGTGCGACTCCTTTTTTACAATAGGGCCGAAGATCAAAGAAAGGGGAAGCAATCAGATCCATCACGTGGGACCGGAGATAATCTCTAGACACCAGGCCGCTAAGGAGAAGGACGGCCTTCACCAGAGGAAAAGTGACCACGGACCCTTTCGCATACGCTGCCAGAGGAATCCCATGGCTAGAAAATATCTCCTGAAACCATGGCAAGTAAGAATCCAAGGAACGAACCACTACGCCGATTTCACTAAAAGCGAGACCATGCTCGTTGACTAACCGGAGTATCTCCTTTGCTGCGGTAAGAACCTCATCCTTTTGACCGGAACAATTGACGATGGCGCACGAGCCCTGGAATTCCGTTACCTTCTTTGCCCCATCGTCGAAAAGACGACGATGAATAGCGACAAAGGCATTCTTTCGGTCTGCATTCGTGGTGCGAACTTCCGGCGTTTCCGTCACCAAACCCTGCAAATGGCGATCATAAAACCGCTGAGCAAACGCCCAGGCTGGTTGACCCGGCACAAGCGGGAACAACAAAGTGGTGGGATAACTTTGAGCGACGGATTGGAACAGATCCAGTTGTATCTGCGTGAGATCGTAAAAGCCGTAGTAAAAAATGTGCTTGAACTGCCGGAGGAACTGGGCGGACGGCACTTCATCGGTCGCCAGGGCGTCCAGGTCCGTATAGTCTCGGATGCTCCACTCGCGAGAGCGTGATGCGTATTCTCCATGGAGCCGAAATAGGTCACGAAGCTTTGCCTGACCTGGAGAGGTCAGATAGCCCTCGTCTAGGGCATCCGCGGCGACGCGATGATCCACTTTGGCGTCTTTCAAGTCGCGCAAGGTTTGCCAGAGTGCCCCACAGCCACCCTCTCTGGCCTCGATACCGGAGAAGACCGATTCCCATTCAAAGTCGGTATCGATCAGGTGTCTCAGGGCTTCCTCAGCATACGCATCACCGCGCAACTGGAGTTGCGAAGTTTCCGGCTTTTCCTCCAACAGACGTCTGGATAGCTGGTGGAAGGTCAGAATAGACAGATTCAGCAGGCTTAACCCGCGCTGACGGGCCAAGAGGATCTTGAGACGGTGCAGGAGTGGGTCCGAGGGGACCAGGATAAGAAGGGGAGAGAGGAGATCTGCTTTTCGGTGCTCACTGATCTCATCCACCAGCGCATTTTCCAAATCCGGATGGAAGGGACCTAAAAGGACTCGCATGGGCACTTGACCCTATATTCAAGATAATCTGTGACTCATCAACCGGCGGCTTTGGCTGCTTTCTCCAGCCACTGGCGAATCACTGCCGCATCCCTTTTTAGCCAAAGATGGTTGGAGTGAATCCTTTCCACAGATTGGCGTATGGTCCTTTCAGCGGCCGGCACAGGGTGGGCATGAAAAAACTCCTCCACCTCTTTGGCTTTTTCTTCAGAATGAAAATTGACCGTCGTGGACGAAATCACGCGCCCTAGGAGGAAGCCTCCCTTTCCGTACCGCCGATCGAACTCAGCCCATTGCCCTTTCAGAAATTCCCAGGCGAGGTCCCGGCCGAGGCCATTGGCAGCAACGCTACCAACCAACAACGGAGTGTCCTGTGCACGCACTTCCGAGGATAAGGACAGTTCCAGCGTACGTTGGAGCAAATCTTTGTCCTGGCTGTATCCCAAGGCCCTGAGGCAACGAAGTCGCTCCTCATGAAGATCGGCTTTACGAAATAGATCCAATACGGCTTCGTAAGCACCTTTATCGCCATTTCCCACGTAGAGCCGGTAGACGGGAAATCGCAAATCCGGCGGAAGGGTTTTCGGATTCCGCTGGAGATCGTGAAAACGTTTTTTCGCTTCATCAATGGTTTTTGTGTCGCCGTACCCGCCCAGCACGCTGATCACCAGGCTGCGCAGGAGGGTCGTGAGGTGGGACTCCCCTGATTTCTTGTCCCAACCGATCCGACCCGCCAACCCCTCGTAAAGATGACGTGCAAAAGCCTCAAAGTTCTCGTAGCAGGCGTCTCCCCACAGGAGAGCGTCCAACTCATCCAGGCCAGCGGAAAGGTCGGCCCACACGGTATAATCGGTTTCGTTTTTATAAGCCACCGCCAGATCAAGGGCATGCTCAGTGGAAAGCAGACCGGCTCTTGCCAGTGCAAAAGCGTCGTTTTCCAAACCGAGGCGATCCTCGGGCGAAAGCTCCATGGATTCGACGGCGTGACTCAGGCCACTCATCAAGCCAGGTGAATACTTGACCCTGTAATAACCCGTCTGCCCATTGTTGACCTTGAGCCAACCCTTTTTCTGTTCCGTCAGTTTCACCTGTCCGGATGGTGTCCCCAGGAGCGTAGAGGCCTCTATAGCCAGATCGGCACCCGCCACACCAACGGGAATTTGCCACTGAGTGGTGTCCTTCTCTTTGCGCGGAATCCCGCTCAGGAAAAATCGTGCTTGGTTAAGGAGCAATGAGCCGCTCTTCTCTTCCACGGATAGGACCGGATACCCCCCTTGTTTGGTCCAGGTATCCATTATTTCTTTTACCGGCTTTCCGGAGGCTTCGCCGAGGGCCCGCCAGAGATCCTCTGTGGTTGCATTGTTATACTGGTGGCGCTTCAGGTAGTCATGCAACCCACGCCGAAAGGTTTCTTCGCCAAGGTAGCCCGCCAGCATGCGAATGACCGAAGATCCCTTGCTGTAGCTGATGGCGTCAAAGATCTCGCTGATCTCATTGGGGTCCTTCACTTCTACTTCAATGGGATGGGTATTTTCTAAACCGTCAAGATCCAAGGCGCGGCTCAAATCGCTGTAAACGAACTGAGTCCACATTTGCCATTCGGGAAAGAGTTTATCTACGGCCAGGTACTCGATCCAGGAGGCAAACCCTTCATTCAACCATAGGTGAGTCCACCACTCCATGGTCACCAGGTTGCCAAACCACTGATGAGCCAGTTCGTGAGCGATGACCACGGCGACCCGTTGCCGAGTTGCTTCCGAGGACTGATCCGGATCCACCAGTATTGCGGTCTCCCGGTAAGTCACGGCACCCCAATTCTCCATGGCACCCGCCGCAAAATCGGCGATGGCAATCAGGTCCATTTTCGGTAACGGGTAAGGAATACCAAAGTAGTCATCAAAGAAGGAAAGGGTTCGGCTGGCGACGTCCAATGCGAAACGGCCCTGGTCCTTTTTTCCCAGGGGCGTGTAGACCCGTACCACGACACCTTCTTTGGTCTTCTGCTCCACATGGTCAAATTCGCCCACGATGAACGCCAGAAGATAGGTAGACATAATCGGCGACTCGGCAAATCGGACCGCCTTGATCCCTCCCGGGGCGGTTTTTGATTCCACGATGGGCATATTGGAGATGGCTACACGGTCTTCGGGCACCTCTAAAGTCGCTTCGAAGGTGGCCTTGATGGCAGGCTCATCCCAACAGGGAAAGGCCCGGCGGGCATCGGTGGCCTCAAACTGGGTCGTTGCCATGATTCTTTTTTCGTCCCCGACAACGTATTCGCTGCGATAGAAACCGCGCATCTGGTCATTCAAGGTGCCGGTAAACTCAATGTCGAGGGTGGCCGGGCCTGTAGGAAGGGATTCGCCAAACTCCAGGGTAGCCGTCTCGGCCTTGTCGTCCAAAAGGATCTTACTCGAGTTTTTGGTTGCATTTTTTTGTTGAAGCCGTGCTGATTTTAACTCCAGTTCGGCTGCGTGCAGCACAATTTGCGAAGTCGACTTTTTGATCTCCAAATCGATCTCTACTGCGCCGCTAAAAGTACACTTGGTGAGATCGGGTCTCAGCGTGACCCTGTATTTACTAGGTCGAACGCTATCCGGTAATAGAACTCTCTCCTGCTCGCTCGCCATCGTCTCCTCCGTAAATTTTTGCGGTTGATTCTAATCGTTCACCCTCTGACCCGCCAGTAAGCTTATACCCTTCTCCGTTGCGCTTAAAGGGCACGTGGCACATCAGAATTCTTAGCCGGGAATGGCCCAGAGAATCAAGGCGGGAAAAAACTGTCAATCCTGTGTGTGATCGGTTAATCTAGATTGTAGAGATTTGCACTAGGGTCGGCTTCTTAGCAAAGTCGGTCTCCGCGCTTAGGGCAAATAGACTGGAGGCAAACAATGAATCTAAGCGCTTATCTGGTCATCTCAGGTGTCATCTTCGGATTGGTAGCTTTGCTTCACGTGCTTCGTGTCGTCAATAGCTGGTCCTTTCAACTCGGCCCCTGGTGGGTTCCCATGGGGGCCTCCTGGATTGGCATAATCGTTCCGTTACTGCTGTGCGTTTGGGCTTTCTGGTTGGCTTCCCGCTCGCCATGACCGAATATCTAAAAAACAACTATCTAGCTGGGCTCACGACCTCCCCGCTGAGTTCATTAAAGTTTTCTATCCTAGTCACATTAATTTATGCGCTGATTGCAGCCCCGGTAGGCCTCCACACTGGTCTGTTCAAAGTACAGCTTATTAATTTAAGCCATGCTTGGTTCCTACCTTTGTCCATATTCATTTTCCCATCGTTTCTCGAAGAATCCTTTTTCCGCGGGATTTTGATACCTAACAACGCAAAACAGCGCGGCATCAAATATGTACTGCTGATGACTCTTATAAGCTCACTTTTGTTTGTTGCGTGGCATCCTCTAAACGCGCTAACCATCAACAAAGGAGCTCAAGAGATTTTTTTGAATCCCTATTTTCTCTTTGACACACTTTGTCTGGGCATGGCCTGTAGTTTGTCATACATTTACTCACGGTCCCTGTGGGTGCCGATCATCATCCATTGGCTCACAGTGGTACTCTGGGTGATGTTCTTCGGCGGACGCAATCTTATTCTGGAATGACCATGAGCCTACGGGATGAATGGAGGCTGTGGATTATTCTATCCGTCGGAGCCGCGGGATTGATCGGCTCGCTTTTCGTGCCGCGGATACCCCAAGATCCTGGTTACCATCAGTTTGCCGATACCAGAACCCTCTTGGGGATACCCAACNNCAATGTTCCTTTTATTCTCATCGGATTCTTTGGCCTAACGAGACGTTCCATGCGGGCACCGATTTCTACAGGATATTGGATCGTTTGTCTTGGCGTTATCCTGGTGGGGTTCGGCTCGGCGTACTACCACTTGGCTCCGTCAACTCCAACCCTAACGTGGGACCGCCTGCCTATGACCATTGTGTTCATGGCATTGTTCGCTACCATTATCGAAGATCGCGTATCGAGGCGTGCCGGGAGGATCCTTCTGTGGCCTTTGATCATCGTGGGTGTTTTGTCCGTGGGTTATTGGCACATCACGGAATTACAGGGGAGCGGCGACCTGCGGCCCTACGCTCTCGTTCAATTCTTACCCATCGTGCTAATAACGCTTATCCTCATTTTATTTCCTTCGGGGTTATTGCGTTCGTCGTTTTTGTGGTGGACGTTACTCATTTATCTATTATCAAAGCTCACTGAACACTTTGACGTATTGATTTTCGAAATAACGGGAATGATTAGCGGTCATTCCGCCAAGCATCTGCTGGCTGCATTGGCTATCTTCTGTTTTTTGCTATCGTATCGACGACCCATTCTCGCAGAGAAATGAAGGCAGAATACTTGACAATTACTGGCTGTAGGACTTAATTCACCGCTAAACTGCTTCTTCATTAAAATGTGCCACTGACTCTATCGGCAAACAAAGGAGAAAATATGGCGGTTAGATTAATAGTCACGATCACCGCGGTGTCCGGAAAAGGCTCAGAGCTGGCCCAGGCTTATCGCGGGCGTTGCGCTGAGATTGCGAAAGAACCTGGCTGCGAACAGTTCGAAGCCTTACAGAGTGTGGTAAATCCAGACAAGATCGTGTTACTGGAACGGTGGACCGATCAGGCGGCTCTGGATGCCCATGCCAGGCTAAACCAAACCCGTCCCTCCTTGTTACCAGAGCTACGGGTGGGGAGACCTGAAAGAGAAGACTACGAGTACAACCGGACCCGTTAGACCCAATCAACGAGTTCATTTATGGCGGGACGCATCGAAGTAACTAAAAAAGACGATAAAACCTTTTTAGTCGCGGTCAACGCAAGGACCACCACCAGCCATACAGTCACTCTGGAACCGGACTACTATACTAGGTTAACCGGCGGCAAGGTCACACCGGAGAAACTGATTGAGAAGTCCTTTGAATTTTTGCTGGAGCGCGAGAGCAATACGTCCATTCTTTCCAATTTTGACCTGCCACTTATTAATCACTACTTCCCAGAATACGAATTATCGATTGGCCAGAGGCTCTTAAAATAACTCTTGAATACTGCTGATACTAAAAGTATTGAGCTTTTTACCATCGGACATTCCAACCGGACCTTTACGGATTTTCTCGCTCTGTTGAAGGAGTTTGAGATTCAAGCGCTTGTGGACATCCGTCGCTTTCCCAGCTCCAAAAAATTTCCCCATTTCAATCGTGGCAGTTTGGAGGAAGAATTGGCGCTTACCGACATTCGATACTACTGGTTAGAGCCCCTTGGGGGACGCCGCAATACCGCAAATAAAGAAGCCTCACCCAACCAGGCCCTGGAGACCACGGCATTTCGGAACTATGCAGATCACATGCTGACTCCAGAGTTTCGTAAAAGCATTGATGAACTTCTCGGAACCGCTAGGAGCCAGCGTACAACGGTTATGTGTGCCGAGAAACTCTTTTGGAAATGCCACCGCCGGTTGTTATGCGACCACCTCCTTGCGCAGAACATTACCGCTCAGCACATCATTGACCCCGGGAGACTCCAGCGCCATAAGCTTACAGCAGAGGCTCGAATCGAAGGCGACCATGTCGTTTACCCGCTGCCTCTTTTGGCCGGGTCAAAACTTAGCCAGCCATCGACCTCGGAAACGGGAAAAGATTTCTCGCGCAAAGCCGCAAAGGACGCCAAGAATTGACTGAAAATGAAATCGGAAAAATCGTCGTTGACTCTGCTCTAGCTGTTCATCGCGAGTTAGGGCCTGGGCTGCTAGAGACGGTGTACGAAGTGATACTAGAACATGAATTACGACAACGGGGTTTAGCGGTTCAGCGACAGGTGCCAATTTCCATTCAATTGCGAGGTATAAAATTTGACGAGGCATTTCGGGCAGATATCGTGGTTGAAGAAAAGGTCGTTCTTGAACTCAAATCTGTCGACCAAGTTACTCCAACGCACAAAAAGCAGCTCCAGACGTACCTACGCCTTAGTGGATTAAAGCTTGGGTTTCTGCTCAATTTTGGAGAGGCCTTGATGAAAAGAGGTATCACCCGCGCAGTAAATGGGCTCGAAGAAGACTGATTCTTTGCGGGCTTGGCGTCTTTGCGGGAGATATCTTCACTTCTCATGATCTCATTTAAAGAAAAATATGGACCCTGGGCTCTAGTTACGGGGGCCTCCGCCGGAATAGGGGCAGAGTTTGCGCGGCAACTTTCGAACCATGGGCTCAACCTAATTCTGCTCGCTCGGCGCAAAGACAGGCTCGATGCGTTAGCGAATGAGCTGCAGGCCAAGCACAACGTCGAAGTAAAAACCCTAGCCGTCGATCTTGCCCAACGGGATTTTATGTCCGCCATCCAACCTGCCATTCAAAACCTAGAGATAGGCCTTTTGGTTAACAACGCGGGGTTTGGCATCGTCGGATCGTTTCTTCAGTCAGATCTTGCCAGAGAGCTCGAGATGTTGGATGTGAACTGCCGGGCACCAATAATGCTGACCCACGAATTGGGTAAGACGATGGTAAAGAGAAAGAAAGGAGGGATCATTATTGTTTCCTCCACGGCGAGCTTCCTCCCTATACCGTACATGACACACTACGCTGCCACCAAGGCCTTCGATCTCTCCCTGGGTGAAGGCCTCTGGTACGAACTGAAAGAACATGGGGTGGACGTCTTGGCTCTGTGTCCGGGCGGAACCAGCACAGAGTTTCATCAGGTTGCCGGTCTTAAAGAGGTGATGGCCATGTCCGCGGAAACCGTGGTCAGACAAGCTCTCAAGGGCCTGGGCAAAAAGGCTTCTCTTGTCAACGGGTGGCAGAACCGCCTCAAGGTTTTTCTGGTGCGTCTTAACCTGCGATGGATCAACGCCTCGGTGGCAGGAAACGTCTTGAAAAGACTTAAGAAGTTATGAACTATTCACATTTGACGGGGGGCCTTTCCAGTTTTGAATTTGCCCATGCTCGCCTTGACAGCCTGTGACAGTTAGGGCAAGAATACCACCGTCACAAGGGAGGAGAATAGCCATGGAAAAAGCAATGGATGCAGTATTAGGAATTGCCCTTCCTGAGCGTTTGGCATTTATACTTAAGTCATTTTTCTTCCTCGCGTTAGCCGGTGGGATCCTCTATCTGTTGTTGGTATCAACCTATCCCCCTGTTCACGACGCCGTTCATAGCTTTCGTCACGCACTGGCAGTCGTGCCTTGTCATTGATTAAGTTTCCAGTTCTACTTTATTTTTCTCTATTGCTGTCCATCGCCACCGCCCATGGTGAGGGGAAAGCAAATACCATCGAACTCGAAGTCCAACCAGGGGTCGAGAGCATTCGCCCCCTCTCCAAACCGGCAAAGCTCTCTCTGATTGTTCGCGACGGTTCTGGAAAGACTGTGGATCGGAGCCGATTACAAATTCGAATGTTCGCACCGGCTCCGGGCTTGATCCTTTCCACTGATTTTCCTCAGGTGGAAGGGAGCCCTCTTTTGGAATTGGAGATTCCCAGTTCTAAGGGCGTGGCGGAATGGGAATATGTGTTTCCCATCCGTGGCGTCTACCGACTGGAGGTAAGCGCCGTCGACGGCACAGGGCAAACGGTCAAACGAACTTTTTCACTTCCGATCAAGGAGACTCGAGCCAAGCTTTTCTACCTTGGCCTCTTTTCCGCTGCTCTCTTCGTTTTTGGATTTTGGGTCGGGCGGTTGTTTACACCGACCAGCACTTCTATCGCCTCATTTTTTCTGTGGCTTGGCATCACCGGGTTGGCCACAGGTCCGGCGGTGGCCCAGGAGCCAACGAAGGAACCAACATCTGAACACGAGTTATTCATTCAGCAAGAGGTCAGCCCGCCCACGGTAGGTCGACTAAGCGAAATCCGTTGGCGTCTATTCAACAAGAAAACGAATGAACCTTCACCCGCACGGCTGACTCTGGTTATTACCCGCCTGGAAAAGGAGAAACAGATCTTCGCTCTTAAGCAGATCCCAACAGACGGAACCTTTGCTTTCAAGTTTAACTTTTTTGACGGCTCCCTCCACCAACTCACAAGCAAAGCAGAGCAGAGGGGAAAGGAACCAATTCAAGCGACAACCAATGTGTCCGTGAGGGGGGTGGAACCCTCCAAAGCCATTTCGCTCCGCTCCCTGGCGCTATTTTTAGCTGTCCTCTTTATTGGATTGATAACAGGCAGGGTCACCCGTAAACGAAAAGATAGGATACATACCTAGAGTGTTGGGCCGCCCGCCTCCTGAACTCAGAGACGGGCGACAGACAAAGACGAGAGATCAGTACTGAACGCCGGGCACCGGATTCTCTACTGCTTCCTCGAGCGTTTTTGCCCGGCGCCACTCGTCGGCTGGCCGACTTTTACCGTCCCAACCGATTTGGTCCATCGCAGCGTAAAGCTCGATGGTAAACCCATCCGGATCCAAAAACTCTACTCCGGTATTGCACCCGGGTCCCTTTCGCCCCTCGTATTTTATTTTCACGCCTTTGGCGCGTAAGAATTCACGAATCTCGAAAAGCTTGGCAACACTTTCTACCTCAAGGGCGCAATGGCTGAATCCCACATGTCCCGCTCTAGGGAGCTCTTTTTCACGGGCGGGTGCCAAAGCAATGGTGTGATGATCTGAAGCATTCCGGAGAAATACCATGCCACGTTCATTTCGATCGGAGACATGAAAGCCCATGATCTCCGTCCAGAACTTTGTGGTCTGTTCCACGTCGCTAACGTTGAAGACTACATGACCAATCTTTTTCACCTGAATTGGAGTCTTTTGCTCGCTCATTGGATTTCCCCTTTCAGATCTATATATTTTCAATACGACCCACGCTTGTCAATCCGCTCTGAGTTAACTCAAAGTTTAAGCAACCGTTTGGCGTTTCCCTCGAGAATTTCCCGTTTCTCCTCCTCCGAACAATCCAATTCCATGACCTTCCTCACCGCCGTCCAATCACCCAGAGTGTAGGGATAATCGGTTCCGATCATCAGACGGTCATTTCCCGCCAAACGTCTGAGATAATCCAGGGTGTCCAGGCGGTACACGAGGGTGTCGAAATAGAGGTTTTTCTTCATGTAAGTGCTCGGAGGCGACATTGCCTCGGCGGCACGGGAGCCGCTGCGAACGGCATGACCCTGATCAAAACGACCCAGGTGGTACGGGAAAAAGCCGCCGCCATGAAGGACACAGAGTTTCAGATTGGGGAATCGATCGAATACTCCACTAAAGCACATCATACCAATAGACAGGGCACTGTCCGCCGGATTGCCACAGATCAACGACATGCCATAGGCTCGCATTCGATCAGCCCCGGCGATGTCTTCGGGGTGCATGACAAGAAGGGCGTCCAGTTCCTCTGCTTTTTTCCAAAAGGGATCGAACTCTTTGCTATTGTAATAGTTGCCGTTCACATTCGAGCCGATGTAGCCCCCCTTAAAATCGAGCTCTTTCATCGCGTGTTCCAGGATTCTTCCTGCCCGTGTGGCGTCCTGAAGCGGAACGGCCGCCAGGGCGACAAACCGGTCCGGGTATCGCTTGACGAGCTCATGTAGACCCTCGTTGTAGAGACGGCACCAGGCTTCACC
>JABAOE010000615.1_pt3 | contig 21820 bp, 30 predicted proteins | sample 7062141 | NCBI WGS metagenome assembly JABAOE01 (sample SAMN14538627, study PRJNA623070) | marine sediment metagenome | biome: marine biome [ENVO:00000428]; feature: marine pelagic biome [ENVO:01000023]; material: deep marine sediment [ENVO:00002113] | place: India: Gulf of Khambhat ... | reverse complement strand
AAGAGAAAGAGAACTACGACCAAGAGAAAGACAAGAAGTTCTAGAGCCAAAAGGCGACGATAAAGCCATAGACTCGAAATTTTGAAAGAATTTATGACAGAATTCTGTCAATTTAGTAATGCAAAGAACTGAATCAGTATTTGATAAGGCCTGTTATGAGATTACCCAGAATCTTCTTTTGATAAATGAGCCTACTAGGCAAAAAGTCAAGACGGAAATCAAAAAGATTTGTGCAAAATACTCTCTTGAAAGAATCCCAAGAAATCACGAGATTCTTGCCAAAGTAAAGGGGGGTGATTTTGTTAAATTAAGACAAGTTTTGCTAAAAAAACCAATCAAAACCGCTTCAGGTGTTGCTGTAATAGCTCTTATGCCAAAACCGTTTGCATGTCCACATGGACGTTGTACATATTGTCCAGGTGGAATTGAATACAATACACCTAACAGCTATACAGGAAAAGAACCATCAACAATTAATGCCATAGAAAATCAATATGATCCTAAAAATCAAATTCTAACAAAATTAGAAAAATTAATAGCTTATGGTCATGATGCATCAAAATTAGAGATTGTTGTTGTTGGTGGAACATTTCTATTTATGCCAAAAGATTATCAGATTAATTTTATCAAATCATGTTATGACGCATTAAATGGATTTGATTCGAAATCTCTAGAAGAAGCTAAAACAAACAACGAACATGCTGCAATTCGAAATGTTGGATTTACAATTGAAACAAAACCAGACTATTGTAAAAAAGAACATGTAGATGCATTACTAAATTATGGCGTTACAAGAATTGAAATCGGTGTACAGAGTCTTCAAGAAAGAGTTTACAAAATTGTAAATCGAGGACATGATTATAATGATGTCTTAGAATCATTTCAGGTTTCAAAAGATGCGGGATACAAACTTGTCGCACATATGATGCCTGGACTACCAACAATGACACCAGAGCAAGACATTGCAGATTTCAAACAGCTTTTTGATGAACCAGATTTGCGACCAGACATGTTGAAAATTTATCCCTCACTAGTTTTAGAAAATACTCCTTTGTATGATGATTACAAAAATGGAAAATATACACCTTATTCAAATGATGATATGATCAAAGTGTTGACTGAAGTTAAAAGAAACGTTCCAAGATGGATGAGAATAATGAGAGTTCAACGAGAGATTTCACCATCAGAAATTCTCGCAGGGCCAAAATCGGGAAATTTACGCCAAATTGTGCACAAAAATCTAGAAAAAGAAGGCCTTTCCTGCAAATGCATCAGGTGTAGAGAAGCAGGTCTTTCAAAGAAAATAGTTCCATTTGAAGAACTAAAATTAAATCGAGAAGATTACATGTCTTCAGGAGGAAAAGAAATTTTCCTATCTTATGATGATGCGTATGATTCTATCTATGGATTCTTACGGTTGCGTCATCCAAGTGAAAAAGCTCATCGAGAAGAAATTTCTCAAGATACTTGCATAGTTAGAGAATTACATGTTTATGGCAAATCCTTGAAACTTGGTGAAAGACAACAAAATGAAATTCAACATTCAGGATTAGGAAAGAATTTGATGAATCATGCAGAAAAAATTTCTAAAGAAGAATTTGATGCTAAAAAATTACTTGTAATAAGTGCAGTTGGAACAAGAGAGTATTACAAAAAATTAGGATATTCATTGAATGGTCCTTATATGGCAAAAGAATTGTCTTAGGAGAAGTCATGTCTGAACAAAAAACCATCGGAAAGGGAACTTGGATTGATAAATTAGCTGATGAGTTAATTCAACGCGAAAAATCAATTGGAAGGAGTATGGATTTGCTTCGAGTTGAAAGTGGATTAGGGGCATCAGGAGTTCCTCATATTGGAAGTCTTGGCGATGCAGTAAGGGCATATGGAGTAAAGCTTGCTCTAGAAAACTTTGGATACAAATCTGAGCTTATTGCATATTCTGATGATTTAGATGGATTAAGAAAAATTCCAGAGGGATTTCCTGATGAATTAAAAGAACATCTTGGAAAAAGAGTTTCTGCAATTCCAGATCCTTTTGGTTGTCATGATTCCTACGGAATGCATATGAGTAGTCTTTTGCTAGAAGGACTAGACAAGTTAGGAATCGAATACACTTTTCGAAGAGCTAAAGATACCTATGAAGAAGGACTACTAAAAGATCAAATTCATACAATTCTTGTCAATAGTAAAAAAATTGGAGATTCCATTGCAGAACTAACAGGGCAAGAGAAATTTCAAAATGTTTTACCATATTTTCCAGCATGTGAGAGTTGCGATAAACTCTACACTACAGAATCTTACGAATATCTTGAAAATGAGAAGAAGGTAAAATACAGATGCAAGGATGCTGAAATTGGCTCCAATGTAGTCAAAGGGTGTGGACATGAAGGAGAGGCAGACATTACTAAAGGATTAGGCAAACTTGCTTGGAAGGTAGAATTTGCTGCTAGATGGCAGGCGTTTGACATTCGCTTTGAAGCATATGGTAAAGATATCATGGATTCTGTTAAGGTAAATGATTGGGTAGCAGATGAAGTTTTGAATTATCCTCATCCACACCATGTAAAATATGAAATGTTTTTAGACAAGGGTGGAAAAAAGATTTCAAAATCATTAGGAAATGTTGTTACATCTCAGAGATGGTTAAACTATGGAACCCCAAAATCAATTTTGCTATTACTTTACAAAAGAATTACTGGCGCACGTGAATTAGGATTTGAAGACATTCCTTCGTTGATGGATGAGTACAATGAATTAGAAAACATCTTTTTTGGTAGAATAAAACTGGATAATGAAGCTAAAGTGATAAAATCTAAAGGCCTATACGAATATGTCAATCTGCTCAATCCTCCAAAAAATCCATCACCATATGTAAGTTATAGACTTCTAATCGAGCTAGCAAGAATTTTCAAAGATGATAGAGTTGAAAGAATTTCTAAAAAGCTCATTGATTATGGCGTTATAAAAGAATCATCTTCAGAGGTTGAAGAATTGATTGGTTTAGCTGGAAACTATTCAGATGATTTTGAAGAGCAAGAAAAAATCGAAATTCAACTAGATGAGACTATAAAAAAAGCTCTAAAGGAATTATCAGAACTTCTCATTTCGGATTCAGAACCAGAGGATCTTCAAAATGCCATATACCAAATAGCAAAATCAAATGATGTTCAACCAAAAGAGTTTTTTAGAATTTTGTATCATATCATCCTAAATACAAACAGGGGCCCAAAGATTGGACCATTTATTTTGGATATTGGAAGGAAAAAAGTAGGGCAGACAATTCAAAATTATATTTGATGTATCATGGCGCACAGCGAATACAACAAACAACGAAGAAGTGGTGGCTTTTTTTTAATTATTTTTGGGGCAATACTTTTCATGCTTGCTCCATGGCAGTTAAGCGAGACTCCTGAGTTGGGATTTGCTGCAATTGTTTTTGGTTTTATCATTGGAGGAATTGGTTTTTACCTTCAATTTGTTAAAGGGCGAAGAGTAAGTAAATGACATATACTAAATCGAAAGTAGGTATCCAAAATGGGTTGGTTTAAGCGCTCCAAAAAAGAAGGTGAAGAATCTGTAGAAAATACAGAGATTCAAAGTGAAGCCCCTACTGTGCAGGTAAAAAGTCATGAAGAAATTATCAAAGAGCAGCTTGAAAATGAGATTGCCCAACTTAGAAAAGATATCAAAATCAAACTCGAAACTCTAGATTCGGTTACTGCAAAGCTTGCCAGTGTCAAAGAAGAGTATGATTCTGTTGTAAGCAACTTGATGTCTATAAAAAAAGAATGGAATGAAAAGAAAAAAGATCTTGATTCATTTGAATCAAAACACAAAGAAGCAACATCAAAAATAGAGGCACTAAAAAAACAAGAAAACGAAATTCTTACAGGACTTGAACCACTTCAAATAGAAAAAAATGAAATTTTATCAAAAATAGAGTCTTTAAAATCTGAAAAAAATGAAATAGAAAATGAGTTACAAAATACTCAGACTAGTTTACAAAATGCAAGAGATGAATTACAAAGAGTACAATCCCAAACTGCTCAAAAACAAAGCGAGATAGGAGTAGTAGATAAAGAAGTCAAGTTTATTGAAAGTGAATTATCATCAATTGGTCAAAATGTTGAAGCAAAAAATGTGGTTCAAGCAGCAAGTGCAGTAGTTGCATCGGCAAATCAAAAATTACAAAGAGCCGAAAAAGAGCTTGAGGTTATCAAAAAATTACTTGATAAAGAAAGAAAAGAGCATCGAGATACTAAAAAAGAGTTAGAAAAACTTCGAGGAAAAAATTCTTCATCTAAAAAAGACTGATTTTAAAACGACTGGTAGTATTTTTTCCATTTTTCTTTAATTTCATTTTCTGAATATCCTAAATCATACAATGGAGAAGTGATTTCTTGAATTTCAGTGACTTTGACTTTAGCTACTGCTACAATTTTGCTTTGAATTCCTTGTTCTTTATAGTACCCTAAAATTTCAAAAAATTCTTTGCCTTCTTTTAAAATTGATGCATTTCCATTGAGAATAATTCCTTTTCGTGTAATTGGATTAATTACATTGATTTCAACTGTAGAGTTTCTTTCTAAATTTTTAGTAGTTTGTGGTGATTTAATATCTGCAAATATAACGTGTTCATCACCCCATGCAAAAATAGTTCCTCTCGGTGACAAATTGGGAGTATTATTTTCATTGATTGTAGCAACAAATCCAAGTTTTTGTTGTTTCAAGAAATCTTTCACGGCATCTGAGATTTTTCCCATTTGAGTTAGTAATTCATTATAATTAATTAAAGTTGAGAATTAAAATTTTATTTTAATTTTTTAATTAATTCTTTTTTGATAAATTCAAACTCTTCATCTGAAATCATTCCTTTTTCTTTAAAAGAAGACAGTTTTAGAATTTGTTCTACAACTGAAGTTTCATTTGAGGTGTTTGAAGTAATTGTGGGTTTTTGTAATTCATTTTCAGTAGATTTTTCTTCTTTTATTGTATCTGTCTCTACATTTTTTTCGAGACTAGTTTTTGATGTGACTTCTTCTAAGAAAATATTCTGTGGACATCCAACTAATTGCATGTGTTGAATTAATTCCTCTCCAGCATATTCAATGGAAGTGGGTTTTTTTGAAACATATCCACAAGTGTTACAAACTACTCTAAATCTGCCATTTGAGATGTTAGGTTGTTGATCTGATTTTTTCACATATTCTATATATCGAGTTTTAATACATTGGTGATTTTCCGTAGGCATATGTTCTTCACAAAATTTGAAACCACAGAATTTGCATAAGGTTGGTGAGGTTAGTTCTTCTTTGCAAAATAGACATGCATTAGCTAATGTTTTTTGAGTTTGAGATTTTGTCAATTTATGCATAATTTCTTAAAATTTCTTAAAAAAGAGTAGCTTTTTTTCTTGAAAAAACCAGTCATTGACTATCTCATCAATTCAGCCACATATCCATAGAAGAAGAAAAATCCAATTCCCCCACCTAAAATTCCAACCCATGCAGCAATTTGTTTAGGCCTTGACATTATGTCTTCAAAGTTATTTGTAATAATTTAATGTATTTTATTTTCCAAGATTAACTTCTCTGAGAATTTTGTATGGGGTTTTCTTAGATTCTTCGGGTAAAATCCTCTGAGTGTTTGCTGCAAAAATCTCAATGTTTTTTAAAAGATCTCGAAATGCATCAGAATTTTCAAGCATCTGCAAAAAATTTTCGCCTCCCACCCACTCACTTTTATCATTACAAGTATAGACTATCCAATGGAATTTGCCATCATGTAGAATTATGTCAAATGGGTATGCCCTACAGTCAAAAGGCCTTTCAGAATAGATAGAGCATTTTTTGCCTGACTCATCCCAAAAGATGCAGTTGGTAGAGTTTTCTTTTCTTTTTAGAGCACGAACTTGATTTCCATTAATTGTTATTTTTTTGATAAAATCATCATTTGCCTTGCCAATTTTTTTAAGGAGTTCATAATCATGTTCAAATACTAGTGGTTCTTGAGAATTAGTACAACAGTTTTGATGAGAACAGTTACCACATAATTCTTTGAAATTTGCCATTTCAGAAATCAAATAATGTTTTTATGTTTTATTAATGCATACACGATAATCCAATATCCAGCATACCAAAACAAGTTAACAGGATGCTGTAAATCATATTCTCCAAAGGTTTCCAAATAATAATACCAGACATCACCAATTGTTAAACCTAAAATTCCAATTACCAAAAGTAACCATGCAACACCTAGAATTCCTTCTCGGAAAATTTTTGCGCCAAGTATTGCAAAGACTAAGGTTGCAGAAGCCCCTGCAATGAAGATCATTCCATAATAAAAGTCAAAATTCGCTTCTCCAATTTCTTCAAATGCAAAAATGCTGTAAATAGTGAGGATTCCAATTGGAATAGCAACCATCCAAATTTTTGTGAGTACATTAGATTTTACATTAAAGAATCGAATATTCAATATGAGATGAACAAGTGTAAGAGGGTATAATGCAAAGAAAAAGACATCTGCAATTGAGGGATATGGATCAAGGCCTAAGAATAGATCATATACCAGGTATGTCACTTCAGCAAAAAAGACACTCAAATAAGCAAATCCTAGAGCAGTGTATGCGCGGCCGAAAATCTGAGTGCCCAAATATCGCCTTGCTATAAAAAATGAAGCAATAGCAACTGAAAGTGGATTTACAAAAGATACAACGGAAATTATTTCATCAGATGTGGATTCATCAATATTAGAAATAAAGATATGAAATGCAATTGTCACTGAAATTATTAGTGCTATTATTTTGAAATTTACAGGACTCTGGAGTTTTTCTGGAACTTTTTCTGGCTCCATGTCTTTAAAAAATCAGTTTAGAACTTAAACATATTCATCTTATAATATTGTAAGAACATATCAAACAATTTCTGATGGAGAATATGAACCAAGTTCTTTGATTCGCTCCAGTCGTTTTATTACAAATTCTGCAGTCTCTCTTACATCTGGACTTGAATCATTTAGTGCTTCTTTAATGAGAGAGCTTGCTTCAAAAACTCTCATCAGGCCAAGGGATTCTATAGCTTCATGTTTTGTTAAAACACTTTCATCATGAAGAGCAGAATGAATTAGATCAGGAATTTTACTTCTCATATTCCTTGCAGCAATTTGATAGCAGGCTTCATGTTTTACAATACCATTGTCATCATTCTGTAAAATCCATCCCATCAAGCTTGAGACTTTTTCAAACATTTGTTGATTCGATTTTTCATTAGCTAATTCTCCTGCAATCCAAACTGCATCCCAACGTAAAGATTCATCTTTTTCAGTTTTTATGATTTCTTCACATCTAGAAAAACGCTGTTCAGGAGGTAATTCCTTGAGGTTAAACTCATCAAGTAATATGTTACTCATTACCATTTATGGAAAAAGTTACGTACTATTATTTATTGTCATTTCATTACAAGGAAATGTTAATATGCATTCTTAAGGAATAACGCGCATGGGTGGTTTAGATCTACTGTTATCCCAATCTTTAGAAAAAACAATTAGGGATAATCTTGGTCAGAAGGCTTCACAAAAAATCGAAGCAAGATTATTTGAAAAGTATGGCATTTCATTAGTTCAATCAATAGAGCAATTTCAGAAGATTGATGCCGTATTAAGAGAATTTTTTGGTGCAGGAGCAGATGGTTTGGAGAAAAAGTTTCTTGATAGTATTTGCAGGGCGAAGAATAAGAGAGAAGGCAGTAATTGGTTTACTTTAGAAGAATCATTGATCAATCATAAGATTTTAGAATCTTATGGCGATGATGACAAATCACAAATAATGAATTGTGTAAATGTTGATGCAAAAATTATTTCAGAAATTCTTGCTGAATGCAAAATTCCTCAAACTTCAGGATATAGAAAAATTAACAGTTTGATAAAAGATGGATTGTTAGTAGAAGAAGGACATGTTGTTTCTCATGATGGAAGAAAAGTGAGCAAGTATAGAACCTTGTTTGATAATATTAGAATCAACATTATCAAAAATAAGATTACAGTAGATTTTCAACTCAATAGACCAGACTTTAATGAAAGTACTGTTCTCCAGGTAATTCATTCAAGTTAATTTTTCTCAATTTGCTCATATTTTCTTAAAATATTTTGAAATCCATCTATGAAAAAATGATCATGTTATAAGTGATATTGTATTTCCAATTATGGGAATGGATGGCATTTGGGGCTGCCAAGGGTAGTATTCGATAAGAAACCAAATTCTAAATCATTTGGATATCTTATCATTACAGTATCAGCTGCACTGTTTGCACTAACTCATGTAATTGGGAAACCATTACTTGAACAATCCAATGGGATAGAGATCAATCCAATTGCTCTAGCAGCTACAATTTACATCATTAATGGATTGTTTTTTACTCCATTTGTTAGAAAAAAAAATCCTATCAAGACGCTTGGAAATAAAAATTTGATTTTGATTTCCATGATAGCAATTGCAGAGGTATCTGCTTTGATATCTTATTTTTTCGGATTAAAAGAAGCTACAGCTGTTAACGCCGCGATATTTAGTAATGGAGAAATTATTTTTTCATTACTGATTGCAATTACTATTTTTCGTGAAAAGTTAAGCAAAAATGAAATCACCCCATGTTTTATGATAATTTTTGGTATGATGGTCTTGCCTGTCGGTTATGATTTTTACAATCAGGGCATGGTCTTAACTGACCTCGTTTTTGGAGACTTTTTGATAATTTTTTCGGGTTTGTTATATGCAATTGATGTTAACATTTGCAAGTATGTAGGAGATAGGATAAATTCAAAGAGGGTTGCACAGCTAGTATCATTTTTTGCGGGAGGTTTTGCCATAGTTCTTCTTCTAGCATTTCAAATCCCATATGATATTACTTTAGATAAAATTCCTGCCATTAGTCTAATTGGTATACTAGGAATTGGTTTAGCGACATTATTGTTTTTAATTTCATTAAGGCTTATTGGAGCCGTAAGGACAATTCTCATTTATTCAACAACATCTATTTTTGGAGTAATTTTTTCAACAGTATTCTTAGGTGAGCAGATTACCATAGTGAATATTATTTCAATTGTAATGGTTATGACAGGAATATACATTCTAAGAAATAGACTTGCAAAAGAAAATGGACATTATGAAGATAATTCAGAATCTTCGAAAATTATCCAAGAGTCTAAAAACTATAGATTCGAAAAAGATAGGTTTTTGCATTATTTGTTGTATGACTTTAAAAAATTTCTAAAATATTCTAGATTTTTTCATGTAAGGAAAACAAAAAGTGGCTCAAAATTTTCCTATATTTATGAAGCAGGATAATCACAAAGGTTTCGAATCAATTGGATTCAGACTGTTTTCGTCTCATAACAAAGCCTATTATCACTAAGACAGTTCCAGTAATTAGTAAACCAGAACCAGTAACAGAAAGATCTAAAGAACTCGGGTCTGCAGAAAATTCGAATCCACTCATTAGTAGATTGATAAAACCTGAGATTATCAAACCATATCCAGCATAAAGAATCCATTTTATCATTTATGAAAATAAAAAACTGCACTTATTAAATAAATTCATAAAATTTAGAATGGGAAATTAAGAAATTTGTTTTGAAATTTCTGAAATTTCTTGGTTCAATTCTGTAATCTGTTCTTCTTTTGCTTTTTTTTGTGATTCAAAAAAGGCTTTCAAGGCGTTAGGATATGAAGGATCATCTTTTTTGATTATATCGCAATCTTCTGTAGAAGTACTTGGGCCGTCAACAATTGCTTTGGCACCATTTTTGTTAAATTTTACAATACCATCAAATGCATCAAGTTTTAGATAACCTCCTTCGGCTTTGCATTTGTATGTGATTTTTCCAGAATCAGGATTAAACATCTGACTAATTCCACCTGGAAGTCTTGTTACTATAACAGTCATGCGAATTCGCAGTTTTTGCGCTATTAATGATTTTTGAAAAAATGATTATTTGATGGCCTTTCTCAAGGTTTTGTTTAGAACTTGTGAGAAGCTTACTCCCATCTTTGAACTAGCAATAGTTTTTGCCTGGATCATTCTAAGTTTTTTTTCCAAGTCCTCATCAATCATTATTGTAATACGTTTACCCATTTGCTCACCTCATATTGTTAGTAGTTTACTACTATCATACTTGTTTAAAAAAAATGCCTTCCAAAAATGGCAATACCTTCCTAACTTAGCTCAACTTAATTTTGATTCAATTACTGCTACAAAGTTTTGATATGGTTGTGCACCTGAAATTTTTGTAAAACCATGTTTTTCATTTCCAATGAAAAATGTTGGAGTTCCAGTAGTACCATATTGTCGTCCCGATAAAAGATCTGCCTGAATCTCTTGTACAATTTCATTTGAATTAAGACATTTTGTAAAAGATGATTCTTCAAGACCAAGCTCTTCTGCATATGCTAAGAACTGGTCAGCAACAATATCCAATCCTAGTGATTGCCATTCGGATTGTTTATCAAATAAGATGTCATGATACTCCCAAAATGCATCTTGTTCATCTGCACATTCTGATGCAATATGAGCTGGCATTGCATTTCTATGAAAATCTAATGGAAAATCTCTATAAACTAAGTTGACTTTGCCAGTCTCAACATAATTTTCTTCAATTAGTGGAAGGGTTTGTTCATAAAATCTGGAACAAAATGGACATTGAAAGTCAGAGAATTCAATAATGGTAACAGGTGCACTAGGATTTCCTTTAACTGGATCATCATCTATTGAAACGGTTTTAAGAACTGGTGGAGCGGTTGGTGCAGCTTGTCTTGTGGCAGAAGGTTGTGGAGCTGGATTAGATTCTTTTATGGTATCAATCAATTCTTGGAAATCTTCTTTGGTAATTGAATCATTATTACTTAATTCACTAATAGAAAATCCACCTACAAATGCAGCAACAACTATGGCAGCAATTAAGCCCTTTATCATATTGCCATAAGTTGATTTTTTGATGCTCATAGTTTCGTCATTGTTAATATGAGCATCAAGATTAGGAATAGATTTTTCAGTATTATCGTCTGACAATTTTTTTTGATGGTTCTGAAAATTCATATAAATTATTTGTTTTAACTTAGGTATGATTCAGATTAATCCGATAGAGGCATTACTTTGGAGCATTAGGAAAAATGAGAAAGATGTCATTAATGCGTATGACAAGTTGGCTCCAATAATGCAGCTTGGTGCTAATTCCAATATGCTAAATTTTGGATTATGGGATCAAAATGCGCATAATCCCCTTGAGGCTCAAAAAAGAATGTGTGATTATGTAAGTGACCTTGGAGAGTTTTCTTCAGCAAAAAAATTATTGGACATAGGCAGTGGGTATTCTTCACCAGCATTATTCTGGAAAGAACGTTTTCCAGAATTACAAATAACATGTGTAAATCTTAATTTTAATCAGCTAAACCAAAACTCTGCAAAAGAACATTTGGGACTGGTTAATTCTACTTCAACTTCAATGCCAATGGGAAAAAATTCATGTGATAGAATAATTGCGCTAGAATCGGCTCATCATTTTAAACCGCTAGTAGATTTTTTGAAAGAAGCAAAAAGGATCATCAAAAATGATGGAATCGTTATTCTTGCCATTCCAGTTACTGATCAGAGACTTGCTAACCTAAAACTCGGAATATTGAATCTCACATGGACTTCACAGCATTATTCAAAGGGATTTGTAGAATCCCAAGTCAAAAAATCAGGATTTGAGATTCAGGTTATTGAAGAGATTGGTTCTAAAGTGTATGAACCACTTGCAAATTATTATATTAAAAATAGGTCTAGTCTCAAAGTAAGTTTGGGTAATAATTATTCTGATAAAATTGAAAGTTTAATTTTTCATTCAATGGAGAAGATGAAAAAACTCTCAGAGAAAAAAATCATAGAGTATTTACTAATGAAGTTAACTCCTCAATAATATGAAGATTAACCAGCAATTGTTGCAGATTAATCGGAGCTTTTTGATCTGCTTCATAATTTCAGCATCAGTTTCTGCAATGGTTGCTCAATTACTAGCAGATTATGAAAATCATCTCAACACTACAATCACCATAATTGTTGGATATGTAGTATTTTTTGGAATTTTTGGAAGTGTGTTCTATTTAGAAAATAAAAAGCGATACAAAGGAATGAACTCAGATTCAGTCAAACACGAATTAGTAAAAATGATCACATCCTTTGGAATTGGAGAAGTATTTTATTTAGTGGCAAGATGGTTTTCGTTATATTATTTTCTTGAATTTAACATAGAACCTTACATTGCTTCATTGACTTCAGAGATATTATCCACAGTTCTTTACATGGGGATAGTCTCAGTATTTCTAAGAGCGACTAAAACTTTCTAAGACAGGTAAACTTTGGGGCTTTAGTTAAGACTGTTTTAATTGTCGATATGTCTCTATGAAACCATGAGAGATATCAGTATCATCATGGCATAATTCCTTGTGAGCTTTTGGAAGATTGTACCAAGGAATTGTAGGATATTGGTGGTGAATGTAATGATAACCACCATTATGATGGAAAAGATTTTTCCAAAAGCTAACATCTGTTCTTGAACCAGATTTTGTATTATAATGCTCTCCAATTTCAGCCCAGTAAAAGAAGCTAGAAAAGCTCCACAAGAATGGAACAAACCAGTATAGTAGTAAGAGATCTAAAACATCAAAATGCCAACAAATTGCAATTATAGGTGCCCAAAAAATTAGAAATTTTATTCCACTTTTTGGCGGATTTAGATGTATGCAGTATCTGAGATAAAATAATCCACTATATCCAGTTAATGGTTTTATGAACCAGAGCCAGAAAATATTTTTGTCGTTCTTATTGAGTCCATGAACATTATAATCTCTAACTAGATGGTCTGCGGGAGTGTTCATCTTGTAGTGATGAGCATTATGCTCGGGGCGATACTGCGTCATATCTACAAAAAATGGTACGGCGTAAATCCATTCTAAATAATCATTGAGTTTTTTTGTTTTGAACAGATTATAATGAGAGGCCTCATGAAAAAGGGATTCTCCTATGGCATATTGAAATGAGCCAATTGCCCACACGGATAGCAAGTAGACTATCCAGTGATCAATCCATATGCTCAATCCAATTATTCCAAAAATTGCACTCCAATCGAAAATTAGTACCAAAAGTCCCTTCATATTGCTTCTTTCTACAAAATCCTGTGGTCTTGTTTCCATTGTCATGGCCCCTTCAATTTATCTCCAAAAAAGTTTGATTTAAAATTTTAGTGGAGATAAAATAATAGGAAATTACTTTATGACTAGCTGAAAATTAGCTATTATTCTAAACATGTAGTAAATTAGCTAATGAAACTATAACTTAATTTTACCATATTGAATATTTATGGTGCATGTAGACAGAAATGAGATTATCCAGTTTGTAAAAACTAGAGAATTTTTTGAATACCCATACCAAAGATATCAAAAAAGTGAGGTAGTTTCAATAGAATCACAGAATTCTGTCACACCATATTCTAATGTCTCAGATTACTTAGTTGCATTTTCTAATCAAAACCATAGTTTTTGTGTGGCATGCGTAGATATGGTAAATTCAACTAAAATCTCAGCTAGTTTGTCCCCTCATAAGCTTTCAAAGTATTATGAGGTTTTTCTAAATTCAATGTCAAAAATAATTGGAATGTATGGAGGAAGGGTAATCAAAAATGTTGGAGACTGTCTACTATTTTATTTTCCTGCATCAAAAGATTCTGAAAATATTGATGGCTTGATTAGTTGCCTGGATTGTGGATTAGCAATGGCAGAAGCTCAAAAGATTATCTGCCAAGATCTTAAGGAAGAAAATCTTCCCTGCCTAGACTATAGAATCAGCGCTGATTATGGTAGCGTATTGATTATGAGTACAACAGATTCAGAGCATATTGACATGATAGGACCTCCAGTAAACATGTGTACAAAAATTAATCGATGTGCTCATCGTAATGAATTTGTAATTGGTTCTGATTTACATTTGATTACTAAAAAAATTCAAAAATTCCAATTTAATCAAGCTATGGGTTGCGATATTGGATTTGCTCAATCATATCCAACATACATAGTTGAACATCGATAGGAAAATGGACAGAAATCTAAATGATACAGCTTGAAAAAAAGAGGATACACCAATGTGCCACATGTGAAATGGAATTTACTATAGAAGAAATTGAAAAACATCTAATTGAATTCCATTTTTGGAATTAGATTATGTTTATTTTTTAGAGGGTAAATGACCATGCCGAATAAAATTTTGGCTTTATCTCAAATACTATCTCAATTCCATTTTTTATCTCATCTAAAACCTCTTTAGCCAAATTACTATTAAGATCTCCAGCATATTTTTTTACTATTTTTTCTGCAAGTACAAAATTCATATCCAAATCTTCTAAAATTCGAACAGTCCCTTTTCCTCGAACACCTTTAAACTCATAATTATCTTCATCTATAGAAAAATAAACTAGATTATTTTTGAGAATATTTTTGAATTTTTTTGAACTTTTTTCCGTAGCACAAAAAATGAGTCCGTTTTCATAATAAAACCAAACTGGGTGAATATTTGGTTCGTTTTTATCATCAATTGTGGCAAGTTGAAGATTTCTTTTGCTTTTAGTTAGAAACTCGATAATTTCAGATTCAGATAATTCCCGTCCAAATCCCGGTGTACCATTAAAAATTTTCAATTAGATTCATTTTTGTAAAAACATTACATATTATATTTTAAGCAGAGATTACATCCCAGTATAATGAGTAAAGAAATTCCTAAAGATCTATTGCATGCCTCTTTTTTCTTTGTTGATGTTGTTGGATTATCAAATCCCATTCTATCAACCGAAACTCAAAGAACAAAAATCAAAATTCTCAATAATTCTATTTACAGTTGTAATTCTTTTCTATCATTTCCCAAAGAAGATCTTTACATTCTACCTACGGGGGATGGAATGTTAATTGCATTCAAAGATGGACTTGAAGAGCCAATACAGCTTGCAAAGGAATTACAAGAAAAATTACACTCGCACAATATGAATTGTCCTGAGACAGAAAAAATAAAAATTCGAATAGGATGTAATGTCGGACATATTTTTATTGTAAAGGATATTCTTGAGAATGTAAATTTGTGGGGCCCGGGTGCAATTATGGCTCGGCGAGTAATGGATCTAGGAGATGAAAACCACATTCTTCTAACAGGAACAATGGCAGACGATTTACTAGAACTATCCGAAGATTATAAAAAAATTCTTCATCCAATCCACGATTGTATTATAAAGCATAATGAAGGCATTCTTGTTTATTCTGCATATAATGAAAAATTTGGAAATCCTGACATTCCAACAAAAGCCAAACAGAAAGATGTCTCAATTCAAAAAACATCCAATTCCTTAAAAAATGCAATTTGTGACAAAGTAATTTTCAATATAGCAATTGAACCTACGGAAAACAAATCTAAGCATGAACGAATTTACCATTTTTCGAACACATCCGTAGAACCGATATACGAAATTAATATCGGAGTACTCACAAATTCTTCGCAAGAATTCAAGGACCTTGGTCTAAAAATTTTTGATGAAAATAATCACGAAATAAAAATTCATAAAATTTTTTCTCCATCTCCGCTTACCAAGGAAATCATTGTAAAACTGGACAAGCCAGTATTTCAAGGGGATTCTAACAGATTTCTTAAACTGAATTATAATGTAAATGAATCAGATTATTTTGAAAATTTATTCCAAACAGATACAAAAAATTTTGAGTTAAATCTAACAATCCCAACAGATTCAAGCCTACTTCCAAGATTATTTCATATAGATTCTAAGGCTTATGTGAAAAATTTGATAGAGACTAGCAGTAAATCATCAAAAGATGTCTTTACTATTTTACAATGGCAAAAAACAGATGGAATTAATTTAAAGGATATTATTCGTTTAGAATGGTAATCCAGGTTATTTTTTAATCAAAACTACAATCCGATAATTACTCGAACCTGCTTGTTATCTATTATTTTAGAAAAATCTGAATCAACTTTCAATTTTTCTCGAATTACAGGATTCATTTTACTAGCTTTGATCAAGCAATCGATTGCATTGTCCTCATTTCCTAAAAATAATTCACATTTTGCATTCTCATAAAGAAGATTTTCATCACTTTTAATTTCCAATCCAGTTTTGAAGCATGATGAAGATTCATCAAATTTTTTTAATTTTAATAATGTAATGCCCTTATAAAACCAGAAATTCTCATCAAGTGGTTTTTGATTAGCGGCATCATCTGTATACATTAAAGCCTTTTCAAATTTTCTAGCTTTTTTGAGATGTTCAACTTTTTTACTACTTTGAAGATAGTTCTGATTTCTCGTTTCTGCAGCTTTATTGAAAGATTCTATAGCTTCTGCATATTTTTTTAATTGGAATAAAATTTTACCTTTTTCAAAAAATACGTCATAGCTTTTTTCATGCAAGTCCAGATCTTTCTCATAACAATCTAATGCTTGTTCATACTCTCCAATTTCTGAAAATCGCATGCCTCTCTTATACCAATAATCAGATGCCCTAGTTTCTTTTTCCACAGCCATAGCTTTGTCTGTAAGTTTTAGGGCATCTTCAAATTTTTTGGATTTTTTTAGTTTCTCTGCTTTTTCTCTATATTGTGAGGCAAAATCTTTCATGTGTGAAGTTTACCGTAATCCGTCTTAAAATTTTCTTTATTGTAATTTGAAATTTAGAAAAAAGCTTTGAAGTGAATTTTTCATATAGCTGATCTGCTAAAAAATTAGCTACTTTTATTCTCATATTTTATCTAATTCAAAACCATATCATATTCATGAAAGATGATTTCTTGAAAATTTGTTTTTTATGCAATAAAAAATTTGCAATTTTGATAGAAGAACCACGCTACAATGGCTTTCGTGGAATTTGCTTAAATTGTGGTGGAAATTGGCCAGAGTCCTAAGATAAATAGTAACATTTTAGATATCTCAAAAATCTTGTTTTTTTGTGAAATTAAATACAGAAAAAATCGCAAGTGATTTTTTGGAGTTATCTAGTGAGCAAAGATTAAACATTCTACTGCATATTGCAGAAAAGAAACTCAATATTTCAAAATTAGCAAAATTATTGAATTCCACTAATCCTGAAATTCATAGAAATGTTGGAAGACTTTCTAAAGCAGGTTTAATTAAAAAAAATTCCGAAGGAAATTATGAGTTAAGCGTTTATGGCAAAGCTGTACTAGAACAAATTCCTTCATTTTCTTTTGTATCAGAAAATAGGGATTTTTTTAATAGTCATTCTTTAGAAAATCTCGAAACAAAATTCATTCAAAGAATAGGTGCTCTGCAGGAAAAAAAGAAAATCAAGGGATTTGTGAAGGTTTTAGAGAAATGGAAAAAAATTCATGAAAATGCTGATAAATACATCTTCAATGTGCTCTCAGAAATTCCCTATTCTAGTGACATTATAGACGTAATTTCAAAAAAACTAAAAAACAATGTTCAAATTCGTTCAGTTTTTTCTGCAGATGTAATAGTTCCGGAGGATAGGAAAAAAATTTTTGAAGAAAAAGGATTTCAAAAATTTGTTTCAAATGGACTTCTTGAGAGAAAAATTTCAAAATCTTCACCTCTAGGATTACTAATCACAGATAAAGAGGCGGCAGTCTTTTTCCCCAATGAAGAAGGACAGCCTGACTTGAGTGAGATGTTTTTTAGCACTGATGAAAATTTCCATGAATGGTGTCAGGATTATTTTGATTGGTGTTGGAAAAACTCTGCAAATTTTCAAGAATCCAAACTAGATTAGTTGTTGAAAAACTATAGGGCTTTATGATGTTTGTATAATGCATAAATGATCACCATAAAGGCAACCGACCAAAGTGAGTTTATTGGATGGTTATGAGTGAATTCCTCAATTGTTTCCAAAAAGACATAGATTGAATCACCAACGGCCCAAAAGAATATTCCAATAGCTAGTAACAGCCATGTTTCTTTTAGAACAGAATTTCGAAATACACTTGCACCAATAATTGCAAGTGCCAAAGTCGTTGATATGCCAAGAACATACAGGCTAGTAAAGAATAGATCAGAAGCTAATTCGTCATAAACACCCCATGATTGGTATGCAAAAAGGTTGTAAGTGATAAGAGCAACTGCAGGTATTCCTATTAGAATACCCTTCATTTGTTTTGACCATTTTGGCTGGAAGAATCTTGTATTTAGATAAAGATGAAGTATTGCAAAAACGTAACTCAGAAGAAATCCAAGATCAAATATCGAAGGCCAAGGATCAATTCCTAAAACAAATTGAGCATGATAATAACCCACATCCCCTATAAACCAGGAAAAAAATCCCAATCCTAAAAACAGATAAGCTTTTCCAAGCATTTCTGAGCCGTGATATTTTTTTGCTACAACAAATGAGGATATTCCACATGCTGCTATGCCTGCCATAAAAAATCCATCTTTGATGTCAAAAAATGAACCATCAAAATAGTACAATCCATAAACCAGGTCAATAATTGCCAAGACTCCAATTAAGGCAAATACCTTGTAACTCATCCCATGTGATGTTTTGTCAATTGTTTTACTTGTAGGATTTTCATCAGGCATCCTGATATGAATGACATACATTATGAAATAAAAAAGTGTCTAGCGAATAAGGTAGGTGGACCCGACCGAAATAGGGTACTAACTTGTCTCTAGAAAAGCACCGATAAAGTAGCGGGCCCGACCGGATTCGAACCGGCGACCTAACGCTCCGCAAGCGTTCGCACTATCCATGCTATGCAACGAGCCCAAAAACCTTGCAATGGTTTGCCTTAATTTGGATTCCGATTAATTCGATGAATTGAATTTTGCAAAAATGTACGGAGTTTCGTCAGGTTCATTAAAAGTCCAAACAGTTGGAAGGGAAATTATTTGCATTAGATTCATGTCATTTTGTTGAATGATTTCTCCCCATCCAGCTTGAGAATATGGATCGTGCTGATATTTTTTAGAATATGTTCCTGCAAAAACCATTGTAGAATTTACTTTAAGAGAATCAACTGTACTGATTTTTTCAATAAGAGAATTGGCTAGAATATTTCCACCCATTTGAGCCAAACCTCCAATAAAAAATGCAGGATTAGTTAGTTTTAGACTAGAATAATCAAATTTTGTAGCATCAACGCAGTTGGGATTAAAGTCAATGCCAGTATTTTCTGAAATTGATTTTTGTAAATCTACCAGCATATCATCAATTTCAATACTATGTGCATCCAAATCTAAAATTTTTCCACAATATGCAATACGTCCATCCCCTGAGCCAATATCAATAATTTCACGCAATCCAAGTTCTTTTGCAGCTAACACTGCAATGTAAGCTGAAAGTATCCATGTAGGTGAAAAAGGAGCATGGCTTGAACCATGTTGAATACTATTCAACCAAAATTTGTTAATATCACCCTCATAAATCATGCAAGGCGTTTGCCCAATTTTTTCTTCGTATGAATTATAGTAAATAGGATTCTTTCCAGCAAAAAGATGTAGTTTTTGTAGATGGTCTGAATCAATTGGAAACAAATCCGAATTAGAAAGTGGCATAACTTCTTGGATATGACTGGTACCAGAATATTGATTGGAAAATTCTTTTTTTAATGCTACAAAGTTTTTAGCAATAGAATCAATCATGTTTTAGACCATTTTCATATTGCTCAACAAATTCTTTTGTGCTCATTATTTCTCGAAGTTCTGCAAATAATTTTGCCTCTTCCTCAATTCGCTCTTTTGATTTTTGCTGATTTTGTGTGGATTGTAGATTCTTTGATGATTCCTGGATAGAATTTGTTAGTTGTGACATTACTATAGGATGTAGATTCTTATTAAATTTCTCAGAAATCAGATTTTCAATTTCTGCAATTCTAGAAGATAGGATTTTAGATTCTTCTGTTTTATTTTCACTTCCTAGATGTTTTTTTAATAATGATATTTGTGAGGTTACATTCATTATCTGAAAATAGTTTCCAACAATTTCAGGAATAGATAATTTTACTGACTTGCCTAGAGAATCGTTTATGGATTTTTCTAATTGTTTTGATTCAGAAGTAAAAGAATCAGTAATTTCATCAAAAGAATCCGGATTCAAATTCATTAGAAATTATTTTTGGAAATAACTTTATTTGAAAATTATGCTTCTTGTTCTGCTTTCTTAACATAAACATAGTTCATAATCAAGCCTGCGATGATTCCACCTAGGATTGGAGCAGCCCAGTATAACCAATGGAACTCCCAGAATCCTGAAATTAGAGCAGGACCAAATGTTCTTGCTGGATTAACTGATGCTCCTGTTAATGGAACGCCGACTAGGTGTACCAAAAATACCATTCCACCAATTGTAAATCCATGCCATCCTGCAGATGCTTTTTTGTGTACTGCGGACATGAAAATTACCAATACCAAGAAGAAAGTTAGAATTGCTTCAACTGCAAATCCAGAACCAATACTGTTGTTAAGCAGTTCACTTGGACCGCCTTGAGTTGCAAAATTGACTTTGGCTCCAAGTTCTGGTAAAATTGCCTTAAGTGTAGCAGCTGCTGCGACTGCACCAATTAATTGAGATATGATGTAACCAATACCATCTGAAATACCTATTTTTCTTGTAATCATCATAGGAATTGTAACTGCAGGATTGATGTGTGCGCCAGACACATGACCAAATGCGTAAATCATCAAAGCAATGGCACCACCGTGTCCTAATGAAATGAATAGTACAGACATGGTAGTTAGATCTTCGCCAAATGATGCTATAGCTAGAATTACTGAAAGTGGACCAAAGAATACTAATCCATATGTTGCAACTGCTTCAGCAAGCCATGCACGTGGGTTTACCATTAAGCTAAAGCCCCGCCAGTTTCCATATAAAAGATTCGGACTAGTTTTGTGATCATAAGGTGTGAAAAAATAATTAATTAGGGAAAATTCTGCTTGCATTTATGATCTCTGAAGGAGAGGTAGTTCCAAAGTTTGAGCTAAATGATGCCGATGGGAAGAAAGTAAAATCATCTGATTTCAAAGGCAGGAAACATGCAATCTACTTTTATCCAAAAGACTTTACGCCTGGTTGCACGACTGAGGCTGATGAGTTTTCAAAAGATTATAAAAAATTCCAAAAGGCAGGAATTGAAATAATTGGAATAAGTCCTGATGATGTTGACTCGCACAAAAAATTCTGTGAGAAGATGAAGATTCCTTATCCATTACTTGCAGATACTGAGAAACAAGTTTCAAAACAATTTGGAGTTTGGGGAAAGAAAAAATTCATGGGAAGAGAGTATATGGGAGTTAATAGAAGTACATTTTTGGTTGATGAGAAAGGAAAAATTTTCAAAGTTTATCCAAAAGTAAAACCTGCTGGACATTCAAAACAGGTTTTAGAAGATTTTTCAAATTAAAAAGAAAAGTTATGGGGGTTAGAAACCCTTTGGTAATGAACCTCTAGTTGATCCAGCACTACTGCTAGGTTGAGATTCGGCTTGTCTTTTTGCAGCTAGTTCTTCTGCTGCTCGTTGTAATTCAGCGGCTTCTCTTGATTCACGTTCTAGTCTTTCCAAATATTCGGCCTCATATGCTTCAAGTTGTTGTTTTCTAGAACCGCCACTGCTAGCACTTGCTTGTGTTTGTGCTTGTTGTGTAGATTCCGTTCCTTTTGGCAATTTTCCTTTATCTGCGCTTGGTTGTGGAGGTGGAGGTGGTGGAGGTGCTTGTTGAGCTTCTGCTTTAGCTTCAACGCCTTCAATCTTTAGTCCTAAACCGCC
>JABAOE010008042.1_pt1 | contig 21834 bp, 25 predicted proteins | sample 7062141 | NCBI WGS metagenome assembly JABAOE01 (sample SAMN14538627, study PRJNA623070) | marine sediment metagenome | biome: marine biome [ENVO:00000428]; feature: marine pelagic biome [ENVO:01000023]; material: deep marine sediment [ENVO:00002113] | place: India: Gulf of Khambhat ... | reverse complement strand
GCGGTCGACGCCCGGCCCCTTGCCGTACCACAGGCCGAAGACGCCGTCATAGCGGCCCTCGCCGCGCATCCCCGCCTGCTGGCTGCCCCACAGGGCCGTCGCCGCCAGATCCTCGTTGAGGCCGGACTGGAAGACGATGTCACTGGGCTGCAAGACCTTGCCGGCGCGCCAGAACTGCTGGTCGAGGCCGCCCAGCGGCGAGCCGCGATAGCCGGTGACGAAGCCGGCGGTGTTCAGCCCGGCGCGCTGATCGCGGGCTTTTTGCATCAGCGCCAGGCGGACCACCGCCTGGCTGCCCGAAATGAACACCCGCCCGCAGTCCAGATCGTATTTGTCGTCAAGCGTGACCGGGCGAAGGGCCATCAGGCATGTCCCGGACGATGTGACGGCATGTCGATCATCATGGCTCTGATTCTGGGGGATTTTCCGGGAATTATTTTTCTGATTTTCCGGTCAAATTGAGATTTTTGACCAATGGCAAGGTCTCAGGCGCCCCAACGCCAAAATTCATCGCCTTGCTCTGCATAAAACCGCGCCAGCACCATATTGTGCACCTCGCTGGCGCCGTCGACCAGCCGGGCGCAGCGGGCATAGCGATAGATCCATTCGACAATCGTATCGGTGGAATAGCCGCGCGCCCCCAGCAGTTGCAGCGCCGTATCGGCGGCCTGATGCAGCGCATCGGCGACATGCACCTTGGCCATTGATATCTCCTTGCGGGCAAAATCGCCCTGATCGAGCATCCAGGCCGCATGCATCACCAGGAGCCGGCCGATCTGGATGGCATGGGCTGCCTCGCCCATTTTCAGCCGCACGCTTTCGCGCTCCGCCAGCTTCATGCCGAAGCCCTCGCGCTCCGCCGTATAGTCCGCCGCGATCGCCAATGCCCGCTTGGCCAGGCCCAGCCAGCGCATGCAATGGGTCAGCCGCGCCGGCCCGAGCCGGATCTGCGTCACCTTCAGCCCGTCGCCGACCGCCATCAGACGGTTTTCGTCGGCGATCTCCAGACCGTCGAATTCCAGCTCGCAGACGCCGCCATGCTCGTCCGGCCCCATATTCTCAATGCGCCGGACGATCCGCCAGCCGGGCTGGTCGCGGTGAAACAGGAAGGCGCTGAGATGCCGACGTCGCTCGTCCGGGTTGTCGTCGGTGCGGGCGATCAGGATNNGCGATGTCGGCGCCGGAAATATACCATTTGCGGCCCGTGACGAGCCATTGGTCGCCGCGCTTTTCGGCCTGTGTACGCATCATCGCCGGGTCGGAGCCGGCGCCGGGATGCGGCTCGGTCATGGCGAAGGCGGAATTGACCGCGCCGTCGACGATCGGTTGCAGCCAGCGCGCCTTCTGCTCGTCGGTGCCGACCTGTTCCAGAAGCCGCATATTGCCGTCGTCCGGCGCCGCGCAGTTGAACGCCGAGGGGCCGAAGATGGAGCCGCTCGCCGCTTCGTAGAAAACCGCCTGGCCGACCATCGACAGGCCGAGCCCGCCATGCGCTTTGGAGATTTGCGGCGCCCACAGTCCGGCCGCTTTCGCCTTGTCGCGCAAGCGGTCGCGCTCCGCCAGCCTGATGTTGCCGTATTCGTTCCAGTTGGCCCGGTCCGCCTCCGCCGGCAGCACATGGTCCTGCACAAAGCTCCGGACCCGCTTGCGCAGCGCCTCCAGCTCAGCGGCAAGTGTGAAATCCATCGCCCCGCCCCCTAGCCCATCGGCAGCAAATGGCCGCCATCGACGGTCACTGTCGTGCCGGTGATGTAGGCGCCGGCGGCAGACGCCAGAAGCAGCAGCGTGCCGTCGAGATCGCCCTCCTCGCCGAAGCGCCGCATCGGATTGCTTTTCTGAAGCGCCTGGCCGGCCGGGCCGGCCAGATAATCGGCATTGAGCTCAGTTGAGAACCAGCCCGGCGCAATCGCGTTGACGCGAATGCCGTGGCGCGCCCATTCCAGCGCCAGCGCCCTGGTGAGCTGCACGACGCCGGCCTTCGATACGGCATAGGCGGCGATCCCCTTGTCGACGCCGAAGCCGGCGATCGAGGCGGTATTGACGATCGCCCCGCCGCTGCCTGCCGCCACCATGCGCCGCGCCGCCTCCTGGGCAAGCGCGAAGACCGCATCCAGATTGGTCGCCATGACGGCGCGCCAGGTCGCCATATCCAGATCGAGCGCCGGCCCGCCATGGGTGATGCCGGCATTGTTGACGAGCACCGTCACCGGGCCGGCCTCCGCTTCCACGGCGTCGAAGGCGGCGGTCACGCTGTCCTTGTCCGTCACGTCGCAGGCCACCGCGACGGCCGTGCCGCCGGCGGCGGCGATCTCGCCGGCCAGCGCCGTCAGCCGGTCGGCGCGCCGCGCGGCAAGCGCCACCGTCGCGCCGTTCGCCGCCAGCACCTTTGCAAAGCGTCGGCCCAGCCCGGAGGAGGCGCCGGTGACCAGCGCCACGGCGCCGGAAAGATCGAAGAGGTTTTCCGCTTTCATCGCCTCGTTCACTTAGCCGGGATAAAGCGCCGACGGAAGCCATGTCGCCATGCCCGGCAGCAGCCACAGCAGCGCCAGGGCAAGGATCTGGATGGCGACGAAGGGCACGATGCCGCGGTAGATGTCGCCGGTGCTCACCTCTGCCGGCGCGACGCCGCGCAGATAAAACAGCGCCAGACCGAAGGGCGGCGTCAGGAACGATGTCTGCAGGTTGATCGCCATCATGACGCCGAGCCAGACCGGATTCATCGGGGAACCGTCCGCCATGTCCATCGTCAGCAGGATCGGCGCGACGATCGGCACGACGATAAAGACGATTTCCAGGAAATCGAGGAAAAAGCCCATCACGAACATCACCGCCATGACGGTGAGCACCGCGGCGAACGTTCCGCCGGGCAAGCTTTTCAGGAAGGCCTCAACAAAGTCGCCGCCGCCCAGCCCGACAAACACCAGCGAGAACAGGCGGGCGCCGATGATGATGGTGAAGACCATCGCCGAGATCGTCATGGTCGCCTGGCAGACCGCCGCCAGGATCCGCTCGCCCTGCCTGTCGCGACCTTCGAAGGTGCGCTTCAAGGCGACGGCGATGCCCCATGCAAGGCCGGCCGTCAGCGCCAGGGCGGCGACGATCGCCGTCCATTCAGCAGCCGATACCGTCGCGCGCCGGATACGCAGATCGACCGTCGATGTCAGCGCCAGAAGGCCGGCCATGCACAAGGCAGCGATCAGGATCGGCCGGCCGCGCGCCGCATCGAGCCGATAGCCGGCCAGCATCGTCGCGCCGACGGCTCCGAGACCGGCGGCCTCCGTCGGCGAGGCAAGCCCGATTAGGATGGAGCCGAGCACCGCAACGATCAGGACGACCGGCGCAAACAGCGCCCGGCCGATCTGCCTGAGGCCGGCAAGGCCGGCCAATGCCGCCGCCTCGTCGTCAGGGATCGCCGGCGCCGCCTCGGGCCGCAAAAGCACGAAGACAATCTGATAGACGATAAACAGCCCGACCAGCATCAGCCCCGGCAGCAGCGCGCCGGCGAAAAGGTCGTTTACGGAGACCGTATCGGGCGCGAAAATGCCCATCTCGAACTGGGCGTTCTGGAAGGCCGCCGACAATTGGTCGCCGAGCAGGACAAGGACGATCGACGGCGGAATGATCTGGCCGAGCGTTCCCGACGCGGCGATGGTGCCGCAGGCCAGCGGCTTGTCGTAGCCGCGCTTCAGCATGGTCGGCAGCGACATCAGGCCCATCGTCACGACGGTGGCGCCGACAATGCCGGTGGAGGCGGCCAGCNNCATCGTCGGCAGCGATAGCAGGCCCATCGTCACGACGGTGGCGCCGACGATGCCGGTGGACGCGGCGAGCAGGGCGCCGACGACGCACACCGAAATGGCCAGTCCGCCGGGCAGCATGGCAAACAGCCGGCCCATGGTCTCCAGCAGCTCCTCGGCGATGCGCGAGCGCTCCAGCATGACGCCCATGAAGATGAACAGCGGCACGGCGACCAGCACCTCGTTGCTCATCAGTCCGAAGATCGATTGCGGGAAGGCGGTCAGCAGCGAGATCTGGAAGACGCCGGCCGCCGCTCCGGCGAGCGCGAAGGCGAGCGCCGTGCCGGCCAGCGTGAAGGCCACCGGGAATCCCGCCATCAAGAGCCCGCCGACAGCCGCCACCATGGCCAGGCAAAGGATCAGCGGATCGATCATGATCTGGCCCGCCTCCGCGTGCAGATGCGCGCCGTCAATAGGTGCGATCGAGGCGGATGCCCGCCGCGTCGTAGTGCTCCGCCCGGCTCCTGATGGCGACAAATGCCCGGCCGATCATGGCGATCCCCTGCAGACCGACCAGCACTGCAAAGACCCAGATGAAGCTCTTCAGCGCAAAGACCAGCGGCAGGCCGCTGACCTCCGTCGATCCCTCCAGGATGCGCCACGACCTGCCGACATAGCCCGACGACAGCCACAGCGTGGCAATCGCCACCGGCAGGAGCAGGAAACAGCCGCCCAGAAGATCGATGATCGCCTTCGTCCGCGCCCCTGCCTGCCGGTAGACGACATCGACGCGTACATGCGCATCGGCAAGCAGCGCAAAGCCGGCGCCGGTCATGAACAGGATGGCGTTGAGATACCAGATCGATTCCTGCACCGGGATGAAGCCGATGGCGAAGACATAACGCAGGATGACGGTGGCGAACTGGATCAGCGCGATGACGATCGCCAGCCACATCACGGCGCGGCCGATCCGGTGGTTCAGGGCATCGATGAAACCAATCAGCCGCTGCATGGCTCATCCCGTCCGGTTTGCATGACAGGCCCGGTTGGCACGACATGCCGGCCGTTCAAGCGGGCGGCGAAGCCGGGACCTTTTCCCGGCCGGCAAAGCCTATTCAAACTGGCTGCGGAAACTGGCATGTTAGCCGCACGCTGTATAGGTCGTGGACGGACAAACGCCATCATGAATCCCGTCATTCTTGTTACCGCCGACGTTCGCACGGTTGACCGCTATACCTGGCACGCCGCCGTCGAAACCTATCTCAAGGCGCTGGCCGGCGTCGGCGCAACGCCGCTCATCCTGCCCAGCCTTGCCGGCGAGATCGACGTGGATTCCGTTCTCGCCCATGTCGACGGCGTCGTGACGACAGGCTCGCGCAGCAATGTCCACCCGGCGCTCTATGGCGACGAGCCGACGGCCGGTCACGAGCCGTTTGACCATCGTCGCGACGCCATGACGCTCGATCTGATCCGCAAGGCGATCGACGCCGGCGTGCCGCTTCTGGCGATCTGCCGCGGTTTCCAGGAGCTCAATGTCGCGCTCGGCGGCACGCTGGATACCGAAATCCACGAGCTTGAGGATCGCGCCGATCACCGGCCGCCGGCCTCCGACGACAACGATGTCCGCTTCGCCCTGGCGCACGAGGTTACCGTTGAGCCGGGCAGCACGCTGGCGGCCATCCTTGGAACGCAACGGATCGCCGTCAACTCGCTGCACCGCCAGGCGGTTCGCGACCTGGCGCCGCGTCTGATCGCCGAGGCCCGCGCCGAAGACGGCACCATCGAAGCCGCCCGCGTCGCCGATGCCGGCGCCTTTGCGCTCGGCGTCCAGTGGCATCCCGAATACTGGGCCGGCTCCGATCCGCCGTCGCGGCTGCTTTTTACCGCCTTTTGCAACGCTGCCGCCCAAACCATGGCCCGCCGCACCGGCCGACTGCCGGCGGCGGCGGAATAGGCGCAGGCAGGGAGACCGGCGATGGCCAGCCACGAGCATTCCCATCTCTCCGACATGGACATCCGTGTCCGCGCCCTGGAGACCTTGCTGACGCAAAAGGGCTATGTCGATCCGGCCGCCCTGGATGTCTTTATCGACACCTATGAGACGAAGATCGGGCCGCGCAACGGCGCCCGCGTCGTCGCCAGGGCCTGGGCCGATCCCGCCTACCGCAAATGGCTGCTCGACGATGCGACGGCGGCGATCGCCGACTTCGGCTTTACCGGCCGCCAGAGCGAGCACATGGTGGCGCTGGAAAACACGCCCGACATCCACAACATGGTCGTGTGCACCCTGTGCTCTTGCTATCCCTGGCCGGTGCTCGGCCTGCCGCCGGTCTGGTACAAGTCGCCGCCCTACCGCGCGCGCGCCGTCGCCGATCCGCGCGGCGTGCTCGCCGATTTCGGCGTCACATTGCCTGAGGAGACGGCGATCCGCGTCTGGGATGCCACGGCGGAGGTCCGCTATCTGGTCATTCCGATGCGCCCCGCCGGCTGCGAGGGCTGGAGCGAGCAGCGCCTGGCGGCGCTTGTCACCCGCAATTCCATGATCGGCACCGGGCTCGCCCTGCCGCCGGACGGCGTGGCATGAACGGCCCGCACGATCTCGGCGGCGCCCATGGTTTCGGCCCGGTGATCGGCGAGGCCGACGAACCGGTCTTTCACGCCGACTGGGAGCGGCGGGCTTTCGCGCTGGTCATGGCGATGGGCTATGCCGGGCTGTGGAACATCGACGCCTCCAGGCATGCCCGCGAGCGCTTGCCGCCGGCCGATTATCTGGCGTCGAGCTATTACGAGATCTGGTTTGCCGCGCTCACGCGGCTGCTTGTCGAACACGGCCTGGTCAGCGAGGCAGAGATCGCGTCCGGCGAAAGTTCAGCGCCGGCCGCACCGCTTGCCGCCGTGCCGGCTACCGGCCTTGTTGAGAAGCTGATGGCCGGCAGCCCCTACGAACGGCCGGCCAGCGCAGCAGCCCGCTTCACCGTCGGCCAGCCGGTCCGCGCCCGGGTGATCAACCCGGTCGGCCACACCCGCCTGCCGCGCTATGCCCGCGGCCGCACCGGCACCATTGCCGCCATCCGCGGCTGCCATGTCTTTCCCGACAGCCATTGGCGCAGCGGCGAGGAAGACCCGCGCTGGCTTTATTCTGTCGCCTTTGCCGCCGATGAGCTGTGGGGCCCGCAGGGCCGCCCCGGCGACGAGGTGAGACTCGATCTGTGGGAGCCCTATCTTGAGCCAGCCTGATGGCGCCGCGCGCGCCCTGGCCGCCGTGCCGTCGATCCCGCGCGACGACGACGGCCCGGTCTTTCCCGCCCCCTGGGCGGCGCGCGCCTTCGCCTTCACCTTGGCGCTGCATGAGCGCGACGTCTTCACCTGGCCGCAATGGGCTGAGGCGCTTGGCGTCGCCATCGCCGAGGGCCAGCACGACAGCGATCCGGAATCCTACTGGCTGTGCTGGCTGGGCGCCCTGGAGGCACTGCTTGCCGCCAAGGCGGTCGCTCACCCATCCGAACTGGTCAGCCTGCGGGCCGCCTGGCGCGAGGCGGCGGCGGCTACGCCGCATGGCGAGCCGATCGAGCTGCAAAACCGCCGGCGCGACGATACCGATCAGGCGTAAAGCGCGCCGCCCAAGAGCAGCAGCCCGAAAGCGGTGATCGCCAGCGCGCCCAGCATCTCCAGCGCCAGCACGATGTGGCCGGCGCGCCGCGCCTCGCCGCCGGCCAGCCGCCCCGCCAGACCCTTGGCGCTGACCGCCAGCGTCGCCAGCACGCCGATGGTCATTGCCGTGCCCAGCCCCATCAGGAAGGTCGAGGCGACGCCGGCCCAGAATAGCCCCTGCGCCAGCGCGAAAACCAGCACGATCAGCGCCCCCGAACACGGCCGGATACCGACCGACAGCACCGCCGCGACGGCGGCGCTGAAGCTGCGCAGATTCTGCACGTCCTGCGGCAACGGCACGTGGGGGTGGCCGCACGCTTGCGCCATCGCCTGAGCGCCGCCGCCATTGCCGGCGAGCGCCGCGCCAAGCAGTTGCCATATCTTGCGCGCCAGCAAAAACAGGCCGAGACCGGCGATCAGCGCATAGCTGCCGATTTCAAAGAGCCGCGCCGTATCGGTAATGGCGATGCTGGTCATGTTGAGCGCTGCGGCGGCGAGCCCGACCAGGGCCACGGCGACCGCCGCCTGCACCATCGCCGCGGCAAGGGCGATAACGGCGCCACGCCGGGCGCTTTCTTCATTGGCCAGCAGATAGGACGAAATGACGACCTTGCCGTGGCCGGGACCGGCAGCATGGACGACGCCATAGGCGAAACTCAGCCCGNNCGACGCCATAGGCGAAGCTCAGTCCGGCAAGCCACCAAAATGCCTGGCCGCTGTCCTTCAGCTCCTTCAGCGCCGCCGTTAGGTCGCGGTAAAAGCTCTTTTGCAGTTGTGCCACCCACGGCAACAGTCCGCCGCCGGTGGGGTCCGGCAGACCGACGCCGAACGGCGATGGCGCAGCCAGCGCGGCGCCGGCCGCACCGGCAAGCACGAAAACCGTAACGATTTGCAGCGGCCGCCTCATGTCAGTCGCAAGTGACCACGGCGGAATTGTCGAGGCCTTCCGTCAATGGCTTCAGTTCCGGCGGCAGCTCGCGCTGCTCCGGACCGATCGCCGCCAGCGCCGCCTGCGATTCGGCGTCCAGTTCCTTGGCCAGATAGACCTTGAGCGAGCAGCCCTGCGGCGCATTGGTCAGACGCACCGCTTCAACGCTCGGCAGCTGGAAGGCAACGNNTGGAAGGCGACGAAATATTCCGGGTCATAGACCTCCAGCGTCAGCGGCCCGGCGCCGGCCAGAGCGCGGCTCACCGGCAGGGTGAAATGCAGGGTCAGGAATTCGCCGTCGCTCTCCAGCCAATAATCGCGCGGCTCGGCAAAGCCCGCCTCCTCATCGTCGGCCGACAGGAAGGTGAAGAAATCGAACTCGCTCAGCGATTCCACATTGACCCTGGCCAGCGGCGCCAGTTCCTGGCGCGTATAGCGGCCGTCACGATCCGTATCGAGGCCCTGCACGGCAAAGGCGGAAAACGCTTCGTCGAAGCGCCAGTGGTGGCGCACCGCGGCGATGCGGCCGTCTTCGTCGAAGACGATCTCCGAAGCGGCATCAACCAGCACATGCGGATGGCCGCCGGCGGGGCTGGGCGCCGTCAACAGGACGGTAAGCAGGGCAAGGAGTCCGGCAATGGTCATCGGCAAGCCCGATCGCGTGTCGTTTCCGCTTAACCGCAAAACACCGCAAACGCCAATGTGCGGCGAATCGCCGGTTTCGGCAACGGGCCGTAACACACCTGAAAAACCGGCTTTTTCGCGACGATGTATGAGCGGTTAATCCGGCGTGGCATGAAATTCCGGATTATTCGTGATTGCCGGAAGAATGTCCCGGCGATCCGGCATTTGTGCTCCATTTCGATCGCGTTTTTCCCGCCAAAAAAGCCCATATATCAGCACACGGCCTGCGCACCTGCCTGCGGAGAAGAACCATGCTGGAAACGCTCAAGGCAACCGATCTGGCCGGCCATGCCGGCTACAGGGATCACGAGAAAGTTGTCGCGCTCGGCGACGAAAATACCGGCCTGCGCGGCTTTATCGCCATTCACGACACGACATTGGGACCGGCGCTGGGCGGCTGCCGGATGTGGAACTATGCCGACGAGGCGACGGCTCTGACGGACGCCTTGCGGTTGTCGGCCGGCATGACCGCCAAGAACGCCTTGGCCAATCTCGACTATGGCGGCGGCAAGGCCGTCATTATCGGCGACCCGCGCAACGCCAAGACTCCGGACATGTTCCGCGCCCTTGGCCTGGCCATTGACTCTCTGGGCGGCCGCTACATCACCGCGGAGGATGTCGGGGTGAGCGCCGCCGATATGGATTTCGCCGCGCAGACCACCGCCCATGTGCGCGGCACCAGTGCAGCGGGCCTCGGCGACCCCTCGCCCTTTACGGCGCTTGGCGTCTTTCACGGCATTCTTGCCGCCGTCTCGGAGCGCTTTGGCGCTACCGGTCTGGCCGGTCTGACGGTGTCCGTAAAAGGGCTGGGTTCGGTCGGCTTCCGACTGGCTGAGCGGCTCAGCGACGCCGGCGCGCGGCTGATCGTTTCCGACGTCAACCACGACGCCGTGAAGCGCGCCGTCAAGGCCTTCGGTGCCGCGACGGTCGACGCCGCCGATGCCCATGGCGCGGCCGCCGACATCTTCGCGCCCTGCGCGCTGGGCGGCGATCTCAATGTCGGAACGATCCCCGAAATCAGGGCGGCCATCGTCGCCGGCGCCGCCAACAACCAGCTGGCCGAAGCCGCCGATGCCGACCGGCTGCATCGCCGCGGCATTCTCTATGCCCCCGATTTCGCCATCAATGCCGGCGGCGTCATTTCCGTCGCCCTTGGCCTTCCGGGCGTCTCAAGGCGCCGCGTCGTCGACAAGGTGGAAGCCATCGGCGCCACGCTGGCCGCCATCTTCGCCCGTGCCAGGGCGGAAAACCGCACCACGGCTGCGATCGCCGACCAGCTCGTCGAGGAGCGCCTGCTGGCTGCCAGGGCGCGCTCCGCCGCCTAGCAGCGGACAGTCCTCAGACGCAACGGCCGGCCTTCCGCTCCGCCTCGAAATGGCCGACCAGGTGATCAATGAAGGCGCGGATCTTCGCCGGCAGCTGCTCGCGATGGGCATAGACGACATAGATGCCGAGATCGTCGAGCTCGTAGTCGTCTAGAATCGTCACCAGCCGCCCGGCTTCCACGTCGCGGCGAATGCCGCTCCATGGCCCGCGGCAAAAGCCCAGCCCGGCACGAGCGGCCGCGGCCGCCGCCTGTGGGCTGTTGACCTCCACCCGGCCTTTCACGGAGACCGAAAAAAGCGTGCCGTCTTCGCGGAACTGCCAATTGCCGCGCGAGCGCAGATTGGTGTCGATGATGCACGGCAATCCGGCAAGCTCGGAGGGATGAGCGGGCCGGCCGTGACTGGCGATCAGCGACGGCGCGGCAAACACCGCCACCCGGAAACCCGCCAGCTTGCGGACAATCAGGCTTGAATCGGCAAGCGCCGATATCCTGACAGCGACATCGAAGCCTTCCTCCACCAGATTGACGAAGCGGTCTTCCAGGCTGAGCTCCAGTCGGATTTCGGGGTGCGCCGCTAGAAAGGTCATGACCGCCGGCGCCACATCGCTGGCGCCGATGGTCGTCGGGATGGAGACCCTGAGGCGGCCGCGCGGTGTCGCCGTCGTCGCCTCGATCCTGTCGCGCAATGCGCCGACCCGTCTGAGCAGCTCGCGCACTTCGTCATAGGCCGCCTCGCCAGCCTCCGTCAGCGACAATTGCCGGGTTGTGCGGTTGAGCAGCCGCGCCCCCAGTTCGCTCTCCAGTTCCGCGACATATTTCGACATCAGCGCCTTGGAGCGGCCGCTCGCCCGCGCCGCGGCGGAAAAGCCGCCGGCATCGACGACGGCGACGAAGGCTCGCATGCGGGTAAGCGTGTCCATCACATCTCCTGGGCAATCGCCACGCCGAGCTCGACCAGCGCCCGGTCGCTGCCGCGCGGCCCGATCAGCGAAAGGCCAAGCGGCGAGCCGTTAAATATCGCCAGCGGCAGGCTCACCTGCGGCAGGCCGGATAGGCCGGAAATGCACAAAATCGCCAGCGCCCGCTCGCGAAAGGCCTGCAATTCGTCGGCGCCGATATCGCACAGCGGCGCAATCGACGGCACGCTCGGCAGCATCAGCACGGCGTCCTCGCCGACAAGCCTCTCAAGACGGTCGCGGATGACCCGCCGCGCCGCTTCAGCCCTGGTCCGGTCTTCCGCCGAAACGGTCCTGCCGAATTCAAAGCGCTCACGCACGCCCGGCGTCATGACGGGATCATGCCTTTCGATCCATTCGCCATGCGCCTGCCACGCCTCGACTGCCTGCAGATGCCGGAACACCCAGTACCAGCTGTCCAGGCCGTCCGGCGCAACGCGCACCGGCGCAGCGCCACCAAAGCGGTCCCTGACCCGTTGTTCGGCCGGCGCCAGCGCCGCCGCCTCGCCGTCGCCCAAAAGCAGCGCGAAGGCATCGGTGGCGCGTATCAGGCGGTGCAGCGACAACGGTTTTTCGTCGGCGCCGAGAAAAACCGGCGCGACGCGGGCGAAAATGCCAGCGGCGTCGGCGAAATAGCCCGGCACGTCGAATGACGGCGCCAATGGCATGGTGCCCTCCAGCGGCAATCGACCGTGGCTGGGGCGGATGCCGAACAGCCCGCAATAGCTGGCCGGCGCGCGCACCGAGCCGCCGGTATCGGAGCCGATGGCGAAGTCGCAAAGGCCGGCCGCCGTCGCCGCCGCCGAGCCGGACGACGAGCCGCCGGGGATGCGGCCGGGCGCACGGACATTGACCGGCGTGCCGGTATGCATGTTCTGGCCGTTCAGCGAAAACGCCAGCTCGTCGGTATGGGTCTTGCCGACGAACGTCGCGCCGGCATCAACAACGCGCTCAACGATCGGCGCGCTTTTCGTGTGCACCGGGCTCTCGGCCCGCTTGATCGGACTGCCGCAGCCGGTCGGATAGCCGGCAACNNCCTTGACGGCGACTGTTAGGCCGGCAAGCGGCCCGGACGGCGCCGAGGCCACCGCAATGGCGTCATAATCGACGAAGGCGTTGACCGGATCGTCTTTGATTAGCACGCCTTGCGCCTCCCCGGCCGGACTCCACGCTTCATGCCAGCACCGCCTCCGCCGCCGCCCGCCCGGACAGAAACGCCGCCTCCACCCGGGCGCCGAGGCACCAGTCGCCACAGGCGGCGATGCGGTGGTTGCCGCCGCTCAGACAGGCAACGCCGAGGGATTTGTCGACATAGGCGTGGCGCCAGCGGTGACCGGACTGCCAGACCGGCTTCGGCACCGCCCCGGCGATATTCCGCAAGGCCGCCAGCAATTGTGTTGCAGAATCCTGCGGATCGTTTTCCAGGACGCTTTCCGACCAGTCCTGGCTGCCATGCACGACCCAGGTTTCGGCGTCCGGGCGGCCGGCCTTGGAATTGTTGCGATAGGCCACATCGACCGGCCCGTCGGTGGTCAGATAGTCGGCCGCCAGGTCGAGCGGCTCGGTAAAGCAATAGACGCCGGCCAGCGTGGACCGCATGCGCACGTCGGCAATAGCGCCAAACGGCTTGCCATGTGCTTGCAGCAGCGGCTCCGCCTGCGGCGCCGGAATGGCGACGATCACCGCGTCGAACGGCCCCCGCCCGCCTGTCGCCGTCTGCAGCACATAGCCTTCGGTGGTCGAGCCGATCCGCTCCACCCGCGTCCGCAAGCTGACGTCGAGATCGCGGGCCAGCCCACGAACCAGACCGCTCATCCCCGGCAGGCCGATGATCCACGGCTCGCCGGCGACACGCCCCTTCGGCGCCCAGCCGGTCGCGTGACCGGCAAAAATCGCTTCCTGCACAACCTTCTGGAAGGCTTCGTCGCGCACCGTCACATAGGCAGTGCCCAGATCGGCGGCGCCGCCGTCAAAGCGGCGCGTCGCCAGCCGGCCGCCCAGCCCGCGCGACTTCTCAAACAGGCTGACCGCCGCGCCGCTCTCGCGCAGGCGCGCCGCCGCCGCAAGGCCGGCCATGCCGGCGCCGATCACCGCGATCCGTTCCATACCCAACTGCCCGGTTCCCGATCCGAGGATCAGCCCGCTGAATCCGCTGCGGCGGCAGTTTGGAATTTTGCCGGCCGGCCGGCAAGCCATGCCGCATCGGTAACACCGCTCATGCGATGTCAGCCCTCCACCCGGGCTTCGTATCCGGCCTTTTCGACCGCATCGGCAAGCGCCTGTGCCGGCACTGTGGAGGCGACCTCGACCGTCGCTTCCTGCTTTTCATAATCGGCGCTGACGTGGATGACGCCGGGAACCAGGCGCAGCGCGGTCTCTACCGCCTTGGCGCAGCCCTCGCCGACCATGCCTTTGACCGCCAGTTGCACCGTCGCCATCGTCGTTCCTTTCGCAGCCTGCCGAAGTTGCAGGATAGCCAGCGATGCCGGCAACCGGAAGGTCAGGGATTGTCGCGGTTCAGCCAAGCGTGCCGGCAACGTCGAGGTCGGCGACTTCGCCGGCAAGCGCGAGGAAGGCTTCGGCCTGATGCGCGCAGATGGCGCGACCGGCCTCCGCCGTCGCCGCCGCCGCATTGCCGACGGCGCCGGCCGGGTTGAGATCGCCGGCCAGCCAGCCGAAGCCAACCGCTCCATAGGCGCGCAGATGCCGGTAGCGGGCGGCAAGGTCTGCCTGCAGCGAGGCAAAGTCGGCGGCCTCGTCCATGCGCACCAGCTCCGGCCGCAAATGCAGCATCAGCGAGGTTTCCACAAAGCCGCCATGGATGCCGAGGGCGCGCTCGTCGGCATCGACGACGCCGTCCGGCAGGCCGAGCCGCGACCAGCTCAGCGTCACGCTGAGCAGGTCATGCTCCTGACGGCAGGCAAGAGCCGCTGCCGTCATCGCCGCGCCATTGCCGCCGTGCGAACTGACCAGCACCAGCTTTTTCAGGCCGCTGGCCGCCACCTGGCCGCCGATCGCCGAAATCTGCTCAATCATGGCCGGCGTCGAAACGCTGAGCGTACCGGCGAAGCGCGCATGCTCCTGCGACGCGCCGATCGCCAGGCGCGGCAGGAACAAAAGATCGAAATCGCCGCTGAAGCGGCGGGCGACTTCGCCGGTCAGCCCCTGCGCGATCATCGTATCGGTGCCGGTCGGCAGATGCGGGCCATGCTGCTCTGTCGCGCACAGGGGCAGCACCGTGACCGTGCGCGCCGCATCAAGCGTGCCGAAATCGGCGCTGGTCAGATCCTGCCAGAAACGAAACGCCATCGCGCAAGCTCTCCCTGGGTCGAAGCGCGCACTGCACCGGTTGATGGCTCATAGCGCCTGCCCGGCGACACGGCAACAAATCGGCTATTTTGCCCCGCCGCGATGCTTTTGCTTGCGTTGCCGGCCGCGGCGGGCTTTGCATTGCGCCATGGATGTGCGCGCGCCAGACCCGGCCCCGGTTCTGCTAAATGCCGACGGCAAGCCGGTGGCCAGCCGGCTGACCGCCGTCTTCCTGATGCTGTTTGCGTTTTTCTGTTTCGCCGGCCTCGACACCTCGGCCAAATATGCCGGTGCGGTCCTGGCGCCGCTGCAGATCGTCTGGATGCGGTTTGTCACCCACAGTCTTGTTGCGACGGCGGCCCTCAGGCCGTGGCGGTCGCCGGCCCGCTACCGGCCGCGCCATACGCTGTTGCAGCTTGCCCGCGCCATTTTCCTGCTGATGGCAACATTTTCCAATTTCTATGCCATTCGCTACCTGCCGCTGGCGCTGACCGCCTCCATCTTCTTTCTCTCTCCCTTCATCGTCACGGCATTGGCCGGGCCGTTCCTCGGCGAATGGGCCGGCCGGCGGCGCTGGCTGGCCATCGCCGTCGGCTTCATCGGCGCCCTGATCATCATCCGGCCCGGCCTTGAGGGCTTTCACCCGGCCATGCTGCTGTCGCTCGCCGCCGTGTCCAGCTATTCCGTCTACGTGCTTCTGACGCGCCGTCTGGCCGTCGTGGAAACGGCTGAAAGCATGATCCTGCTGCCGGCTGTCATTGCAGCGATCATCATGATCCCGGCCGGCCTGATCCAGTGGGTCGCCGTGCCGGACCTTCTGCACTGGTCGCTGCTGGTGGCGACCGGCATATTCGGCGCCCTCGGTCACTGGGTCTTCATCAAGGCGCATGAGGCCGCTCCCGCCCCGGTGCTGGCGCCCTTCGTCTATTCGCAGCTGATCTGGATGACGGCGCTGGGCTATTTCATTTTCGGCGACGTTCCCGACCGCGCCACGATGCTCGGCGCCACGGTGATCGTCGGCAGCGGCCTCTATCTGCTGTACCGCGAACGCCAGGTCGCCAGGGCCGAGCGCCGCGCCGGCACGCCGGGCTCCGGGCCGACCCGCGTATAGAGGCGGCATTGAGCGATCGCATTTTTCGCTTCGCGCCAAGCCCCAACGGCTATCTGCATCTCGGCCACGCCTTTTCGGCGCTCACCAATGCCGAGGCGGCGGCCACCGGCGGGCGCCTTCTGCTCAGAATCGAGGACATCGACCTGGGCCGCGCCCGGGCCGAATTCGAGGCCGCCATTTTCACCGACCTGGCCTGGCTCGGCATTGTTTGGGAAAAGCCGGTCCTGCGGCAAAGCGACCGTTTCGACGCCTATAGCCAAGCGCTTGCCCGGCTCGACCGGCTTGGCCTCGTCTATCCGGCCTTTCTGAGCCGCGGCGAAATCCGCGCCCGTGTCGCCGAGCTTCAAACGGCCGGCCGGGACTGGCCGCGCGACCCCGACGGCGCGCCGCATTATCCCGGCCGCGAGCGCCGCTGGCCGGCGGCGCGGCGGCGCGCTGAAATAGCCAGCGGCCGGCCCTATGGGCTGCGCCTCGACATGGCGCGCGCGTTGGCCGGAGCCGCCGATCTGACCTGGCGCGAACGCGACCCCTTCGGCGTCGCCGCCCACGTGACGGTCAAGGCCGATCCGACCGCCTGGGGCGACGTCCTTCTGGCCCGCAGGGACAGCCCTGCCAGCTACCATCTGGCGGTGACCGTCGACGATGCCTTTCAAGGCGTCACCGACGTCGTCCGCGGCCTCGATCTGAAGCCGGCAACGGCCGTCCACCGCCTTTTGCAGGTCCTGCTCGGCCTGCCTGAACCGGCCTATTTCCATCACCGGCTGATCCTCGACGACAACGGCCGCAAATTGTCCAAGTCGGACGGATCGGCCGGCCTGAAGAACCTGCGCGAAAGCGGTGTTTCGCCGGCCGATATCCGCCGGCGGCTCGGCTTTAGCTGACCAGCCGTTGCAGGATGGCGAGCCAGCTGGCGATGGAGACGAAGCCGGCGGCCGTCGAGATCGCAATGGCGTTGGAGGCGATCGCCTCCCCGGTGCCGAAGCGGCCGGCGATCAGAAACGGATTGACGCCGGTCGGGCAGGCCGCGGCGAGCGTCGCGGTGGCGGCGGCCAGCGGCGCCAGGCCGATCGACCAGCCGGCGGCCAGCACGATCGCCGGCATGACGGCCAGCTTGAAGGCGGTGATCACCAGCGCCTGTCGCACATTGCGGGCAATGCCGTAGCCGGCCACGCCCATGCCGGCGGAAAACAGCGCCACCGGTCCGGCGACCCGTGACAGACTGTCGGTCAGCATCGCCGGCAGGCCGCCGAGCGGCAGGTCGGCAAGCCGCCACACGACCCCGGCAAGAATGCCGATGACGATCGGATTGCGCGCCATGGTGCCGGCGAACCGCCGCAATACGGCGCCGCGATCGACGGCGCCGCTGGTCATGCCGTCAACGCGCAGCGCCCATTCAAACAGCACCAGGCTGGTCAACATCATCACTGGCAGATGAACGGCGACGATGACCAGCACGAACACCACGCCGGCTTCTCCGAAGGCGGTTTGCGCCAGCGGAATGCCGATCAGCACCGTATTGGCGAAACTGCCCGATAATCCGGCGACCAGGCCGGCCCGCGCGTCGCGCTTAAACAGCCGCCGGATGGTCACGTGAGACAGCGTCCAGGTCGCCGCGACGCCGGCAAAATAGGCGACCCAGATGCGCCATGGCGCAACGACGCCGAAATCGGCCGTCGCCAGCGTCTTGAACAACAGCACCGGAATGGCGATGGTGAAGACGAAATCGGCCAGTCCCTTGCCGACGTGCTCGCCCAACAGGCCGCTGCGCGCCGTGGCATAGCCGATGCCGATCAATCCGAAGATCGTCAGGACGATGGTTGCAATGTCGGTCAACGCGCCACCCGCGCCGGATATGGTTACGGCCCTGATAGACAGAGGCGGCCGCGGGGGAAAGCCCGCTGGCTTCCGCAATTGCCGCAGCACTCAAAGGGCTGGCGAACGGCGCGGCATCCACCCATGACGCGCTCCATCCTGATCACCGGCTGTTCGACCGGCATCGGCTATTGCTGCGCCCTGGGCATGCAGGCGCGCGGCTGGCGGGTTTTCGCAACGGCCCGCCAGCCCGCCGACCTGGCGCGACTGGCCGCCGACGGCCTGCAGGCCGTCTATCTCGATTACGCCGAGCCGCAATCCGTTGCCGACGCCCTGGCCGGCGTCCTGGCAGCCAGCGACGGCCGGCTTGATGCGCTGTTCAACAATGGCGCCTATGCCCAGCCCGGCGCCGTGGAGGATCTCAGCATGGCGGCGCTGCGCGAGCAGTTTGAGGCCAACTTCTTCGGCTGGCACGAGTTGACGCGGCGGGTGATTCCGGTCATGCGCGCCCAGGGCCATGGCCGCATCGTCCAGAATTCCTCCGTGCTCGGCCTCGTTGCCATCGGCTTTCGCGGCGCCTACACGGCCAGCAAATTCGCCCTGGAAGGCTATACCGACACCTTGCGCATCGAGCTTCACGGCAGCGGCATTCATGTCGCCACCATCGAGCCGGGCCCGATCGAAAGCCGCATCGGCCAGAACGCCGCCCGCGCCGCCAGACGGCACATCGACATCGAAACGTCCGTGCACCGCGACTATTACCGGCGTCGCATCTCCAGGCTTGAGCAGGGCAGCGGCAACACGCTCGGCCAACTCGGACCGGAGGCTGTGCTCAGGGTTCTCGTCCATGCCTGCGAAAACCGCCGCCCGCGCACCCGTTATTACGTCACCGCACCGACCCGCCTGGCCGCGGCGATGCGGCGCCTGCTGCCGGCTCGCCTGCTGCATGCCGCCTTGACCCGCGCCGGCGGCTGATCGGTCGCATTTTCCCTGTCCCTGAGCGGCCCGGTCCTGTACAAGGAAAGCACCATGGAAACCTTACTGGACATCCTCGTCCCGGCCGCCATTGCCGCCGTCGCCCTGGTGCTTGTTGCCGGCCTCTGGAACATGATGCGCGGCGGCAGCCCCAACCTGTCGCAGAAACTGATGCGCGCCCGCGTGCTGCTGCAGTTCGCCGCCGTCGTTCTGATGATGGGGGCGCTCTGGCTGTTGGCGGGATAGCACGCTCCGCCTCGCCGATCCGTAATCGGCGATGAGCGCGGCGGGAGGCGGCGGCATGGTCGTTTTGAGCAAGATCTACACCCGCACCGGCGACGACGGCACGACGGCGCTGGGCAGCGGCGAGCGCCGGCCGAAATATGATCTCCGGGTCGAAGCCTACGGCACGGTCGATGAGGCCAATGCCGCCATCGGCCTCGCCAGGGCGCATTTGCCCGACGACCAGGCCGAACTCGGCGCCATGCTCGCCGCCATCCAGAACGATCTCTTCGATCTCGGCGCCGATCTGGCCAATCCCGGTGACGGCCGCCAGCCGGACCGTGAGCCGCTGCGCGTCGTGCCGGCCCAGGTTGCGCGGCTTGAGAACCATATCGACCGGCTCAACGGCGAATTGCAGCCGCTGCGCTCCTTCGTGCTGCCGGGCGGCGGCAAGGCGGCGGCGGCGTTGCACCTGGCGCGCACGATCTGCCGCCGCGCCGAGCGGCTGATCGTCGCATTGGCCGCCCGCGAGCCGGAAAACGTCGGCGAGGCCGCCCTGCATTATATCAACCGGCTCTCCGATTTCCTGTTCGTCGCCAGCCGCTGGCTCAATGACAAGGGCGAGGCGGATGACCTCTGGGTTCCCGGCAAGAACCGCTGAACGGCGTCAGGGCCCGTGTTCATTCCGCTTTATGACGACAACCCGCTGCGGACCCTGACCCGGCCATGGGTCAATTACGGCCTGATCGCCGTCACGGTGCTGGTATTTTTTGTCACCGGCGGCGCCGATTCCGACGAGGTGCGCCGGTCCGCCTTCAGTTTCGGCCTGGTCCCCGCCGTCGTCAACGACATCCGCGAATTGCCGGCCGATTATGTCCTGATTCCGGAAACGGCGAGCTATTTCACCTATGCCTTCCTGCACGCTAACTTCCTGCATCTGGCCGGCAACCTGCTGTTTTTGTGGGTATTCGGCGACAATATCGAGGACGCCGTCGGGCATCTGCGCTACCTCGCCTTCTACCTGCTGGCCGCCGCCGCCGGCGGTCTCGCCCACAGTTTCTTCAACGCCGGCTCCACATTGCCGTTGATCGGCGCGTCCGGCGCCGTTGCCGGCATTGTCGGCGCCTATCTGGTGCTGCACCCCAGGGTCAAATTGTGGGTGCTGCTGCTCGGCAAGATTCCGTTCCGGATTTCTGCCGTCTATGTCCTGCTCGCCTGGGCGGCATTTCAGGTCGCCAATCTTTTCATCGCCGCGCCGGGCGAGGAAAACATCGCCTGGCTGGCCCATATCGGCGGCTTTGTCGCCGGCGGCCTGATGATCATCGTCCTGCGCCGGCCCGGCGTCGCGCTGCTTGACCGCGCAACGGCGCACAAGCGGCAAGCCTGATCGTCTTATACGCCGGCGACGGCGTGCAAAAAGGCGCAATAACGCACAGCCGCGTCGCGCCACGTCTTGCATGCGGCTGCCGCCGGCGTTAGTGCCTCAGCCGGAATTTCGGAAAGGTGCGCCATGAAAGTCCTCGTCGCCGTCAAGCGGGTGGTCGATTACAACGTCAAGGTCCGGGTCAAGGCCGACGGATCGGGCGTCGATCTCGCCAATGTCAAAATGTCGATGAATCCGTTCGACGAAATCGCCGTCGAAGAGGCGCTGCGGCTGAAGGAAGCCGGCACGGCCGATGAAATCGTCCTCGTCTCCGTCGGCCCGGCCCAGGCGGCCGAAACGATCCGCACCGGCCTGGCCATGGGCGCCGATCGCGGCATCCTCGTCCAGGTCGACGACATTGTCGAGCCGCTGGCCGTTGCCAAGATCCTCAAGGCGGTCGTCGATGAGGAAGCCCCCGGCCTCGTCATCCTCGGCAAGCAGGCGATCGACGACGACGCCAACCAGACCGGCCAGATGCTGGCCGCGCTTCTCGGCTGGTCGCAGGCGACGTTTTTGAAGGAGATCGGGATCGACGGCGAAGCCGCCGAGGCGACGCGCGAGGTCGATGGCGGCCTGCAGACCATCGAGGTCAAGATGCCGGCCGTCGTCACCGCCGATCTGCGCCTCAACGAGCCGCGCTATGCCTCGCTGCCCAACATCATGAAGGCCAAGAAGAAGCCGATCGACATCAAAAGCGCGGCCGATCTCGGCGTCGACGTGACGCCGCGCCTTGAGGTGATCACCACCGTCGAGCCGCCCAAGCGCAAGGCCGGCGTCATCGTCGGCTCCGTCGCCGAGCTGGTCGACAAGCTGAAGACCGAAGCCGGCGTGCTTTAGGGAGTGGAGAAACCATCATGACGACCCTGCTTGTCGCCGAACACGACAATAGCGAGCTCAACGAAGCCACCCACAAGGCGCTGACGGCGGCCGCCGCGCTCGGCGGCGACGTGCATGTGCTGGTTGCCGGCAAGGCGGCTCGCGGCCCGGCCGACGCCGCCACCAGGCTGGCCGGCGTCGCCAAGGTGCTGCTGGCGGAATCCGACGCCCTGGAACACCGGCTGGCGGAGCCGCTGGCCGCCCTGATCGTCGCTCTGGCCGACGGTTACGACGCCTTTGTCGCGCCGGCCACGACCTCCGGCAAGAACGTCATGCCGCGCGTCGCCGCCCTGCTCGACGTCATGCAGGTCTCCGATATCATCGCCGTCGACGCGCCCGACACCTTCCAGCGGCCAATCTATGCCGGCAGTGCCATCCAGACCGTGCGGGCGACCGACGCCAAAAAGGTCATCACCGTGCGCACGGCGAATTTTGCCGCCGCCGAGGAAGCCGGCAGCGCGCCGGTGGAGACGATCGAGCCGGCCGCCGATCCCGGCCTGTCGTCTTTCATCAGCGACCGCCTGGCCGATGGCGACCGGCCGGAGCTGGCTTCCGCGAAGATCATCCTGTCGGGCGGCCGCGGCGTTGCATCGAAGGAGAATTTCGCCGCCGTGATTGAACCGCTGGCCGACAAGCTGGGCGCCGCCGTCGGCGCCTCGCGCGCCGCCGTCGATGCCGGCTATGTGCCCAACGACTGGCAGGTCGGCCAGACCGGCAAGATCGTCGCCCCGGACCTCTACATCGCCGTCGGCATTTCCGGGGCGATCCAGCATCTTGCCGGCATGAAGGATTCCAAGGTCATCGTCGCCATCAACAAGGACGA
>JABAOE010000308.1_pt9 | contig 21847 bp, 18 predicted proteins | sample 7062141 | NCBI WGS metagenome assembly JABAOE01 (sample SAMN14538627, study PRJNA623070) | marine sediment metagenome | biome: marine biome [ENVO:00000428]; feature: marine pelagic biome [ENVO:01000023]; material: deep marine sediment [ENVO:00002113] | place: India: Gulf of Khambhat ... | reverse complement strand
AAGCCCTCTACAGGGGGTTCTACATGCTTAGTCTGGCCATTTAATTTAGCCCCATGACCGCCGACCGACAGGCTGAAATGCGACGAGTTACCTTGAATTTAACGCTGAGCGAAGTAACACCGATCAGCACGATCTCACGTATATGTCTCCGCTGCTGGTTTCCCAGCCCGGCCCGTGAGAGAACCGGTGCGGAGTCAAGCCGGTATTAAGCGGCTAGAGCGTAACGTTCGTCGTTGGCGACTATACGTTGTCCAGCTGTTTAACAAGGTGACTGGACCTTGGCATGCACCTCACTGCTTCGCGACCCACGTCGAAACCAGGTCGCCCCCAAAACTGATCGGTAAATGGCATCAGCAGTCCCAATGTCAATACCAATTTTTTCCATTGTATCAGACACTCAAAGAAGCCCGGAGTTCAGCCGCGAGCGGGCACAGCCTACTTGCCCGCGGGTGCTGGTCACTGTCACGAATCGCAAAGCCGCATCGCCTCAGCGCGCGAGCATTTCAAACAATTTGTTGTCATTGAGCACCTCGGTCAACGCCTGGGAAATGGCTTGATTGACGAGCTCGTTGCTGTGCTTTTCGTAAGGTGGCCCTGCCGTATCCTGATAGCTGCGAACGTAGTAGACGCGCTCATATCGCTCGTTGTCGTTATAGCCTGCCGCGGTTACTTCCACCTTCAGTTCGGTCTCGAAAGTCAAAGGTGTCTTGACCGAGTTCAGAACGAGGCTGTCGATGCGGACATTGAGCGCCCGCGTCAAAGCGGGGCTACTGGGAACGACACTGAAGCCACGTTTCTCGATCTCAACGGTAAGTCGCTCATCAAGAAGTGGCACGAAGTCTTCGTCGAGAATGACATCTACCATTTCTTTGTTCGGGTCTCCAACCTCCCCCAGTTTCTGAGAGGTACGCATGTCGGTGACCGAGAGCCCGATCAGCGTGCCGGAGGTGGTGGGCCCGCCCATGTATTCGACTTGGGGATCGAGATGCAGATTTTGAGTTTTGAGCGCGCAGCCTTGTAGTACGGCCGCCAACAACACCGCAACGCCGCCGGTAGTTCTCATCAGATTCATCTCAGATCTCCTCCTAAGGTTAAAGCTTCCTGTGCTAGCGAATATCAAACTGGGCCGAACTTGCGCGCGCACATTATATAGTTCACAGAGACGTCGTTCCCCAGCAAATACTTCTTGGTGACAGGGTTGTAGCTCATGCCAATGGTGGCTTGTGTGTCGAGCTCGGCTACACGGCAATGACGCGCCAGTTCCGAGGGCCGGATGAATTTGCTGTAATCGTGTGTTCCCTTGGGCAGCAGTTTTAGCAAATATTCGGCACCAAGGATGGCAAACAAATATGCTTTCGCTGTACGACTGATGGTGGCGAAGACACACCAGCCTCCCGTTTTCACCAGCTGGGCACATGCGCTCACGGTTGAAGCAGGATCTGGCACATGCTCAAGCATTTCCATGCATGTCGCGACGTCGTAACGGGCGGGCTCGTCTTCGGCCAGTTCTTCCGCTGAGATACGGCGGTAATCGACGGTCAAACCGCTTTCGAGCAGGTGCAACTGTGCGACTTTCAATCCCCTCTCACCGAGATCGATCCCCGTTACCTCGGCACCGCGTTGCGCCATGCCCTCGGTGAGAATGCCGCCCCCGCAGCCAACGTCGACAACCCGCTTGCCGTTAAGCCGCACCAGCGAATCAATATACTCGAGTCGCAGCGGATTGATATCGTGAAGCGGTTTGAATTCGCTGGTTGGGTCCCACCAGCGGTGAGCAAGTTCGCTGAATTTCTCCAGCTCGGCAGGGTCGACGTTTATCATGTTAGGGTCACGCCACCTTGGTGCCATCAGTGGCTTGTGGCAATTTGCCGTTGCCAGGACCGGACTTTCGCAAGTAACTGAGACTCATCGATTTCGTTTAGTTGCCCTGCGGTGACGACTTCCTTGCCCTGTACCCAAACGTGGCTGACGTGTTCGCGGCCGGCGGTGTAAATCAGGTGGGAAACCGGGTCGTACAGGGGCGCAAGTTCGACCGAATCGCCCAAGTTGATCGCCGTCAAGTCAGCGTATTTGCCGGGCTCGATGGAGCCGATCATCTGGTCCAGTCCAAGTGCCCTTGCGCCGTCAAGCGTTGCCATGCGGAGCGCCGCATGCGCCGACATTGTTTCCGCATTACCAGTTTCGGCTTTTGCGATGAGTGCTGCCAATCGAAGTTCGCCGAGAATGTCGAGCTGGTTGTTGCTGGCCGCTCCGTCAGTTCCGATGCCGACATTGACGCCAGCAGCGAGTAGGTCACCGATCCGGGCAAATCCGCTCGCCAGTTTTAGGTTTGACGCTGGACAGTGCGCAACCGAACACCCGTGCGCGGTCAACTGTTTAATTTCGACATCGTCGAGGTGAACGGCGTGCACCGCAATGAGCCGTGGGCTCAGCAGGCCGAGTTGCTGCATTCTTTTGAATGGCCTTACTCCGTATTGTTGGATGTGATCGGCGATTTCGCTTTTCGTTTCGTGAAGATGCAGGTGAATTGGAAGATCGAGTTGTTCCGCAAGTGTGACCACCTGCTCAAAGCTGGCATCCGTCACGGTGTAAGGCGCGTGTGGCGCCATGCAAAAGCTCAGCAGCTTTTCGCTCTTGAATGCATCACGGGCGGCGAGCCCCTTGCGCAGATAATCTTGTGCGTCGCTCGCATACGGGGTCGGGAACTCGATCAAAACTATGCCCAGGGAGGCGCGAATTCCGGCGTCCAGCGCAGCGCGTCCAGCCTGTTCAGGGAAAAAGTACATGTCGTTGAAACAGGTCACGCCGCTTTTGAGCATTTCGGCACAAGCGAGGAGGGTGCCGTCGTAAATGAATTTTGCAGATATGTGGCGTCCCTCGGCAGGCCAGATATGTTTCGATAACCAATCCATCAAAGCAAGGTCATCGGCCAGCCCACGAAACAAAGCCATCGCCGCATGCACGTGGAGGTTGACCAGACCAGGGATGAGAATATGGCCGTCGAGACGTTTTCGCGACCGTGGCCGAAAGCGTTGCACCGCTCCGTTGGTCGGGAGCACGGCGACAATGTGCCCGGCGTCGATGGCGACGGCGTGGTCGTGCAGAACGGTATTAGTCGGCTCCACCGGCAAAAGCCAGTCGGCTTCAACAAGCAGATCAATGTTTTGTGCGGCTTCCATGCTTCGGACAAGAGGTTACAAAAAAAAGCCCTGCACGAGCAGGGCTTCGGATGAAACCGGATTCTAATTGGTTCCAGTGACTCAGGTCATGAGCCCCGTTCAGTTCATCACTTCCTGAACAACTTCAGCACTCACCGAAACCTCGACCCGGCGATCGGGCTCGAAGCAATCGATCAGTGACTGGCCACGCAGACCGGAACATTCAGCATCGGTGGTCACCGGCATCAGTTCGCTCCGCCCGCCGGCGTTAATTTTATGATCACCAATGCCCAGCTTGACCAAGAAAGCCTTAACGGCATTAGCGCGCCGCTCCGACAGCCCCTGGTTGTACTCAACCGTTCCAATGCGGTCAGCGTGACCCACGACCCAAATGGTCTGGAACTCTGCGCCAGAGAGTTCCTCAACGAAGCTTTCGAGCTTGTACTGCTCTTTAGCGCGAACCTCCGAGCGATCGAACGCGAATAACGGGCGAGCCTCAGCGCTGACGGTTACGGACTGATATGAGGTGACGTCACCCACGGATTCTTCCACGTACAGACTTTCTTCCGCAAAGCTGAGCGTCTCATCACTCGTGTCAACCGGGCCGAGCTCCGAGATTTCGGGCGCCGCGACATATTCATCGGGCGCCGATACGCCGCTGCCACTGTCCGGAATATATTCTTCGGCGTAGGTGAGCGTCTCCGTGGATGTCTCCACCGAACCGAGGTCGCCGACTTGCGCGGTTTCCGTTACCTCGTAGGTGGTTATTGGAAAGTCCATCGGTGCCTCGACCGCTGTTCCGGTCGGAGCGCTCACGCCTGAATCCCCGGCATCAAGGACTTCTTCACTGTACTCGATGGTTTCCTCAGAGTAATCATAGTATGACTCGGGGTCGCTGACGCCACTGTCGGCCGTGCCAAAATCTTCCTCGCTGTAACTGACCGTTTCTTCCGCGTAGTCAACTGGTCCCAGGTCAGCAACGTCCAGTTCCGCCTCTGTGTACTGAACCGGCTCAAGCTCGGGGAGCGGGCCTTGAACTGATTCGACGCCGGAACTGCCTTGCTCTGTCGTTGCTTGACATGCTGCCAGAGCCACGCCGATCAGCAGCAGTAGCAAACGATTCGCTTTTACTTGCATCCAGATTGTCTCCGTTGAGTTAGTTGAGAAAGGGCCTACCAATTTAGCGATGTATCGTAACGAATTATCGCCCGAATTAGGCAACCGATACAACAACGCCACTGTGCCACCCTGAATTTTGGGTGATCGACGCCCTTGCTGCGTAAGGGGTCAGGGTGAAGCAAAAAATATACAGCCCTGTCTCGCTTACTGCCTGTGCGCTGTGGTATCTTTACAACTTTTCGCATTGCCTCAGAAGGTTACCGCCGCAAAGCGGAATCTCCTATTTAGCAAATAACAAGGTGCGATCGTCGTTGATCAGCGACGATCGCGGGCGCTGTTCAAGCTTAATCAACAATTTTTTCTCGATGGAGCAGTTCGCAAAAGAAACGCTGCCAATTAGCCTCGAAGAGGAGATGCGGCGTTCTTATCTCGATTACGCGATGAGTGTAATCGTCGGACGGGCGTTACCTGACGTGCGCGACGGTCTGAAGCCGGTCCATCGCCGAATCTTGTTCTCCATGTACGAAGGTAACAACCTGTGGAACCGGCCTTACGTGAAGTGCGCGCGCGTGGTCGGCGACGTGATGGGCAAATTCCATCCGCATGGTGACACCGCCATTTACGACACGCTGGTGCGCATGGCGCAGAATTTCAGTCTGCGCTACATGCTCATCGACGGGCAAGGTAATTTTGGGTCGGTTGACGGAGACAATGCCGCAGCGATGCGATACACCGAGTGTCGGTTGGCGCGTATCGCTGGAGAGTTGTTAGCCGATATCGACAAGGAGACCGTCGATTTTGGCCCAAACTACGACGGCAAGGAACTGGAACCGCTTGTTTTACCGGCAAAAATGCCGAACCTGCTGGTTAATGGCTCGTCTGGAATCGCAGTCGGCATGGCGACCAACATCCCGCCCCACAATCTCGGTGAAGTCATAGATGCGTGTCTGGCCATGCTGGATAAGCCGGACATCACAGTCGATGAGCTCATCGATATCGTTCCGGGTCCCGATTTCCCGACGCACGGAATCATCTATGGGACGGCAGGCATACGCGAAGCGTACCGCACCGGCCGCGGCCGTGTGGTAATTCGTGGGCGGACACATTTCGAGGAACTCGACAAAGGTGGCCGACAGGCCTTGATCATTGACGAGCTTCCTTATCAGGTAAACAAGTCGGCGCTGTTAATTCGCATTGGAGAATTAGTTCGCGAAAAGCGAATCGACGGCATTTCGGAGATCCGGGACGAGTCGGACAAATCGGGGATGAGGGTGGTGCTTGAGCTCAAGCGCAGCGAAGTGCCGGAAGTCATCCTGAACAACCTGTTCAAGGACACCCAACTCCAGGATACCTTTGGCATGAACATGGTGGCATTGGTAGACGGTCAGCCACGCCTCCTCAACCTCAGGCAGATCATCGATGAATTTATCCGTCACCGTCGTGAAGTCGTTACGCGCCGGTCAGTATTTGAACTGCGCAAAGCGCGCGAGCGTGGCCATGTGCTCGAAGGCCTGGCCGTAGCGCTATCCAACGTCGATGAGATTATTGCGCTGATCAAAGCAGCACCGGCACCGGCTGACGCCAAGCAACAATTAATGTCGCGCACCTGGCGCTCAGCATTGGTCGAGGAAATGCTGGTTCGCTCGGGCGGCTTGCAAAGCAAGCCTGAAGGTCTGTCGCCGGAGTATGGATTGCATGACGATGGGTATCACTTCTCTGACGTGCAGGCGCAACGCATTCTGGAAATGCAGTTGCAACGCTTGACCGGGCTGGAGCAACGCAAAATCGAGGACGAATACCGCGAAGTGATGGATACAATCGCCGATCTTCTCGACATACTGGCCTCACCCGAGCGTATAAAGGCAATCATCGCGGATGAACTCGTGACGACGCGTGCGGAGTTTGCGGACGTTCGTCGCAGCGAAATCGAGGTGAACGCGCAAGAAATTTCCCTCGAGGACCTGATCGCCCCCGAAGATGTCGTGGTGACCTTGTCGCACAGCGGTTACATCAAGGCGCAGCCACTGGACGATTATCGCGCACAGAGGCGCGGCGGACGTGGCAAGCAGGCAGCACGTACCAAGGAAGATGATTTCATTGACAGCCTGTTCGTTGCGCACACGCATGATTACATCCTGTGTTTTTCCGATCGGGGGCGTCTCTATTGGCTCAAGGTGTATGAGGTCCCGCAGGGCACCCGGGCCAGCCGGGGCAAGCCCATCGTCAACCTGGTGCAGATTGCAGAGGATGAAAAGATCACCGCGATCTTGCCGGTGAAGGAATTTGATGAAAATCATTTCGTATTTATGGCCACTGCGAACGGCACCGCGAAGAAGACGCCCCTGTCTGATTTCTCACGCCCGCGTCAAATGGGCATTATTGCGGTCGATCTGGACGAGGGTGACTACCTGGTAGGTGTGGCTTTGACCAACGGGCACCACGACATCATGTTGTTCTCTGACGCTGGCAAAGCCGTGCGGTTCTCTGAGCAGGATGTCCGGCCAATGGGCCGGACGGCTCGAGGGGTGCGGGGCATGCGACTTGGGGCTGGTCATCAAGTTATCTCGTTGGTTGCAGTCGAAGATGAACAATTGGCGGTCTTGACGGCAACCGAAAATGGATTTGGCAAGCGAACACCGGTGACTGATTTCACACGGCACGGCCGTGGGACGCAAGGCATGATTGCGATCCAGGCAAGCGCCCGCAATGGCCCCGTGGTGGCAGCGAGATTAGTCGCGGGAGACGACGAGATCATGCTGATCACGACCGGTGGCGTGCTGATCCGCACTCACGTCAACGAAATTCGGGAAATGGGCAGGGCGACGCAAGGAGTGAGGCTGATCAACCTCGGAGAGGAGGAAAGGCTGGCCGGGCTAGAGAAGATAGTTGAAAAAGATGATGGGGAAAACGGGGTAGTTAGCGACGAGAGTAATGGTTCCTGAGGTATTGCGGGGGTAGACGGGCGACCAGATGGTTTCAATGTGCTCCGGTCGATAGAACAAACAGTGCAGAAAGCGTTGAGCAGAGAAAAATAAGGTGAGCAGGGTCTTTAATTTCAGTGCGGGGCCGGCGACCTTACCCGAAGAAGTCCTCCAACAGGCGCGTGACGAGATGCTTGACTGGCATGGTGCAGGCATGTCGGTTATGGAGATGAGTCATCGCGGCAAGGAATTCATTTCCATTGCCGAACAAGTTGAAGCGGATTTGCGGGAGCTACTGGCGATTCCCGGCAACTACGGCGTTCTTTTTCTTCAAGGCGGCGCTACCTCGCAGTTCGCCATGGTGCCGCAGAATCTTCTTGGCGATAAAGTTTGTGCGGACTACGTGTATACGGGGCAGTGGTCAAAGAAGGCGATCGCAGAGGCGCAAAAGTTTTGCCGGGTAAATGTAGCAGCCTCTTCCGAGGATCGTGATTTCACCTATGTCCCGCGCCCCGAGACGTGGCGTCTTGATCCTGCCTCGGCGTACGTGCACATCACCAGCAATGAAACCATTGGAGGCGTCGAGTTCCACAGCGTGCCGGACGTCGGCGACGTTCCGCTGGTGGCGGACATGTCATCGCACCTGCTGTCACGGCCGGTCGACGTTGGGCGTTACGGTGTGATTTATGCCGGAGCACAGAAAAATATTGGGCCGGCTGGTCTGACCATTGTCATTATCAGAAAAGATCTTGTCGGCAGGGCGCCGACGGGGATCGCGTCAATGGCGGACTACAAGACACACGTAGAGAGTGGCTCGATGTATAACACGCCACCAACCTATGCGATTTATATCGCCGGACTCGTGCTGCAATGGTTAAAGCGTTTGGGTGGCCTTGTTGCGATTGAGAAAATCAACATCGCGAAATCACAAATACTTTACCAATACATTGATTCAACCAATTTTTATCAGTGTCCGGTTTCACCAGAAGATCGCTCTCGCATGAACGTTCCGTTCCGTATCAGTGAAGACGGTCTCGATACGCAGTTCCTGGCTCGGGCGAAGCAGCATGGCTTGGTGCAGTTGAAGGGGCATCGCTCAGTAGGTGGAATGCGCGCTTCGATTTACAACGCAATGCCAATTGAGGCCGTACGGACGCTGGTGGAATTCATGCGCGAGTTCGAGCGTAGCCATGGCTGAGAGCAAGGTAGGGAGCGACGCGGTGCGCGCCAGAATGCACATCTTGACCCTAAATAACATTTCCGCGCTCGGATTGCAGCGTCTTCCCGCTAACCGATATCAGACCGAGACAGAAATCGATAAGCCAGATGCCATTCTGCTGCGCTCTCACAATATGCACGATCTTGATGTGCCCGATTCGGTCAAGGCAATCGGCCGTGCCGGGGTAGGGACCAACAACATACCAGTGGCAAAGATGAGTCAGCGTGGCGTGCCGGTATTTAATACCCCGGGTGCAAATGCGAATGCAGTAAAGGAACTGGTGCTGGCGGGGATGCTGATTGCAGCACGCAACCTCAACGGTGCCGTGCGTTTTGTCGAGACACTTGAAGGCAGCGATGTTGAAATCGATCGCATTGTTGAGGGTGCAAAGAAAAATTTTGCCGGAGTCGAGTTGCCCAATCGCGCCCTAGGTGTCATCGGCCTCGGCAAGATTGGTAGCCTGGTTGCCGACACTGCTATCAAACTCGGCATGAATGTGTGGGGTTACGACCCCAATATCACGGTCGACGCAGCCTGGAGTCTGCCAGCACAAGTGCACAAGGCGCACTCGATCGAGGAACTAGTGCGGCGCTGCGAATTCTTGACCCTGCACGTTCCTTTGCTTGATTCGACCCGGGATCTGATCGACGCAAGACGGCTTGCCTTGATGAGTCCGGGCGGCGTGTTGCTGAATTTTGCCCGGGATGGCGTTGTTAATAACGATGCAGTGCTGGAATTCCTCGATGATGGTCGACTGAAGTATTATGTGTGCGATTTTCCGAGCGCCAAGCTCAGGCAGTCCGAGCGGGTAATTGCATTGCCGCACCTGGGTGCATCGACACGCGAGGCGGAGGACAATTGTGCGGTCATGGTGGTCGATCAGATCAGGGACTATCTCGAACACGGCAATATCCGACACTCGGTGAATTTTCCTGATGTGTCGATGGCGCGCGAGTCGCCGTACCGGCTGGGAATTGCCAATTCGAACGTGCCGAACATGGTCAGCCAGATTTCAACCGCGGTTGCCGATGCCGGCCTGAACATCCATAACATGATCAACAAATCGCGAGACGAATTGGCTTACACGCTGGTCGATGTGGACAGTCCGGTGCCGCTACCTGTAATCAATGCGATTCACGATATCGCCGGAGTGCTCGCGGTGCGCTACCTGCCAATGGAGGGAGGGTGAGCATGTCCTCGGATCCATTAAAGGGGCTGCGAAAGCAAATAGACGACTTAGATAACGAGTTGCTGCGGTTGTTCAACGAGAGAGCGAAGCTCGCGCAATCAGTTGGCGACATCAAAGGCAGCACGGGTGTTTATCGCCCCGAACGTGAGGCGCAGGTGCTTAGGCGATTGAGCGAAAGCAACCCGGGGCCGCTGCCGAAGAAGGCGATTGTGGGCTTGTTCACGGAGGTTATTTCGGCTTGCCGTGCGCAGGAAGAAATGCTGTCAGTGGCTTGCCTCGGTCCGCGCGGAACTTTCAGCGAGGAAGCGCTCGGAAAGCATTTCGGGGGCCAGGTGCCGAGGGTCATGTGCGCTTCCATTGATGAGGTATTTCGTAACGTAGAATCTGGCACCGTGGGCTTTGGCGTGGTGCCGGTTGAAAATTCAACTGAAGGTGGTGTTGGTCGGAGCATGGATTTGTTGCTGTTGACGCCGCTTGCGGTGTGCGGTGAAGTCGTCCTTCCGGTGCACCAGAACTTACTCAGCAAGGTGACAAGGCACGAGACCCTGCGCCGCATTTATTCGCACGCCCAGAGCCTGGCGCAATGCAATCTGTGGTTGTCGCAACATCTGCCCAATGTCGAGCGCGTACCGGTTGCCAGCAACGCAGAAGCGGCGCGACGCGCGGCTGACGATGCGGATGCGGCAGCAATAGCGGGTCGCGCGGCGGCTGAGCATTATGGCTTATCGATATTGGCCAGCAGCATCGAGGATGATCCCAACAACACGACGCGCTTCTTTGTCATCGGCGCGCAACAGGTAAGACCCTCTGGCCGGGACAAAACGTCGTTTGTAATGGCCTCGCAGAACAAGCCGGGCGCCATTTTCGATTTGCTCGAGCCGCTTGCCAGGCATCAGGTCAGCATGACCAGGCTCGAGTCGAGGCCGTCGCGTACCGGGTTGTGGGAGTACGTATTCTTCGTCGATGTCGAAGGACACCAAGAAGAAGCGAACGTTGACGCAGCGCTTGCCGACATTCGGGCACGCGCTGGCTTCCTAAAGATCTTAGGTTCCTATCCGGTCGCAGTGGCGTGAGAAAACCGGTTTCGACGTCAGAAAGCTCTGCGACGCGTGTGCCCGCGCCGCCGTATGTTCAGTCAATGTTGCCTTATCAGCCCGGCAAGCCGATTACGGAAGTGGCGCGCGAGCTCGGCCTTGTCGAAACCGATATCATCAAGCTCGCTTCGAACGAGAATCCGCTTGGCGCCAGTCCCAAAGCTGTGCACGCGGCCCGCGCGGCGCTCGACCAAGTGGCCCGCTATCCCGATGGCAACGGGTTCTTGCTGAAGCAGGCTCTCGCAAAGCAACACGGCGTCAGTCCGGACTCGATTGTGTTGGGGAACGGTTCCAATGATGTGCTGGAGTTGGCAGCCATCGCCTTTCTCGGCCCGGGAACATCCTCCGTCTATGCCCAGCATTGTTTTGTCGTGAACCGGCTTGCCACTCAGGCACGCGGGGCCGAAGGTGTTGAGGTGCCGGCGAGTGGATTTGGGCACGATTTGGGTAGGATGTGCGAAGCAGTGAGAGAAGATACGCGCATTCTCTTTTTGTCCAACCCGAACAATCCCACCGGTACTTTCGTCGCACCAAAGACGGTGCGTGATTTCCTGCGGCGGGTGCCCGATCATGTCTTGGTGGTGTTGGACGAGGCTTATTACGAGTATCTGGCGCCGGAACAGCAATCGGGCAGCACCGGGTGGCTTTCCGAATTTCCAAATTTGCTGGTGACGCGTACATTTTCGAAAGCACACGGGCTCGCCGGATTAAGAGTTGGTTATGGAGTCGCCAGTCCAGCAGTGGCCGATTTGATGAACCGGGTTCGTCAGCCATTCAATGTCAGCAACATTGCGCAAGCGGCGGCGCTTGCTGCCCTTGGTGACACCGCTTTCATCAAAAAGAGTGTCGAACTCAATCGTGCAGGGATGGCGCAACTTACATCCGGATTTGCTTCGTTGAGCCTGGCGTGGATTCCCTCGTCCGGTAATTTTGTTTCGGTCGCAGTCGGGGACGCCGGCGAGGTCTTCAGACAGCTGTTGCAGCGGGGCGTGATTGTAAGACCGGTTGGGAATTATGGTTTGCCCGAGCACCTGCGCGTTTCAGTCGGTCTCGAGCCCGAAAACCACCGGCTTTTGGAGACCCTCGCGGCGGTTCTGCGGCGCACCTGAACAGTGTCTGGAAACGGGTAGTTGATGTTGCGGGACTTCCATATTGGCAAGCTTGTTGTGGTCGGAGTTGGGCTGATCGGTGGGTCGGTCGCGGCAGCTCTCAAACGCCACAAGGCCGTGCGTCAGGTCGTAGGGATCGGGCGCAGCCAGGCCAACATGGAGCAGGCGCTGTCCCTGGGAGTCATTGACGCAATTGCCCAAGATCTGACCGAGGCGGCGCGTGATGCAGACATAGTGCTGGTCTCAGTACCAGTGCGACAAACCGCCGAGGTATTGAGGCAATTGTGCGGCAACGTGCGGGCCAATGGCATTATTACTGACGCGGGCAGCACGAAACGGGATTTCGTTCGCACGGCGCAGGAGGTGTTTGGCGCGGCTGCCCGGCGTGTCGTGCCGGGCCATCCCATTGCCGGGGCCGAACGTAGCGGCGTGGCGGCAGCGAATGCCCATTTGTTTGAGGGGAAGCGTACGGTGCTGACGCCAATGCAAGACACCGATTCGGATGCGGTTGATATGGTGGCGTCGATGTGGCGCAGCTGTGGCGCAGATGTCATCCACATGAGCCCGGAGCATCACGACGCGGTTTTTTCTGCGGTCAGTCATCTACCGCACGTGCTGTCCTATGCGCTGGTCGAGTTGATTGCTTCGCGTGGCAACGCGGAAGAATTGTTTTCTTTTGCTGCCGGCGGTTTCCGTGATTTCACGCGTATCGCTGGCAGCTCTCCCGAAATGTGGCGCGATATCTGCGCTGCCAATGCAGACCAAATTCTTCGCGACATTGACAGCTTCCAGCAAGCGCTAGCGCTTCTCGCTGAATACATTCGTGCCGGAGAAATGGAAAAGGTCGAAGCGGTTTTCGCCGCGGCATCGCGCGCACGCAGTGCCTGGATCGACGCGGCGGCATGAGATCACGGCTTACATGACGCAGCGGCGTGACCATATCGATCTCGTTGCACCGTTCGGGGCCGCTGGTGACATTACGCTCCCTGGCTCGAAGAGCATCTCCAATCGCGTGTTGTTGCTTGCGGCGCTAGCCGAAGGCGAGACCGAAATACACAACCTGCTCGACTCCGAAGATACACGCGTCATGCTCGATGCCTTACGGGTGCTCGGCATTAGTATTGTCGAGCGGCCTTCGGTATGTACTGTGAAAGGCGCGGCAGGCTGCTTCACGGCGCGCGAAGCTGATTTGTACCTTGGTAACGCTGGAACGGCGTTTCGACCAATGACGGCGGCCCTTGCCCTCGCGTCCGGCAACTACCGGCTGTCGGGTGTGGCACGCATGCACGAAAGACCCATCGCGGACCTTGTGGACGCGTTGCGGTCCAAGGGCGCGAACATACATTACGAGCACAAGAAAGGCTTTCCACCGTTACAGATTGGTCCGGGCGATATCGACTTGTCGACCCCGGTTGAAGTTCGTGGTGACGTGTCGAGCCAGTTTCTTACGGCGCTACTGATGGCGCTGCCCCTCGCGCAGCAGGATACAGTGATCCGTGTCGACGGTGAGCTTGTATCACGGCCCTATGTGGAAATCACGCTCAACCTGATGGCCCGTTTCGGGGTCGCGGTGGAGCAAAACGGCTGGCGAGAGTTTCGGTTGCCAAAAGGCGCGCGCTACCGATCACCGGGGCGACTGCTAGTGGAAGGTGATGCCTCGAGCGCTTCTTACTTTCTTGCTGCTGGCGTACTTGGTGGCGGGCCGGTGCGCGTGAATGGTGTTGGGCGTCACAGCATTCAGGGCGAGGTCAAGTTTGCGGATGCACTGGCGGCGCTCGGTGCGCGCATTGAAGTTGGTGATCATTGGATCGAAGCGCGGGCGCCGCAGAAGGGCGGCCTGAAAGCATTTAACCTGGATCTGAACCACATCCCCGATACCGCCATGACGTTGGCGGTCGTTGCGTTGTCCTGCGATGGCGTTAGCACACTGAGGAACATTGCGAACTGGAGAGTGAAGGAAACGGATCGTATCGCGGCAATGGCCATAGAGTTGCGCAAAGTCGGAGCCACAGTAAACGAAGGTGACGACTTTCTCGAAATTACCCCGCCGGACACGATCACGCAGAACGCGAGCATTGATACTTATGACGATCACCGCATTGCCATGTGTTTCTCGCTGGTAGCGCTCTCGGGAGTTGCCATTCGTATTAATGACCCAGACTGTGTGGCCAAGACCTACCCAGATTACTTTAAGCATTTCGCACGATTGCTCGAGGCGCCGGTCATCGCCATCGATGGCCCGTCTGGGTCAGGAAAAGGCACGGTCGCCCGTCGTGTCGCCGAGGCCTTGGGCTTTCACTACTTAGACAGCGGTGCGCTATACAGGCTGGTCGCTTTGTATGCCGAGCAGCGAGGGGTGCGCACCGATGACGCAACTGCGCTGGCCGCGCTGACGGATGACCTGCCTGTTCAGTTTCGTGGTGCCGATATCTGCCTCGGCAGCGAAACGGTTACCGATGCAATACGAACCGAGGCAGTGTCTGAAGCCGCCAGCCGTATAGCTCAAATTCCTGAGGTGCGTCAGAGCCTTATGAAGAGACAGCGGAGTTTCCGACGGGCACCTGGACTGGTCGCTGAGGGGCGTGATATGGCGAGCGTGGTGTTTCCGGAGGCGGTACTCAAGGTGTATCTCACTGCAACGCCCGAAGAGCGCGCCTTGAGACGCTATAAGCAGTTGATAGAAAAAGGGTTAGATGCTAATCTAGCGGGCCTTTTGCGAGACATTCGGCGACGTGATGCGCGCGATAGCGAGCGAAACATAGCGCCGCTCCAAAAGGTTGCGGGTGCGCAAGTTCTTGATACAACGAAGCTTTCGGTCGACGAGAGCGTTGATCGGATAATTCGTTGGTTGAGGAATGCGTGACCTGGGGGCCCCACTCCGCGCAGAATCGAATCTCAGTTACGCGGCCTGATTGACTCGGCCAAGGGTAGGTTTTTCGGTTCGCTCGAGTGGGTTAATCAATCAGCCCCGTCAGGATTTGGCGGGTTATTACTCTGAAACGAAACACCTTATGTCAACTGCAACCGAATCCCCTGTAACCACGACCGAGAGTTTTGCCGCGCTGTTCGAAGAAAGCCTGTCACGACAGGAAATGCGCGCGGGGGAGGTCATTACTGCCGAAGTCGTTCGTATCGACCAGAATTTCGTGGTCGTGAACGCTGGACTCAAGTCCGAAAGCTATATACCACTGGAAGAATTCAAAGACGACCGGGGAGAAATTGAAGTCAACCCGGGCGAGTACGTTCAGGTCGCAATCGAGGCCCTTGAAGATGGCTATGGCGAAACCCGCCTGTCTCGCGAGAAAGCCAAACGTCTGTCCGCTTGGCAGGACCTTGAAAAGGCTATGGAAGAAGGACGACTGGTCGAGGGCCTGGTCAATGGCAAGGTAAAAGGCGGATTGACAGTCATGATCAATGGCATTCGCGCCTTCTTGCCGGGCTCGCTGGTGGATATTCGTCCAATAAAGGACACCAACCCATTTGAGGGCAAGCAACTCGAGTTCAAAGTCATCAAACTCGATCGCAAGCGCAACAACGTTGTTGTATCGCGGCGTGCAGTGCTCGAAGAGAGCCAGGGAGAGGAGCGTCAAAAACTGCTCGAAACGCTAAAGGAAGGAGCGGTAGTCAAGGGCATCGTCAAGAACATCACCGACTATGGGGCGTTCGTCGACTTGGGTGGCATTGACGGATTGTTGCACATCACTGATCTCGCTTGGCGTCGTGTCAAGCACCCAACGGAAGTGGTTAACGTCGGCGATGAGGTCGAGGCAAAAGTGCTGAAATTTGACCAGGAGAAAAACCGCGTCTCGCTTGGTCTCAAACAGTTGGGCGAGGACCCCTGGATTGGGCTTTCGCGCCGTTATCCCACGGGAACACGCCTGTTTGGCAAGATTTCCAACCTCACTGACTACGGTGCGTTCGTCGAGATCGAGTCGGGCATTGAAGGTCTTGTGCACGTATCGGAAATGGACTGGACCAACAAGAACGTGCATCCGGCGAAAGTGGTCCAGGTCGGTGACGAAGTTGAAGTGATGATCCTCGAGATTGATGAAGATCGCCGCCGCATTTCACTCGGCATGAAACAGTGCAAGCCGAATCCCTGGGACGAGTTTGCGCAGAATGCCAAGAAAGGCGATAAGGTGCGCGGCCAGATCAAATCGATCACAGATTTCGGGATCTTTATTGGTCTTGCTGGTGGCATCGATGGATTGGTGCACCTGTCTGACTTGTCCTGGTCGGAGCCAGGCGAAGAGGCGGTGCGCAAGTACAAGAAAGGCGACGAGGTCGAAGCCGTGGTGCTTTCGATAGACGTTGAGCGGGAACGAATTTCGCTGGGAATCAAGCAGCTCGAGGGGGATCCATTCTCCAACTACGTTGCGACCCACGACAAGGGGGCCGTAGTCGAGGGCGTGGTAACGGCCATCGATCCCAAGGGTGCGGTGGTCACTTTGGACGGTAACGTCGAAGCATATTTACGTGCTTCGGAAGTGTCCCGTGATCGCGTTGAAGACATTCGTACTCGCCTCAAGGAGGGAGATGAGGTCTCCGCAATGATCATTAACATCGATCGGAAGAACAGGAACATCAACCTTTCGATCAAAGCCAAAGATGCGGCTGAAGAGGCAGAGGCTGTCCAGAAGCACGGCTCGAAAAGCAAGAAGGCCAGTGGTGGAACAACCAACCTTGGCGCGCTTCTGAAAGCGAAACTGGGTAAGTAACCAAAGCGAGTTCAAGAACGACGAAAAATAAGGAAGGCCATGACCAAGTCGGAACTTATCGCCAGGCTTGCGGCACATTTTCCGCAACTTGTCGCCAGCGACGCAGAGTTGGCGGTGAAAATGATACTTGATGCGATGACCAAGAGCCTGGCCTCGGGTCGGCGCATCGAGATACGTGGTTTTGGTAGTTTTGGCCTGAACTACAGGCCACCGCGAATCGGGCGAAACCCGAAATCGGGCGAAAAGGTGCAAGTGCCGGCCAAATACGTGCCTCACTTCAAGGCCGGCAAGGAGTTGCGAGAGCGGGTGGACGTCAAAAAGCAGTGAACTGCCGCTCCTGCAACGATGCAAGGACAAGGCAACTGAAAAAGCGGCATCAGCGACAGATTGTGCCGCTTTTTTTTACCGGGAAGGTAGCCGGATTTTGCGTCAGGATTGCGAGATAAGTTCGTGAAGTATCTGCTCTGGATTTTACGGTTGCTGGTATTTCTGGTGTTGCTGGGTTTTGCGCTCAAGAATACTGAACCAGTTGCCGTCAAGTTCTATCTCGGCGGTGAATGGCAGTCTCCGTTGGTCATGGTGTTGCTGGTGGCGTTCATCTGCGGCGTTGTCGCGGGTGTGCTGGCCAGTCTCGGGGTGGTGTTTCGTAAGCGCAGGGAAATTGCTGGCTTGCGCAAGCAGCTGCGGGCCCATGGCAACGGGCAGCCGCGATGATTTGCCTGGGGGTTTGAACGAGCGGTATGGAATTTGAACTCTGGTGGCTGCTAGGTTTTCCGCTGTTTTTTGTCCTTGGGTGGATGGCAGCACGAATTGACATAAAACAACTTTTGTCCGAGTCGCGCGCCTTGCCCCTCTCGTACTTCAAGGGGCTCAATTTTCTGCTCAATGAGCAGCCCGACAAAGCCATAGAGGCGTTAATTGAGGTCGTTAAGGTTGAACCTCAGACGGTCGAGTTGCATTTTGCTTTGGGCAGCCTTTTTCGTCGCAGAGGCGAAGTCGAGCGCGCTATCAGAATGCATCAGAACCTGCTCGATCGTCCTGATCTTCGCGGCGAAGAACGCTTGCACGCGCTCTACGAGTTGGCTCAAGACTATCTCAAGGCCGGATTGCTGGATCGTGCTGAAGAGTTTTTTGCCAAGCTCGAAGGCACCGAATACGAGCAAAAGGGTTTGAAGTTTCTCCTCGAAATTTACGAACAGGAAAAAGACTGGAAGAAAGCTATCAGCGCATCGCGACGCATGGATGAGGTTGCTGGTAAGTCGAGTGAGCGCGACATTGCACATTATTTCTGTGAGTTGGCCGCCTATGAAGCGACCGCATCTGGTGTCGAGGCGGCCAAGCCTTATCTTGAGGAAGCGCTCGCTGTAAACCGCAAATGTGTTCGCGCAAGCGTGATGCTTGGTGATCTGGCGGTGTCCGGTGGCGATCCCAAGCAGGCTATACATTTTTGGAAGACAGTCGAGCAACAGGATCCGGCTTATCTATCGCTGGTTGCGGAAAAAATTCTTTCTGCATATCGCAGTCTTGGTCAAGCTGACGAGGGTGTTCGTCTTATTCGTGAATACCTTTCGCGTTATCCCTCGCTCGATTTGCTTAATGCATCGTTCGAGGGTGAGCTCGAAACCCAGGGCGCGCAATCAGCCAGTCGCCTCGTGCGCGAGGAGCTGATTCGTAATCCGACCCTGCTGGGACTCGAAAAATTGCTTGAAGTGCAGCTGATAGAGGCGCCGCCGGAACGGCGCAACGACCTGCAGCTGATCAGGAGTTTGATCCACCAGCACACGCGAAGCCTCGCGCTCTATCGCTGTGACGCGTGCGGCTTCAAGGCGCGCCAATTTTACTGGCAGTGTCCGGCCTGCAGTGGCTGGGAAACCTACCCGCCGAGGCGTTCGGAAGAGCAGGAGATGGCTGCCTGATGGGCTCACGCATTATCGTGGCTCTCGATTTTCCGGATGCCGATTCCGCATACGCGTGTGCAAAGCTGTTGTCGCCTCGCGCGTGCAAAGTCAAAGTTGGCAAGGAGTTGTTCACGGCCGAGGGACCTGCAGTGGTCGAGGTTCTGGTACGGCGTGGTTTTGAGGTGTTTCTCGATCTCAAATTTCATGACATTCCAAACACCGTGGCAGGCGCTTGCAAAGCCGCTGCCAACCTGGGTGCGTGGATGTTGAACGTGCACTCTTTCGGTGGTGCGGCCATGATGCAGGCTGCTCGTGATGCCCTCGGGCACACTGATGATCGTCCGCTACTAATTGCGGTCACGGTCCTGACCTCACTAGGCGACGCCGATTTACGTCAAATCGGAATTGACGCGGGCGCGCAGCGAACCGTGCTCAACCTTGCCGATCTGGCAAGGGCGAACGGCGTGGATGGGGTTGTGTGTTCGGCTCACGAGGCGGCCTCAATACGTGACCGTTTCGGCGAGGCATTCTTGCGCGTAACCCCGGGCATCAGGCTGGCCGAGAGCGCTTCAGACGATCAGCGGCGCATTATGTCGCCATCGCTGGCGATGCGAAGTGGTGCCAGTTATCTCGTTATCGGTCGGCCGATCACCAGAGCGCAAGATCCATCTGCCGTGTTGCGACGCATTGAGGCGGAATTGGGTCAAATAGGAGAAGCGCATTGAAGATTACGGTTATTGGTGCCGGATACGTAGGACTGGTGTCTGGTGCGTGTTTCGCTGATTTTGGCAATCATGTTGTTTGCCTCGATCTTGATCGGAACAAAATCGATACTTTGAACAGCGGCAAAATGCCGATCTTCGAACCGGGCCTGGAACAACTGGTGGCGCGCAACATGGAGGCTGGCCGGCTGCGTTTCACGACCGATGTTGGCATGTCCGTCGAACACGGAGCGGTACAGTTCATTGCTGTCGGCACGCCTGCAAACGACGACGGATCAGCAGACGTGAGAAATGTTCTAGACGCGGCGCGAAATATCGCGAGGCACATGACTGATTACAAGACGATTGTCGATAAGTCCACCGTACCCGTTGGTACTGCGGAACGAGTCCGGGCCGTCATGCAGGAAGAATTGCAACAACGGGGTAAGCAGGTTGAATTCAGCGTTGTTGCGAATCCGGAGTTTCTGAAAGAAGGTGCCGCGGTGGAGGACTTTATGCGCCCTGATCGCATTGTGGTGGGTTGCGCAGATCCGATAGCACTCGCGACGATGCGGCAGCTTTATGCACCGATCAACCGCGTGCACGATAGGATGATCGTAATGGATGCGCGCTCGGCAGAGCTCACCAAGTATGCTGCAAATGCAATGCTGGCTACGCGTATCTCGTTTATGAATGAACTGGCCAATTTGTCGGAAAAGNNCGATGCTGGCGACCAAGATCAGCTTCATGAACGAGCTCGCCAACCTGGCCGAGCGGCTGGGAGCGGATATCGAGAAAGTGCGCATCGGCATCGGCTCGGATCCGCGCATCGGCTACCAGTTCATTTACGCCGGCTGTGGCTACGGTGGCTCGTGCTTTCCGAAAGACATCAAGGCGTTGCAGCACAGCGCCGGTGAATATGGCATGCAATTGTCGATTATCGACGCGGTCGAGCAGGTCAACCGTACGCAGAAGCAGCGTATTCTCGACAAGATACGGATGCGGTTCGGCGAACATCTCGACGGCAAACGCTTTGCGCTTTGGGGACTGGCGTTCAAACCCAATACCGATGACATGCGCGAGGCTCCCAGCAGAGTGGTCATCAACGGTTTGCTCACGCGGGGCGCAACTGTTTGTGCTTACGACCCGGTTGCCTCGGAGCAGGCTAAGCGCGCGATGGCCAGTGAAAAAGGCATTAGTTACGCAACGTCACCAATCGATGCCGTCGATGACGCGGAGGCGCTTATCATCGTCACGGAATGGAAGGAATTTCGTAGCCCTGATTTCAGTGCGTTGAAGTCGCGGCTCAAGCAACCGGTCGTGGTCGACGGGCGTAACTTGTACGACCCAGCCATGATGTGTGATCTTGGCATCGAGTACCTTTCGATCGGGCGACCATGACGAAGGCATCGGTCAAAGAAGCGGTCAAGAAAAGGCGTATCCTCGTTGTCGGCGATGTCATGCTCGACCGTTACTGGTTTGGCGATGTTGAGCGCATTTCCCCCGAGGCACCAGTGCCGGTGGTCAGAGTTGCGAGAACTGAAGAGCGTCTTGGCGGCGCGGCCAATGTTGCCTGGAATATGGCGGCAATCGGCGCGCAACCGATGCTTTTGTCTGTCGTCGGTGATGACGAGGCAGCGGCTAGTCTCGAGAAACATCTTGCCGATCATCGCATTCAAGCTCAGCTCCACCGTGACCCCTCCTTGTCGACAACTATCAAGTTACGAGTGATTGGGCGTCAGCAGCAACTCGTTCGCATCGATTTTGAGAATGAGCCGGGCCACGAGGCGTTGGCTGCAAAGCTAGCTGATTTTGAAGCCAAGCTTCCCGAAAGTGATGTAGTCGTACTGTCTGACTACGGCAAAGGCGGACTCAAGCATATCGAGAACATGATCAGGCGTGCGCGCGAGCACGCCAAGCCCGTACTCATTGATCCCAAGGGTGACGACTATTCCCGTTACGCGGGTGCGACCTTGATCACACCGAACCGTTCGGAATTGCGCGAAGTGGTCGGCCGCTGGAAAGACGAGGCAGATTTGACTCGCCGAGCCGGGCAATTGCGCGAATCACTGGGACTCGACGCGCTGCTGGTGACGCGTAGTGAAGAGGGCATGACATTGTACAGCGAGGCCGAGCCATATCACGTCGCGGCGGTCGCGCGCGAAGTGTACGATGTAAGCGGAGCGGGTGACACAGTGATTGGCATTCTGGCAGCAATGGTGGCTAGTGGCCAAACGTTTGCCGAAGCTGTGCAGTGGGCGAATAAGGCTGCCGGCATTGTAGTGGGCAAATTGGGCACCGCCGTCGCATACCCTGACGAGTTGTTCGAGTGAGGTTCATGGAATCGATGTACATCATTGTTACCGGAGCAGCCGGATTTATAGGCGCCAACATAGTCAAGGCACTCAATCAGCGTGGTATAGACAACATTATTGCTGTCGACAACCTGACTAGATCGGAAAAGTTTCGCAATCTGACGGACTGTGACGTTGCGGACTATTTTTACAAGGACGATTTTCGCTTGGCGCTCGCTTCGGGTGCTTTTGATGGTGAGGTGGCAGCTATTTTTCACCAAGGCGCTTGCTCGGATACGATGGAGTTGGACGGACGTTATATGATGGAAAATAATTACCGCTATTCCGTCGATCTTTTGTCTTACTGTCAGTCCGAGGCCGTGCCGTTTATCTATGCCTCATCGGCTGCTGTCTATGGCGCCAGTGA
>JABAOE010007070.1_pt1 | contig 21875 bp, 24 predicted proteins | sample 7062141 | NCBI WGS metagenome assembly JABAOE01 (sample SAMN14538627, study PRJNA623070) | marine sediment metagenome | biome: marine biome [ENVO:00000428]; feature: marine pelagic biome [ENVO:01000023]; material: deep marine sediment [ENVO:00002113] | place: India: Gulf of Khambhat ... | reverse complement strand
GAAATCATCGGAGCGCTCCGGGGCTGGACCAGCGGCCTGGCCGTCCCGCACTTCGTGATCGACGCGCCCGGCGGGGGCGGGAAGATCCCGCTCCTCCCCGAGTACGTCGAGTCCATTTCGGAATCCGAGGTCGTGCTGCGGAACTACCAGGGCGAGCGGTTCACGTGGAGCCAGCCGCCGCAGCCCTCGTTGGCCGCCACCGGCGTCCACGAACCGTCGTACGCCCTCTACGAGGACACCCCCGCGGACGGCAACGGACGGCGGCCACGCGGGCCGCGGCGCTAGGGAGCGCTACTTCTTCTCGCTCTCGCGCTCCTTCTTCCGCTCTTCGGCGAGCTTCTCCGCCACCTCGGGCGGCATCGGCTGGTAACTGGAGAACTTCCAGACGAAGGTGCCGCGCCCGTGGGTGATGGAGTGGAGCTGCGTCGAGTAGCGGTACATCTCCGCCTCGGGCACCTGGGCGCGCACCTTGGCCAGCCGCCCGTCGGGCTCGCTCCCCAGAATCTGACCGCGCCGGGACGAGAGGTCGCCCATGACCTCGCCCAGGTTCTCGTCGGGGGTCCAGACCTCGACGTCGAGGATCGGCTCGAGCAACACCGGCTTGGCCTTCGGCGCGACGTTCCGGAACGCCAGGATGCCGGCCATCTTGAACGACTGCTCGCTGCTGTCCACGTCGTGGTATGAGCCGTCGTAGCACTGCACTCGGAAGTCCACGACGGGATACCCCGCCATCACCCCCCTCGCGGCCGCTTCCTGGATGCCGCGGTCCACGGCCGGGATGTACTTGCCGGGGATCACCCCGCCCTTGATCTCGTCGACGAACTCGTAGCCGGACCCCCGCGGCAGCGGCGCGATGCGAATCCAGCAGTCGCCGAACTGCCCGCGGCCGCCGGTCTGCTTCTTGTGCCGGCCCTGCCCCTCGGCCTTGCCGCGGAAGGTCTCCCGGTACGCCACCAGGGGCCGGGCCAGCTCCGCGTGTACGCCGAACTTCCGCTCCAACCGGCCGATGACGACCTCGAGATGGCGCTCGCCCCGGCCGCTGATCAGCGTCTGCCCGAGCTCGGGGTTGAACTCGGTGTGGAACGTCGGGTCCTCCTCGTGAAGCTTTTGCAGACCCGTCGAGAGCTTCTCCTCGTCGCCGCGCTGCTTGACCTCCACCGCCGAGACGGTGAGCGGCTCGGGGAAGGGGATCTTCGGAACGACGGTCGGCGCCCCCTCGGTCGACAGCGTGTCGTTGGTGTGGGTGTCCTTCAGCTTCGCGACCACTCCGATGTCGCCGGCGTGAAACTCGGGAACCTCGGTGCGATCCTTGCCCTGCGCCACCGAGAGGTGGTTCAACTTCTCCGACGAGTTGCGCGGGGCGTTGAACACCTCCGCGCCGTTGGCGATGGAGCCGGAGAGGATCCGGAAGAACGTCACGTCTCCGACGTGCGGCTCCGATACCGTCTTGAAGACCTGGGCGACGAAGGGCGCGTCGTCCTTGGCCTCCAGCTCCACCGGCTCCGCACTCCCCCACCGCTCTGCGGCGCAGGGACGGCTCTCGACCGGCGCCGGAACCAACTCGACCACGGCGTCGAGGAGTGCCCGCGTGCCGTAGGTCAGCTCGGACGACCCGCACAGCAGCGGGAAGATCTCTCCGGCAACCATCCCGGCCTTGAGGGCGGCGCTCACCTCGACCGGCGAGAGCGTCTCGCCGCCCAGGTACCGCTCGAGGAGCTCGTCGTCGGTCGTCGCGACCGTCTCGACCAACTCCTGGAGGTAGGCGTCCACGCGCTCTTGGAGGTCGGCGGGGATCTCCGCTTCGTCGTACTCGCCGCTCTTCGTGTCCTTCCGGTAGCGGTGACACTTTCGGGTCAGCAGATTGACGATGCCGTGAAACTCCGGACCGAGCCCGACCGGGATCTCGACGGGCACCACCTTGGCGGTGAGATGTTCCTTGATGTCGCGGTAGATCTTCTCGAAGTCCGCGTGTTCCTTGTCGAGCATCGACACGAAGAAGAACCGCGGAATCCCGCGCTCGCTGGCGCAGTCCCACATCTTCTCCGTCCCGACCTCGACGCCGGCCGTCCCGCCCACCACCACGATGGCGGCGTCGGCGGCATACACCCCGGCGATCGCGTCCCCGACGAAATCCAGGTAGCCGGGCGTGTCGATGAGATTGATCTTGGTGTCGCGCCACTCGGCGTGCGCGAGGGCGAGGTTGATGGAGTACTGGCGTTCGATTTCGTCGGGAGTGTAGTCGGTGAGTGCGGAGCCCTGCTGAACCGATCCGTGCCGCTTGCTGCTGCCGGCCACGAACGCGAGCGCGTCTACCAGGGAAGTCTTGCCGCACGCGCCGTGGCCCACGACCGCGACGTTCCGAATTGCATCTCCTGTATACACGCGCATCGCGCCACCTCCGTGAATCGGGACGTGGAACATGATCCCGGGTGGGTGGCCTGTCAAACCCCGCGCCGGCCGGTCGATGCGGAGGCCCACCGGCGAGGCGCGGGCCGTTACATTCCTTCGTCATGAACCTCACCGACGCGGTCTGTGTCGTCACCGGGGGCACCGAGGGTATCGGCCACGCGACGGCGCTCGCGCTCGCCGAGCGCGGTGCCGCCATCGCGATCTGCGCGCGTTCCCCCGAACGGGTCGACGCGGTCGCGGCCGCGCTGCGCGACCGCGGCTACCGGGTGGAGGGGATCGTGTGCGACGTCGCCGACGAGGAGAGCGTGCAGCGCATGGCCGCCCAGGTCGCGGCAGCACTCGGACCGGCGGACGTGCTGGTGAACAACGCCGGGCTCGCCCACTTCGCCACGGTCGATCGGATGAGCGTGGCCCAGTTCGACGAGACGATGGCCGTGAACGTCCGGGGCCTGTTTCTGGTCACCCGTGCGTTCCTGCCGGAGATGCAGCGGCGCCGGCGGGGGCACATCGTGAACATCGCCAGCCTGGCCGGTCGCAACGCCGTGGCGGGCGGGGCGGCGTACGCGGCATCCAAACATGCGGTCCTCGGATTCTCCAAGTCCCTCCTCCTGGAGGTGCGGCAATACGGAATCCGGGTCACCGCGATCTGTCCGGGCACGGTGGTCACCCCCTTCTTCGAGAAGTCCGGTGCCGCCATCGAGAACCCGGACCGGAAGCTCCAGGCGGACGACGTCGCACGGACGGTCGTCGCCGCCGTGGACCTGCCCGATCGGGCGCTGCTCTCGGAGATCGACCTCCGACCCGCCAACCCCTGAGGGGTCTCCAGCACGGCGTCGCCGTCGGCCCCGCCCGGGGGTATCTTTGCGCAACGCCGCAACCGACCTCGGGAGCCACCGTGATCTTCAAAGAGAACCTGCTCGCCGGACAGGCCGCCCTGGTGACCGGTGGAGGCAGCGGAATCGGATTCGGCATCGCCGACGCCCTCGCCGCGTGCGGGGCCGACGTCGCCATCGCCAGTCGCACGCGCGAGCGCCTCGACGCCGCCGCCGGCCGCCTCCAGGAGCACGGGGGCCGGGTGGTCGGCATCGAGGTCAACGTGCGGGATCCCGAGTCGGTCCGGGCCGGGGTGGCCGAAGCCGTCGACCGATTGGGCCGGCTGGACGTCCTGGTCAACAATGCCGCCGGGAACTTCTACGCCCCGTCCGCCGAGCTGTCGCCCAAGGGATGGCGCGCGGTCGTCGAGACCGATCTGTACGGCACCTTCTTCTGCTCGCAGGCGGTCCACCCCGTCATGAAGGAGCAGGGCGGTGGCCGCATCGTCTCCATCTCCATGACGCTGCACTACCGCGGGTGGCCGCAGATGGCCCATGCGACGGCCGCCAAGGCCGGCGTCGACGCCTTGACGCGGACCCTCGCCCTCGAGTGGGCCGGCGATCAGATCACCGTGAACGCCATCGCGCCCGGACCGGTGCCGACCGAAGGGGCCCGGCAGGCGTTCGCCACCGGCGGCAGCGACGAGACGCCGGCCCTGGAGGGGGCCCTCNNCCCGCTCGGTCGCTGGGGCACGGCCGAGGACATCGGGGCCCTGACGGCGTATCTGGCGAGCCCGGCGGGCTCGTGGATCACCGGCGCCATCTTCGTGGTCGACGGCGGCAGCTCGCTGGTGCAACCGCGCTGACGGCGCACCGCCGGCCCTCCGACTGCTGACGATGGAAGAGCTGCTCGTCGGGATCACCGCCATCCTCGCCCTGGGGGTGGGAGCCCAGTGGGTCTCATGGCGATTGCGCCTCCCCGCGATCCTGGTCCTCCTGGTCGTCGGGTTCCTGGCGGGCCCGGTCACCCACCTGATCGAGCCCGACCAGGTGCTGGGCGACCTGCTGTTCCCGGTGGTCTCCCTGTCGGTGGCGATCATCCTGTTCGAAGGGGGCCTCAGCCTCGACATCGCCGAGCTCCGAGGGATCGGCGGCGTGGTGCGAAACCTCGTCTCGGTCGGCGTGCTCACCACCTGGGTCGGGGCGACGGTCCTGGCGATGCTCCTCCTCGAGCTCGACTTCGCGCTCGCGACGCTGCTGGGCGCGATCCTCGTGGTGTCCGGCCCGACCGTGATCGTCCCGCTGCTGCGGTTGGTCCGTCCCACGGGGCGAATCGGATCGACGGTCAAGTGGGAGGGCATCGTCAACGACCCGATCGGGGCGATCATCGCGGTGCTGGTGCTGGAGGCGATCCTGGCGGGCGGGGTCAACGAAGGTGCCCTCGTTGCCGCCAGCGGGATGCTTCGGGCGGCCGTGACCGGCGGCGCGATCGGCTTCGCCGGTGCGGCCCTCATCGTGATCCTCCTGCGGCGCTACTGGATTCCGGACTTCCTCCAGAACCCGGTGGCGCTGACGATGGTGGTCGTGGTCTTCGTCGGGGCCAACGCCGTGCAGGCCGAGTCGGGACTCCTGGCGGTGACGCTCATGGGCGCGGCACTCGCGAGCCAGCGGGTCGTGCCGGTCCGTCACCTGGTGGAATTCAAGGAGATCCTCAGGGTCCTGCTCATCTCGGCGCTCTTCATCGTCCTCGCCGCGCGGCTCCCGCTGCGGGACCCGGACTACACCGACGTCGGGACGCTGCTCTTCTTGGGGGGCCTGATCCTGGTGGTGCGGCCCGCTGCGGTCGCGATCTCCGCCGTCGGGTCGAAGCTCACCTGGCGCGAGCGCGTCTTCCTCGGCTTCATGGCGCCGCGGGGGATCGTCGCCGCGGCGGTGGCATCCCTGTTCGCCCTCCGGCTCGCCGAAGCGTATCCGGACGCCGGCCGGCTCGTGCCGATCACGTTCCTCGTGATCGCGGGCACGGTGACGGTGTACGGCCTGCTGGCGCCCTTCGTGGCCCGACGCCTCGGCCTGGCGGTTCCCAATCCGCAAGGGCTCCTCATGGTCGGCGCCTCCCCCTGGGCGTGTGCCATCGGCGAGGTGCTCCACGACGAGGGGTTCCAGGTCGTGTTGGCGGACTCCAACTGGAGCAACGTCCGGGCGGCGCGGCGCGCCGGGCTGGAGACCTACTTCGGAAACGTGCTCACGGAGCACGCGGTCGAGGAATTCGATGGCACCGACGTCGGGCGCCTCTTGGCGCTCACCCCGAACGACGAGGTCAACGCCCTGGCGGCGCTCCACTATCGCGAGGAGTTCGGGAGCCCGAACGTCTACCAGCTCGCCCCTGCGGGCGACGACCGCGCGGAGTCACGGGACTCGATCCCCACGCACCTGCGCGNNTGCGCGGGCGGCTGCTCTTCGGACGGCGGGCGACCCACGATCACCTCTCCCGGCGCGTGCGCGACGGCGCCGTGATCAAGAAGACCCGTCTCACGCAGGAGTTCGATTTCGCCGCCTTCCGCCGCCTCCACGGTGACACGGCGATTCCGTTGTTCCTCATCCGGGAGTCGGGACAGCTGGCACCGTTCACCGTGACCGATCCTCCGACGCCGAAGCCGGGCACCACGCTCATCAGCCTCGTCGATCCGCGAAAATAGCGCCGCACGCTCCGCCCCCCGCACCACGATCAGTCGGTGGCGAAGGTGTCGGCGAGCGTCCCTCGACGGGAGTGACCCAGCGCCCCGGTCACGAGCATGAACTCACCGACGTTCTCCATCGTGAGGAGACCGACCAGGTGCTCCGCGTGCAGCACCGGCACCGCGGGGCACCGCTTCTCCCGCATCCGGTTGACCGCCTCTTCCAGCAGGACGTCCTGCTCCGCGACCATGCAGTCCCTCCGCATCGCGCCTCCCACGACCGCGCGCGGCCCGTCGGAGCGCAGCGCCTGTACCAGGTCCGTCCGCATCAGCATCCCGCTGAGCCTGCCTCCCGCCACCACGGGGAAGTCCTGCTGGGAGCCGGCGAGCAGCTGGTCGACCACCCGGCTGAGGGGCTCGTCCTCCGCCAACACCCGGAAGCGCGTCATCATCGCGTCGCGGACCCGCACGCCGGCCAAGGCGCTCCGCACCTCGGCCTGTTGGGCCTCCGCCTGGGCGCCCAGGTACACGAAGATGGCGATGAAGATCAACATGGGGTTCGGCATCAGCAGGCCGCCCAGGCCGAACAGCATGGCCATGCCCTGCCCGACGCCCGCGGCGATCCGCGTGGCCCGCAGGTACTCCATCCGGCAGGCCAAGAGCGCGCGAAGGATCCGACCGCCGTCCATGGGAAACGCAGGCAGCAGATTGAAGCCGACGAGGAGGATGTTGATCCACAGCAGTTGGGCCAGGAAGCTCCCGCCGACGACGGCGACCTCGCCGATCGGACGCATCGCGTCGCGCACGCCGAGCCCCGCCCAGATCCCCGCCGCGATCACGACGTTGACGGCGGGCCCCGCCACGGCGACCCAGAACTCCTGCCCCGGCTCGTCCGGCATCCGCTCCAGCCGCGCCACGCCGCCGATCGGCAGGAGCGTGATGTCGCGGGTGCCGATGCCGAAGCGGTGGGCGGTCAGCGCATGGCCGAGCTCGTGCAGGACCACACACCCGAAGACCGCCAACACCAGCATCACGCCCCGCGCCGCCTGCACCGCGTCGGATCCGCGCGAGAGGTGCATCAGGATCACCCACGCGATCAGGATGAGGAACGTCCAGTGCACCTGGATCCTGATGCCGGCGACGCTGCCGAGCCGGAGCGCCCACTTCATCTGCACACCCTCCCACGTCGCGCGGGAGCCGTCTCAGGGTTGCTCGCCTTCACCGATCGGCTCGTATCCGGTGGACAGCGTCGTGTTCCGCTCGCCGTTCCAGATGAGGTACACCGGCCCTTCGTTCCGGAGCAGGTCGATGACCTCGGCGAACTGCGCGCGGCGGTAGTACAGCGTGTGCCGTCCGTTGGTGCGGCGCGCCGGGGGCGGGTCCTTGCCGTCGGCGACGAACAGCACCTCGGCGATCACCTCGGCCGCTCCGTCGTAGAGGAAGATGACCGCATCGTCCTCGGCGCGCGACGAGAAGAGGTAATACGAGTACTGCACGATCTCTTGGGTTCCCGCCATGATCGGCTCCTGATCGGGGCGCTGGCTCACCCCCCCGTTGGTGGTGAGGGTGAAGGAAACATGAAGAACCGGGTGCGACGACTTCAACCAAACTTCAGCCGCCCTTCAGCCCGCACCGTGGAAGTTACCAATGAGGCGGCCTGCGCACCGGCGACACGCCATGCCCGATCCGATGAACGCCACGATCGCCTCCCGGCTGGACGAGGTCGCGCTGCTGTTGGAGCAGCAGGGGGCGAACCGGTTCAGGGTCCAGGCCTATCGACGCGGGGCGGACACGATCCGCCGACTGACCCGGCCGGCGGCCGACCTGTTGGCGGAGCAGGGGCTCGACGGGCTCGAGCGCCTGCCCACGATCGGGCCGAGTCTCGCCGTGGCGATCCGCCAGATCATCCTGACGGGCAGGCTCCCCATGCTGGAACGTCTCCGCGGGGCTCGCGATCCGATCGCCCTGCTCCGATCGGTGCCCGGGATCGGGCCGACCCTGGCCACGCGGCTCCACGACGAGCTCGACATCGACACCCTGGAGGAATTGGAAATCGCCGCCCACGACGGCCGGCTGCGCGACCTGGCCGGGATCGGCGAGAAGCGGCTGGCCGGTATCCGCGACGCCCTGGCGAGCCGCCTGGGGCGGTTCCGCCCCGCGGCCCGCGCCGGTCCCGAGCCCGACGTCGCCGAGCTGCTCGACGTCGATCGCGAGTACCGCGACAAGGCGGCCCGCGGCCTGTTGCGCCGAATCGCCCCCCGGAGGTTCAACCCGTCGGGCGAGGCCTGGCTCCCGGTGCTGCACACCCACCGCGGCGGGCGCGAGTACACGGCCATGTTCTCCAACACCGGACGAGCCCATCGGCTGGGTCGCACGCACGACTGGGTGGTGCTGTACTACGACGGCCACGCCGGGGAGCGCCAAGCGACGGTCATCACGAGCCGGTGGGGCGATCTGGAGGGGCGGCGCATCGTGCGGGGCCGGGAGGACGAGTGCGCCGGCTACTACGCGCCGTTCAGCTCAGTCGGAACATGAGATAGAGGCCGGCGACGTAGGTCACCATCATCACGACCGGGCCGGGCTTGATCGCCCACGGGCGACGCTCGGACCTGTTCATCAGGTCGAGCATCGCCAGCGTCATGAGCAGGACACCCACCATCGCGCCGACCGCGAGCGACTGGTCGACCCGGGCGAGCAGCGAGCCACCTCCGTCCGCGACGTCGAGCACGACCAGCGCCGCCATGTTGAAACAATTGCTGCCGAGCAGGTTGCCGACCGCGAGGTTGTAGGCGCCGGAGCGGACGCACGCCATCGAGACCGCAGCCTCCGGCAGCGACGTGGCGATCGCCAGGAACAGCATTCCCACGAAGCCGGTCGAGACCCCCAGCTCCACCGCGAGCTCAGCCCCCGAGTGGGCGAGGTAGGGCCCCGCAACGACGATGACCGCTGCCGAGAGCGCGAAGAGCACGGCGGCCCGCCGCAGCCGTCGGCGGTCCGGCTTCGCGGCGGCGACCTCCTGCTCGGTCCGAAAGGGCGGTTCGGCCCGGTTGCGATGGATGAGGCGCATGCCCGCGGCATAGGTCACGCCGATCAGGACGACCGGCAGCCCGATGCCGAACAGCCCCACTCCCAGGCTCGCTAGGATGCCGATCGCCGCCAGCACGGTGAGGGCCACGCCCAGGGTCCCGACCAGCGCCTGGTTCATCGTGACCCGGGTGAGCATTCCCGGACTCCGGGTCAGGGTGTCGGCGATGGCCAGGATCATCATGTTCGCCATGCTCGACCCGAAGAGATCCCCGACGGCCAGGCTGGGATGGCCCTGACGGACGGCCGAGACGTCGGTGATGAGCTCCGGAAGCGACGTGACGGCGGCCACCAGTATGGCGCCGACCCACAGCCCCCCGAGCCCGGTGCCCTCGGCAATCGTGTCGCCGTCCGTGGCGAGCCGCATGCCGGCCACCGCGACGGCCGTACCGCTGACGAAGAAGAGCAGCCAGGGGGACAAGGGTTCTCTCCGAGAACGACGGAACGAAATGAGCCTGCCGTGGCCGTAAGGTAGGCGCCCACCCTGATTCCGGCGAGGGAGCACCGCGCGGGTGGGACGGCGGCCGCGACCGTCCCGCGGAAACGAGAATCCCCCCGCACCGCAGGACGCGGGCGGGGGGATGGGGAGATATTTGTTCCGGCGGGCCTACCTCGCCAGTGCGCAGCCTAAGCCATCACACTTCGGACTTCACCACATCGGGGGCTACCGAGCAGCACTGCTGGTAGCTGAAGTCCAGCCCTACCGGCGGCACCGCGCCTTGCCGGCCCCTCTCCCCAGGGGCGGGGTCTCGCAACGACTACTTGATCACGATCTTGCTCTTGGCGCCCAACTCCTTCTTGGGAAGCCGAATCGTGAGTACCCCGTCGTGCGTGTGCGCCGACACCTCATCCGCAACGACCGGCTTCGGAAGCCGGAGCGATCGCACGAAGCGTCCTTCCTCGCGTTCACGCCAGATGTACTCCTCCGTCTCGTCCTCCCGACGGAACTCCCGCTTCCCCGTCACTGTGAGCACGTTCCCCTCGAGGGTCACGTCGAGGTTCTCCTTGTGCACGCCGGGTGCCTCGACCCGGATGACGAAATCCGTGTTCGTCTCCAACAGATCCATCGACGGTGCCCACGCGGTCTCGATCTCCGGCGGTTCCGCGAGCAGGAACGGCGACCGGAAAAACCGATCGAAGAGCCGATCGATCTCCTCCCGCATGCGGGGGAGCGTAGGCGCAGGTCGCATGAGCTTCATCGTCCCTCCTCGTCCGCGGCGGCACACCATAGCGAGACCCCAATGAAGGGACCGTGAGGAGAGGGTGAATCCCGACCGTCCTTAACCCGCCCTTAACCGTTCGTTCATCCAGTCCTCAGCATCACGCCCGTACCCTGACACGTAGGGGCCCGGGCCGAGGAGGCACCGATGCAAGCGTGGAAACCCATCATCGTCGGCGTGGATGGCTCGCAGGAGAGCGCGTGGGCGGTTGCAACGGCGTGGCATCTCGCGAGCGTCGCACAGACCACGTGTCACTTGGTCCACGGCACACGCGAGGTCAGCAGCGTGCCGATCTCCGTCCACCCGCACCTCGACCTCGACGATCTGTCGACGGAGCTCACGGCCGTGGCGCGCGCCAAGCTGGAGACCGCGCTCCGAGGCAACGTGCCCCGCGGTGCCCTGCGTCAGTTGCAGGTCCTGCTCGGTCATCCGGCCTGGGCGCTCCGTCTCGCGGCCCAGGAGCACGACGCCGACCTCGTCGTGTTGGGCGGCAAGCGACACACGGCGCCGGTGCGGTGGCTGGGCGGCAGCACGGCGCATCACGCAGTACGCACGATCGACGTACCGCTGCTCGTCACCGCCGAGCCCCGGGGCGGGCTCCGGCGGATCCTGGTCGCCCTCGACCTCTCCCACGCCGCCCAGCCCACGCTGGCCTGGGCGAGCAAGCTGGGGGAGCTGCTCGACGCCCGCCTTCGACTGATCCACGTGGTGGAGCCGCTCCCGCTCTTGGCGGAGGTTCCCTCCCAGCTGGACGAGCAACGCTATTTCGCCGCATCGGAGCGGGAGTTCGAGGAGATCGTGGCGGCGAATCTGGGGCAGACGACGGTGGACCACGTAGTGCGCCGGGGACAGGCGTCACGGGTCATCAGCGACGAGGTCGCCGCTTGGGAGGCCGACGTCGTGGTCGTCGGCTCGCACGGGAAGGGATGGGTGGACCGGGTGATCGTGGGGAGCACCGCGGAGCGCTTGCTGACCCGGCTGCCCGCCTACCTCCTCGTGGTGCCGGTCCGCCGACCCGACGGACAGCCCGCCGCGGCAGCCCATGCCGCACCGTCGGCCGCGTCGGTCCCGTCGCAGGGGTAGCGCCTTTCACCCGGAGGTACCGATGAAAGTCGCCGATCTGATGAGCACCGACCTCCAGGCAGTCCGGCAGACCACCACCCTGGCGGAGGCCGTCGTCACGCTGGCGGACGCCGGGGTGTACGGCGTACCGGTGCTCGACGCGCGCGACCGGCTGGTCGGCGTGCTCTCCAGCCGGGACATCATCGAGGCGGAAGCCGAATGCAACGACCCGGAGGAGCGTGCCCAGCTCTTCCAACGAACGCTGGTCCGCGACCTGATGACGCCCAAGCCGGCAACGGTGAAGCCCGACGCCGAGATTCGGACCGCCGCCCTCGAGATGCTCTACCTTGACGTGCATCGTATCTTCGTGGAGGAAGACGGCGAGCTGCTCGGCGTGATCTCCCAGAGCGACATCGTACGCGCCGTGGCGACCGCCAAGATCTGACAATCCACGTCCACTCCGAGGCGATGACCCGATGACCGACCCACGGCCGGACATCGGCAAGCACCCGCGCGGCACGTTGGCTCTCGTCGGACTCTACGGCGTCCTCTTCGTGCTGGGATGGCTTGCCTTCTTCTTCTTCGTGTACGCCCCTCGGGGCGTCATCACGAGGTAGCCGTCATGCACGTCGACCTGTACGAGCGGATCTGGATGTGGGGAGCGGCCGGGATCATCGCCGTCTTCCTCGGCATCACCGCCGTGGCGACGGTGAGCCAGGGCCGCATGCCTCCCAGCCACGTCGAGACGATCGACCCGGCGGCGGTGTTCACCGACTCCCGGTTCGCCGACCGGGGGGTCGCGACGCTGGCCAACGGTGACGTGCTCGTCACCCTGATTGCGCTCACCTACGCCTTCCAGCCCGGGGAGTTCCGCGTGCCGGCGGGCCGCCGCGTGACCTTCCGCATGACCAGCGTCGACGTCGTCCACGGGTTCCAGATCGTCGGGACCAACGGCAATACGATGGTGGTCCCCGGATACGTGAGCGAATTCAGCACCGTCTTCGAGACCCCCGGCGAGTATCTCATCGTGTGCAACGAGTACTGCGGCACGGGCCATCACGGGATGTACGCGACGATGATCGTCGAGGAGGCGCCGTGATCGCCGATCGCCGTCTCGCCACCGCCAACGTGGGCGTCGCCGTCGGGGCGTTCGGGATCGCCGCGTTCATGGCATTGATGCAGGCACTCTCCCGGGCCAACCTGGAGCTGCCGTGGCGATCGCCGCAAATCTACTATCTGTCGGTCACCGCGCACGGCGTGATGATGGCGCTGGTGTTCACCACGTTCTTCATCATGGGCCTCGGCGTGGTGTTCGCAAACCGGGCGCTCGACCGGCCCCTGCGGGCTCGGGGGGTGGCGTGGGCGGGGTTCTGGCTCGCGGTCGGGGGCGTGGCGGGCGCGACGTGGGCGATCCTCTGGGGAAAGGCCAGCGTCCTCTACACGTTCTACCCCCCGATGCAGGCGCATCCGGCCTTCTACCTGGGGCTGACGCTGGTGGTCGTCGGCTCGTGGCTGCTCTTCGGCTCCGTGGCGGCGACCTACCTGCAGTGGCGCCACGAGCACCCCACGACGCCGGTCGAGCTGGGCTTTCACGGCATCCTGGCGGCGATCATCGTCTGGTACATCGCGACGATCGGCGTCGCCGCCGAAATGCTCCTGCAGCTGATCCCGTGGTCCCTCGGCCTCAAGCAGACCGTCGATCCGGTGCTTGCGCGCATGCTGTTCTGGTACTTCGGGCACCCGCTGGTCTACTTCTGGCTCCTGCCGAGCTACGCCATCTGGTACGCCGTCCTGCCCAAGGTCGCTGGCGGCAAGCTCTTCAGCGATCCGCTCGGACGCATGGTCTTCGCGCTGTTCATCCTGCTGTCCACGCCGGTCGGCTTCCATCACCAGCTCATGGATCCGGGCGTGACCGCCGGCTGGAAGGCGCTCCACACGTTCAACACGCTCTGGATCCTCTTTCCGAGCTTCGTGACGGCGTTCACGGTCGTCGCGTCGTTGGAGGTTGCGGGCCGGATGCGTGGGGCCACGGGGCTGTTCGACTGGCTGAAGCGTCTGCCGTGGGGTGACCCTCTCGTCGCGGCGGTCCTCCTCAGCATGATCCTCTTCGCGGTCGGGGGGTTCGGGGGAGCGATCAACGCGGCGTTCGGCATGAACGCGGTGGTGCACAACACCGCGTGGATCCAGGGACACTTCCACCTGACCGTCGGCACCGCCGCGGCGCTCACGTTCATGGGCGCGGCGTACTGGCTGGTGCCCAAGTTGGTGGGACGGGATCTCGAGCTCGATCTGCTCGCGAAGGTACAGCCGTACCTCTGGTTCGTCGGGATGCTGCTCTTCTCGATTGCGAACCACGCAACCGGCGTCATGGGGATGCCGCGCCGGATTTACGAAGCGTCGTACGGCGGTAGCCCCGTGGCGGCCCAGTGGGAGGGGCTCACCCTCGTGTCGGCGCTGGGCGGGCTGTTCCTGTTCATCAGCGCCGCCTTCTTCCTCATGGTCATGCTGGGGACGGTGCTGGCCGGCAAGCGCCGGGAGCAACCGGCGATCGAGTTCGCCGAGCCGCTCGCGGGGCCGCCCACGACCCTCGGGGTCTTCGACCGATTCAGGCTGTGGACCGTGCTGGCGATCGTGCTGGTGGTGATCGCCTACGCCTATCCGATCGCCAGCCACCTGCGGTTGGAGACGTTCGGGTCGCCGGGGTTCACGCCCTTCTGAGCGGGGCGCTAGATTGAGCGCTGAAACAGCACCATCGCGACGAACGCGAGGCTCACCAACAGACCGACGGTCGGCGCACGGGCCTCCTGGTAGGCCTCCGGCAGCAGCTCGACGAAGACCATGAACACCATCGCCCCGGCCGCGAAGCCGACGCCGAACGGCAGGGCACGCGTGAACGCCTCGACGAACAGGAACGCGGGCACGGCCACGAGCGGCTGCGGCAGTGACGAGAACACGCTCCACGCCGCGCACTTCGCCACCGTCACCCCCTGAGGGCGCAGGACCGCGCTGATCGCCAGGCCCTCGGGAACGTTGTGGACCGCGATCGCCACCGTGATCACCGCCGCCAAGGTCATCCCCCCCCCGAACGAGACCCCCACGGCGACGCCCTCGGCGACGGAGTGCACCGTCATGACGATCACCATGAGCGCCATGCGCTGCCCGCCCACGCCGCGCACCCCGCCGAACTCCACGTCGCGGCCCCGGAGCACCCGCTGGGTGACCAGGATGAACACGACCCCGACATTGGCGCCGACGATGGTCTGCCAGTCGCCGTACTGCGTGCCCTCGGCGACGAGGCCGAAGCTCGCGCCCAGCATGAGGCCCGACGCCAACGCGTTGGCGTAGGCCACCCACCGGGGAGACACCCGAGATACGAACGCGAACGGCGCTGCACCCAGTCCCGTCGCGAGGGCGGTGAGGAGTCCGTAGACGAAGACCAGCGTGACCGTGACCACTCGCCGCCTCCCGTGTTCCCGCTACGCGCCGGCGCCGGCCAGCAGCACCACGATTACGGTCGCCACGCTGGTGACCAGCGCGATGCTGGTGTGACCGGCCTGTCGGTAGCATTGCGGGAGGAGCTCCACCAGCACCAGGTACACCAAGCCGCCCACGGCGAACCCCCACGCCCACGGCAGGAGCGCGGGCGCGGCCGATGCGATGGCGAAGGTGACGACGGCGAGCAGAACCTGCGTGACGTTGGTGACGATCGCGAGCCCGGCCGCGTCCCGCATCCGCACTCCGCGGCTGGTCAAGATCGCCGACAGCACGGTCGCCTCCGGCACGTTGTGCACCGCAATCGCGAGGGCCATGACGATGCCGAAGGGCAGACTGATCAGCATCGCCACGCCGATCGCCACGCCCTCGGAGACGGCGTGGAGCGCGTGAACGAGAAAGACCTGATACCCGTACTCGGGGCCCGTCTCGCCCAGGCGATTGAGATCGAGGTCTCCCGTGCCCGCGGCGGCATGGGTGAAGTACACCCAGATGATGCCCAGTACCGCACCGGCCCATCCCCACACGGCGAGGCGCTCGAGCCCCTGCTGGGCGAGCGCGAACGCCGTGCCCAGCATGAGGCCCCCGGCGAGCGCGTTGGCCCAACCGATCCACCGAATCGGGAGGTCCGGCCGACCCACGAGCGGCACGACGCCGAACCCCGCGGCCCCTGCCGCGAGGGAGGCGTAGAGCAGGACGGTGAGGATCGGCTCCACAGGGCGACGGTCCTTCGCGAGCAGCGGGACGACCGCCCCCACCATAGGCGGTTCGCCGCGGCTCCGCCAGATCGAGGTCGCCCCTTCCCACTCTGGCCCCGGAGAGCGGGTTCCGGTAGCTTCTCTTTCACGGGGATGACGTACACGGGCAGCCGAAGCCGCGAGGCTCTCTGGGACCGCGTCGAGAGCCTGTGCACCGCGGCCATCCGCATTGCCGCGGTCCACGATCTCGAGCTGGTCCTGCAGGAAGTGACCGATGCCGCTCGCGAGATCGCGGGCTCCCGTTATGCCGCCCTGGGCGTGATGACGCGCGACCGGGACGGGCTCGAGCGGTTCCTCGTCAGCGGGGTGTCCCGGGAGCTGTTCGAGCGGATCGGCACCCCGCCCAGCGGCAAGGGCATCCTCGGCATCCTCATCGACGACCCGCGGCCGTTGCGGCTCCGCCACCTACGAGACCACCCTCTCGCGTCGGGGTTCCCGAAGCACCATCCGAACATGGACTCGTTCCTCGGTGTGCCGATCGAGGGACGGAGCGGACCGATCGGCAACCTGTACCTGACCGACAAGCAGCAGGGCGAGGAGTTCACGGCCGACGACGAGGCCCTCGTGGTGATGCTCGCCTCGCATGCGGCGGTCGCCATCGAGAACGCACGCCTCTATGAGGAGCGGGAGCACCTCCTCCAACGTCTGCAACGGCTCCAGACCTCCCGCAACCGCTTCTTCGCCATGATCAACCACGAGCTCCGCAACGCGCTCACCGCGGTCCACGGGTGGACCGAGTTGTGGTTGCGGCGGGCAGGCGCCGACCCGCCGCGGGCGGCCGCCGAGGCGGGGGAGTCTGCGGAACGCGCCCTCACCCTCCTGGAGGATCTGCTCGACCTGAGCCGACTGGACGAATCGAAGCTCGAGGCGCGCCCCAAGGAGATCGACGCGTGGCAACCCGTCCGGGAGGCGATCGGGACGGTGGAGCCCGCCGCCGAGCGGCGCGGGGTGCCCATCGTGATCCAGGGACCCGACGGGGCGGCACCGGCCCACACCGATCCGCAGCGGATCCGGCAGATCCTGATCAACCTGCTGACCAACGCCGTCCGCCACGGCCCGTCCGGCGAGCCGGTGACCGTCCGCCTGCAGGTCACGGACGACCGGCTGTCCTTCTCGGTCGCCGACCGCGGGGAGGGGATCCCGGTGGAACAGCAAGCCGTCATCTTCAAGGCGTTCGAGCGGGCGGGCTCGGACGCCGAGCGGGGTACCGGGTTGGGCTTGGCCGTCTCGCGGAAGATGGCGCGCCTCTTGGGCGGGGACCTCACGGTGCAGAGCGGCGAGGGGCTGGGGGCGCGGTTCACGCTCGACCTGCCTCGCACGATCCACCGAATGTGAAGGCTACTTCACAGTTCGTTTAATCTGCGCTAAGACTGGCCACGGTACGGTTCGCTCATGAGAGTCCTCGTCGTGGAAGACGACCGAAAGGTTGCCGGATTCATCGAGATGGGGCTCCGGGAGGAGAACTACGCCGTCGACGTCGCGAAGGACGGTGAAGAGGCGACGATGTTGGCGCACGTCAACGAGTACGACGCGATCCTCCTGGACTTGATGCTCCCCAAGAAGAACGGCCTCCAACTCGCCGCCGAGCTCCGCAAGGAGGGCCGCACGACGCCGATCCTCATGCTGACGGCGCGCGATGCCACGGAGGACGTGGTGCGCGGACTGGATGCGGGCGCGGACGACTACCTGACCAAGCCGTTCAAGTTCGACGAGCTCCTGGCTCGGCTGCGGGCGCTGGTGCGGCGCGGTGGCGCGGCGCGGCTCGACCGCCTGTCGTACGGACCGATCGAGCTCAACCGCCTGAAGCACAGCGCGCACGCCGGTGGCGAGCGACTCGACCTGACGCCGCGCGAGTTCCAGTTGCTCGAGCACTTCATGCTGCATCCCGAAGAGGTGGTACGCCGAACCGAGCTGCTCGAAAAGGTCTGGGACATGCACTTCGATCCGGAGAGCAACGTGGTCGACGTGCACGTCGGTAACCTCCGCCGGAAGCTGCGCGAGGCCGGGTTCGACGGGATGATCGAGACGGTCCGCGGTGTGGGATTCTGCTTGCGAGTGTCCGACACCGCCAGAACCTGATGCAGTCGTTGCGCCGTACGCTCGCCGTACGGTACTCGGCCACCCTCTTCGTCGCTCTCCTGCTCATCGCCCTCTGGGCGTATCTGGGCACGCAGCGCATCTTGCGCCGTGAGCTCGATCGGGACCTGGCAGCGGTGGCGCAGCTCGAACTGGCGCTGATCGCCGCGGGCCTCCCGCTTCCTGCGCAGCCCGAGGTCGACAGTTTCGACCGGTTCGTCGAGACCGTGAACCGGTTCGTGGTGTTGCGTGACGGCACCGGCACCCTGGTCGCTCACAACACGCCGTACGCGGGGATGCTTGCCGCCGATCGGGACATGATCGCGCGGGCCGCGGCCGGCGAGTGGGTGTGGACGAGCACGTCGTTGGGCGGGCGAGCCTTCCGATCGGTCTACGTGGCGGCGCCGTCGCCGGACGGGGAGGACCTGATCGTCCAGGTGGCCGCGTCGTTGCTGCCGCACCACCGCGCGACTGCGCTGATCCTGCTCTTCATGCTCGGGACCGTGGTGCTCGGGACGGTCGCCACCGTCTTCGGCGCGAGATGGATGGCGGGCTCCGCCGTGGCACCCGTCGCGGAGATCACCCACGAGGCCGACGCGATCACCCCGATGGCTCGGGGCCAGCGCATCACCGCGCACGCCCACGTCGCCGAGTACCACGGGCTCGTCCGCGTCCTCAACGAGATGCTCGAGCGCCTCGATCAGGGCCGCGAGGCCCAGCGACGGATCATCGCCGACGTCGGTCACGACCTGCGGACCCCGATCACCGCCATGCACGGGGAGATCGAAATCGCCCTTCGTAGTGACCGATCGACCGACGAGTACCGCCGGGTGCTCGCGAGCGTGCTCGAGGAAGTGGAGCGCCTCACCTCGATCAGCGACTCGTTGATCCTGCTGGCCCGCCTGGAGACCGGCCAGCTGGTGCCCGAGCGGCAGCCGACCAATCTCACGATGCTCGTGGCGCAGGCGGTTCACCGGGTGCGGGGACGCGAGGGCGGGTACACCGTCGTCCTTCAGAACGCATCCGGCGACCACGCGGGGGAGGTCGACCGCTCCATGGTGGGCTTGGCGGTCGATCACCTCCTGGACAACGTGACCAAGCACACACGGCCGGGCACCACCGCTCACGTGACGGTGTCGTCCTCACCGACGGACGTCACCATCGCAGTGGAGGACGACGGCCTCGGGCTGCCCGACGATCTCCTGCCCCACCTCTTCGAGCGCCTGTATCGGGGAGACGCGGCGCGCACGCGCGCCGGGGGGGCGGGCCTCGGCTTGACGATCGCCGCCGCCATCGCGGACGCCCATGAGGGGACGATCCACGCCGCCCGCAGCCGATACGGGGGGCTCAGGATCGCGCTGCAGCTCCCCCGCACGCCGCGCCAAGGGCGAATTCAGTGATTCTTCATAGCGTGTTGTCAGATGCTTCACGACCCGGGGCCTACGATGGCACCGTACGCCTTCCGGACGAGGCTACCGTGGAGCGTAACATCGGAACTCTCGACGCCAGACTCCGACTGCTGTTGGCCGCCGTGCTACTGGGGATTTCCGTCGTCTTCAACGCACAGCCGTTGGTGGCCCTCGCGACTGCCCTCGTCGCGGTGGTGCTCGCCGGCACCGGGCTCACCCGATCCTGTCCGCTCTACTCGCTCTTGCGGTTCACCTCCATCGCCGCGCACAAGCGGTAGGGAGACCTCCGAGGTCCCGCGCGCCGCGATCCGGCCCCCTGCGCGGCCGGACCCCCGGGTGGCGCGCCGCCCCACGACCGAGGTAAGTTCTCGGCGCTCGCGTCCAACCGGTCGGCCGCCACGGGTGCCGACGCCCGAGATCGACCGGGAGCTTCGTTTCCCGACCTCAGGAGGTCTTCACACGATGCGTCTGTTACCGGTGGGTGTCCTCGGCATGCTCGCGCTCGCCGCCTCGACGGCGGCGGCACAGGAGACGGCACAAGGCCTCCCGGAGGGGGTGACGGCCGAGATGGTGAGCGAGGGTGCCGAATTGTTCAAGGGTCCGGGCGTGTGTTCGGCGTGTCACGGTCCGGACGGCGCCGGCGTTCCCAACGTCGGCGCGAACCTGCAGGACGGCGAGTGGGTCCACAGCGACGGGTCGTTCGAGGGGATCCTGAGCACCATCATGCAGGGCGTGGCCGCCGACAAGTCCTCGACGGGGGGGGTCATGCCGCCGAAGGGCGGGGGCGCGCTCTCGGATGAGCAGCTCGAGGCGGTGGCGGCGTACGTGTGGAGCCTGAGGCAGCGCTGAGCGCTCGGCGCACGGCAGCTGCCGCCGCGCTCAACCCAGCAGATCGGCTACGGTCGTCTCACGAAAGAACCGGTTGATCTCCTCGGCCACCGATTTCCAGCGGTGGTGCGCGGGGCACGGCCGCCGGTCGGAGCATTCCGGCCGTCCCAGCACGCACCGCTTGCGCTGGGTGACTTCGTCGAACGGGGCGACGACCCGCTGCAGCGTCAGGCGCTCCGGATCGATGGCCAGTCGGAAGCCGCCGTGCTTGCCGCGGGAGGAGGTCAAGACGCCTTGCCGCGCGAGTTCGTGCAGGACCTTGGAGAGGTAGTTCTGAGGCACGGACGCCGCCGCCGCGAGGTCCCCGGCCCGCACCGGGCCCTCGGGATGCTGGGCCAAGTAGACGATCGCCCGCAACGCGTATTCGGCAGTGCCTGAGAGCATGGACGTTCCGAGCGCCCGTGCGAGGGCAGTATTTTATGATATTAACATGATAATATCTGTTATTTTCCGGGGCAACTGACTCGGGAAGCCGGCCGGGCCCTCACCATCCCAGCCGCAGCGAGAGGCCCGCGCCCAGGAACCAGTCGACCGGATCCCCGGCGAAGCCGCCGCCACCGCTGACATCCACTTGGACGGCATCGCTCACCAGGTAGGTCAGCCCCCCGTCGACGAGATGCGCCGAGCTGCCGGCGTCGGCCAGGGCAAACGACCCGAACACCTCGGCGAACGTGCCCACGCGCGGGCCGAGCGCGATCCCCAGCGCGAGCGTGTACACCAGGTCGGTGAGGGTCTCCAACCGGCCCGCCGCGTCCCGCTGGGCGTCCCACTCCAGGCCGACGTTGTAGCCGAGCCCGACGTGTTCGCCGAGCTCGCTGGCCAGGGCCAAGCGCACCGCGGGGCTGGCGCGTTCCACTCCGACGCCCTCCTCACCCGTCGGGAGCGTGACGCTCCCGATGACGGCGACCGAGGGCCGGAGGCCGGCACCGCCGTGCAGCCGGTACTTGGCGCCCAGGTCCAGGTCGCCCAGCCCGCTGACCGCGGGGGACCCCGGGGCGTCCTCCACCGATTGCCGGATCCATCCGCCGAACCCGACCCGCGCCTCCAGTCCGGCCGCCACGCCGACGCGCGCCAGCGCCTGCGGAACGGCGTGGACGGTGGACGAGACGTCGGCCTCGACGTCGCGCTCCATGACCCACCCGAGCTCGAGCTGAACGAACCCGAGCGCGACCGTCGCGGTGGACTCAGTCTGGTCGGGGCGGTCCGTCACCAGCGGCCCCTGCTCCTGGGCCCTGGCGGCCGCGAGCGGCGCGGTCGCCAACACCAATGCCCCGCAGATCCGGGCCGGATTCCTCATCATGGCGATCAAGGGGAAAACTTTAGCCGTATCTAATATCATAATTAGGTGGGAGGACACACTCCAGGGATCTCGGCCGCTCCGCGGGACTCCTTAGGATTGCAGGCTGGCGCGCAGCTTCGCGCGGTCGACCTTGCCCAGATGGGTGCGCGGCAGGGCATCGACGAAGGCGATCGACCGCGGGCTCTTGTAGCCGGCCAGACGCTCCCCGACGAACGCCTTCAGCTCCGCGTCGAGCCCGGCGGCCACCGGCGCCGCGACCACGAAGGCGTGCGGCTCCGTCAGGCCTTCCGCCCCCACCACCCCGACGACGGCGACCTCCCGCACGGCATCGTGCTGCAGCAGACAGTTCTCGACCTCCTGCGGGGACAGCCACTTGCCCGACACCTTGAGCATGTCGTCGCCGCGGCCGCAGTAGGTGAAGCAGCCGTCCGCGTCGCGGCGGACCATGTCGCCCGACACATACCACTCGCCCCGAAACGCGCGCATCGTCTCGTCCAGCTGCTGCCAATACCCGATCGCCCGGGAGCCGCCGCGGACCCTCAGCCACCCCACCTCGCCGTCGGCAACCTCGCTCCCGTCCTCGTCGCAGACCTTGACCTCGAACCCCGGGACCACCGGCCCGAGCGTTCCGGGCCGCACCCGTCCGGGGCGGTTCGAGATGAAGATGTGCCACATCTCGGCGGTGCCCAG
>JABAOE010009585.1_pt1 | contig 21878 bp, 19 predicted proteins | sample 7062141 | NCBI WGS metagenome assembly JABAOE01 (sample SAMN14538627, study PRJNA623070) | marine sediment metagenome | biome: marine biome [ENVO:00000428]; feature: marine pelagic biome [ENVO:01000023]; material: deep marine sediment [ENVO:00002113] | place: India: Gulf of Khambhat ... | reverse complement strand
GGGTATTCCTTCTGCGGTGCAGGCCAGGTTTCCTTTATCAGAGCGAGCCCCTTGCCGTCGCGGGTGAATTTCGGGGTGAGCCTTTGCCCCATGGGGCCTACACCGGACATGACCGCAAGCACCGAGTTTCGATGCACGTATGGAGCGTGACCGTCGATGGCGTTTTCGATCAATGGCCTCCAGTTGATGGGCCAGACCCGGACATCCGTGAAAACCTCTACGTTGGGTTCGAAAAACTCTTCCGGAACATCTTCTTCCAGGGGGACCGGTTCGCCGTCCCCTATCCATACCCATGCAATGCCGCAGTGCTCCTCGACCCGTCTCCCGGGGATCCGGACACCAGCATCGGGGATACGGGAATCGGGACCTTCAACCAGTGCGGCCACGCACTTCCCCTGAGCATCGTACGTCCAACCATGATAGGGACAACTCACCGTGCCGGGAAAATGGCACACACCGTTGGATAGCTTCGATCCCCGGTGGGCGCAGAGATCCTGCAGGGCGACGATCTTTCCTGCTTTGTCACGGAAGAACACCAGGTCTTCGCCCAGCAGGCGCAGGCCAACCGGCTTTTTACGGCCGACCTCCCGGGTAAGGAGCGCCGGATACCAGTATTCGCGGAGTCCTTCGGCTGGGATCTGCTCGCGCAGATCGGTGTCCCGCCGGGTGCCTGTCAGATCGTCTTTCGCTGTTACCGCCAGGGCCATAATCACAAATTCCTAAAACCGATCAAAACAAGCTAGGGACGAAACAACGCAAAACACTTGTTCGAGTTGAACACGTGACTCTCGACATAATCAATGACTTCAATCCGTTGGTTCAACTCCGTCACGGCGCCGGCCAGGCATACCCAGTTCAAGATCTCGTTCTGACCCGACTCCTCGATTTGAGCGAGGTCCAACCCGCGCCACGAACCGTGCTTTCCGTCCCTCAACTCCTCGAACCTTTGCCGGTCCGCCTCCATATCGGGATACAACCAGTGGTTCTTCTCGGTAAGGAAGGCGTGGGACCAGCTGGAAGTGGCCATGAGAACAACTCGCCAGGGGCTCTCACCTAGCGCGCGTGCGACGGACCGGCCGAGATCAAAACACCTCCTGGGAGAGGGTGCCGGCGGATCCGGTCCCTCGTTACCGTCTCCCGCCAGATGCGCTATGCCACCGCGGCTCCGGATAACCGAGCTACCGTAGCAGTTCACATGAAAAGGCACCAGGGGAAAGTCGAACCCTTGCCTGTCGTAGTCCAGAAAGACAAGGGTCTGGCTGAAGGAGTGGGCAAGGCCACGGTCAGAACGCAAGGTGTAGGCATAGGGGAGATCGAAATCTTCTTGACTCAAACGGTTGACGAGATATCTCCCCCCCGGGACATGCCCCTTGATGTTAAATACCTTGTCAGGTGGCTCGCCCCAAATGTTCTGGTCGGTTTTGGCCCATCGCTCGATGCCTGCAAGCGGAACGTACTCCGCTCGATCGAAAATATAAACACAAAAGGGCGGGATGATGTCCTCGCGAAAATTTTCGTACTGGTCATCCCCCCAGACAAGGATGAAGTCTGGCTTGAAGGCTTCGATCTCGGCGCGAATCTTTCGAAACGCGCCTATCATGCGTTCACGATGCTTACCTGCTGCACGGGTTCCCCCATCGTCAGCCCACTCCAGCTGCATGGGCCGGGGCCAGCTCTCGACCTTTTTCAAGTGTTCCGGGACACGGGAGCTTTCGAGAGCACGGCGTAGGAAAGCGGCCATATAGGAATCGGGAACCATGGGACCCGGATAGTGGCTGGTGCCTATTCCTAATATCTCTCCCATCGATGACCTCAATCCCTAGGGTTTGAGCCGCCGGCTTTTGGCCTTTTCGCCGGTGATAAAATGATCGCCCTTCAAAGCAAGCTGGGCTTCCTCTTCATCCTGCTCGGACCAAACGCCAAGGCTGTATCCATACCACGGCATGCGCGGCTTCAGGGGTGGAAGGCCCAGTTCCTCCCAAAGAGCTTTGGCATTTTCCATGAACTCTCTGCGCGGCAACGAAACGGGAAGGTAAGGCCACGGGCGGGTGGCGTTGATCAGGAGGGCTGACATCCGAGCGTTTCTCTTCTCGTCATTGGAGGCCGAGGGGGGAGCCGCCGACGGATCCAGGCCACCGGTTTTACCCATGATCGTGGTAACGTCCTTGTCAGGAACCACGTTGAAGCAAATGGCCCAATTGATCATCGCCGGATCGCGGATGTCGACGTCCTCGTCCACCGCAACACAGATCTTGGCGTAGTTTGGCGCAAAGCCTCCTGCGGAGTGAAGCGCCCGCCACACTTCGGCATCATTGGATTTCTTGGTCTTGATGACACAGTAAGCCTGGCCGCTGCCGCTCACCTCGTCATGAATTGCCACATCCGTGACGCTTGCATTCCCGCAGTCGAATCTCAGGTATTTATAGATCACTTTTTCGGTTCCCACGTGCTTGATCTTGCTGCTCTCGCTGGGCGGGAACTGGCTGATCAACGCGCTGTAGATGGCGTCCTTCCGGTGGGTAATGCAGGTCACGTTCATGTAGGGCGAATGACCCCGGGGGCCCAGGTAGCCTGTGTATTCACCAAACGGCCCTTCCGGCTCCAGGGAATCCGTGGGGAGAACCCCCTCGATCACGACTTCCGCTGTGGCCGGCACCTCAAGGTCAACGGTTCGGCACTTGACGAGCTCCACCGGTTCTCCGGCAAGCCCGCCGGCCAAACGGTATTCGTTGAAGTCATAGGGGAGCTTGGCAGTGGCAGCGTAGGCAATGCTCGGGATGGCTCCTACGACGATGGCCGCCTCCAGCGGCTGCCCCTGGGCCAAACACTTCCGCCAGTGCTGGCCCATGTGATTGTTGAGAAAAAGCCCGCCGGTCCGAGTGGGGCTTTTAATCTGACCCCGGTAATTTCCGACATTGTAGGTTCCCGTCACTGGATCTTTGGTGATCCAATTGGCGGAGGTCAGGTACGGAGCGTTATCAAAACCGGGAGTTGAGATCGGCACGGGGAGCATATCCAATCCGCGACCGTTTAAAAGATCGTTTCCCTGAATGACCACTTCATGAACTGGACCGGAGCTCACCGTAACGGGGTCGATCGGATGGAGCTGGGCTTTCGTCCACAGATTATAAATTTCCTCGGACTTGCAATTGAGTCCTATGGCGTAGATTTCGGTGGATGCGGCGAGGGTGCCCACGGAAACGGGCATATCGTAGTGGCGTCCTTTGACATCCACCACGTTTTCAAACAGGAAGGCTTTGCGGTCCTCCTCGTCCAAACCGCGAAACTGCCACCGCACCAGCGGCATCAGCTCGGTGTCCTTGTTTGTGCGTCGCTTGATCCGTAAGAGTTTTCCGCGTTCCTCAAGAACGGCCAGATGCTCTCTCACATCGCGGTAGTACTTGCTCTTCACGTCTCCTCCCTCGATTTCGACCTCAATTAACATCGGCCCTGAGAGACTGTCAAGACGCAGCAACAGACAGAGATAGAGACAGGAACAGAGTACTAACAGCAAAGCGAGAAACCAGAGATCTGAGGTCGGAAGTCAGAAATCAGCTAAAAGAATTGGATTACCTCGCGCAAAGACGCAAAGAGTGCTGCGTTTAGTTTTGAGAAAGCTTTTATCCGTCGGCCAGGAGAACAGCAAGAAGTAAACGACATGGAGCGAAGAGCCGGAGATTCGCTGGACTATCGGTTTGACAAGTACCGACACTTGGAGATAATAGCTTTGACTTATTGCTGAAGCGCATAGGAATGAGTGCCATAATGCGAACTAATCGGAGCGTTTCCAAACCGGAAAGGAGACCCCTCCCATGAAAGACGGATACCTTGTCATCGATGCGGACGGACATGTAGGCGACGACGAAACAGCCTTGAGACCTTACGTGTCACCGCAGTTCCGCAAACGCCCTCTCCTGCCCCGTAGCAACATGGACCGGAGCCAGGGGGGAAAATTTGGCAAGAAGCACCAGGATCCCAAGATCCAGATCGAAGACATGGACGTCGAGGGGATCGATGTTATGACGCTTTACGGGACGGGGGTGCTCGCCATGTGGCGGATCAAGGAGCGCGAGCTCTCCGTGGACCTGCACCGGGCCTACAACGATTGGCTGGCGGATTTTTGCGGCCACAATCCGGACCGCCTGAAAGGTGTAGCCGCCCTTCCGATGATCGAGCCGGACAGGGCGGCGCGGGAGCTGGAACGAGCGGTGACCCAGCTGGGATTTATCGGCGGCATGGCGCACACGACGATCTTCAACCACCACGTTGGAGAGCCCTGTTACGACGAGCTCTACGCCTGCGCCCAGCAGTACAACGTCCCCATCGCGTTTCATGCCTCGGGCTCGGAAATCGAACGGTTCGACACTTTTGTGGCCGAGCACACCATCGGACATACCCACGAGCAGATCTGTTCCACCCTGTTCGTGGTCTACTGCGGCGTGCTGGACAAATTTCCGCGCCTCAGGGTCGCGTTTCTCGAAGGGCTGGCGGGATGGGTCCCCAGCATTGCCCAGCGCATGGACGAAGAATACGAGAGACGGCCCCACGACGCTCCTCTAATGACCAAGAAGCCCACGGAGTACTTCCGCGAAGGGCGGATCTTTTTTGGCATCGAATCGGAGGAATGGATGCTGCCGGTGGTTATCCGATATTTAGGTACGGACAAGACCCTGATGTTCTCATCGGATTATCCTCACTGGGACGGTGAGTTTCCCAATGCCACCAAGAACCTGGTAAAGCGGGACGATTTGACGGATGAGAACAAGCGCAACATCCTGGGAGAGAACGCCCGGAGATTCTATGGTGGAATGACCAGGACGGAACAACAAGAAAAGGCAAGCAGCCGGCACGAAGCAGCGATTTAGTACGGAGGTAGGTCAGAGACACCTCCAGGATAAACGCCAAATATCTGGATTCGGCTATTCACCGCAGAGGCGCAGAGATCGCAGAGAAATCATTTTGTTTGTCGAGAGAGACGACAAACAAAAACGTCTCCATTGCGGACAATAATCGGAATGTTTCGCGCGAAGGGGCAATGCGCCCAGCCCTGCCCCTTGCACCATTCGTTTACCTCGGGGTTATTTGCCCCGCACCTCGTTGTAGATCTTCACAGCCTCCTGCAGGGCCCAAATCCGTTTTTTCTGAGCCTCGGGGTCATGGGCAATGGTCATATATTCAATCCCGGGTTTGCGCATCTCCAACTCTTCCACTTTACCCTGTTCCGTTACGTCAACGCGGAAGGATTGATCGGGTACGCGTTCGCTTTTGGTCTGCATGATGGTCTGTCCTTCCTTTGAGAGCAACCAGTTGACAAAAAGCCTTGCGGCATAGGGGTGGGGCCGTCGATTAACCACCATGACGTTGTTGGAAGCGCCGGTACCTTGCATAATGGGCCGCTCCTTTACCGGTTTTTTGATAACCTGGGTAAAGCTCGCCACGGGAAGCCCCTGCCTGCCGAGCCTGTCGATATCCCGCCCGGCGGAGCCGACAAAGATAGCCATGGTATATTTTCCCCTGGCCACCCCGTCTGCGATCTGGCGGAAATCGGAACTGAACTGCACATTCAACTCACGGCGAAACATCCGCCGAAGAAATTTCTCACCCAGGTCGGGGTGAACCATGACGGTAAAGTAAGTGCCGAGGGCACCCGAAGCAGTCGGCGGAAGAGCAACGATCTGGCCGGCGAACCGTTTATCGAGAAAGGTCCAAACGGAATCTATCTTCTTCGCCTCCTTAATCGGCAGTTTGTTCGTGTTGAACCGCATGCCGATGGGAGTCAGCTCGGCATTGGCCGAAAATGCAAAGACGTACTTTTCTTCTGGATCGCTGTAGCGGTGCGTACCTCCGTACCAGAGGGACTGGTCCACGACTTCGGGTAGAAACAGCTCTGGACCGATTGGATCGACTACGTTATTGGGAAGAAACCGTGTGTTTGCGCTCCCACCACCAATGAGTACGACATCGACTTTATACTTACCGGCACCCCTCTCCGCGAGGAGACGGTCCGCCTGCCTGCGTCCGCCGCCGGTGGATACTACCGTACGGATTCCGTATTTGTTTTCGAAATATTTAAAAACAGGGCGGTAGTTGCGGGACGCCGAGCCTCCCAGCACGGCCACGAGCACACCCTCCTTTTTCGCCTTGGCGAGGGTCTCATCCCATTGGTCTGCGCTGGACGAGCCGGGCAGTGCCAGGATGAACAAGCCGGCAAACAAAAAGACCAATCCGCGCAGAACTGTGCGAAAAAGACTGATCGAACTCATCATTCCTGCTATTTCTTTCGTCAGTATCATATTGGACCTCCTTAAAATTAATATCAGAACCGTCTCGCCTTAATACCGATTTACTGATCGGTCGTTGCTTGCATCTACGACTAGGTGTCGCGCTCGCTCATGGGGCCCACCTCGCCGGTGCACCAGGGGATAAATGCTTTCATACGACAGCTTGCCCCGTGTGCCTTGAGCTCCTTTTCATAGATATCATGGATCTCCCGGTCCTCATCCTCGTACTCGACCTGACCGCCGCCCTCTTTGACGCTGACTTCGGTTGCCAGCAGGCGCGGCATCCCGGGGGCGTTGAGACCCATATCACCGGTCCTGAGGGCAAGATATCGGGCCCGGTTGTTCCCGGTGTTGAAATGCTGGTGAAAGCAATCGTCGTTGGGAACCGTGACCATGGAACCCAGCTGCCAATCGCACTTGATCATGTCGGAACGGTCGGGTTTGGTCCAAACCAATGAGTACCCACCCGAGCCGCTGAGCAGCACGAGATGAGCCCCGGGTCCGTGACGGTGGGCCTTCTTGTAGGTTCCCACGGGAAATTCCGAGATATGACACTTGGTGTTGTTGTTAGCCAGCTCCAGAGCCGCATGGATGCCGCCGGCGCCACGATTGTCCCGGGAATACAGCAGCATGTCGGGAGCATTGGCAATGAAATTAGACTGCCAGATCCGCCGTTTGAAGAGCTTTCCGCTGCCGCTGAAATAGTCGTCCTCACCCGCGTAGCGTGACTCGAACTTGTAATCGATATTAAAGATAAAGTTTGGATCTTTAAACAGGCGTATCATGGGCGGCGCGTTGGTCACCGCGATGTAGCGGACCGGTTCGGTGCCGCTGCCGTTGAAGTTCTGGTATCGGGCGTTGAGGGGGATGGCAAAGAGACTGCCCGCCTGCCATTCGAAGGTCTGCTTTTTCTTATCATCCTGCCAGATGGTGGTGGCTCCGCGGCCCGACACCACATAAACCATCATTTCGTAGAGGTGGTGTTCCGGCTCGGACTTTCCCCCGGGCTTGATTTCCACGACGTGACAATCGTTGGGCATGTGCCGATTGGGGATATGAATAACCGCACCGCTTCCTCCCTTCCGCTCCCAGGGGCCCAGCTCGATCTTGGCCAGGCTGGGAAAATAAAACTCCTCGTAAACCTTCACCCCTTCATTTTTGAGCCATTGCTTATAAGCGTCGGGTTCTTTGAAATCTTCGAGGCCCTCCGCAGGGGTCGGTGCCACTTTCATATCCGTTCCAAGCATCACCATAGTCTAAATCCTCCTCCAATAGCGCAAGATACTGCAAAGGCGAGAGCATAGCGCACAAGGCCGGCAAGGGCAACGGACAGACAGAGACAGAGATAGGGACAGAGTAAAGAGAAGAAATCAGAGATCAGAAGTCGGAGGTCAGCTAAAAGAATTGGATTTGCTCGCGCAAAGACGCAAATGGCGCTAAGTCCGGAGAAAATAATCTAACTACAGATTTGCGCAGATTTAAGAGCCGCAAAAGGCTGTGGGCAAAGAGCAGAGCGCGGAGTGAGAAAGACGGTAGTAATGGAGCCGTAGGATCAAGGCAGCTGGAAGTCGGCGACTACCGGCAAATGATCCGAGGCTTTCTTTGCCGCCGGACCCTGGTATCGAAAACTATCAACCACAGTCAGGTTGCCGCGGATATAGATTGCGTCGAGCGGACGGACCGGGCGGAATGCCGGAAATGTATTAGAACGCCCCGAAGCCAACTTGAAACCTGCCTGCTCAAATTGCCGCTTACCCAGCGTTTCCCACATATCGTTAAAATCTCCCGCGGCAACGACGGCGGTGCTGTGGCGGACACGTTCCAAGGCATGGCCGGACAGAAACCGGCGCACTTGAATTGCCCGTTCGAAGGCAGCAAGTCCCAAATGAAAATTGAAGAGCAACACGGTGTAGGAGTGTTGAGAAGAATGGACGTGACATCGAGCGCCTAGGGCTCGCCGCCTTTTCTTAAGCGGGACGGTCAATTCGATGTCGTGAATATCCGACAGAGGAAAGTGGCTCAAAATGGCGTTGCCATAGTGTCCTTTGCGTAATCGCGCATTCGGCTGGAATGCTCGGTAGCGGAACTCCAACGCGTCCCCGATTAAATGGACCTGCCGATCGTGATGCCATCTTGGCACGCCTTCAGCCACTTCTTGCAGCAGAACAATATCCGGGGCGCATAGGGCCAGCGTTTCGATAATTCGCTCCGGGCGATACAGGCGGTCCACACCGCCGATGCCCTTATGGATATTGTACGTTACCAGGCGGAAACGCATCTCTGCTCACGCAACCTCTGCCAACTCAGCTTTCGTGTCGATGTCTTTGGCAAAGGAGAGAATCGGAGTTATGGTAAATACAACGGGGCGACCAAGTGTAGCGCGACGGAAGTCACTGCGCACGAAAGCCATGGCCACAGCGGACTCGACTTCTGGCATCGTCAGGATTTCATGGCGCAACCTGTAGGAACCCCTGATCGCATAAAATGGGATCGACACCGTCAGGATTGGGAGTTTGAGAGACAACAGATCGTGAAAATCCTCCCTGACCAAAGTTCCCAGACCACGGGCGATCATCGGAAAATGGCGTTTGCGAACTTCGCGGTTTCGATAGCGGTACATCAGTTCCAGAACGCGATTGGCCAATTCGATTCGCAGTGCACTGGGCCGGGCAATGACCAGGTGACCCGGATACAAGTTCTTGGGTGGCTCACCAACCTCAGGGCGGATGCGATAAGGTCGTTTCCAAGCGCCGGCGCCCAACGATGCAGGCTCCGCTTCCACCATCTGCCACCAGAACGGGGACCCCTCATGAGGAGCGTAACAAAAATCGAGCAATTGACGAATTTCATTCGGCGTCGGGAGAATATCACAGGTAGAAAAGGCCACCGGGGAAGAGAAATTGAACCGGGCTCGAACAAACTGCAAGGCGGTTCGCAATGTTGTCAAGATGTCACCCTCAGCATTCACGACTTGGCAGTCCACTTCTCCCTCATAGATCCGCCTGGGTCCCACCAAAATGGGTCCTTCGAATCGATCACTTTGCTTTAACCGCTCCACCAACTCGCCGGCAAGGCATCGTTTTACGGGTAGACGCTGCGCCCCTTTGTAGCCGGTGAGCATGTCCTCGCGCTTCAGTCCTGTTGGGATGGCTCCGGAAAAGGGGTCACTTCCGGCAAGAACGATACAAGGCAACCTGCTGGGCATATCAAGCTCTTCAATTTGTACAGAAAAAGAGGTTCACCATTCTCTTCTTGGTCACAAAACGAGATCAGGCGAGCATGAGGTCCTGATCAACCCGTTGTCTGCCCGCCATTCATTGTTGAAACACGTCAATGCTATAAAGTAGCAATTTTCATGACCTTCAGAAATAGAGAGTAAAGGTTGACATAGGATCGCTTGATTGCATACTGTAATCGCTCAAAACGGAGAAATTCATGTATCCTGTACAGCTTTTTTGCTGGCATTTCATGGCCTACCCCTACCTGCCACCGGATTTTGATGAGAAGTACGAAACCGGTTGGGTCACCGTCCCAAACAGCCTGTGGGATTCCGAACGGTCAAAAGGACTGTACCAGGAGTATATCGATCAGCTGGTCTACGCCGACGAGTTGGGTTTTGACGGGCTGGTGCTGAACGAGCACCACCAGAACATCTACGGTCTGATGTCGTCGCCCAATCTCATTGCCGCGGCCCTGACTCAAAAGACCGTCCGTAGTAAGATCGTCGTGCTGGGGAACCTCCTGCCGCTCCAGCTCAATCCCCTGAGGACGGCGGAGGAGTACGCCATGCTCGACAACATGAGCAACGGCAGAATCATCGCAGGCTTTGCCCCTGGTGGAGGCCAGGAAACCTTTAACTACAACGTCCCGTCTGTGGCCGCCCGGCGCCAGTTTTGGGAAGCCGCGGATCTGATCGTGCGCGCCTGGACGGAAGACGGTCCCTTCAATCATGAGGGACGCTTTTATCCGCTTCGTTACGTAAACACCTGGCCCAAACCCATTCAGAAGCCCCATCCTCCCATCTGGATACCCGGCTCGCGGAGCGCCTCCACCTTCGTGGAGGTGGCCAGGCGCGGCTACAGCTATTTCTTTTCGTCCCGAAGTCACGGAGCGGAAACCGACAAAGCGCAGAAGCAGTTCGCCAAAGTCCTGGAAGATCACGGCGATCATTACGAGCCCCGGCGTATGGGCATTCTGATGTCGGCCTTCGTTTCGGAGACCGACAGGCAGGCTCGAGAGGAGTGCGAAGAAGGCGTGTGGTACTTTCTCAAAAACTGCCTTAAGGGACATTTGAGACGCGAAGGCCGGCAGCTCACCATTGGCCCCGGTATCCCTTACACTCCGGCACCGGCATGGAAAGAGTACCTCGAGCATTCACAACCCGGGAGAAAACTTCTTGGCGACGTGGAGAACTGGGACGAGCTGGATGCTTCCCAGTCCATTATCGTAGGCAGCGCCGAGACGGTCACTCAGCGTATCTGGGACATCATTGAGAAATCACAGGTGGGAAACCTTCTGATCCAGTTCCACCTCGGGAACATGCCGCCGGAGCTGGTGCGGAAGAGCATGCATCTTTTTGCCACCCGGGTGGCACCTTCCCTGCGGGAACGGTCAGTAAAGCTATTCGCAAAGAATTTTCCCGCGGCGGCGGATTCGGCTGAAGGAAGGGCCACGCGTTGAGTGGTCACGCCATCGAATTAAGGGGGCGCAAGGCCTGGGTCCTGGAGGAAGGAAACGGCCCTCCCCTGCTTTATCTCCATGGATTTGTCGACGTTCACAGCGTAACGAAAGAATGGATGCCCTTTCATCGGGGACTTTTCTCCGGCGCTCGAGTGATTGCTCCCGCCCATCCGGGGTGCGGAGAGAGCGAAGACAACGACAACATCGACTCCATCGAAGATGTGGTCTTTCATTACTTGGAAGTTATTGACGCGCTTGGGCTGGAGCGGTTTCATCTGGCAGGCGCCTGTGTCGGGGGCTGGATCGCCGCGGAGATCGCCGTCCGCCATCCGGAACGAGTTTGTTCGCTCACTTTAGTCGGCGCGACGGGTTTACTGGTGCCAGGCTCTCCCATTGGCGACGTTTTTATCAACTCGCAACCTCAGCGCGGAGTGAGCCTTGCCAGCCTGAGGGAGATGTTGTTCAGCCGGGAGGACCATCCCCAAGCATTGGCATGGTTCCCGGACGGACGCGGCCCCATCGACAACGAAGTGCGGCGCTACCAGATGCTCAGATTTTCATCCCAGTTCGGTTTCAAGCCGCCCTACTTCTACCACTGGAAGCTCGCCCACCGGCTCCATCGTATCAACGCTCCATCCCTGATCATCTGGGGAGAAGCCGATAGAATGGTTCCGCCGACCCACGGCCACGCCTACGCGCAACACATTACAAATGCCATGGGGCCCAAGATCATCCAGGGGGCCGGACATGCAGTCCAGGTGGAACACCCCGAAGATACGGCGGGGCTGATTGTGGATTTCCTCGCGAAGCAACAGTGACAGAGATAGAGACAGGGACAGAGCAAGAACAGCAAAGCGCAGAGCGCATAGAGCAAAGCGTTTCGGAGTACATCGCGCAAAGAGCCTACACCGCCGAAGCAGCTTCGACTGCGAAGGCCGGACGCGAAGGGCGCAAAGCACGAAACGAGTACTGAGCAAAATGTACTGAGGACTGAGTCAGAAGAGCAAAGCGCTAAGAGCATGGCACATAGCGTTCCAAATCAAGGTTGAAGACTCGGAGTCGGAAATTTCACCGCTAAGTATTGTTGAGGATAAGTTCTTTGCCGCCTTGACCGAGGCGGGGCTTCCTAAAGTACCGCAAGATTTTTCCGTCGTTTCTCAGGCGCAGTTGATCCCAAAAACGACCCTTGATGAGATTGATCAATTCATTCGTCTTTATGATCGTGTGACCACAAGCACCACTTGGCGCCAGGTCGTAAGTGCCGCTGCGCCTCTCATCGCGCGAGATCCCCATCCCGAGGTCTCCTTTTTCACTGCGTGGGATTTCCACCTCTCTCCCGAGCAAGGCTGGCAACTCATCGAGTGCAATGACAATGGGTCCGGCTTTTTCTACGCCTCCCTTATCAATCATTTTTTCTACCAGCTGGCGGAATTTGCGTTTAATGGTTCCATCGTGGCGCCGGAGTCCGTTGAAGCCTTCAAGGAACGATTGATTAGAATGGTGAAGAGTGAAGCCATCAATTTCTTTGGCACGTTACCCGACGGGCTTTTTTTGATACTTGAGGCTGAGGAAGTGCTGCGTAGGGGCAAATTCCACCAGGAATTGGTCATGCTGGAGGAGCTGTTAGTTCAGCTCGGGTTGAATGCAGCCATCGCTTCGCCAAATGAGCTCCACTGGGACGGCAAGCACCTCTCCAGGCACCGTCAAACCGTCGCTTTCGTCATCAACCGATGCACGGACTTCTTCTGGGACGCAGAGGAGTTTTGCGAGTTGCGTGCGGCCTACGGGGAACGGAAAGTCTATATCGCACCCAATCCGTTTACTTACGCGACGCGTAGCGACAAGAGGCTCCTGGAGTTTCTCTCCCGACCGGACTGGGATCGAGATTTGGGAATTGGTCTACAAGACAGGGCTATGCTGAGTGCTCACGTACCGGTGACTTATCTCTTGCGGGAGGAAAATATAAACGAGGTTACCGCTGAAAAAGAAAATTTTATTTTCAAGCCGGCGCATGGCTTCGCCGGTCACGGTGTTCTGACCAGTTCACAGGTGGGCAGAGGACGTTTGCGTCAACTGCTCAAGAAAGGAGTCCACTACGTGGCTCAGAAAAAAGTCCCCAAAGCAGAGCTTGTTTTCGAACTGGCGGGAGCGAAGACGACTCTGTGGACGGATCTTCGCGTATGGGCATACCAAGGGGAACGCTATCTCGTCTCCGGACGAGGATCCACGCAGAGCGATGTTCTCAACTTTACACCACCTGGCGGATGGCTTCCTACGCTTGTCACTCGATAATCTGTCAAAGCGCAATCAAGATAAATCACGCCAAGGCGCCAAGGGCGCAAAGCTGAAGCAAGTAAAAACTTAAAATTAAAAAGGCAAAATTAGAAGGTTCGGAATCGGAATATCTCGCACCAAGACGCAAAGAGAGCCAAGTTCGGATCGGATTTTTTAACCGCAGAATTACGCGGATTATCGCGGACAAACAAACGGCGAAGTGCAAATCAAGTTTAAGGATTGAATTTGCGCTTTAGCCATGGAGTTCGCTTGTGGTGTTGCTGGAGGTAGGCCTTTGCGGCATTGGTGTTTGCCCTCTCATAGACTGGAGTCACCTCCGCGTCGTCTGAGATATTCAAATAATAGGTCCCTAGATCGACAATCTCCCCGGGGACGGGAACGAAAAACACTCCCCTGCGACCTGCCAGGTACATGGTTTCCTGATCATTGGGTGCCCCTCCCCGAAAGATGATCCGGCTCAGATAATAGGCGTTTTGCGGGATATTTGGAACCATGAAATATCCGTCGCGTAGTGTTACCGCGGTAATGAGCAGCGATCTGTTCTTGTCCATGATCTCGATGGTAATCCCCTGCCGGACCGCACCTATGGGCATGAGCCCCTGCCTGCCAGGGTAATTGTTATTGATAACGACCCTTCCGATGACAAGCGAGCTCTTCGGGCCCGCCGGGTCCGTCAGCGCCGGCGCGCAACCGCCACAAACAACAAGGAGCAATAGAACAGACAACAACAGGGTCTTCCTATATGCAATCTTCATTTCGTTCCTCCACTCTTGCCCCTTCGCGCAACTAGCGATTCTAACGGACAGAATAACACTTGTTTTCTAACTTGCGATTTGGATCGAGTTGACCCATCAGGCCTTCTACGGTGACGGTTCGCCGGGAGACAGGAAACCCGGTGGCGGCAACGGCCCTGGCAACCCAGGTGTTGCAGGTGTTGAAGGCGTGGAAGCTTCCCTTGGCCCGGTAAAACCGGCTTTTTCCATAAAGCCCCTTCCCCTTTTTCACCACCTCATCATGCTTGCGAGGGTCTCGATAAAAGGTTCCGGCTATAAAGTCCAGCATTTTACCGTAACCCGTCTCCGGCACCCTGAGATCCACGACTTTACTTTTCGAAAAGTAGCTTCGCGGTGACGACGGAACTTCAACCACGTGAAGAACACTGGATGTGGGGAAAAGAGCGGCCCGCAGGGCGAGGGTAGGTTTCGCCTTGCTGGCTTGATAGTAACCCGCGTCTCCCCAACCTACCTCCAGGTACTCAACGGCACCGAAGTCGGTTTTGAACTCGGGGATTTGTTCCAGCAAATCGGACCGGTCGATCACGATTCCCGTGTGCCACCCGTGGCTAACCACCGAAAATCCACGGGTTGTCCGGCAGTCCGTGGCCATGGCAGGTTCTTTTGACACATTGACGCAACCAACCAGGAAACACAGAAGCAACACTCTCGACCTGGCCCACGAATCCTTCAGTATGGAGCGACAAGGACGAGAGTCCATTGAACCAAAATTGGGGCTCAAGAAACTCAGTTTAAAAGAATTGCCAGTCCTCACAAAGGTTTCTCCCTAACGGAGCGCTCGGTAGATCAGTGCCATGCCGACGAAAAACAACAGTATCATTAGCACCCGGTTAAAAGTTTTTTGGCTGACCCGATCCTGCGTCTTCAAACCGACATAAAAACCGACCAGCACAAACAATGTGACCCCCAGGGATAGGGTGAGCCTTTCAAAGGTGAAGAGATTCCAAGTGGATATGGCAATCAACTGGCTTACTTTGGTGATCATGAAAATGGTGGATATGGACTTGATAAATTCTCTCTTGTCCAGGCCCAGGCTATAGAGATAGATCGCGACCGCGGGACCCGCCGCATTGGTCATTCCATTTAAAAAGCCACCGACGAGCCCCGCCACAGGCGAGACCAGGGTTTCAATGGAGGGGGAAACACGAAAATGAACCTGAAAGGCATTCGACGTCACGAATAGCAGAACCATGATGCCAAGAAAGAGGTTGAGCAACCATATGGGCAATACCACCAACACCGATGTTCCCAGAAAAACACCGACGACGGTCAGCACAAATAGCCAGCTAAATCGACGCAGGATCTCACGCGGCAGACTCCCTCGAAACATCTGAGTGATATCCATGATGATGTTGGGGATGATCAAAATGACAATGGCCGTACGGATGTCCAGCAGCAGAGTGACCATGGGAGTCGCAATGAGCGGAAACCCCATACCGGTGGTTCCTTTGGTAAACGCGGCCAGGAGTAGAGCGGCTGCGACCAACAGGGTTGTGAAATCAAAAGACATTTTTCATTGACAGGTCAGGCATCGTTTCCGTCAATTGAAACCAAGCGCCACAGCATGAGCCACGGCTCAGCGGTCCCAAGAAGGCGGCGTAATCGTCATTTCGTAAACAAGATCGTTATTTTGATCCAGGATTTCTAACTCGGCATAGGGCGGTTTGGACTTTGCGCGGACCCTGATCAATCCGAAATTGAGATAGTCCCTGGAGAAGAACTCAAACCTCCTGGCCTTTCCCTGGGTCCATTTGTTTCTGGGCGCCGCCATGGGGCCCACAATGATCTCCCCCAAAACTCCCCTGGACCCCGGGACCCTCGCAATCGCAGCGTAATGAACATCCGCCGCCAGGAAGACCACTCCATTAATCTTCTCCCTCTCAATGGTCCTCAAGACTTCGTTTCGATCCCTGGGAAAACCACCCCACTTATCCGCAGCCCGGGGGCTGGATATGGGAACGGTCGTGGCAACAAACTTGAAGACGGCGTCTGAAGAGGCAAGGCCGTTCAGCAGCCACTGCTTTTGCCGGAGCCCAAGGATACGTCCCTCGCGGACGTCGCGGTACTGGCGCGTATCGAGAATAAACAACTCCAGCGCCCTGCCCCAGCGAAATGAGCGGTAGAGCCGGTGAGGTTCCTGTGAATTTCGCCGGATGGGCCAATAATCGAAGAATGCTCTTCGACCAATGGGAGCCAGGGGATTATCCGGGTGATAATTATTGGCGACTTCATGATCGTCCCATGATACGTAGACGCTGGTTTCAGAAAGGAGCCTTTGGGTGGCCACATCGTCACGGTTGCGTCGATACTTGGCCCAGAACTCCGGTAATCGCACCGCTGCGCCTCCTACATCGGCATAAATCGTATCGCCGAGAAATAAGAAGAAGTCCGGATGCTGTGCTCGGATGGCGTCCATGATCCTGAAGGGCTGATGATTCTCCCGGGTGTCCCCGCCAAAGGCAAATGTCACATCAACCAGCTCGTCTCTCCGGGGCGGCGTGACAAATTTGCAGACGGGTCCCGGCGATCTGCCGGCCACTTCAGCGCGATAGTAGTAGGTCTTTCCAGGCTCGAGCCCACGAATGGGAATATGGGCCGTGAAATCTGACTCGATACCAACGCGAATACTACTCGAGGTACGGTGTTTTTTAAGATTGGGACTCGTTCCGTAACGAAAGGAAACGGAACCCTCTGTTTCCGCCCGGGCCCACAGGATAGCCTCCTTTTCCGTGACATCACCAGAGGCGCAGGCAAAAACAAGGCCCGTTCCTTCAACCGCCTCTTTCACCGGTGGGGAACAAGCATAAATCAGCAAAGCGCAAAGTGCGCAGCGCGAGGCAAGGAGACCATGAGATACGAAGGAGCGGTGATAGCATATGAATGAATGAAACAAGAAACGAAATTTGAAAATTGAATAGAGCAGGACGGAGGGTCTCAGTAGACGGTAAAAATCAGCAATCATAGCGCAAGGGGGCAACACCCATGGCCCAATGCGTATTGAGAAATTAGCCAGGAGGACTCTAGTCTAGCATTGTTTATTGACGGGTGGGAGGGATTTGATCTCGTTGATCAAGGATGCGCCCGTGCTTCGGTGGGAAGCGCGCGTTTGATAAAGCCAACAAACGCCGCAGCCATCTCCTCGCCCTTCTCGTCCCACTCCTCACGCGGGCTTAAATCCACGTCGTACTGCTTTTCCATCAAGTGGTAGAGTTCCCCCCGGGGCAGGAGACGGCTCAGGTTTTCGCCAACGTGGCGAGGATGGACGAGGTCGTTACCCGGAACGATACAGGCCGGGACGGTAATGCTCCGAAGACTCTCTTCAGTGGCGCCAATAACGGGAAGATCCGCGCCATTGATAAAGTATTCACGCCAATTGGACATCACGGCGATGAAATGCTCGGGATTCATGCTCATTAACATTTCCCGGTGCTCCGGCCTAACCTCGATTCGGTCCTTGAAGTCTTCGCCACTGCACACGGCGGCCATGCCATGCTCTCTCGCCGCTGTGATGTGCTGACCGTAATATTTTTGCGCCAGGTTTTCGGCGGCAAAACGTCCTCCCGTGACCCGCCAAAGCAAAAGCCCACGGACGGACTCCGGATGTCTCAGTGCAAACAACAGAGAGAGGCGGCATCCCGATGAGCTCCCGCCGATGATGGCCGGCAAGGCGTTGAGCTGGGACAGCAATTCATAGAGATCATCCGCCCAGATTTCGTACTCGGACTCTTTCCCTTCGATCACAACGTCCGAGAGCCCGCAGTTTCGCCGATCGTGAATGAGGACGCGATGGCCGGCCCTGGACAAGCGCTCCGCCAGCGGTGTCACACGTTCGAGGTCGCTCCTGCCTCCGGGGGACAGCGCCACCCACGGCCCCTGATCTCCCAGGACTTTATAGTTGATATTTACACCGCGTATTTTAGCAACGGGCATGGATTAAGCCTTCCAGGAGCTAAGGGCATAGCGCAAAGTGCAAAGGGTTTTCGGATTTTCTCTCACGAACACGCTCCACGATCACGGACACGTTTTCGATGTGCGAGCTTGAATACGTCAAGATCTTCGACCGATTGCATGGTGGCCTCCTTACCCGGTTCTTTCACGAACACGCCTTTCCACGATCACGGACACGAAGTTCTGCCCTCTCAGTGAGTCCGCGCTTCTCTCAGTGCACGAAGGACATTCTCCGGGCTCAGGGGGAGCTTTGTCACTCGCACTCCTGTGGCGTTGTAAACGGCATTGGCGATGCATGCCATGGGAGGAACACTGCCAATCTCACCGGCGCCTTTAGTACCGTAAGGCCCCGCTCCAGGATAGCCCTGGACAATGACTGGCTCGATGCGGGGCAACATATTGATGGTAGGCATGAGATAATCCACAAAGGTGGGATTCAACGTTCTACCCTGTTCATCCACCACCACCTGCTCGCACAACGCCTGTCCGAGGCTCATGGCCGCGGCGCCTTCGATCTGTCCGTCCACCGCCTTAGGATGAACCACAAAACCGACATCGTGAACCGCGACATACTTTAATACTTTGACGTTACCCGTGTCGGTGTCGACTTCCACGAGGGCAGCGTGGGTCGTAAAGGGCTGCGAGCTGCCGCGTTCCTTTTCCTCGGCCATGGCTGCCTTGGAGTCAAAAAATCCTCTACCGATGACCTCACCGATCTCGTTATGAGCTGCGGTGGCCACGGTAGCGACGGGAACGGATTTACCCGGGGTTCCCTTAACCCGGATCTGCTTGTCTTTGATCTCCAGGTCCTCGGGGCTCGCCTCCAACCGCCCAGCGGCCATACGCAGCAGTTGATTGCGCGCATCGATGGCAGCCAGTCGAGTGGCGTTGCCCGACACCAGCATGGAGCGGCTGCCCACGGTACCGGCGTCCCACGGCGCGGCATCCGTGTCCACGTTCATGACGGAAACATCTTCCGTGGGTATTCCCAGCTCCTCGGCGACGATCATGGGAATGCCGAATCGGGCAGCTGTACCGTAGTCGACCTTACCAATGATGACGGTTGCGGAGCCGTCTTCGTTGACTTTGACAATGGACCCGCCGCCGGGCCCCGCGCCTTCAATCCAGGAACCTGTGGCGAACCCGATACCCTGGTTTTTTTCCAGGGTGATCTTTCCCCAACCGATCTTGTCGGCGGCGGTACGAATGGTTTCCCCCAGTGAAACGTCCCGGAGTTTCGGCACGCCGACAATACTGTCGCCCGGTTCGGGGACGTTCTTGAGTCGGAACTCCACGGGATCCATTCCGAGTTTAGTTGCAATGCTATCCATGTGGGATTCAACGGCAAAGGCAGCCTGGGGTCCCCCGGGTCCGCGTACGGGTCCGCAAACCTGCTTGTTGGTATAAACCATAAAGCCGTCGCTGTGGACGTTGGGTACCCGATACCAGCCACCGAGCATACTCGTTGCTCTCGCGCCGGCCATGGCGCCAAAACCCGAGTAGCCACCGGCGTCGTAGATGACCTTGGCCTTACGCGCGACCAGGGTGCCGTCTTTTTTCACACCGCTTTTAATCCACATCTTGGCGCCGGACCGGATGGTCGTAGAAATAGTCTCCTCTGCCTTGTCAAGAACCATCTTCACCGGCCGCTTGGCTTTGATGGTCAACAAACCGCAGATGGGTTCGATGGCCGCACCCGACGTAATACCACTTCCCTTGCCGCCGAAGCCGCCACCGATGTCGGTCACCAGCACCCTGACGCTGTTCAGGGGAATCTTGAGAGTATTTGCCACCTCGGTGCGAATCGGAAAAGGCGCCTGAGCATTCACCCAGACGGTGAGCCGTCCATCCTCTTCCTGGCGGGCCGCCGCGACTCTTGGCTCCAGGTACTGGGGATGGATCATCTTCGTCTCATAAGTTTCTTCTACCACGACGTCGGCCTCGGCCATGGCTTTGTCCGGATCCCCGATGTGAACTCCCGCGTAGCTGAAAACGTTCTTCACCTCAGCTCCCTGGGGTAGATTCCCCGGCAGCGGTATCTCTTCGTGGATGGTTGGCGCGGAGGGTTTCATGGCCTCTTCCGGGTCCACCACCACGGGCAAAGGCTCGTATACGATCTTGATTTTCTTGAGCGCTTCCTTGAGGATGGCAGGGCTTTCCGCCGCCACCGCCGCAACGGGATCCCCCATATAACGGACCTTGTCCTTCGCTAAGATGTAGCGATCCATGTGGCTCCGCCCGTACTTTACGTCCGGCGCGTCCGCCGCCGTCACCACGGTATGGACGCCGGGGATGGCCCTCGCTTCGTCGGTATCAATGCTAACGATACGCGCGTGTGCGTGCTGACTGCGCAGGATGGCTCCATGCAGGGCGTTGGGCAGGGCGAGATCGATACCGTAGATCCCCTTTCCGGTGACTCGATCCTCGCCACCCATTCTCGGCATGTTCGTTCCCAGGACGGTGTATTCGGGTTTGGCCATGGCGCTCAGCTCCTTTCTTCAAGCTTTTGGGCCGCCACCTCGATGGCATCCACGATCTTTGCGTAGCCGGTGCAACGGCAAATGTTGCCGGACACCGCTTCCTCGATGTCTTCCCGTGTCGGATGCTTGGAACGGTCGAGGAGCGCCTTGACGGAAATGATGAATCCCGGCGTGCAGTATCCGCACTGCACCGCTCCGGTATCGATAAAGGCTTGTTGCACGGGGTGGAGCTGGTGGTCTTCCGCCAATCCTTCCACCGTTACGATCTTTGCCCCCGCGGCGTCGGCGCCCAGCACCACGCAGGAGTTCACCGGCTTGCCGTTGAAGAGTATGGTACAGGCGCCGCACTCACCTGTATTGCAACAAAGCTTCACACCTTTGTATCCCAGGGTATCCCGCAGGAAGTCCAGCAAGGATGTTGAGGGCTCCACGGCTGCGGCGTGGGTTTTCCCGTTTACGTTTACAATTACTTCGACACTCATCTCAGGCCACCTCCTGACCTGTGGCCGCCTTCCAACACTGCGCGAGACCCCGGCGGGTTAGGGCTTCGACAATCCACCTTCTATACTCCGCGCTGCTGCGCTGGTCCGTGATGGGACTGGACTCCGACCCGGACATCTGGGAGGCCTCTTGTAATAGGGCGGAGGTCACGGCCTGGCCGCGCAGCATATTTTCCGTTCTCCCGGCGCGGATCGGGGTTGGCGCCACGGCACCAAGACCGATTCGAGCCTCGTCGATTCGTGAATTTGACGGATCCGGAGTGACCATGACGGCAACACCGACCATGGCGATGTCCATGGGACCGCGCACAGCATGCTTGAGATAGACGCTGCGGCTGTTTTCCGCGGGATAGGGAACTTCAATTTCCGTTAGCAAACCCGCAGAGCCCGCGCTGGACTTTCCCGGACCTTGAAAAAACGAATCAAACCCTTCCGTTTTTTCCCCACTGGAAAATGCGAGCTTCGCCCTGGCTTCCAGCACCAGCAACGGCGCCAGGGTCTCGCCGGAGGGAGACGCTCGGCAGATGTTGCCGCCGATGGTGGCTGTGTTCCGAATCTGCAGCGATGCAAACTGATGGGACGCCTGCCAGAGCAGCGCGAGGCGCTCCCGCACCAGGGGACTCACCTCGAGGTCACGGATGGTTACGAGGGAACCGATTCGAAGCGCGGCACCGTTGGATTGAATCTCGCTCAAACCGGAAATCCGTTTGATGTTGACCAGACAGGCCGGCTCATCCTTGAACTTCATATCCACCATGACGTCCGTACCCCCGGCGATGACCTTGGCCTTATCGCCGAACTTGTCCAGCAGGGTCAGCGCTTCATCAATGGTTTTGGGCTCGAAATACTCCATGACAGTGCTCCTAAAGCATTTTCGATTTTAGATTTTGGATTTTAGAT
>JABAOE010000902.1_pt3 | contig 21885 bp, 20 predicted proteins | sample 7062141 | NCBI WGS metagenome assembly JABAOE01 (sample SAMN14538627, study PRJNA623070) | marine sediment metagenome | biome: marine biome [ENVO:00000428]; feature: marine pelagic biome [ENVO:01000023]; material: deep marine sediment [ENVO:00002113] | place: India: Gulf of Khambhat ... | reverse complement strand
CTCGAACACGCACCGCTGCTCGAGCTCCAATACCTGCAAGCTGCGCGCGAACGCCTGCCCTGGGAGGCGTCGCTGGCAGCGCGCCGCGACGACATTCGAATCGATGCGCATATCGATGCGATAAACGAGCTGCTCTCGCAGCCGCGCGAGCAAAACGCTAGCCAGGCCGTGCTCGAGCAGGAGTACAAGCAGCTCGTCCTGCTGCTGCCTGCAGGCCACGCTGCCGTACTCGAGCAACGCGACCGCATCGCCGATCACTTCCTGTCGCGCGCACGACGCGCCCGCCAGGACGGAAGCTTCAAACAGGCGCTCACGTTCATCGAGTCCGGACGATTGTTTTATCCGGATTTGCCGGCATTCGATGCGGAGGACCAGTCGCTCGCCGAGGCGCAGGCGCAGCTGCGCGCCCGGCGCGAGGCTGAGAGGGTGACCGCGCTCAGGGCGAGCTTGAAAGCCGAGCTTCGCAGCAAGGCCGAAACCAACCAGGTGCAGGAGGCAAAAAGCCTCCTGCTGGAGCTGCGCGCCCGGGGGCTTGCCGACGACGATCCGTTCCTGCGTGAGGAGGCGCCGCGGCTGCTGGCCGACGCGTACGCGCGGCTCGCCGCCACGCGCGCCGCCCGCGAGGACTTCGACGGCGCCATCTCGCTCGCGGAGGCCGGACTCAGGCAGTGGCCTGAGCAAGAGGAGATTCGCGCGCGCCTGGCCGGCTACGAGATTGCACGCGAGAACCAGCGCTTCGAACGGGCGCTGAGAAAGCGTCTCGCCGATCCGGTGACTCTTGACGTGAGCGCAACGGCAGCCGATCTGGCACGTCTCGAGGCGCGCTTCCCGAACCGTTACCGGCAGATGATGGCAGAGCTCGCGGCGCTTCGAACCCTTGCGGTGCTCGATTACGCGCGCTCGGCGCAGCCGATTGCGGATCGCATGGTCGAGCAGCTTTCCGCCCACGATGCATTGTTTCCCGAGTACCGCGGGGAGCTTGCCGATCAGCTGATCGCCATCGTCGCACAACGGCTTCGAGCACAGACGCCGGCGAGAGTCGAAGACGTCGAGGCGCTGCGCCCGGTGGTGCGTAATTTGAATGCGCTTGCTTCGTCGGAACGAAGCAGGCTCGAGCCAGTCATCGCCGAGATCATCATTGCCGGATTTCGCCAGCGTGCAGCGCAGGACCCCGACGGCGCCCGCCAGCTGCTTGCGGCGGCACGCACGCTTCTTCCAGCGCACGAAAGCCTCGTGATGGCATCTCGCGAGTTGCCGATGCCGCAGATCGAGCTTGCACGGGCCCACCTCGAGGCAGGCGCGCTCGGCGCGGCGGTGCGGGACCTCGATGCGGGCGCGCGCGAAGATCCCGGCCATCCGCAAATCGAGGCGCTGCGCGCGCGGCTCGAAACCGCCATGGGCGCTGCACAACAGGCTTATGAGCGATACGTCGACGATGTCGCGAAGGCCGAAGCCCGGGAGCAGCGCCAGCTCGATCAACGCCACGCCGACATCGTCTCGCTCTGGAGCGACAACCCCGAGTTCCAGAGGCTGGAGATACCCGCACCGCGCAAAGGCCAATGCCACGATGGCCTTGCGGGCCACGGCGCACGCCCCGGAGGCAGCTGTTATGACCTGGTGGCCGGCCGCAAGGGACCGGAGATGGTCGTGGTGCCCGCCGGTAACGGCTTCGCCGGAGCCTTTGCAATCGGCAAGTACGAGGTGAGCGTGAGCGAGTTCAATCACTTCTGCCAGGCGAGCGGGCGGTGCTCCACCCGCACCGGTGCCGAGCTGCGGCTGCCAATCACCGGGATTTCCATCGCCGAAGCCGAGGAGTACGCGCGCTGGCTCTCGGCCGAGGCCTCGCGACAGAGCGGCCAACCGACCGCGTATCGGCTGCCGAGCGATGCGGAATGGATGCATGCGGCGGCGGCCAATGGCCAGCAGCCGGAGCAAAAATTCAATTGCCGGGTGCTGGTAGCGGGCAAGATCATCGCCGGCCACGACCTGGTCGACGCGCGTTCCGGTCAGCAGAATGGCTGGGGACTGGCCAACTATGCCGGCAACGCCAGGGAGTGGGTGCGCATCGGCCGGGAACTTTCGGTGCGCGGTGGCGCCTATGACGATCCGCTGACAGAGTGTGGCCCGGAGCTCGACGAGACGCACTCCGGGCAGGCCGACGAGCTGACCGGATTCCGGTTGGTGCGCGAGCTCGGATGAGCCGGTGGTTTTCGAGTCCGATGTGCAGTTACACTCGCGTCGAATATCGGGTCGGGGTCGCTGATGAATAAATCCCAGCTGCGCCGCCTGGCGAAAGATTATGCGTCGGGTCGACTCGAGTACGAAGACTACGTGCGCGAGCGTGCGGATTTGATTGACGGCATCGTTGCCGGATCCATCGCTATCGAATCGGTCTGCGATGCCAGCGCGGATGTCAGCACGCCTACCGCCCCGCATCGGTTCCCCGATGAAAGCGTGCGCCGCACGCCGCTGCCGCTGATTATCGGTGCAGGCGTCGTCGTCGCCGTCCTTTGGGCCTTTCTCGCCCCCACGCCCAAACAGGTCGCCGACGAGAGCGCCTCGAGTATTGGCGAGCATTTACCCGGCCAGCGGGTACCGGCGGCCCGGGCTCTGGTCGAGGAATTTCTCACGACGAGGGACTGGTCGGGTGAGAGCCTTGCGGAGTTCCGCGAGAGCTGGAACGCACTGACGCCGAACGACCAGGCGCAGGCGCGCTCTTCGCCCTGGTTCCGGCGCCTCGCCGACGCCCTCGCTGAAGAGATCAATGCTCACAAGGCGCTCGCCGAGTTCGACGGTAGCGGCTTGTCGACGATAACGGGTCGGCGGCTGGCCGCATTCGGCGAGTTTCTCGGCATCGGCGCGGAAATGCCCGACATGGTGCCGCCCGATCGCGGTGTCGCGCCCGCGAACGCAGAGCAGCAGGCTCTCACCGCGTCCCAGTGGCTGGCCGCGCAGAGCGACGACGATTACACGCTCCAGCTGTTCGCCGTGAACCGCCTCGACCTGCTCGAGCGCCTGATAGCGGGCAATCCGAATCTACCCCTTCAGCTGATCACCTTCGAGGGCGGTGAGCCGCGCTATCGTTTGATCTACGGTGCGTTCCCGAACGCAGAGCAGGCGCGCGCAGCCCACGAGGCGCTTCCCGAGGAGCTGCGCGGCGAGCCACCGAAGCCGTTTGTGCGGCGAATCGGCGCGCTGCGCGGCGAGCTACGCGCAGAACCGGGGTCGACGACGCCGGCGGCCGCGCAGCCGCCGCCGGCTTATACCCTGCAGCTGTTCGCATCCTCGAGCAGAGAGAACATCGACCGGCTGGTGGATCGCTATCCCGCACTCGATCTGCGGGTGCATACCGCGAACGGGGAAAATGCCCGATACCGCCTGCTGTTCGGCCGATTCGACTCGCCCGAATCGGCACAGGCGGCTTCGGCAAAGCTGCCTGCGAGCATGCTCGAAGAGGTGGGAACGCCGCTGCTGCGCGAGACGACCGAATTCGACTGAGACGCAAGAAGGCGGCCTCAGCGGTTCGATCCGGATCCCGCATCGAGCGCCTGCATGAGTTCACCGATCTGGCGCTTCGACAGCTCGTCCCAGCGCCCGCGCGCCAGCCGGCGCGGAAGCTTTACCGGCCCGTAGCGCACGCGCGTCAGGCGACTGACCTGCGCTCCCTGGGAAGCCCACAGCCTGCGCACCTCGCGATTTCGGCCCTCGCGAATGGTGACGTGGTACCAGTGGTTCGCGCCGCGACCACCCTTGTCGACGACCGTTTCGAACTTCGCTGGACCGTCTTCGAGCTGCACGCCGCGCCTGAGCGCGCGCAGGCTCTGCGCAGAGATCTTTCCGTGCACACGCACCGCGTATTCGCGCACGATTTCGCTCGACGGGTGCATCAGCCGGTGCGCCAGCTCGCCGTCGTTGGTGAAGAGCAGCAGGCCGCTCGAATTGACGTCGAGGCGGCCGATGGAGATCCATCGCCCCCGTTTCAGCGCCGGTAGATGGTCGAACACGGTCGGTCCGTCGGAGTCGCCTCGGCGGCTGCACAGCTCGCCCACGGGCTTGTGGTAGCGCAGAACGCGAGGCGTTTGCGGCTCGGCGGCGCGCCGCTCGACGCGTTTGCCGTCGACCTGGATGACGTCTCTCGGGCCGACCCGCATCCCGACCATCGCGCGCTCGTCATTGACCCGAACGCGACCGGCGGCGATCCAGCGTTCCAGCTCACGCCTCGAGCCGTAGCCCAGCCGGGCGAGGATCTTGTGCAACTTCTCGCTGGCGACCTGCCTTTTCATCGGGACCATGGCTGCGCGAGGTGCGCGCGTGCCCGCGAAACGGCGCACTCTGGCTCGCGCTAAAGCCGCGCCAGTCTTTGCTGCCGATCAGCCGGCATCGCTGGTTACGGGCTCTCCCTCGGCACGGCTCTCGTCGTGCTCTTCCTCGGTCGGCGTCGACTCCGGCTTCGGCGTCTCCACCACCGTGAGCACCGGCACGGTCGAGAACAGATCTTCGGGCATGCTGTCCAGGTCTTTGATCTCGGAAAGCGGTGGCAAGTCGTCGAGACTCTTCAAATTGAAGCTGTCGAGAAACTGGCGGGTGGTTCCGAAAAGCTCGGGCCGACCCGGGACGTCTCTGTGACCAAGCACCCGGATCCATTCGCGCTCGAGCAGCGTCTTGATGATCGAGGGGCTCACGCTGACGCCGCGCACATCCTCGATCTCACCGCGCGTGATGGGTTGGCGGTACGCAATCAGTGCGAGCGTTTCCATCAGCGCCCGCGTGTAACGGGGCGGACGCTCCGACCACAGTCCAGCCAGCCAGCCCGAGTATTCTTTACGCACCTGAAAGCGGAATCCGCTCGCTACCTGCTTCAACTCGATACCGCGCTCCTGCCACTCCTCGGCGAGCCGGTCGAGCGCCTCCCGAATCTCCTTGCGCTCCGGTGTCCATTCGCCGCTCTCAAACAGGCCCGCGAGATCGTCGAGGCTCAATGGACGCTCGGCGGCAAACATCGCCGCCTCGAGAATGTTCTTAAGCTCTTGCTGACTCATGATGTATGTGCTCGGACGTGAATTGGACCCAGGGGTTTTGCCTGCACCAGCTCGATCAGCATCTCGCGGACGAGCTCCAGAACCGCCAGCAGCGTGACGATAACGCCGCGCCGGCCCTCCTCGACGGTGAACAGGCTCGTGAACTCGGTGTAGTGATCGTGACCGACAGCGGCGAGGATCGAGGACATGCGCTCCCGCACCGACAGCGGCTCGCTCTGAATATGATGATGGGAGTACATGCGCGCCCGCTCGAACACGTCCGCAAGCGCCATGACGAGATCCTCGATGCGTACGGTGGGCTGCGGCTTGACGATTTTCACGTGTGGCGTATCCGCCTCCGTGACCAGCACGTCTCGCCCGACCCGCGGCAGACCCTCCAGATCCTCGGCGGCCTGCTTGAAGCGTTCGTACTCCTGCAGGCGGCGCACGAGCTCGGCCCTCGGGTCACCCTCCTCCTCGAATTCCGCTTCCGGACGCGGCAACAGCATACGCGACTTGATCTCGGTGAGCATGGCGGCCATCACGAGATACTCCGCGGCAAGCTCGAGGCGCAAATCCTTCATCAAATCCACGTACTCCATGTACTGGCGCGTGATCTCCGCGATAGGTATGTCGAGAATGTCGAGATTCTGCCGCTTGATGAGATAAAGCAGCAGGTCGAGGGGGCCTTCGAAGGCCTCCAGAAAAATCTCGAGCGCATTCGGTGGAATGTACAGATCCTTTGGCAGCTCGGTCATCGGCACACCTTCGACCACTGCAAAGGGAAGCTCCTCCTGCCGCGGCTCGCTGGCGAGCGTGGTGTCTTCGCTGTCGATTCCGCTGCGCGTGTCGCCGTCACTGTCGATCATGATTGCATTCCGCTATCGGTATTCGAGTCCCATGGCCTGACGCACGTCCTCGAGGGTCTCGCGCGCCATGTCTCGCGCCTGGTCGCACCCTTCGGTGATGATGGAGCGCACCAGGTCCGGATTATCCTCGTACTCGCGCGCCCGCTCGCGAAGCGGCTCCAGCTCCGCCAGCACGGCGTCGATCACCGGCTGCTTGCAGTCGAGGCAGCCGAACTTCGCGCCGCGACAACCGTCCTGGACCCATTCACGGGTCTCATCGCTGGAGTAGACCTGGTGCAGCTGCCACACCGGGCACCGCTCGGGCTCGCCGGGGTCACTACGACGCACGCGCGCAGGGTCGGTGGGCATGGTGCGCAGCTTCTCGGTCACCTCATTCGGATCGTCGCGCAACGCGATGACGTTGTCGTAGGACTTGGACATCTTGTGGCCGTCGAGGCCGGGCATCTTCGAGGCCGGGGTCAGCAGCGGCTGCGGCTCCGGCAGAATGACCTTGCCACCGCCCTCGAGGTAGCCGAACAGGCGCTCGCGATCGCCGAGCGTGATGTTTTGTTGGTCCTCGAGCAGCGCGTGAGCGATCCCGAGCGCCTCGGCGTCGCCCTCCTCTTGGTAGCGTCGCTTGAGATCCCGGTACAGGCGCGCATTCTTCTTCCCCATCTTCTTGATGGCCGTCTCGGCCTTCTCTTCGAAGCCGGGCTCGCGACCGAAGAGAAAATTGAAGCGCCGGGCGATCTCCCGGGTCAGCTCGATGTGCGCCACCTGATCTTCCCCGACCGGAACCAGTCCCGCCTTGTAAGCGAGAATGTCGGCGCTCTGCAGGACCGGATAGCCCAGAAAGCCATAAGTCGCCAGGTCGCGCTCTTTGAGCTTTTCCTGCTGATCCTTGTAGCTCGGCACCCGCTCGAGCCAGCCGAGCGGGGTCACCATGGACAGCAGCAGGTGCAGCTCTGCGTGCTCCGGCACCCGCGACTGTATGAAGAGCGTGGCATCCCCCGGGCTGATCCCCGATGCCAGCCAGTCGATGACCATCTCCCAGACGCTCTCGGCGATGACACTGGGATCTTCGTAGTGGGTCGTCAGCGCGTGCCAGTCGGCAACGAAGAAATAGCTTTCGTACTCGTGCTGCAGCCTCACCCAGTTCTTGAGAACGCCGTGGTAGTGACCGAGGTGCAGGCGGCCGGTCGGCCGCATGCCCGACAGGACGCGTTGGTGTTGCGTGGGGACGGTATTCAAAGCTGCCGGCCTCCCCGTGCGCAGCGAGCAGCCCTCGGCCGGACCGACCGATGTCGTGCGCCTGCCCTCATAGCGACAGCAAGCTCACATCGCCACGACCGCGCCTGAGCACTTTCGGCGTCTCTCCGGTGAGATCCAGCACCGTGGTGGGCTCGAGGCCACAATACCCGCCGTCGATGACCAGGTCCACCGAGGAGCCGAGCCGCTCGCGCATCTCGTGGGGATCGGTGAGCGGCAGGTCGTCGCCCGGAAGCAGCAGCGTGGAGCTCATCAGAGGCTCTCCGAGACTCTCCAGCAGGGCCTGGGCGATGGCGTTTGCGGGCACCCGCAGCCCGATGGTCTTGCGACGTGGATTCTGAAGGCGCCGCGGGACCTCGCGGCTCGCCTGGAGGACGAACGTGAACGGCCCGGGGGTCAGCGACTTCATCAGTCGAAATGCCCGGTTGTCGACGCGTGCGTAGTTGGCAATCTCGGAGAGATCGCGGCAAAGGAGGGTGAAGTTGTGGCTGCTGTCGACCTTGCGAATACGCCGTATGCGCTCCATCGGAGCCTTGTCGCCGAGGCAGCAGCCGAGGGCATAGCATGAGTCCGTAGGATACACGATCACGCCGCCGGCGCGGACCACCGCCACGGCGCGGCTGATCAGGCGCTGCTGGGGGTTGGCGGCATGGATCTCGAAATACTGGCTCACGGTGGCTCGGGGCCCGGGGGCGGGCGCGGCGTCGGCGTCAAGACGGGCGGATTCGGACAATCGGCTAGGTCTCGTTCGGCCGCGCGCATTCTAAATGACGACGTCGGCTTGCGCCACACGCGACGCCGGCCGCATCGAGCCCGGCGCGGATCGAGTATACTGCCGGTCGATGAACCGTCCCTTTGACGCCCTGGTCAGATGAAACTGCTGTTCGATTTTTTCCCCCTGCTGCTGTTCTTCATCACGTTCAAGTCGTACCCGGATCCGAAGCAGGGCATCCTCGCCGCGACCGCGGTGATCATCGTCGCCACCGGCGTGCAGGTAAGCGTTACCTGGTGGCGCCAGCGACGGGTGGAGAAGGTCCATCTGATCACCCTTGCGCTGCTGGTCAGCATGGGCGGCGTAACGCTTCTGCTGCAGGACGAAATCTATATAAAGTGGAAAGCGACGGTTTTTTTCTGGCTTCTGGCTGTGGCCTTTCTCGGCAGCCATTTCGTCGGCAGCAAGACGCTGGTGCAGCGTTTCTTCGATTCCAAATTCGAGCCGCCCGCCTCCGTCTGGACGGCGCTCAACCTGTCCTGGGTGCTGTTCTTTCTGTCCATCGGCGCCCTCAATCTATTCGTGGTCTACAACTTCAGCACCGACACCTGGGTGAACTTCAAGCTGTTCGGCCTCACGGCTCTGATGTTCGCCTTCGTTTTCGCGCAGGTTCTCTACCTGGTCCGTTACATGATTCCCGAGCAGGACGGCGAGGAACAGGGTTGATGCGCCCGATCTCTCCGTGACCCCCACGCTCGAGCTGGCCATGGACCTGATCGCGCGCGCGTCGGTCACGCCCGACGACGCGGGCTGCCAGGATCTGATTCGTGCGCGCATCGAGCCGCTGGGGCTGGCCTGTGAGTCGCTGCCCTTCGGCGAGGTCAGTAACCTGTGGGCACGCGACGCCGCTGACGGCCCGCTGTTCGTGTTCGCGGGTCACACCGACGTGGTGCCGACGGGGCCGGTGCATCGCTGGTCTTCGCCGCCGTTCGAGCCGGGCGTGCGCGACGGATACCTCTTCGGCCGCGGCGCCGCCGATATGAAAGGCAGCATCGCCGCCTTCATCACCGCCTGCGAGCGCTTTTGCGCCGCCCACCCGGTGCGCCGGGGCGCGCTCGGTCTGCTCATCACCAGCGACGAGGAGGGACCCGCCGTCGACGGCACGGTGCGGGTGCTCGAGGTGCTCGAGCGTCGTGGTGAGCGCATCGACTGGTGCCTGGTGGGCGAGCCATCGAGCCAGGAGCGGCTCGGGGATTGCGTGCGCAATGGCCGGCGCGGCTCCCTCAACGGACACGTCGTCGTCGCGGGCACCCAGGGACACGTGGCCTACGCCGAGGGGACGGTCAATCCGATCCACGCATTCGCGCGTGCCTTCGCGGCACTGGACGCGGAGGTCTGGGATACGGGCAACGAGGACTTTCCGCCCACCTCCTTTCAGATCTCCAACGTAAACGCCGGCACCGGCGCCGACAATGTCATCCCCGGCCAGCTGGAGGCGATGTTCAACTTCCGCTACTCGGCCGCGCTCAGCGCCGAGGCGCTGCGCGATCGGGTCGAGCGCGTGCTCACCGACCACGGCCTCGATTTCACGCTCACGTGGCGGCATTCGGGAGAGCCGTTTCTGACCCGACCGGGGGCGCTGCTCGACGCCACCCGCGGGGCGGTGCGCGAGATCGGCGGCGTCGACGCCACGCCCTCGACCGGCGGCGGCACCTCCGACGGACGCTTCATCGCCAAAACCGGCGCCCAGGTCGTCGAGCTCGGCCCCGTCAACGCCAGCATCCACAAGATCGACGAGCACGTGGGCGTCGACGATCTCGAGATCCTGTCACGCATCTACGAGCGCATTCTCGAGAAGCTGCTCGCCTAGCCCACCCGGGCCATTCCCGGCCGGGCGGCCCCGGACCACCTGCCGCGGCGCCGCCTGCGGCCGCCCAGTATCCAAAAAATCCAATTGTCTCAGCGATTATTATTGCTTAGATTAATGTTTGTCCTTCAGCAGCCCGGAATGCCCGCCATGGCCACGCGCTCGCGCCGCTTCTACTACAAGCAGAACCGCCTCAAGCAGCTGCGCGCCTTCTGCCACGCGGCCCAGAGCCAGAGCATCTCCAAGGCCGCCGAGCGCCTGTTTTTGAGTCAGCCCTCGGTGTCACTGCAGGTGCGCGCCCTCGAGCAGGAGCTCGATATCACCCTGTTCGAGCGCAAGGGCCCGCGCATCGCGCTGACCCCGGAGGGCCAGGTGCTCTACGAGCTGGCCCTGCCGCTGGTGGACGGCATCGACCACCTGCCGGATGCCTTCGCGGAGCGCCGCGGCGACCTGGACTCGGGAGAGCTCAACATCGCCGCGGGCGAATCCACCATCCTCTATATACTGCCGGAGCTGATGGCCGACTTCGCCCGCCAGCATCCGGGGATCCGCCTGCGTCTGCACAACGTCACCGGCCGCGACGGGCTCGCCCAGCTGCGCGCCGACGAGGTGGATTTCGCCGTCGGCTCGATGCTGGAGGTTCCCGACGACATCTCCTACGAGCCCATCTACGACTACGACACGGTGCTGATAACACCCCGTGACCATCCGCTGGCGGAGAAACCGGAGCCGGACCTGGAGGACATCAGCCCCCACGGCCTGATCCTGCCGCCCCGGCACCTGAGCACCTGGGGACTCGTCGATCTGGTATTCCGACAGCACAACCTCGACTACAAGGTGACCCTCGAGGCCGGCGGCTGGGAAGTGATCAAGAAATACGTCGAGCAGGGCCTGGGCGTGTCCATCGTCTCGGCCATCTGTCTCACCGTCAACGACCGCCTGAGCGTCCGGCCCCTGGGAAGGTACTTCCCGAGTCGCTCCTACGGGGTCGTGCTGCGTCGCGGAAAGTTCCTCTCCCCCGCGGCCAAGCGCTTCATCGACCTGATGGGCGCGCGCGGGGCCGAGAGAGCCCAGGCAGGGCCCGGAGTCCCACAACCAGTGGTATAGTGGTGGCGTGCCGGTGACCGGGGGGGGAGCGCCCCCGGTGGTGCGCCGGCCGAGGACTCCGGCCCGTCGGGCTCTCCCTTAGCGGGCGCGACAGGTCGAATGTGATCCCGTTAACCGGCCCGTGAAATCGACGCGACCGTCGTCACGGTACCGTATGGCGCCGTCTGGAAGGGCCCAAGAGATAAGCTAGAATCTTTTTATGGCTGACGAGCCGCATGGCAACGATGACGGTGGCCTGACAGTTCAAGAAGCAAAGCCGAAGCTAAAACGGCCGCCGCTTTACAAAGTGATGCTCTTGAACGACGACTACACGCCGATGGAGTTCGTGGTACATGTTTTAGAGTATTTCTTCGGCATGGACAGAGAGAAAGCCATACGCGTGATGTTACAGGTTCACACCCAGGGTAGTGGCGTGTGCGGCGTGTATTCGCGGGAAATTGCCGAGACAAAGGTTTCACAAGTCAACGACTACTCGAGAGAAAACAACCATCCATTGCTTTGCACGATGGAATTTGCCTAGGAAAAGGCACTAAAGCGAGCCCCACGCATGCTGAGTAAAGAGCTGGAATCGACATTGAACTCTGCTTTTCGCGACGCGCGCGAGAAGCGCCACGAGTTCATGACAGTCGAACATTTATTGCTTGCGCTGCTGGACAACCCGACCGCGAGCAAGGTTCTGCGCGCGTGCGGCGCCGAAATCGACAAGCTCAAGCAGGAGCTGGCGAACTATCTCGACGACAGCACACCGATGCTGCCGGCCAAGGACGAGCGTGAGACGCAGCCCACCCTTGGCTTCCAGAGGGTGCTTCAGCGCGCGGTCTTTCACGTACAGTCCTCCGGCAAGAAAGAGGTCACGGGCGCCAACGTGCTGGTGGCGATATTCGGAGAGCGCGAGTCCCAGGCAGTCTATTTTCTGAACCGCCAGAACATCACCCGGCTCGATGTCGTCAACTACATCTCTCATGGCATATCGAAGGTGCACGACAACGAGGAAGGCGACGCCTTCGCGCCCAGCAGCGACGACGACAAGCCCTCGGAAGCCTCCGGCAAGTCGCCCCTTGAAGCCTATGCCGTGAACCTCAACCAGCAGGCACTGCTCGGCAAGATCGATCCGCTTATCGGTCGGCGCAACGAGGTGCAGCGAACGGTTCAGATCCTTTGCCGTCGTCGTAAGAACAACCCGCTCTACGTCGGAGAGGCCGGCGTCGGAAAAACGGCGATTGCCGAGGGACTCGCCAAGATGATCGTGGACGGCGACGTTCCCGACGTGCTCGAGAACAGCACCATCTACGCGCTCGACCTGGGCGCCCTGCTCGCCGGCACCAAATACCGCGGCGACTTCGAGAAAAGACTCAAGGGCGTGCTCGGGCAACTGAACAAGGAACCGGGTGCGATACTTTTCATCGACGAGATCCACACTATCATCGGTGCTGGCGCGGCCTCGGGCGGCGTCATGGATGCGTCGAATCTCATCAAGCCGATGCTCGCCTCGGGTGACCTTCGCTGCATCGGCTCGACAACCTATCAGGAATACCGCGGCGTCTTCGAGAAGGACCGTGCGCTGTCGCGCAGATTCCAGAAGATCGACGTGACCGAGCCGTCGGTGGAAGAGACCATCAAGATTTTGAACGGCCTCAAGTCCCGATTCGAGGAGCACCACGCGGTCAAGTACTCCCGCCAGGCCGTGCGTACCGCCGCGGAGCTTTCCGACCGATACATCAACGAGCGCTTTCTGCCGGATAAGGCCATCGACGTCATCGACGAGGCCGGCGCGCGCCACAAGCTTTTGCCGGCATCGAAACGGCGCAAGGTCGTGAGCGTAGCGGACATCGAGGAGGTCGTGTCAAAGATGGCGCGCATCCCGCCGAAGACCGTCTCCACCTCGGACAAGGACGTGCTGCGCAATCTCGACCGCGACCTCAAGATGGTGGTTTACGGCCAGGACGAAGCCATCGACACCCTCTCGGCCGCTATCAAGATGGCACGCTCGGGGCTGCGCGAAGGCAAGAAGCCCATCGGCTCGTTCCTGTTCTCCGGACCGACCGGTGTCGGAAAGACCGAGGTCACGGTGCAGCTTGCCCGGATCATGGGCATCGAGCTGATTCGATTCGACATGTCCGAGTACATGGAACGCCACACGGTGTCGCGGCTCATCGGCGCGCCGCCGGGATACGTCGGTTTCGACCAGGGCGGACTGCTCACGGAGGCCATTTCCAAGCATCCCCACGCGGTGCTGCTGCTCGACGAGGTCGAGAAAGCGCACCCGGACGTGTTCAATCTGCTTCTGCAGGTCATGGACCACGGCACTCTGACCGACAACAACGGCCGCAAGGCAGACTTCAGAAACGTAGTCCTGGTGATGACCACCAACGCGGGCGCCGATCAGATGAGCCGGCCGTCCATCGGCTTCAAGGAGCAGGATCACAGCGGAGACAGCGGCGAAGTCATCAAAAAGATGTTTACGCCGGAGTTCCGTAACCGCCTCGACGCCATTGTCCAGTTCGGACCACTGGACGAGAAGACCATCGGCCACGTGGTCGACAAGTTCATCATCGAGCTGGAGACTCAGCTCGAAGAGAAGCGGGTCTCGATCGAGGTCGACGAGAACGCGCGCGCATGGCTCGCCGAGCACGGCTTTGACAAGCTCATGGGCGCGCGACCCATGGCGCGGGTGATCCAGGAGAACATCAAGCGGCCGCTCGCAGAGGAGCTGCTGTTCGGGCGGCTCGAGGGAGGCGGGCGCGTTCGCATCGGCGTCACCGACGACAAGCTGTCGTTCGACTTCGAAAACGAAGCGGTAACCGACGACGTCGAATAGCGCTGACGGCCGTATCAGCAAAGCGCCGAGGATTCATTCAAGGGGGTAGCGGCCCCCTTGAATGCGTGTGAGGGGGAAAAAATCGATGAGAACCGTGCTCGCTGGCGTCCTGCTGCTCGTGTCGAGCCAGCTGGCAGCGCAATCCGGCTATGGTCAGCCCGACCCTCTGTTCACACCCGGCTACGCAGCTGCGCCGACAACCCCCGATCAAGTCGTCAGAAGCGGCATCGATCGCTTGAGCGGGTTTCTCATGGGCGTCCAGAACCCCTCACCCGATGTCATCCGCGGATTCCTCGATCGCGAGATCGCGCCGCATTTCGACTTCACGTACATGGCCCGCTGGGCCGCGGGACCCATGCATCGCCGGTTGACCCCTCCCGAGCAGGCGCGTATGACCGAGGTGCTCAAGAACCTTTTCCTGTCGGCGCTGGCGAGGAATCTCGGCACCTTCACCCGGCCGCTGCCGCGGGTCGACGTGTACCCGGCGCGTGCCACCGCCGATGGCAGCCAGGCGACGGTTCCGGCACGCGTGGTGGGCTCCGACGGCGTGCTGGCCCGCCTCAGCTTTCGCTTCTACTGGAACGAGCGCGGCTGGCGGATATTCGACGTGTCGGCCAACGGGGCGAGCGCTGTCGCGTATTACAGGACGTATTTCGGCGAGATGTTCAGGCGTCACGGCCCGGACGCGGTGTTGCGCTGAGGATCGCGGGCGCGGTTCGACGTTTGAACGGCCCCGAGGCGCTGCCCGCCTCGCCGCTCGATTCCTGCCTGCCACTCACATCGAGCAAGTCGAGGAGCCCTTCATTCAGTCGACGGCGATGACCCTCGAGGATTCCCCCGGGGGGGCGTCGCCGAAATAGGTGCTGCCGTCCGGTTGCACGCTCCTGTAGATGGTCTTGCTCCGGCCCGTCGTTGAATCGTCGCCCGCCTGCTCGCCCGCCTGCCCCGCCTGTTCCTTGAGCCGCGCGCGGGTGGCCGCGTACGCCTCGGCCGCTTTCAGGGTGTTGTCGGCACGCTCGCGGCGGATCTCGGCGTCGCTGATCTGTCGCTGCGACGGCGAAGCGCTGACCTCGGAGCGATGGCGTGAAAACACCTTGGTGCGCTCGATCTCCCAGATTTCACCGCCGCGGAACGTGATGATGGTGATGAACGGGTCGGTCTCCTCGGGACCGGGAACGTAGTGCCACCGGGCGATAGTCGGGATGCGCGTGCGGCGAAAGGTGTCGAAGCTCATCTCGCCGTCGACCCCGCGATCGACCATGCCGCGCTTGACTTCCACCGCCTCGAGGCCCGGCGACGTCACCAGGTCGGGTGCCCCCGCGCGCACCAGCACCTCGCTCTCGGACATGCCCCTGCGCAGATGGAAATAGGCCGAGGACTCGATCTGGCCGGCTTCGGCCCGCGGTCCCGGCAGCAACCAGGCGCCGAGCAGCGCGGCCATAATCATCACAGCGCGCCCCGGTGGCTCGAGAATTCCCATGGCAGCCATATTGCACCCGCGCAAGCAGTCGACGGCGATACCTTAACATGGGACAGGCGCCGCGCCGGGGAGGTTCCTGGCCCCGCGTGCGGCGTCTGAGAAGCCAGTCACAGTTGCACCACCGGCGTGTGGCATCCTGGGGCACGCTTTCGCGCCGTCAGGCGGACCGGTAGAATTTCGCGCGCGTCTGCGCCGCCCGCGACGATGAGCGGGCGACGCTGCCGCCCAGCAGAAGCCCATCACCCCAGTGTCCGAGCACGAAAACCTGAGCGTCCTCGACCCCCGGCTGCCGCCGGCGGCGGGCGCGTGCCGACGCTGGACGTCGCTTTACGGCAGCAGTCGCGGACTTGCCATCGCCGGGGCCGCGCGCAACCACGCCGGCCCTTTGATGGTGGTGACGCCCGACGCAGCCTGCGCACAGCGCCTCGAGGAGGAGATCCGATTCTTTCTCGGAGCAGCCGTGGAGCAGACGCCGATCGTGAATTTTCCGGACTGGGAAACCCTTCCGTACGACACTTTCTCGCCGCACCAGGACATTGTCTCCGAGCGTCTTGCCACGCTCAGCCGCCTCTCGACACTGGAATGCGGCGTGCTCATCGTACCGATCACCACGCTCATGGTGCGTATCGCCCCGCGCACCTATCTGGACGCCAACTGCCTGCTCCTCGGCAGGGGCGACAGGCTCGATCTGACCGAGATGCGCGGCCGGCTCGAGCTCGCCGGCTACCGGTACGTCAGCCAGGTGATGGAGCACGGAGAGTTCGCGGTTCGTGGCTCGCTTATGGATCTCTTTCCGATGGGCAGCCCATTCCCCCTGCGAATCGATCTTCTCGACGACGAAATCGACAGCATCCGCACTTTCAATGCCGAGACCCAGCGCTCGGTCGAAACCGTCGACGAGATCCGCCTGCTCCCGGCCCGCGAGTTTCCTTTGACGCCGGAGAGCATCGCCCTGTTCCGCAGCCAGTGGCGTATCCACTTCGAGGGCGATCCGACGGCCTGCCCGGTTTATCGGGATGTCAGTCAGAATCTCGCCCCTGCCGGCATCGAGTACTACCTGGGGCTGTTTTTCGAGACGACCGCGACGCTCTTCGACTACCTGCGCGACGATACGCTGGTGGTGACGCTCGAGGACACGCACGACGCAGCGACGCACTTCTGGGAGGAGATCGGTGAGCGCTACGAGCAGCGGCGCCACGATCGCGAGCGCCCGCTGTTGCCGCCCGCCGAGGTGTTCATGCCAGTGGATACCGTGTGCGCCGGTCTCGAGCGCTATGCGCAGATCCGTATCGGTAGATTCGATGCCGACGAGTCTTGCGATCGCTTTGCCACTCGCGTGCCCACGGCACTCCCCGTCGACGCACGCGCCGAAAGGCCGCTGGCCGTGCTCAAGGACTTCCTCGAAAGGTTTCCGGGTCGGGTGCTGTTCGTAGCCGAGACCCCGGGGCGCCGCGAAGCGCTGCACGACACCCTGACGACCCACGGAGTCGAGGTGTCCCCTTACCACAGCTGGCGGGACTTCCTCGCCGACGAAGCGCGCCTGGGGCTGACCGTTGCGCCGCTCGAAGAGGGCGCCGTCCTGCTCGAGCCCGCCATCGCCATTGTCAGCGAGCCGCAGCTCTTCGGAGAGCGGGTCGTGCAGCGGCGCCGACGACGCACGGGCGGCCGCGACGCGGAGAGCATCGTGCGCGACCTTTCCGAGCTCAACCTCGGCGCGCCGGTGGTGCACGAGAGCCATGGCGTCGGGCGCTATCGCGGACTGCAGACCGTCAGCACCGAGCACATGAGCGGAGAATTTCTCTGTATCGAGTACGCCGACGGCGACAAGCTCTATGTGCCGGTGTCCTCGCTGCATCTGGTTTCGCGCTATACCGGAGCCGACGCCGACCACGCACCGCTGCACAAGCTCGGCAGCCCCCAGTGGCAGAAGGCGCGCAAGAAGGCCGCCAGAAAGGCATTCGACGTGGCCGCCGAGCTTCTCGATATTCAAGCTCGCCGCGCGGCCCGCCCCGGCCATTGCTTCGATTTGCACCAGAGCGAGCTCAGAAGCTTCGTTCAGGGCTTCCGTTTCGAGGAGACGCCCGATCAGCAGGCCACCATCGATGCAGTGCTGGACGATATGGCGTCGGACAGGCCCATGGATCGGCTGGTGTGCGGGGACGTGGGCTTCGGCAAGACCGAGGTTGCCATGCGCGCCGCGTTCGTGGCCGTTGAGGACGGCTGGCAGGTCGCCATCCTCGTGCCCACCACGCTGCTCGCGCAACAGCATCATCAGACTTTCTCCGATCGTTTCGCCGACTGGCCGGTGCGGGTGGAGCAACTGTCGCGCTTCCGCTCACGAAAAGACCGCGATGCGGTCGTCGAGGATCTCGCTGCCGGTAAAATCGATATCGTCATCGGCACCCACCGCCTCCTGCAGCCCGAGATCCGTTTCAAGCGACTCGGACTGGTCATCGTCGACGAGGAGCATCGATTCGGTGTGCGACAGAAAGAACGCTTGAAATCCCTCAGGGCTCAGGCCGACGTGCTGACCCTGACGGCAACGCCCATTCCGCGCACGCTCAACCTTGCGCTGTCCGGGCTGCGGGACCTGTCGTTGATCGCGACGCCGCCGGAGCGGCGTCTTTCCATCAAGACCTTCGTACGCCAGTGGGACAACGCGCTCATCCGAGAAGCGTTCCTGCGCGAAATACATCGCGGCGGACAGGTGTATTTCGTCCACAACAAGGTCGAAACCATCGATCGCATGGCGCGGGAGCTTCGTGAGCTGGTGCCCGAAGTGGACCTGCGTATCGCTCACGGCCAGATGCGCGAAAGGGAGCTCGAGCGCACGATGCTCGATTTCTATCACCGAAGATTCAACGTGCTCGTCTGCACGACCATCATCGAAACGGGTATCGACGTGCCGAGCGCCAATACGATCATCATCAACCGGGCGGATCACTTCGGCCTCGCCCAGCTCCACCAGCTTCGGGGCCGGGTCGGCCGCTCCCACCACCGCGCCTACGCCTACCTCATCGTGCCGCAGCAGCGCGCCATGACCGCCGACGCGGTCAAGCGACTGGAGGCCATCGAGTCACTCGAGGATCTGGGTATCGGTTTCAGCCTCGCGACGCACGACCTGGAGATTCGCGGCGCCGGCGAGATCCTCGGCGAGGAGCAGAGCGGACAGATTCAAGAGATCGGCTACTCCCTGTACACGCGGCTGCTCGAGCGCGCCGTCGAAGCGCTCAAGGCCGGACGCACCCCGGAGCTCGACCGCGCGCTCGATCACGGCGCTGAGATCGACCTGCGCGTCCCCGCCCTCATTCCAGAGGACTACCTGCCTGACGTGCACGCGCGCCTCATCATGTACAAGCGCATCGCCAGTGCCCGCAACAGCGACGAGCTCCACGAGCTCAAGGTCGAGATGATCGACCGGTTCGGATTACTGCCGGAAGCCGTTCGTAATCTATTCGACATTACCGAGCTCAAGCTGAAGGCGACGCCGCTCGGCATCCGAAAGATCGACGTCGGCCGAGACGGCGGGCGCATTGTGTTCGCCGCCAAGCCCCAGGTAGACCCCGCGAGTATCGTGCGACTGATACAGAAAGAGCCGACCACCTACAAGTTCGACGGCACCGACAGGCTGCGCTTCTCCATGCAGCTCGAGACCGGTGGCGCACGCATCGACGCGCTCGACCATCTGCTCGATGCGCTCAGCCTGCGTGATGCCGCATGACCGGCACGTGTAGAATGAGCCCCATGATTCGGTGGCTTCGCACCCCGCTGACGGCACTGGTGGCGCTCTGTGCTGCGCTGCCGCCCGCGTCCGGCGCCGAGCAGGAGGAGCTCACCTGGTACGCCGTCGAGATCATCGTCTTCGAGCGCAGCAGCGAAGTCGGGCGCAATGCCGAGGCATGGCCGATGGAGCCCGGAATCCCGGCCCTCGCCGATGCGCTCGAGCTGACGCGCGACGGCTTGTCGCCGCAGCAGCTTGCCGGCCAGGCACCCGCCGCGGCCGCCGAAGGTGAACAGACCGACAGCCCCGGCGAGGCGCCGGCGCAGAGCGAGCCGCTGCCCGAGCCGCCGATGGCCGCGGCAGAGCCCACGGGCCTGCCGCAGGCCTTTCAGCTGCTGCCCGAGGAGGACTACCGGCTGGCCGAGGCCTGGAAACGGCTCGATGCCTCGAGCGCGTTCCGACCGTTGCTGCACATTGCCTGGGTGCAGCCGGGTTACCCGCAAGAGCAGGCGCGCCTGGTGCACCTACGCAACGCCAACGCGGCGCTGGGTACCGTCGCACCGGCCGTCGACGCGGATCTCGAGACACCCCCACCCGGCAGCCAGCCGGTGGGCTCAGGGGCAACGCTGGCCTCGCGCGTCATCGTTGCCCGGGACCCCTCCAGGGCGGCGCTCGATGGCACCGTGCGCGTGCACCGGGCACGCTACCTGCACGTCGCGGCGGACCTGCTCTACTACCGGCCGCTGCCGGGCGACTCGCCGCTGGCCGCAGCCGACAGCGCAGCCGGCGCGTCACCGGTGCCCGATTCCCCCGATACCGGCCTCATCGAGCAGCTGATGGCCGAGGAAAACCGCTATCCGAGACTCTTCCGCCTGACCGAGAGTCGGCGCATGCGCTCGCGCGAGCTTCACTATCTCGACCACCCGCTGTTCGGCATGCTCGTGGAGATCGTGCCGCTGGAGCTGCCGGAGATGCCGCTGGAAGCGGTGTTGCCGTCGCAGGGCGAGACGCCCTCGGAGCAGATCGACAGCGAGCAGCCGGCGACCAATCGAAGCGGCGGCTGAGCTCAGCGGCCGCTCAGCAGCTGAGCGAGCAGCGCGCGTGCCGACTGCATGCCGGTCTCGAGATTGTCGAGGATGTCCTGCATGCTGATGGTCCCCTGCCCCCGACCCGCCGCTGCATTGGAAACCACCGCGCAGTGCGCGTAGCGCAGCTCGGCCTCGCGCGCGAGCGCCGCCTCCGGCATGCCCGTCATACCGACGATGTGGCAACCATCGCGCTCGAGTCGGTCGACCTCCGCGGCGCTCTCGAGACGCGGTCCTTGGGTGATGGCGTAGGTGCCCCAATCGCGCACCTCGACGCCCGCCTCGGCCGCCGCCGCAATCAATGACGCCCTCAGCTGTGGACAATAGGGCTCGGTAAAGTCCACGTGCACCACGTGGCTGAGATCGTCTTCGAAAAACGTGTGACCCCGCGACCACGTGTAGTCGACAATCTGATCCGGAACGGCGATGACGCCGGGGGTGAAATCCGCATGGATACCTCCCACCGCCGCCACCGCGACGATCTCTCGAATGCCGATTTCCTTCAATGCCCAGATGTTGGCCCGATAGTTCACCTTGTGCGGCGGAATGGTGTGCGCGGTGCCATGCCGGGGGAGAAAGGCGACGCTGCGCCCGCCGAGGGTGCCGTGGGTGACCGGGCCGGACGGCTCGCCCCAGGGCGTGCGCACGACTTCGCGACCGGTGATGGTCAGACCAATGAGATTGCTGAGGCCCGTGCCGCCGATGATGGCGATATCGGTCATGGGGGTTCAGTCGAGCCCCTGGCGCCCGGCCCAGTCGCGTGCAAACTGATAGGCGCTGCGCCCGCTGCGAGAACCGCGCGCCAGCGCCCACTGCAAGGCGGCGGCGCGCACCGCCTCGCTCTCGGGCGCCGCGACGTCGAAGCTCTTGAGCCAATGACTGACGATCTGCAGATATTGCTCCTGCTTGAACGGATAAAAGGAAAGCCAGAGTCCGAAACGCTCGGATAGCGAGATCTTCTCCTCGACAGCCTCCGAGTGATGAATTTCGCCGTTCACGTGGTGAGCGTCGAGGTTCTCACTCATGTACTCGGGCAGCAGATGGCGGCGGTTGGAGGTCGCGTAGATGAGCACGTTCTCGGGCGGCGCGTGCACCGAGCCGTCGAGGATCGCCTTCAGCGCCTTGTAGCTCGAGTCGTCCGCCTCGAAGGACAGATCGTCGCAGAAGACGATGAAACGCTCGGCACGATGCTGGATGTTCTCGACGACGTCGGGGAGATCGATGAGGTCGTGCTTGTCGACCTCGAGCACGCGCAGCCCCTCGGCGTGATACTCGTTGACGAGCGCTTTCACCAGGGACGACTTACCCGTGCCCCGCGAGCCCCACAGCAACGCGTTGTTGGCGGGCAGCCTCTTCAGGAACTGCTGGGTGTTGCGCTCGAGCTCGGTGCGTTGCCGATCGATGCCCTGGAGATCGTCGAGCCGGATGTGGTGCGGGTGGGCGACCGTCTGGATGTAGCCGCCGCCGCGGTGCTTGCGCCAGCGGAAGGCGTAAGCGCCGGACCAATCGGGCTCTGGCGCGCTCGACGGCGCCAGCGTCTCGACCCGGTCGAGCAGCCCCTCGATGCGGTCGACCAGGCGATCGAATTTGTCATTGCTCGGCATGCGGCGATTATAGCGACAATTGGGCCTCACACCTCGAGGCGCTTGAACTTGAGCCGATGCGGCTGATCGGCCTCGGCGCCGAGACGCCGCCGGCGATCGGCCTCGTAGTCCGCGTAATTGCCTTCGAACCACATCACCCGGCTGTCGCCCTCGAATGCCAGCATGTGGGTGGCGACCCGATCGAGAAACCACCGATCGTGCGAGACCACCACTGCGCAGCCCGGGAAATCCAGCAATGCCTCCTCCAGCGCGCGCAGCGTTTCCACGTCGAGATCGTTGCTCGGCTCGTCGAGCAGCAGAAGATTACCGCCCTTGACCAGCAGCTTGGCGAGGTGCACGCGGTTGCGCTCGCCGCC
>JABAOE010000124.1_pt14 | contig 21888 bp, 21 predicted proteins | sample 7062141 | NCBI WGS metagenome assembly JABAOE01 (sample SAMN14538627, study PRJNA623070) | marine sediment metagenome | biome: marine biome [ENVO:00000428]; feature: marine pelagic biome [ENVO:01000023]; material: deep marine sediment [ENVO:00002113] | place: India: Gulf of Khambhat ... | reverse complement strand
GCGCGTTACTACGGCGCCGGCGAGCCGGCCATGATCGGGCGTTACACACGGCAGGCGGTCTGGCTCGGGATCGCCCTCGGGCTGACCCTGTTCACGCTTGCGCAGCTGTTCGTCGACCCGATCCTCGTCTTTATCGGCATCGACGAGGGCTTCCGTGAGCTGACGGTCGGCTACGTCAGGGCCGTCGTCTTCGGCTATCCGGCGATCTGCGTCTTCTTCGCGTTTCGCTTCACGACCGAGGGCATCGGCCGGACCCGGCCGATCATGTATACGTCCCTGCTGGCGCTGGTCAGCAACGTCTTTCTGAACTGGGTATTCATGTTCGGCAAATTCGGCGTACCCGCCTACGGCGCGGTTGGCTGCGGCATGGCCAGCGCCGTCACGGTATGGCTCATGGCATTCGTGCTCGGCACTTATGTCGGCGTGAGGCCGGCGTATCGTCCCTTGAGGATCTTCGATCACTTCGCGCCGCTCAGGCTGCCGGTGCTCAGGGAGATTTTTGCGCTGGGCTTGCCTATCGCGGTTACGATAACGGCAGAGGCCGGACTGTTCTCGGCGGTGTCGATCCTGGTCGGCACGCGCGGTGCGGAAATCACCGCCGCTCACCAGATTTCCCTGAATTTCGCGGCGACGATGTTCATGATCCCGCTCGCGCTCAGCGCGGCGACGACGGTGCGCACGGGCCACGCGCTCGGCGCCGGTAATTCCGCCGAAGCCAGGATGGCCGGCATGACGGGCATACTGATGTGCGGCATCTTCATGGCCTTCTCGGCGACATTCCTGCTGTTGTTCCGCGACCTGGTCGTTGGCATTTATACGAATGACCCGCGCGTGATCGAGATTGCGATCGGCCTGCTGCTGATGGCGGCCGTTTTCCAGGTAGCCGACGGCGTGCAGATTGGCGCGGCCGGGGCATTGCGCGGTTACAAGGACACGCGCGTGCCAATGGTCATCAACACCTTCTCGTACTGGGTGCTCGGGTTCCCGCTGGCTTACCTCGCGGCGGTCACCTACCAGGCGCCGCCCTCATATATATGGGCAGGGTTCGTGCTGGGCTTGACCGTCGCGGCCGTGCTGCTGACCATGCGTTTTCACAAGCTTTCAAAAAGAATGCTGCTGGCGGCCGATTGAGATCGGCTCAGCTTTCTCCCTGGCCGAACGAAGGCGCATCACCGACCAGACCCTCCCGTCATCGCGAGGCCTCGCAGAGGCCGCGGCGATCTTGCCGACATTGCACGTAACCCGGGAGATTGCTTCGTCGGACCAAGTCCGACTCGCAATGACGTTGTTCCTTCGGAGCCGGCTGCGGCCTCGCAATGACGCAGCGAAAAACGGACCCGCGCCTGGGTAAGTGTCAGGACTCTCCCTGGCCGAACGACGGAGCGTCACCGGCTAAGTACTCCGCTTCCTCCGGCGTGTTCTCCCGACCAAGAATGGCGTTCCGATGCGGAAAGCGGCCGAACTGCCGGACGATGTCGGCATGCAGTTCGGCAAACTGGGCGACCGTCTCGAAGGTCTCCCTGAGCGTCGGCGATACGGCTTCGGCCAGCTTGCCGTAAATCTGCACGGATTTGTCCTGGACCTTGCGCGACTCGGCGTGCTGCAGCGGCATGTAGAAGAACACGCGCTCGATCGGCGACAGACCCTTGTCTTTCTTTTCCATGGCGCCTTCCACGCACAGCTTCAGCGCGGCCTTGTCGAGCGCGAATGCCTCGGGCTTGTTGCGATAGATGTTGCGCCGAAACTGATCGAGCAGGATGATCAAGGCGAGCCTGCCGCGCGACTCGTGGGCCCAGTGATCCAGCCGCCCCTCGGTGGCCAGCTCGACGTCCCGGGAGAATTCGCCCGCGATCTCCTCGTCGAAGACCGGGTCTTCGCCGAACCACACGTCCATCCGCCCGTCGATCTGCGGCGCACTGAGGTTTTGCTCCTTGAACCAGAACGTCAGGATCGCTTCGATCCGGTCCTTTTCGGCGTCGGTGATCGTCGCCTCGTTACCCTCACTCAGAAGCTTGGCGGACATTGACTTTGCCTCGTCGTCGGCTCGATTTTCGTCATTACGGCTTGCGCCCGGGGCCGGTCGGAATGCGAACCACGTCACAGTATCGCAGGGGTCCGACCGCTCATAGTCTGTTCTATCACCGGATGCCGTCAATTGCCACGGACGGGCGACAAAAACGGACCCGGACGGGGCTGGCCCAGGAGATACCGAACGTGCGCGTACTGCTTCTCTCCTTCACATTTACCTTACTCGCCGCCTGCGGCGGGGACCCCTACAGCCCGGAAGACGAGCTGCGTGAGTGGGTATCGCGCGGCGAAGCAGCCGCAGAAGAGAAGGACCGGAGCCGCCTGCTCGACATGATCTCAGAGGATTATGCCGACGGTCGCGGTAACAGCCACGAAAGCATCGGCGACATGCTGCGCGTCTATTTCTTTCGCCAGCAATCCATTGCATTACTGACCAGCATCGATGCGATCACCTTGATGGGCGAGACCGCGGCGCTCGTCAACCTGACGGTGGGGATGGCGGGCACCGGGAGCGGCGTCATCGGGCTCGATGCCGACGCCTACCGCTTCGAGTTCGAGCTGGAAAAACCGGACGACGAATGGAAACTGATCGGCGCCCGCTGGGGCAAGATCGGCAGGGATATGCGCTGATCCGCTCATGGAGGATCGAGAGATGAAGGCACTGGCTTACCGAAGGCTGATACCCGGACTGGCAATCGTCGGCGTGCTGGCAGGTTGCGCTGCCGGCACCGAGGCGCTCGTATCGACGCCCGACGTCGATCTGAAGAGCGTCGAAATGGAGCGCGTCGGCTTCACCGGGCAGACTTTCCTGCTCGGCTTCCAGGTCGACAATCCAAACGCGTTTCCGCTACCGGTGAAGGCGGTCAAATACCGGGTGATGTTCGATGACGAGCGGTTTGCGGGCGGCGAAACGCGCGCCTCGTTCACGGTACCTGCAAAGGGGACGGACGAGTTCATGCTGAGCGTCGAGCTCGACATCATCAACTCGGCGACGGAGGTCATGTCGTTGCTGAAGGGCGGCATGCCGGAACACGTCAAGTACCGCGTCGAAGGCAGCCTGACGGTCGACATCCCGTTTGCCCGACCGCTGCCGTTCTCGTCATCGGGCACGATCCAGGTCAGGAACTGACGGCGAACGCTAATTCGCTGAACGCGTTCTTTCCGGGCGATTCCGGATTCCCGGAAAGCGGATCGAAAAGCACACACCGCTGTCCGTGTTCTCGGCGCTGATCTCGCCGTTGTGTCCCTCGGCAATAAGGCGCGCGATATAGAGCCCCAGGCCCAGGTGCTTGTCGTCCCCGGCCTTGCGCACCGACACCATGGAGTCGAACAGTTCCGTCTGCATCTCATCCGGAAGCGGCGGGCCCGGGTTTGATACGCCAATGACGACCTGGTCGGCCTTTGCAGCGACCGAAACCGTGATCGTTTCTCCGGACGACGTGAAGTCGACCGCGTTGTCGACGAGCTTGTCGAGCATCTGGATGATCAGCTCCGGCGAACCGTGGATATTCGCTTCCGGCGCCTGGTTTTCGAAGTCGAAACGCCTGTCGGGCCAGGCGTCCGCATAGGCATTGACGACCGACTCGAGAATCTTCCCGGGACTGAAATCCACGGGTTCTGCGTTTTCGATCAGCTCTTCCGTGCGACTTGCCTCGCTCATCGCGCTGAGGATCTTCTGCAGGCGATCCGCACCTTCCCTCGCTCGCTCGGTGTACTCCAGCGCGTCGCCCGACAGTTGCTCGTGCTCGAGATTCTCGAGAGAGGAGCGCACGATCGTCAGCGGCGTGCGCAGTTCATGCGACAGCTTGCTCGCGAGTGACTGCAGGTAGTCGTTATAGATACCGAGCTGGCGCAGCACGCTCGAGAAGCTCCTCGAGAGATCGCCGACTTCGTCGCCCGCCAGCGCGCTCGGCAACGCGGACTTCAGCTTCTTCTCATCGAGCGCGTGCTCGGCCGCTTCGCTCAATGCCCGGATGCGGACAGACAACCAGCTCGCGTAACCGAGCAGCACCGCAGCGACGACAATCGTCGAGACCAGGGTCAGCAGGATCAGCCGTGTCAGCGCCTCGTTCGTCTGGCTGAGAATGGCGTCGGTGCCGTGCTGCAGGATCAGCACGCCTGTCTGCACGGTGCCCGACCAGATCGGCTGCGCAACCGAGATCACGGCCCGGTCCGTGTCCGGGCTGCGGAACCAGCGAGCCGAGGTTTCGCCATTGAGCGCCTCGTTGATATAGCCCTGGGTCTCGCGGCCGCCCGGTGCCGGCTCGGCAAGCAGGGCCTCGGCCCCGGGTTCGAGGACCAGCCGGTAGATCAGCCGCATCCAGCCCGACGCATTGCTCGGCCGACCTGTCCCTGAAGACGTGCTGATGCTGCCGGCCTGGGCAACCCGCCAGCCGTCATTGTCGGTGATCATGAGCCGCCAGCCCGGCTGGACATAGCCTGCGGCGACGCTCTGCAGGACCGGGGAAATCGTAACCATCCGGCCGGGCGACGCGCCCGCGAAGCTGGCGCTCGTAATGCCGGCCTGCAGCGCATCCGGCGTGTTGTAAACGGACAGGCCGAGGCGCGCGCCGACCAGGTCTCGCGGGATCCTCGCCTCGAGCTGGTAGCCGTCCGCGGTGTCCTGCCAGTGCGCCTCGATGCGCCGCTCATCGAACGCCGCACTGCCTTCGCTGCGCGTCGCGAGGATCTTTCCCGGCGCCTCCGCTGCGAAATCGAGGACTGCTCGCCGGCTGTCGTCGTCAACGCTGATCAGCGACACCGCATCTGCAACCCGGTCCGGTCCCGGCGCGTCATTGAAGACCACTGAAGTATCCCGGACCGCGACGAACAGGTACCAGCTGCGGCCTTGTTGACCGAAGACGTAACGAATCGGTCCGTCGACGCCACGGATGCCAACCATCGCGCGCTCGGGGATCACCCAGTCGTCGGCATAGCCGTCGATCAGCGGCGCGGTCGGCAGCGGGTGCGCGTAGGCGCGATCGCCGCCGTTATCTTCAGTCAGCAGTTCGTAGGGAAACTGGGAAAGCGAATCGGCGATGGCCTGCGCCGTACCGCCGAGCATCTGCTGCTGCCCCTCGCGGAGCGCCGATTCGGTCTCGCGGACGAACTGACAGCCGGCCCAGGGAAGGATCAGCGTCAGCAGACTGACCAACAGCAACTGACGGCGGAGATTCATGGCAGCTCGTCAGTCCGCCAACCACCTGTAGCCCATACCGTAAACCGTTTCGATCGACTCGAAGTCCGGATCGATCGCGACGAACTTTCTGCGAATGCGTTTGATATGGGAGGTGATCGTGTTGTCGTCGAGGACGGCCTGTGCGGCATCCATCAATTGCTGCCGGTTCTTGACATGTCCCGGATAGCGGGCGAGGGCATGCACCATCCAGAACTCGGTCAGGGTCAGGCCGACCGGCCGATCCTTCCAGCGCACCGTCATGCGATCGATGTCGAGTTCGAGATTGCCGCGGTTCAGCCGGTTCTCGTCGCCCTGCGGATTCTTCATGACATCGAGCCGCCGGAACAGCGCCGCAACCCGCGCCATCAGGTGCGGCAGGCTGATGTCCTTCGTCAGGTAATCGTCGGCGCCGAGCCTGAGCCCCGACACCGCATCGAATTCACTGTCACGCGCCGTCAGGAAAATGATCGGCAGATCGGCGGAGCGACTACGCAGCTCGCGGCAAAGCTCGAAGCCGCCCTCGACCTCGTCCTTCAGGTTGATGTCGATGACGACGAGGTCCGGCAGGCGCGCTTCGAACGCGTCCATGGCCGGCCGCCGCGCTGCGTACATCTCCACGGAATAGCCCTCCCGCCGAAATGCAGACGCATAGTTCTCGCGAATAGCCTGTTCGTCCTCGACGATTGCAATACGTTTGGACATAACACTCGGGTGCCCTGAGCGAGAGCCACAATTTGCCACATTACGCCGGTCCATTGCCATGCCCGTGCCCCCGCCGTCGCTGAATGTCCTGTTGCAATGCAACCGTCAGCAAAGGGAGGACAGACATGCGATCAAGGTTCAAAAAATTTCGCGTCGCCCGTACCCGGCAGAACCGGCCGGCGAAGTACGGCAGCAAGGACTGGCATCCTGAGCCGGAGCTCGAATCCTTTCGCCGCGTCCGCGAGATCCTCTGTCGCCAGGCCAACTGGCGCTGGATGGCGATCGTGCTGCTCGCGATCCGGGTGCCCGAGGCGCCAGCCGTGGAGGTCCCCGCCGACGCCATACGTCCCGAGCAGATGCAGACCGGCAGCCTGCTGTTGCGGATGAAGAACGGCTACCGGGTTGCGACGCGCATGAACACGGCGATCGACGCGCGCGTGACCGGCCTGGTTGCGCGCGTGCAGGTCCGGCAGGAATTTCGCAACGATGGCGCGGAGTGGGTCGAGGGCATCTACGTGTTCCCGCTGCCTGACGAAGCCGCCGTCGACCGGCTGCGCATGACGATCGGCGAACGCATCATCGAGGGCGAGATCCGCGAGAAAGAGACAGCGAAAAAGGCGTACGAGCAGGCGAAGGCCGGGGGCAAAAAAGCGAGTCTCGTCGAACAGCAACGGCCGAACATGTTCACGACGTCGGTTGCCAACATCGCCCCCGGCGAGACGATCCTTGTCGAGATCGAGTATCTCGAGACGCTGCGCTATGCCGAAGACACATTCAGTATTCGCTTTCCGCTGACGATGACGCCACGTTATATCCCTGGCCATGCGCTGCCCGACAGGAAGGGCTCCGGCTGGTCGCCCGACACCACGCAGGTGCCGGACGCGTCCTTTATCACGCCGCCCGTCGTGACTCGGTCGCAGGAGCACAAAGTCAGTTTTGCCGCAGAGATCCAGGCTGGCGTCCCGCTGGCGCTGGTCGCGAGCCGCTATCACGTCGTCGACATCGACAACCGGGACGATCGCTATTTCGTTTCCCTGGCCGGCGACGACGTGGCCATGGATCATGACATCGAGCTGACCTGGAAGCCGGTCGCCGACAGTGCTCCTCGCGCAATGTTGTTTACTGAAGACGTGGACGGCGAAACGCATGCACTGCTGATGATGTTGCCGCCGGACGGTTACTCCGCGCCCGCGCAACGCATGCCGCGCGAGCTGATTTTCGTGATCGATACTTCGGGATCGATGCACGGCACGTCGATCGAGCAGGCAAAGCGCGCGCTCGGACTCGCATTCGGCGGACTGATGCCCGGGGATCGTTTCAACGTCATCCAGTTCAACTCTGCAACGAGCGCCCTGTTTGCGGGCAGCGTCGAGGCGTCGACGAGCAACGTCGCCGTCGCGCGTCGCTACGTCAACGGCCTCTCTGCAAACGGGGGTACCGAGATGTCACCGGCGCTGACACAGGCGTTGTCGGCCGTGCCGCTCGAGTCGCATCTTCGGCAGATCATCTTCATCACCGACGGCAGCGTCGGCAACGAAGAGCAGCTGTTCCAGCTGATCGAGGACGGCCTGGGAAGCGCCCGCCTGTTCACTGTCGGCATCGGCTCCGCGCCGAACAGCTGGTTCATGCGCAAGGCGGCCGAGGCGGGCCGGGGAACATTCACGACGATCAGCGCGCTGCACGAAGTCAGCGAGAAGATGGAGCGCTTGTTCCGCAAGCTCGAACAGCCGCAGGTCACCGACATCGAGTTGCACTGGCCGACCAATATCGTCGCCGAAAGCTACCCGTCGACGGCGCCCGATCTGTATGCCGGCGAACCGATCACCGTGCGGGCGAAGCTCTCCGATTCGCTGGCGGCCGGCGATATTGTCCGCATCAGCGGCCATTCCGTGCTCGGCGGCTGGCGCGCCGACCTCGACCGCCAGGTCGGCGAGCCCCGCTCCGGCATCGCGGCGCTCTGGGCGCGCTCGAGGATCGAGGACCTGATGGACCGGCAGCGCCGGGGCCGCAGCGCCGATGAGACCAGAGCGGACGTTGTCGCGACCGCGCTGAAGCACCACCTCGTGAGCAGGTTCACCAGCCTGGTCGCCGTCGACAAGACGCCCGCGCGCCCGGCCGCTGCGTCGCTGACGAAGGAGCAGGTGCCGAACCTGCTGCCTCACGGCCAGAGCGCGGCAGCCATATTCGGCTTCACGCCCACGGCGACCAGCGCCGGCATCTATCGGCTGAACGGGGTCCTGCTGATGCTGTTCGGCTGGCTGCTGTTCATCTACTTGCGGTTCTGGAGGTCGAGCAATGCGCGATCGGAAGACGATTAAAGGCCTTGCCGGGAAGGTCGCCGTGGCTTCGTTGCTTTGCCTGGGGTTCTGGCAGTTCGGGCAGGGCGCCTATATCCCGGCGAAAGCCTGGGTCGCGCAGGAACTGATGCAACGCGCCTGGCGCCGCGCCGAGGGTGGCAGCAGCAATCCGTCGCCATGGCCGTGGGCCGATACCTGGCCGGTTGCAAGGCTGTCAGCGAAAGGCGGCGACGTCGAGCTGATCGTCCTCGAGGGCGGTTCGGGCCGGACGCTGGCATTCGGTCCGGGCCACCTGGGCATCAGCGCGCTACCGGGCGAATCCGGCAACAGCATCATCGCCGGGCACCGCGATACGCACTTCCGGTTCCTGCAATACATGGAAGTCGGCGAGCTTATCCGCGTGGAGTTGCCCAGCGGTCGAAAACATGGCTACGAAGTTACAGCGATCGATGTCGTCGACTCGCGTCGCGGCAGCCTGGTGCTCGATACCGACGAGGCGATGATGAGTCTCGTGACCTGCTACCCGTTCGACGCGATGCAGGCCGGCGGGCCGATGCGTTACGTCGTATCCGCGCGCATGATGTTCTGATCGGCGTGAACGCGGAGGATCGCGGCGACGCTGATCGCATCCGTCATCTCGCCGCGGCCGATCATCGCGACGACGTCCACCAGCGGCAGCTTGCGGACGTCGAGCAGTTCCATTTCATCGAAGCTGGTTTCGCCCGCCGTCAGGTCGCGGGCAACGAACACGAAGCCGACCTCGTCGGTGATCGAATTGCTCGTATGCAGCCGCATCAGTTGCGTCATCGACGCCGCGGTCAGGCCCGTTTCTTCCTTTAGTTCCCGGTGCGCCGTGTCGAGCGGGTCCTCGTCTTCTTCCGAGGCGCCCATCGGCACTTCCCAGGAGTACTCGCCCAGCGTGTAACGATCCTGGCCAACGATCCAGGTGTTGCCCTGATCGTCGATGGGGACGATACCCACGGCTTTCTTCTTGAAGTGGATGTGCCCGTAGTCGTTCTCGCCGCCGCCGGGGTTGATCACCTTGTCTTCGCGCAGGGTAATCCAAGGGTTGTCGTAAACGATCCTGCTGTCGAGAGTCTTCCAGCTCATGCGTCGACTCCTGCGAGATCCGACTCGACCATCAATTTGAAGCGCTGCATGTCGCCCTCGGTTCGCCTGCGGATCGCGCCACCGATAAATATGGTGAAGCAGCGCATGAGGCCGGTGAAGGTGAACCGGTTCCAGGAGGTCCACTTCGTGCGTTTCTCGTCGATGGCTTCGAAGTGATTGACGACAATGGTCGTGCGGTGGTCGGCCTCGTAGGATCCGGCGAGGAAGTCGGGATCGCGACGCTCGGTGATCGTTTCCTTCAGCACAACCCGTTTGCCGTTTTCATCGAAAGCGATTTCCGCGACCGCGCCCGGCTGCCCCGGTTCGCCGGAGACGGGCGTAAACGATTCGAAGTTCCGGATCCATCGGCTCATGTTGTCAGGATCGGTGAATGCGGCCCAGACATCGTCGATCGCGGCGTCGATCTCGATCTCGCAACTCTGCTTCATGTTCCCGATCTCCGATTGTCTCGGGATACATGATAGCTCCCCGGAATAATCCATTGCACCGATACGGTTGCTCCGTCATAGTTAAGCGGCTTCGGGCGCGCTCTGTCGCGGCGCCCCGCGCGGAGCACACCGGAATATTCAATGGCCTCAACGCAAGCCCGACTAACGGAAGGTTCGGTCGGCCGGCATCTCGTCGCGATGTCGGTTCCCGTGCTCTTCGGCATCTTTACGATGATGCTGCAGTCGTTCATCGACATGTGGTTCATAGGCCAGGTCGGCGACAGGGAACTGGCGGCGCTCAGTTTCGCGTTTCCCGTGATCATGGTCGTGACGAGCGTGGCGATCGGCCTTGGCGCCGGTACGTCGTCCGTCGTCGCGCGGGCGATCGGGGCCGATGACCACCGGCGCGCCCGCAGGCTCGCCACCGACAGCCTGATCCTGTCGTTCGGCATCACTGCGGCCATGTCCGTTATCGGCGTACTGACCATCGGCCCGCTGTTCCGCCTGCTCGGCGCGCCCGACGACATGATCCCGCTGATCGCGGGCTACATGAATATTCTCTATACCGGCGTGCCGTTCGTGGTCGTCGGCATGGTCGGCATGAGCAGCATGCGCGCAACCGGCGACACCCGTTTGCCCAGCATGCTGATGGTGCTGGCGTCGGTCATCAACATCCTGCTCGACCCGATCCTGATCTTCGGCATCGGCCATATCCCGGCGATGGGATTGAATGGCGCGGCAATGGCGGCCTTGCTGTCGCGACTGTCCATCTTCATCGGCACGGTCTATTACATGAAGACGCGCTACGACCTGTTGACGATCAACAAGCCGGACCGGGCAGAGCTGGTCAAGTCGTGGCGGGATATCCTGCATGTCGGCATCCCCGCCGCCGGCACCAACGCCATCATTCCGATCGCCACCGGCGTCATCACGGCAATGCTGGCGCGCTACGGGCCGGAGACGGTTGCCGGCTTCGGCGTCGCGAGCCGCGTGGAGTCCCTGACGCTGGTGCTGTTCTACGCACTGTCCGCGATCATCGGTCCGTTCGTCGGTCAGAATATCGCCGCCAACCGGCCCGAACGGATCTACCGGGCGTTATGGCTGTGCACCGTCTTCTGCATTGGTTCGGGCCTGTTGATTGCATTGTCGCTTGCACTTGCCGGCGAACTGATTCCGGCGCTGTTCAGTGACAGCGAGCAAGTGATCGGCGTCGCCAAACTGTTCCTGACCATCGTCCCGATCAGCTACGGCGCCTACGGCATGGTCATGGTCATGAATGCATCCTTCAACGGCATGGGCAAGCCGATGCCGGCAGTCCACATCAGCGTCGCCCGCATGGTCGTTATCTACATCCCGCTCGCCTTCGTTGCCGATCGTTTATATGGCGTGGCGGGCATCTTCGCGGCTTACATGGTCGCGAACATGTTGACCGGCGTGATCGCCTATATATGGGCGCGGTCCTCGGTGCAGGGCCAGTGCGACGCGCACCACGCGCCGATCCAGCCGGTCTTCGACGTCACCTAGGTCGGCATGGCCGGTACGGCCGGGATGACCCGTCTCCTGTAGTAGTAATGCATGCCGATCCCGCGGCTCGCGAGAAACAGGGTCAGCGCAAGCCAGAGACCGTGGTTGTCCAGGAAGCGGAACAGGTACCAGGCGGGGACGAACACCAGGAAAGACGACACGAGCATGATGTCGCGCATCTCGCGCGCTCGCGTGGCGCCGACGAAGACGCCGTCGTAAAGGTAGGACCAGACGGCCACCAGCGGCAGCAATACCAGCCAGGGCAGGTAGCGGTCGGCGACGAAGATGACCTCGGGCAGGTCGGTCAGCAGCCGGATGACCGGTTTGCCCGCGAACAGGAAGAACAGGCAGAACAGGGTGGCGACGTACAGGGACCAGCGTAGTGCAAGTGACACGGCGCGTTCCAGCGACGCGCGGTCTTTCGCACCCACCGCCTTGCCGACCAATGCTTCCGCGGCGTGCGCGAAACCATCGAGAGCAAAGGACATCAGGTGGAGCATGTTGATGAGCACCGCATTCGCCGCGAGGACGAGCCCGCCGAGTCGCGCTCCGGCTGCGGTGACGAATGCAAAGGTAAACATGAGCGCCATCGTCCGCACCAGCAAATGCAGGTTGACGGCGAAGAACGCCGTGTACTCCCTGAGGGACAGCAGGTGAGCCCGGACGACATGCCCGGGACGCTTGCGCAGATACCTGAGTGCGAACACGCCGCCAACGCCGAGCCCGGCGAACTCGGCGATGACCGAGGCGGCCGCAACGCCTTCGACCTTCATGCCGAGCAGCAGCACGAAGACGAGATCGAGCACGATGTTGGTCAGGTTGATGACAAGGACGATGTAAAGCGGCACGCGCGCATTCTGTAAACCGATGAACCAGCCGATCAACGCGTAGTTTGCGAGCGTGGCCGGCGCGCTCCAGATGCGGATGTCGAAATACTGGCGGGCGAAGACGGCGATCTCCTGCTCCGCGCCAAGGAGTTGCATCGCAAAGACCGCGATCGGGTACTGCAGGACGATAAGCAGCGCGGCGATCGCAAGCGCGACGGCCACTGCCTGGCCCAGCGCGACCTTGAGGCCGTCATCGTCGTTTGCGCCGAACTTCTGCGCGCTGATGCCGGTCGTGCCCATGCGCAGGAAATTGAAGCCTGCGTAGAGGAAGCCGAAAATCGTCGAGCCGATGGCGACCGCGCCGAGATAAGCCGGGTCGTCGAGATGCCCGGTGACGCCCGTGTCCACCATGCCGAGCAACGGCACGGACACGTTGGAAAGAATCATTGGCGCGGCGATGCGCCAGATGTCGCGGTGTTGCGGAAGCGCGTCAGAAGGCATTGACGCCGGTCAGTTCCTTGCCGACGACGAGCTGGTGCACGGTTTCCGTGCCCTCGTAGGTGATGACGCTTTCCAGGTTGAGCATATGCCGGACGGGAACGTACTCGGCGCTGATGCCTGCGCCGCCGAGGATGTCGCGCGCGTCGCGGGCGATATCCAGCGCCGCGCGGCAGTTGTTCCACTTGGCGAGGGAGACCTGCGTGGGCGTCATGCGTCCCTGGTCCTTGAGCCGGCCGAGCCGGAGCGACAGGAGCTGCGCGGTCGTGATCCGCCGGGCCATGTCCGCCAGTCGCTGCTGGATCGACTGGTTGTGAGTCAACGGCCGGTGGAACAGCACCCGTTCCTGCGCGTAGTTGAGCGCTTCGCTCAGGCAGGCCTGGGCTGCGCCGACGACGCCCCAGGTGATGCCATAGCGCGCCTGCGTCAGGCAGCTCAGCGGGCCCTTGAGCCCGACGACGCCGGGTAACACGTTCTCATTCGGCACGCGGACATTGTCGAGAAACAGTGCCGAGGTGATCGAGGCGCGGAGCGAGAACTTGTTCTCGATTTCCTGTGCGGTGAAGCCCGGCGTGTTCGTCTCGACAATAAAGCCACGGACACCCTCGTCGGTCATCGCCCAGATCAAGGCTGCATCCGCGATATTGCCGTTCGTGATCCACATCTTCGAACCGTTGATGATCCAGTCATCGCCGTCTCGCTTCGCATGGGTCTTCATGTTGCCCGGATCGGATCCGCCCTGCGGCTCGGTCAGTCCGAAACAGCCGATCGCCTCGCCGCGCGCCATCGCCGGCAGCCAGCGTTGCTTTTGTTCTTCGGAGCCATAGGCATGAATCGGGAACATAACGAGGCTCGATTGCACCGATACGAAACTGCGAACACCGCTGTCGCCGCGTTCCAGTTCCTGGCAGATCAGCCCGTAACAGATTGCATTGAGGCCGGCGCAATCGTATCCCTCGAGCGAACTGCCGAGGAGGCCGAGCGCGGCGACTTCGGGGACCAGTTCCTTCGGGAACGTATGATTCTCGAATGCCTCGCGGATGACGGGCAGGACCTTCTCGTCGACGAGCCTCGCGACGGAGTCCTGCACCATCGCTTCCTCTTCGCTCAGCTCGGCGCGAACGTCGTAGAGATCGAGGGGATTCAGTTGTCTTTTGTCGGTGCCGGCCACAGTGCCTCCGCGCGGATCGGGTCGAAAACGGGCTCGCAATTCTACCCGTTAAAAAGGGATACCGAAACGCTTGTACAGGTTGGAGAGCAGCCAGACGGGGGCGATCATCATGAGCTGGATATCAAGAAAAACGGCTCTGAGCCCACCGTGTCCGCGGTGACCCAGGTAAAGCCCGGCCAGGCTCAAAAGGAACAGTGTCGACGACACCTGCACGATCGACCACGGGGAATCGGCGAGCCAGATCTGCACGGCGGCCACACCAAAGACGAACGGCAGCATACCGATCGCGAGCGGCATTGAAATAATGAAGTAATAGACCACGGCGGCCATCAGGAAGCAGCTGCCCCAGTTCATCAGGGGCGATATGCGGGCGAATTCGACGGGCACCGGCAGGGACCACAGCATGCCCACCGTGCCGATGACGAGTGTCAGTACGGCGACCCAGTAGATCCCGGCAAACCTGATGTCTTCGTGATGCTCCCCGTACTCGGCGAGCCACCTGTCCGTTTCGGGCATCCCCGGTCCCCGGCTTCGTATGCCGGCATTCTACATGCCCGGAGGCGCGCCGTCGGTGCCCGGCAAAATGAGAACTGACGCACACATTCGCGACCGGCGGCGTGCGAATGTCTTCCTGTGCGTCCTGCTTCAGCATTCGTTCAGGATGCAGGCGCCTAAAATAGCGTCGCAAACTTCGCAGAGGCTTGCGGGCGGCCCGGCCGCCGGCAAAGAGGATAAGGATATGAACACGAGAGCATTCAGGGTCTTCGCGGTGGCCGCCGGGCTGACGATATTTCTTGGCGGGTGCCAGACACTCGATCCCTACACCCAGGAACCGCAGACGAGCAACGCGACCCGCGGCGCCGTCATCGGCGCAATCGCCGGCGCCGTTGTCGGCCTGGCGTCCGGCGACGATGCCGTCGAGCGCCGTCAGCGGGCCCTGATCGGGGCCGGCGTGGGCGCGCTCGCAGGCGGCGCGGTCGGCGCCTACATGGATCGCCAGGAAGCCAAGTTGCGGGAGGAGCTGCAGGGCACCGGCGTCAGCGTCTACCGGGATGGCGACAACATCACGCTGAACATGCCGGGTAACGTGACGTTCGCGACGAACAGCTCGGACCTGAGTCCCGCCTTCTTCGACGTGCTCACCTCGGTGTCGAAAGTGCTGGCCGAGTTCGACCAGACCGTCGTGGAGGTCGCCGGTCATACGGACAGCACGGGCGCCGATGCCTACAACCAGGCGCTTTCGGAACGGCGCGCCTCGTCCGTGGCGCAGTACCTGCAGTCGCAGGACGTCGATCCGCAGCGCATGATCACGGTCGGCCTCGGTGAATCGATGCCGGTCGCGGACAACAACACGGCGGCAGGACGCCAGGCGAACCGTCGCGTCGAGATCACGATGGTGCCGATCACGTCATAAGATCAGCCGGGACTGGTCCCGGGGATTTCACGGTGACAACGAAAAGGCCGCACAGTGTGCGGCCTTTTTGATGGGACAGGGGTCAGAGCCGCGCTCTGAACCCTGATATGTTCAGGTTTCCATCGCAGCCCGGATCTTCCTGATCGCGTTGACCTCGATCTGCCGAATTCGCTCTGCCGAGACGCCGTACTCGGCGGCCAGTTCGTGCAAGGTCAGCTTGTCCTCGCTCAACCAGCGCGCCTCCAGGATATGGCGGCTCCTGTCATCGAGGGTTTCGATGGCTTCGCCCATGCGCGCGGTCGCGTCTTCGTGCCAGTCGCTGTTCTCCACCAGCCTGGCCGGATCCGAATCAGGACTCGGCAGGTAGGCAGCAGGCGAATAGGCGCGATCGTCGTCGCGCGCGTCGGGTACCGGATCGAACACGGCGTCGCGCGCCGAGAGGCGCCGTTCCATCTCGGTGACTTCCTTCGGGCTTACGCCGAGATCTTCGGCGACGGCGAGCGTCTCGTCATGCGACAGCCACGCAAGGCTCTTCTTCGACTTGCGTAAATTGAAGAACAGTTTGCGCTGGGCCTTGGTCGTGGCAACCTTGACGATCCGCCAGTTGCGCAGCACGAACTCGTGAATCTCTGCGCGAATCCAGTGCACCGCGAACGACACCAGCCGGACATCGTAATCCGGGTCGAACCGTTTCACGGCCTTCATCAGTCCGACGTTGCCTTCCTGGATCAGGTCGGCGAGCGGCAGACCATAACCCGTGTAACCCTTCGCGATGTGGACGACAAAACGCAGATGCGCCATGACCAGCTCGCGCGCGGCCTTCAGGTCGTCTTCCTCGCGGAAGCGCCGGGACAGCGCCTGCTCGTCCTCCTTGCTCAACACCGGGATACCGCCTACGGCCTGGATATACGCGTCCAGGCTGCCTACGGGGCCCTTGAGTGTCAGGTCATGGTTGATGGTGGCTACGGCTGTTGTCATGGTGCTGATGTTCCTCCCTGCGGACTGCAATTTTAGCACTCCCCACCTTAGAGTGCTAACAAGGAAATTTGGTTCCCGGGAAAGCGATCCGAAAAATGCAACAGGAACAGGCACTTAAATGACCACTGCCCGGATGGATCAAGTCAAATTTACTTAGCGGGGTTCGATCCGGCGCATGTGCCGGGTGGCGGCAATCCAGGATCCGACCAGCCCCAGGCCGATGCCGACACCGATGATCGCAAAGCTCTCGGCAATGCTTAGCGAGAGCACATCGAAGGCCCGCTCGTAAAGACCGGCCAGCCGCGATACGGGTTCCGCAAGGGCGTACAAGCCATACCAGACGAGCAGCAACGCCAGCAGCCCGCCGGTCAGCCCGTACCAGAAACCCGAGTAAAGAAACGGCCGGCGGACGAAGGCGTTGCTCGCGCCGATCAACTTCGTCACTTCGATCTCCTCTCTCCGGTTCTGGATGTCGAGGCGGATCGTGTTGCCGATAATGACGAGAATAGCGGCGCCGAGCAGCACCGCACCCATCAGTATGGCGCGCTCGAGAATGGCGAGGATGGCGTGAAAGCGCCGGACCCATTCCGTGTCGACCTGCACGAAGTCGGATTCCGGCAGGTTTCCCAGCTCCTCGTTGAGCAGGCCCAAGGTGACTTCGGTATTCGACGCGCCCGGGCGAACCACCAGGGTGTGCGGCAGGGGATTGTCGGCGAGGTGATCGAGCGCGTCGCCGAAGCCCGACTGTTCGCGAAACTCGGCTAGCGCAGCTTCAGCCGTAATCAGGACGACGGACTCCACGTCCGCGCGCTGCCCGACGATCGCGGCAAGACGCTCGGCCTGCTCGACGCTCACCTCTTTTTTGAGGTAGACGGAGAAGTCGAGCGCGTTGTCCCATGACGCACTGACCGAGCGCGCATTCTTGATGACGAGGTGCATCGCGGCTGGCAGCGCGAGCGTTACGGCGATGACCAGTACCGTCATCAGGCTGGCGAAAGGCTGTCTCGACAGGCGTCCCAGGGCCGCGAGGGCCGTGCCGAGGTGGCGCTGGAACCAGCCGGACAGCCGACCGGTCTTTTGCGGCGCCTGCAGCGCTTCGGCTCTCTCCGGCGTTACCATGACTCGCGCTCCCTCTCGGCTTCCAGCCGTTCCCTGTATTCGGCAACCACGTCCTCCTCTTCTTCGATCTGCAGCGCGCCGTTCTCCAGCGCAATCCGCCGGCAGCCGAGCTGATCGATCAGCGCAATATCGTGGCTCGCGATGAGCAGGGTCACGCCGACTTCGTTGAAACGTCGGAATATGCGCATGACCTCGAGCGACAGGTCGGGATCGAGATTGCCCGTCGGCTCGTCCGCGATCAGCAGCTTCGGACGGCTGACAATCGCGCGTGCGATGCCAACGCGCTGCTGCTCGCCCGAAGACAGCGTCTCCGGATACTGCTTCTCCTTGTTCAGGAGGCTCACCTGGTCGAGCGCCGCGCGGACCTTGCGCGCCGCTTCGCGCTGTCCGATACCCGCGATCACCAGCGGCAGGGCGACGTTATCGAACACCGGTCGGTCGTAAAGCAGTTTGTGATCCTGGAACACCATGCCGATCTGCCGGCGGTAGGCCGGGATCTTGCGGCGCGTCACCTTGCGGGTATTCTGACCGTCGACGATGACCTGTCCGTCGGTGGGGCGTTCGATCAGCGCAATCAGCTTCAGCAGCGTGCTCTTGCCGGCGCCGGAATGCCCGGTGACGAACACCATCTCGCCGGTGTCGACCTGCAGCGACAATCCACGCAGGGCGTCATGCCCGCCGGGATATCGTTTCGTGACCGCTTCGATCTGAATCAAGGCTGTTCGGTTCCGACCCTACGCTCCGTCGCCGGCAGGTTCCGCCAGCAGGGCGTCGACAAAATCCCCGGCATCGAATGGCTGCATGTCGTCCACGCTTTCGCCGATGCCGATGAAGCGCACCGGGATGCCGAGTTTGTGCGCTATGGCAAGAAGAATACCGCCTTTCGCTGACCCGTCCAGCTTCGTGACCGTGATGCCGGTTACGCCGAGCGCTGCATTGAATTTCTCCGCCTGTACCAGCGCATTCTGGCCCTGGCTGGCATCCAGTACGAGCATGATTTCATGCGGCGCCGCCTCGTCATGACGGGCGACGACCCGCTTGATCTTCGCCAGTTCGTCCATCAGCCCCTGCTGATTCTGCAGTCGGCCCGCGGTATCGGCGAGCAGGACGTCGATGTTCCTGGACTTCGCGGCCTGGTAGGCATCGAAGACGACCGCGGCCGGATCCGCGCCTGGCTGCTGCGCAACGACCGGCACATTGTTTCGCTCACCCCAGGCCTGCAGTTGCTCGACCGCGGCGGCACGGAACGTGTCCCCCGCTGCGAGCATGACGGTCTTGCCGTCGTCGAGAAACCTGCGCGCCAGCTTGCCGATGGTCGTCGTCTTGCCGGCGCCGTTAACGCCGACCATGAGGATGACGAATGGCTCGGCCGTGTCGCCGATCACCAGTTCCTCTGCGACCGGCTCGAGCATAGCGACGAGACTGTCTCTGAGTCCACGCCGCAGCGCGTCGACGTCCGCGAGCTCCTTCCTCGCAAGCCGCTGCTGCAATCCAGCGACGATCCGCTCCGCCGCCTGCATGCCGACGTCGGCCATGACGAGCTCTGCTTCGAGCTCGTCGATGACATCCTCGTCGATCTTCCCGCCCGGCGCGAGGTTGGCGAGATCATAGGTGAGCCAGCTGTCGCCCTGGTTCAGGCGCGCGCGCAGCCGCTTGACGAAACCGGACTTCTTTTCGTCGCTCGCTGCGCTGTTTTTTCCAAACACATCTACTTCCTGACTGTTAGCTGGAGTAATCTCGGATGCTGATCGACACCATGACGAAGATAAACGCTTGGCAAGCAGGAAACGCGAAAACCGGGGATCAACGTCAGGACGGCTGCGTATTGTAGCGGGAAAATGGCGCAGTCGCCTTTTGCCGGTCGCCGACATTCCCGGCCTCCGGCCAACGTCCGAAAGGATTCGTGAAACCCTGTTCAACTGGCTCGCACCGACGATCGAAGGCGCCCGCTGCCTCGATCTTTTTGCGGGCACAGGGGCCCTCGGCCTGGAAGCGCTGTCCCGCGGCGCGCGCTCGGCCGACCTGGTCGAATCGGCGCCGGTCGCCGCGGCCGCCCTGCGGGAAAATCTCGTGCGCCTGGCGGCCGATGGCGCGCTCGTGCACGAGACCGATGCCGTCCGGTTCCTCGACACTGCCAATCGGCAGGCGGCTTATGACGTCGTCTTCCTCGACCCGCCGTTTTCGGACGGCCGGTATGAAGAATTGTGTACACTGCTAAACGATCGCGGCTGGCTGGCGCCGGGCGCGCGCATCTACATTGAGCAGGACCGAAAGCAGTCGTTGCCGGCATTGCCGGCGGACTGGCAAGTCGTCAAAGAAAAAACAGCCGGCAACGTCAGGTATGCATTGCTGGTCGCGAACAAACCAGGCGGATAAACAAGGAAACGGTCGATGTCAGTTTCAGCCATGTACCCGGGAACATTCGATCCGATCACTCTCGGTCATGAGGATCTTGTCAGGCGGGCTTGCCGCCTGTTCGACAAGGTTGTGGTCGCGATTGCGGCAAACCCGAGCAAGGAGCCGATGTTTTCGCTCGACGAGCGGGTGGAGCTGGCGCGGGTTGCGCTCGCAGATATCGACAATGTCGAAGTGTCCGGCTACGACGGACTGACCGTGGATTTCGCGCGCGAGCACCGGCTCGGCGTCATTCTCCGCGGGCTGCGCGCGGTCTCGGATTTCGAATATGAATTTCAGCTGGCGAACATGAACCGGCACCTGGCCGGGGACGTGGAGACCGCGTTCCTGACGCCCACCGAGACCTATAACTTCATCTCGTCGAGCCTGGTGCGGGAGATCTGCAGCATGGGCGGGGACATCTCCGAATTTGTCTCGCCGGCCGTCAACGAAGCGCTGAAGTCGAAGGTTGGCGTATAGACGCAGGCGCCGCGGGCGAGCGGATCAGGTCTGGCACCGCAGGCAGTAATAGGTCGACCGCTGCCCGAGCACGATGGAGCGGATTTCCGTCTTGCAGGAGCGGCACGGCAATCCTTCCCGGTCGTAAACATCGAGCTGCTGCTTGAAGTAGCCGGGCTCGCCGTCGCCGCCGTGAAAATCCCTCAAGGTGGTCCCGCCAGCCTCGATCGCCCGCTGCAGCACGGCCTTGATCGCATCGGCGAGTCGATCAAGGCGCCCGCTCGCGATGCGCCCCGCAGCCCGCCGCGGATGGATCCCGGCGCGGAACAACGCCTCGCTCGCGTAGATGTTGCCGACCCCGACGACGATCGACGCATTCATGATGAACGGCTTGACGGCCACTTTTCTGCCGCGGGACCGGCGCCAGAGGTGCTCGCCATTGAAGTCCGCAGATAATGGCTCGGGCCCGAGGTCTTTCAGCAAATGGTGCTCGAATGGTTTTTCCGCCCAGAGCAGGGATCCGAATCGCCGCGGATCACGGAACCTGAGCGCCTTGCCGCTGCCAAAGCATATATCGACATGATCATGTTTACCGGCCGGTTCGCCGTCGTCGATGATGCGGACGCTGCCCGACATGCCGAGATGCATGATCGCGGTGCCTGCGTCGGTGTCGAACAACAGGTACTTGGCGCGGCGCGCGACCGAGCGGATCTGCTGGCCGGGCAGGCAGTTGTCGATGTCCAGGGGCACCGGCCAGCGCAAGCGCCGGTCGCGAATGATGACGTCGCAGACTTCCTGCTGCTCGACCCATGGCGCGATGCCGCGGCGACTGGTTTCGACTTCGGGTAATTCGGGCATCTGGTTAGGGTACAAAAAAGCCCGCGCGGTGGCGGGCTTTTCGTAGGAGCCCGCCATGCGGGCGATCTCGCGATCGTTACTTGATCTTGGCTTCCTTGTAGATCACNNTGCCGCGGCGACTGGTTTCGACTTCGGGTAATTCGGGCATAAGGATTGATTTTCGTAAATGTGAACACAATATAGTCGGATCGCGACGCAAAGCGCTACATTGGTTATAGTGCTGGCCGGCGACTTCGCTTGGGATCGGAAATGCAATATCTCTACGGAATCCTGGACTTGAGTTTCTGGGGCTATGTCCTCGCTGCGTTCATCATGGTGCAGATCACGATGATGGCCGTCACGCTCTATTTGCACAGGGACCAGGCGCACCGGGCGATCAACCTGCACCCGGCGCTGCGACACTTCTTTCGCTTCTGGATCTGGAGCACCTCGGGCATGCTCACCCGGGAATGGGTTGCCGTGCACCGCAAGCACCATGCCTGCTGTGAGACAGAGGATGATCCCCACAGTCCGCAGGTATACGGACTGAAAAAAGTGTTGCTCGAAGGCGCCGAGTTATACAAGGAAGAAGCGGTCAAGACGGAGACGCTCGAGAAATTCGGCCGCGGCACGCCCGACGACTGGCTGGAACGCAATGTCTACCTGCGCTTTCCGAACGCCGGTATCGTCATGATGGTCCTCGCCGACCTGCTGCTGTTCGGCGTTCCCGGCATCATCATCATTGCCGTGCAGATGGCCGCCATGCCGGTATTCGCCGCCGGCATCATCAACGGTGTCGGCCACCACAGCGGCTACCGGAATTTCGAATGTGACGACGCGGCGACGAACATCGTCCCCTGGGGCGTGTTGATCGGCGGCGAAGAGCTGCACAACAATCACCAC